>Ga0310834_100325_pt1 | contig 65064 bp, 54 predicted proteins | sample SM_ome_2_FD_201314 | JGI IMG/M metagenome (GOLD analysis project Ga0310834, IMG submission 201314) | Sorghum-adapted microbial communities enriched on stacked mutant (SM) sorghum from Joint BioEnergy Institute, Emeryville, California... ...
CACCCACTGGGGCCTCCCTAGATCCGTGGTTTGGTCGCTTTGGATCATGAGGCCCCAGCCCTCAATCAGCCATCACCCTCGATAGCGTGTCGCAGCTGGCCTCCCACATTCATGGCGAAGAGCCCGTTTTCCTGGCGCCACAGCAGCCGGCGGCACGTCGTCCCGTCCTCAGCGGACGGGCTCCATTGCGGCCTTTGTCGATCAGCGACGCCAACTGGAGCTCGGCCGGGTCGTCCCGTCCTCAGCGGACGGGCCTCGCTGGAGCCAGCCGCGGGGTACGCGCTCGCCATCGAGCAATCGCTCAGTCGCAGGGAGCACCACCAGAGTCACTAGCGACGCCAGCAGCCGTTGCCAGATTGTCGTCACCGCCGTAGCCTTCGCCGCGCAGGCTTCCCTTGCGGCGCCGACGCTGGTCGCCCGCGAGCGCGCGCAGGGCGCGGCGTGCCTCGTGCGGAATGCGGTCCGCCCGCGGGCCGCGCACCAGGCGGTGGCGCCACACCAGCGCCCCCGGTGGCAATGGCGGCGATCGAAACGCCGACGGCCACCGCGATCCACTGCCCCGTGCCCATGTCTGCCAGCGTAGGGGCCGAGCGCTACGGAGCCACCGTGTCGGCCTTGCGCAAGAGGTAGGCCCGCTCCGGCTCGCTGGCGGTGAGGCGGGCGGCGGCCAGATACGACTCCCGGGCCCGCTCCGGCTCGCCCGCCAGCTCCAGCAGGTGGGCCCGGACCGCCTCCAACCGATGCTGGCCGGCCAGCTGCGGATGCTTGTCCAAATAGGACAGGAAGGTCAGGCCGGCCCGGGGGCCGTGGACCATCGCCACCGCGACCGCCCGGTTGAGCGTCACCACCGGGTTGTTGGTCATCCGCTCCAGGATGTTGTAGAGGCCGAGGATCTGCCGCCAGTCGGTCTCGGCCCAGCTCGGCGCCTCCGCGTGCACGGCCGCGATCGCCGCCTGCACCTGGTACGGGCCGAGCTCGTAGCGGGACATCGCGTCGGTGATGAGCGCGACGCCCTCGGCGATCTCGTCCCGGTCCCACCGGCTGCGGTCCTGCTCGGCCAGGGGAATCAACGCCCCGTCGGCGTCCACCCGGGCGTGGCGCCGGGCGTGGGTGAGCAGCATCAGGGCGAGCAGGCCCGCCACCTCGCCGTCGTCGGGGACCAGGCGCCGCAGCAGGCGGGTCAGCCGGATCGCCTCCGCCGCCAGGTCGAGGCGCTGCAGCTCCGCGCCGGCCGTGGCGACGTACCCCTCGTTGAAGATCAGGTAGAGCACCTGTTTGACCGCGTCGAGCCGGGCCGCGTACTCGCCGGGGGGCGGCGGCTGGAAGCCGACGCCGGAGCTCTTGATCTGCTTCTTGGCCCGGCTGATCCGCTGGGCCATGGTCGCCTCGGGCACCAGGAAGGCGTGCGCGATCTCCGCCGTGGTCAGGCCGCCCACCGCTCGCAGCGTCAGCGCCACCTGCGACGTCTGGCTGATCGCGGGATGGCAGCACAGAAACAGCAGCAGCAGCGAGTCGTCGCCGTCCGCCGGGGCGTCGGCCGGCGAGGCGAGGTACTGCTCAGGCGGAATCCGGATGGCCTCCGCCGCCTCCCGGTCGCGGCGCGCCTGCTCACTGCGAAGTATGTCGATGAGTTTCCGGGAGGCCACGCGGATGAGCCAGGTCCGTGGCTCCTCCGGCACGCCCTCGGTCGGCCACTGGGTCGCGGCCGCGAGCAGGGCCTCCTGCACCGCGTCCTCGGCCGCGTCGAAGTGCCCGTACCGCCGCACGAGCGCGCCGAGGACCTGCGGCGCGTGCTCGCGCAGCAGGTCCTCGAGTGCGCTCGGAACCGTCGACTGTGGACTGGTCACCGGTGCCGTCGACTGGGGATCGGTCACGACAGAGGCGTGTCCTCCGGTCGCGGACCGGCCCCGATCGGGCGCACCTCCACCGTGTCACCGACGGCGGCCACGATCCGGGCCGCGATCGCCAGCGCCCGCTCGTGGCTGGCGCAGTCGATGATCGCGAAGCTCGCCAGCACCTCCTTGGACTCGGCGTACGGTCCGTCCACGACGACCGGCTCACCGTTCTGCCGGCGCACCGTCCGGGTCAGGGAGGGGTGGGCCAGTCCCTCGGTGGCGACGAGCTCGCCCGTCTCGGTGAGCTCCTTGCCAAGGTTCTCGTAGAACTCGCAGATGGCCTGGAACTCGGGGCTGTTGACGTCGACCGAGTCCCAGTCCGCCTGCTTGGTGTAGGCCAGCAGGATGTACTTCATCAGCCCTCCCGGACACCGACCGTCTCGTAGCCACCACCGGGCCACACCCACGTCGCGGTCACGGTGGTGCCGTCCTCGCTCACCTTCGATGTGCAGTATGCGGGCGACCCCTTCTCACCGCCCCAGATGGTCAGCGTGCCGTCGTCGTGCACCTCGTACACGTAGTCCAGCGTGTTGCCCTCGGCGTCGTAGAACCGGGACTTGATCTCCTCGCTCGGCGCGGCGCCGAACGGACGCTCGTGCCCGATCACCTCCAGGCCCTTGACCCGCCGGCCGTTCTGCACCAGGTCGACGTGCTGCAGGAGGAAGTGGCCGCCCTCCATCCACTCGAACCGGATCGTCCCCTCGGCCCCACCGGACAGCCGCCAGGTGCCCACCATCCGGTCCAGCTTGCGCAGCTGCTCGCTCATCGCGGTCTCCTTTCCTCGGGGCGCCCCCATCGGGCGCGTTCACCCGGTACCTCGGAGCCGATCCCGCGTTCTCGACATGCCCGCGAAAAAATCTTGAGAAATCTTGGGCGGGGGACGCCGGCGGCCACAGAGACGCCGCCATCGACACATATCGGCAAAAACGGCACGGCCGGCCGGCACTTCCGGGCGGGAAGAACCGTCGCCCCGGGCCGGGTTACGCCGGGACGTGAGGATCGGCGAGGCGGCGCGGGCCGCCGGGGTCAGCCCTCGGGCCCTGCGCTTCTACGAGGACGAAGGACTGATCCAGCCGGGCCGGTGCGCCAACGGCTACCGCGACTACTGCCGCTTCACGATCGACCGGGTGCTCGTCATCCGGTCGCTGCAGGGCTCCGGGCTGCCGATCCCGCTGATCCGGGAGCTCATGCCCGACGCCACGGTCCCGGCCGCACCGGACTCCGTCGTCCCGTCACCTGAGCTCCGCCGTCGGATCGAGGCGTACCGGGATCGGCTCGACGCCCGCATCACCGCGCTCGTCGCCCGGCGCGCGGCCCTCGACGACCTGCTGAGCCGCGGCTTCGGCGCCTGAGCCCGGGGTTAGGCAACGACGGGCGATCGGTGGTTGACCTTTCCGTATGGGAGAAGGTCGTACGGTCGCCGCATGTCGATCCATGATCCGTACGCCCGCCCGTCCATGCGCGCCCTCGTCCAGCAGTCCGCGCGGGGACCCGCCGACCTCGTCCTGGTCACCGACCAGCCGCGGCCGGAGCCGGGCCCGGACGAGTACCTAATCCGGGTCGTGGCCGCCGGGGTCAACTTCGCCGACGTGATGCAGACCCGCGGAACGTACGTCGGTGGCCCGCATCCGCCGTACGTGGCCGGGTTCGAGGGCGCCGGCGAGATCGTGGCGATCGGGTCGGCCGTCCGCGACCCGTATCCCGTCGGCACCCACGTCATCGGTACCGGTCCCGGTGCCTTCGCCGAGTACATGGTCATGCCGGCCGCTACCGCGGTACCGGTGCCGGCGGGCTGGCCCGACGCGGCGGCGCTCGGCCTGGTCCTGAACTGGGCGACGGCACTGGCCGCGCTGCGTCCGCTGGGCCAGGTCCAGGCCGGTGACGTCGTGCTCATCCACGCGGCGGCGGGTGGGGTCGGGCAGGCGGCCGTCCGCCTGGCTCGCCACTACGGTGCTCACGTAGTGGCCGTGGCCTCGCGCGGCAAGCACCCCGTGCTGGAGTCGCTCGGGGCCGACACATCGGTGCCCTCGCGACCGCGGCACCCGACGTCTATCGCAGCGTGCTCGACGAGCTGGCCCACCTCATCACGCTGGGCGTGTACCCGCCGGGGACCCCGCGACTGTTCCCCCTGGCGGACGGGCCGAACGTGCTCGAGCGTCTCGCCACCGGGCAGACCATCGGCAAGGTCGGGCTCGAGCCAACGCGATGAGTCGATGCATAGGGCGGGGAGCCGCTGGATCGGCCGGCCACGGTCGGGCGGGGCCGACCGCGCGCAGGGCAAGGCCGGAACCGGTCCCCCGCCTAGGCGCGGTCCGGAGATCCGTCGACGGAGGCCGATGCGTGCAGCTCATCGGCGACCCGGCGCGGCTGGCAGTGAGCTTCGTGCCAGAGGCGGTCGAACCGGCCGCCGAGCCTCGCGGCCAGCTCGGCTCGTCGGTGCTGCAGGCGTCGGGCCTGCCGCGGTGGGAGCGGCGCGTTGCTCGACTGGCGCAGGCCATGGGCCGCCGCGAGCGCGCGGAGGGCCGCCGTCGGCTCGGGCTGCACCATGGCGAGCGCTTCGAGGCTGTGGGCGATGGCCCGGGGATCGTTGGTGGCGGCCGCGTCGCGCAAGGCCGCCGACGCCCGGCCCAGGGCGTCACCGTCGAGGGTCACGGCGTCACCGTCGCTGGCGACGAGGGCAATGCGCGCGCCGGTGTACGCCATACCGGAGACCGAGTCGGTCTGCTCGTAGAACGCCCAGGCCTGGCGGTGTCGTTCCAGCGCCGCGGACCGATCGCCCATCAGGTCCAGGGCTACCCCGAGTCCGTTGAGGGCGAACGCGTGCAGCGTGTGGGAGCCGATGTCGGCGCTCAACCGCAGCGCCGCCGTGAGGCTCTTGACCGCGTCCGCCTCACCGGCGAGCGAGCGGACGTTGCCGATGCGGATGGTCTGGGCGACCTCCCAGTCCGGAGAACCGATGTGCCGCGCGACCTCGAGGGCACGGGTGTGAATCTGTAACGCCCGGTCGAGGTGCCCCTGCACCTCGGCGCAGTACCCGAGGATGTCGAGCGCCAGCACGAGGCCAGCGGGATCGTCGAGGTTGGCGAACTCGTTCAGTCGACGTCGAGCGCGCAGTTCCGCTCCGGTGACGTCACCGCTGAGCAGTCGCCCGCGCGCCACGACCGTCGCCACCAGCGACTGCCCCCAGGCGTCGTCGAGCGCGGTGAACCGCTGCATGGCCAGGCGGGCCAGGGCCCGGGCCCGGGCATGGTCACCGCGCTCGTAGAGCCGCTCCGCGATGAGGGTCGCCGCGACGGCTTGCGGCTTGGTCCATTCCGGGCCCGCCGCCGCGAGCGCGGCCTCGGCCCGGCGCATGTGCTCGGCCACCTCGACGGTGACCGATCCAAATACGCCGAGCCATGCCTCGGCGGAGAGCGAGGCCACGTCGTCGACGCCGGGCTGGTCGGCCGCGATCGTGAGGAGGTCCTCCAGCAGTTCGCGGGCCGGCCCGCGGTGGCCGCCGATCCACCACCACCAACAGCCGCGAACCGCCAACCGCAGGCCGGCGTGGACGTCGCCCTGGTCGGCCACCCACCGGGCCACCTCCATCAGGCCGTCGGGTGCCTGGGCCGGTATGCGGCGGACCGGCGGGCGGCGGATCGCGGCGCGTTCTTCGGCCAGGATGCGTTCGAACTCGGCTTGGAGCTCGGTGGGTGGTTCGAGCCCGACGTCACGGAACAGGCGACGACCCGCGTCGTAGACGGCCAGGGCCTCCGCGCGGCGCCCGCTGGCGTGCAGCGCCCGCATCAGCAGCAGCCGCCCCCGCGGTCGCAACGGCTCTTCGGCCAACAGCTGGCGCAGCAACGCGACGGCGTCGGGCAGGCCGGCCGGTCGGCCGCTCAACGCCTCGGCATGCGCCTCCCGGGTCGCCAGCCAGAGTTCGCGCAGGCGTACCTGTTCCGCGTGCACGGCCGGGTCGCGGCCGAGGTCGTCCGGCAGCTCACCGAGCCACGCGTCCAGCGCGGCGGCGGTGGCCGTGATCGCATCCGCCTCGCCCGCGGCCACGGCCTGCGTGGCGGCCCGAACGAGCCACGTGAACCGGCCGACATCGGACTCGAGCGCCGTGATCGCGAGTCGGTAGCCGCCGTGGCGGTACTCCAGACGCTGACGGTGCTCGCCGAGCCGACTGCGCAGCCGGGAGATCTTGACCTGCAACGCGTTGCGAGCCCGTTCGGGCAGCTCACCGGACCAGAGCGCCTCGATCAGCGTGCTCACCGGGACGCTGCGGCCCTCGGCGAGCACGAGGCGCGCGAGCACCAGCCGGTCCAGGGTGGCCGGCACGGGCTGGCCGAGGATCGTGACCGTGCCCATGAGCCCGACCAGCACCGGCGGGCGCCCGGCCACCGGCGCGGGCCCGACAACCGGCGAGGGCGCAACAACCTCCGGGGGCCCGGGTACCGGCGCCGGCCCACCTGTTTGCGCAGACGCGGTACCGCTCATGACGCCGACGCCAGCTCCGCTACGGCCGGCACGCCCATGCCGTTGGGGTACGGCACCGCGCCGGCGGTCACGATGCGCGCGACCAGCGGGGTCATGCGCGCGACCAGTTCCGCGACCGCCTCCGCGCCAATCGAGCGCAACGGAGCCGCGGCCAGGGCATCGGTGGTCCGCTCGATCTCCGCCCGGCGCCGAACCCCGAGCTCAGTGATCCGGCCGTCCGGCCGGACCCAGCCCCGCCGCGCGAGCCGGGCGGTCGCCTCGGCCCAGTCGGTCTCGGTCCACCCGCGGTGCGTGCGCTGTTCCGGCGGCACCAGTCCCAGCGCGGACATGAGGACGTGGGCCGCGCAGCCGTCCACGCCGGCCTCGGCCAACGCGATGATGTGGCCGTCGCCGCGGTACTCACGCAGCACCGCAGTGGCCCAGAACAGCCGCAGGTGTGCGGGCTCGGGCACCGGTTGCGCCTGGTACGCCGCCGCGAGCGGGCGACCGGGCAGCGGGCAGGCCCGGGCGGCTCGGACCGCGAGGTCGGCCGCGCGGGCCAGGCCAGCGGAGGCGAGTGCCTGGTCGCCGAGCAGCCGCCGCATCGCGTCGTCGACGACGCGCAGGCGAGCGGCGGTGGCTTGTTCCGGCGTCGTGTAGGTCCACGCGGCGGGGAGCGCCCGGGCGACCATCGAGTGCCGGAAGTTGTAGAACAGGGCCGTGACGACCTCGGGCGGCACGCGGCCCAGCGGGGCCGACCGGGTCGCGAAGTACCCCATCCAGCCACCCGTGAGGCCGAGCCTTGCGTAGTGGACGATCCGCTCGGGGGCGTAGTAGACGACGGCGTGGTAGACCTCGAGCAGGCGCCACAGCGCCACCTGGGCCGACCCGCCCGGAGCGTCCGTGATCGGTTGCGCCGCCACCGTCCCCCCTTTCCGTCCACGACCGCTGTGTCCATCCTGCTGGCCTGGCTCGCGGGCGGCCAGCCAGCGTCCGGGGGCTGTCAGCGCCTTGTCAGCGCGGTGACCCGTACGCCCGACGTACCGCGCAAACCACCGGCCACGGCATGAGCCGTCGGTCACACCTCCGCACAGGTCACGCGTCAGCCACCGGTCCGGCGTCAGTCGTCTGTCAGCCGCCCCGCCGATGATCCCGGCATGTCCGATCCTGTACTCCTGTTGAAGGCACAGTGGGCGGCGCTGCGCGTCTGGATGGCCACCGACACCATCACCGCCCGATTGGACCGGCCGTCCTTGCTGCCCGGCTGGACCGTGGCGGAGCTGATCGCCCACAATGGACAATCCTTCATCGCCACCGAACTGACGGTGGACGATCCGCACGGCACGCCGCAGTCGCTGCGCTCCTACGTGGCGCACTACCCGGCGGCCTCCACCGAGATCTTCGACGCCACACGAGCCCTCGCCACCAACATCCGCGACGACCTGCTCGGGGGCCTCGACGAGCTCAGCGAGCGCGCCTTCGCCCACCTCGATTCCCTCGCCGGACCCGTGGTCCGCGGGCTGCGCGGCTGCATCACGCGCGAGGACTTCGTGCTGACCAGATTGATCGAGATGGTGGTACACGCCGATGACCTCTCCCGCTCGCTGCCGGAGGCCGGGCCTCCGCCCCTTTTCGACAAAGCCGTGGCGCTGGTCTCCGACGCGTTCGCGCGGGCCTACGCAGAGGTGACGGGCACGCCACCGAGCTACCCACCGGGACTGCCCTGGATCCGGCTCGCCGCCGGACGCGATCCCTCCCCGGACCCCGCCCTACCGCTGCTGTAGGGCCGGCCGTTGCCCGATGACCGCACGGCCGGCCGCACCGCGCCGGCCGCCAGACACACCCCCACGAGAGGGGACGCCCAGAATGCTCGTCGGCGAATGCCCCGACTATGGGCCGACGTTGATCCCGTACGCGAGCCTGCTCGCCCTCATCAACCACGAGCCAGGAGTCATTGTCATCTACTGGTCGTGTCCCTGCGGCGAGAAGCACATCACCGCCACGGGCAGCGTCGGGTCGACCGATGCCGCCCGAGCAACGGCGGCCATCGAACTGGTCCGGCGCCGGATCGCGAACGGGACGATCATCGGTGACGGGTATCGCTCCTACTCGTAGGCGCGAGGCAGCCCCCGGTCACTCGGTGACACCAACCGGCCGGGTCGACCGGGGGCCGTCGCGAAGGGGCCTCCAGGGCGGCCGCGTCCCGGCCCGGTCGGAATCGCGGCTCGGTCGCGTCAGCCCACGGACCCGGCGTGGTCCGGCTGGCACGAATCGGCGGCGCCCGGGCGGCCCTCCGCCACACATGGATCGAGCCGCCGCATGACGTGGGAGGCGACCTCGCGGATCACCTCGATCTGCTCCTCGGTCAGCCCGTCGATGACGTAGCGCCGCACCGCCGCGACGTGGCCCGGCGCGGCCGCGACGACCAGGTCCCAGCCGGCGTCGGTGAGGGTGGCTCGCGTGTAGCGGGAGTTCTCCGGATCGGGCGCCCGGTACAGCAGGCCGCGCTGCTCGAGCCGCTTGACCACATTGGACAATCGGCTCAGCGAGCTGCCGATCTCCCGCGCCAGTTCGCTGAGCCGCAGGGTCCGCCCGGGCGTCATCGACAGCTGGCTGAGCACAAAGTACTCGAACAGCGTCAATTTGTTGTCGCACAGAAGCTGGGCGTCGAGGGCCGTCGGCAGGTTGAACATGAGCTTCGCCAGGGCCCGCCAGGCCTCGAGCTCACATTCGTTCAACCACCGAGGCTCCTCTGCCACGCTCTCCACCCTACCGCCCGGTAACGGCCCTCGATGTGAGACACATCGCATCGGACTTCAAGCTTGAAGTGACATACGGTACGGTCACTTCAAGCTTGAACCTCGATCTCAGTCTGAAACGGGGAGACTTCTGATGACGCTGTTCCGACTGGACGCCAGCATCCGTACCGAAGGCTCCGCGAGCCGGGAGATCGCGGACATCGTCGAGGCGGAGTGGCTCGCCGCCCGTCCGGGCGACCCGGTCGTGCGCCGCCACATCGGCGTCGACGTCCTACCCGCGACCGCGTGGGCGGCGGCGGTGACGGGCGGGTGGACTGCGCCGGAGGAGCGCACCCCGGAGCAACGCGAGGCCCTGGCCCTCGCCGCCACGCTGGTGGACGAGCTGCTCGCCGCCGACGCCATCCTGTTCGCCGTACCGCTGTACAACTACGGCGTCTCGCAGCACTTCAAGACGTACGTCGATCTCATCTTCGCCGACCCCCGCACGAGGGCCGGCCGCCTGCTCGACGGCAAGCCCACGGTGCTTGTGACGGTGCGGGGCGGTGCGTACGGTCCCGGCACGCCCAAGGAGGGCTGGGACCACGCCACGCCGTACCTGCGGCGCATCCTCGCCGACTGCTGGGGCGCCGACCTCACGATCGTCGAGCGCGAGTTCACCCTCGTGGGCGTCGACCCGGCCCTCGACCAGTTCGCCGAGCAGGCCGCCCGCATGCACGCCGAGGCGCTGCAGGCGGCGCGTGAGGCCGGCCGCGCGCTGTGCGCGGGACTCGGCCGGACGGAGTCCGAGCCCGACCAGAAGGGTTCCGTGTTGACGTCGGCCTGATCGGGTCGTCGCCGGGGTGTGTGGGCGACCGTCTCGACGCTCGCCCACACACTCCCATGCCCGCCCGCGATGTCGGTGCCGTTCGTGGGCTAGATGCCGTATTCGGGCTGGAGCCGACCTTCCCACTCCTAGTCTGTCGAAAGTGGCGCGGGTTCGGGTCTGGTACGGGGCGTTGATCGTCCTGCTCGCGGCGCTCCGCGTCGCGGTGCCCGTCACCCGGCCCGTCGTCCTCGGCCTGGTCGCGGCGGCGACCATCGGCGCCATCGAGCTCGGCATCCGGCGGCTGCGCCCGCAGCGGATGGGGGCCTGGCGTTGCTTACAGGTCGCGCTCGGCGCGCTGGGGCTCGGGGACCTGCTGTTCGTGGTGCTCGAGGTCAACGCCGCGCGCTCCGTGCCCTACCCCGCCCCCCATGACCTGATCACGATCGTCGGCTTCCTGCTGCTGAGCGCCGCCCTGTTCTGGCTGGGCCTGCCGGCGCCCCCCGAGCGCGAAGAGACGAGCCTCATCGACGCCATCAGCCTGACGCTGGCCGCCTCGCTGGTCGTGTGGCTCGCGGTGGTCCGTCCGATGGTCGAGGACCAGGCGCTGGGTGAGCCGGGGCGGTTGACCGCGCTCGGCGCCTTGATGGGGTACATCGCCGTGCTCGCCGCCTCTGTTCGGCTCGTCCTCGGGTGGCGGCGCAACGCCAGCGTCATCATCCTCACCCTGGCGCTGCTCGCGTTCCTGATCTCCGAGGCCTTCTACGGCTACCAGTTCGTCGGGACCAACTACGCCCTCGGGTGGCGCGCCGACATCGGCTATGTCGTGCTGGCCGGCGGGTGCGGGCTGGCCTCGCTGAACCCGTCGATGCGGGACATGGCCTCCCCGGCGATTCGCCGGCACAGCCTCACGCCGTGGCGCCTGGCCCTGATCGCGGTCGCGCTCCTGGTCGCCCCGGTCGTGCTCATGGTGGAGGCGGCTCACGGTCCGGTCGAGACCGGCTTCTCCATCGCGATCACCGGCGCCCTGGTGAGCGCCCTCGTTCTCATCCGGCTGTCCATCAGCGGTCGGGCGTACCGGGCCCGGGCCGCCAGGGAGCGAGCGGTCCGGGTCGCGTCGCAGGCCATGGTCTCGGCCGTGAAACCCGCCGACGTCATCGCCGGCACCCGCAATGCCCTGCACTCGCTCGTCCCGACCGTCGGCCTGGTCGACCTGGAGCTGGTCGACCAGAGCGAGGTGGACATACCACCGCGCACGGTCGTACCACTGGGTTCGAGCCGCCGGGGCCGGTACGCGGTACCGCTCAGCGGGTCCGAGGCGGCGCTCGTCTTCGTGGCGCCGGTGCGGGTCCTCGTCGAGCTCGCCGACCTGCTGGGCTCGCTGGCCGACCAGGCCGCGTTGGCGCTGCAGCGCATCAGCCTGGCCGAGATCGCCGGGGCCGAGGAACGGGAGCGGTACTTCCGGGCCCTCGTGCTGTCGAGCACCGACGCGATCCTCATCAGCCGGGACGGCCGGATCGAGTACGCGACGCCGTCGGCCGAGCCCATGTTCGGCCGGTCGATCCTGGGCGAGCGCTTCAACGACATCGTGCGGCGGCCCGAGGACCCGGACGCCGATCCACAGTGGCCGGACGTGGTGGACGGCGCCGAGGGCGTCATCCGCAGTCCGCACGGCGAGGTCGCGGTCGTGGTCCACCGACGTGACCTCAGAGGTGATCCCAGCGTCCGGGGCATCGTCACCACCCTGCGGGACGTGACCGCCGAGCGGGAACTGCAGCGGGACCTGGCCTACCGGGCCAGCCACGACGAGCTGACCGGCATGGCCAACGCCCGGACGTGGGGCGAGACGCTCGAGGCGGAGCAGGATCGGCGCCGGGGCGTGGGCAACGGCGTCGCCGTCATCTTCATCGACCTCGACGAGTTCAAGGACATCAACGACCGGTACGGACACCCCATCGGCGACCAGGTCCTGGCCGAGATGGCGCGGCGGATCCGGGAGTGTGTCCGGGCCGGGGACGTGGCCGCCCGCGTGGGCGGTGACGAGTTCGCGGTCCTGCTCCGCGGCCTGCCCCATGTGGACGATGCCCGCGCCATCGCCCAGCGCATGGCGGAGGCCCTGTCCCAGCCCACGGTGGTCAACTCGATTCCCATCGAGTGCCGGGCGAGCATCGGACTCGCCTACAGCGAGGGGGAGGAACCGGTCAACGACCTGGTGCGCCAGGCCGACACCGCGCTCTACGCGGCCAAGGAGCAGGGCAAGGGTCGGTGGGCCGAGTACAGCCCCAAGCACTGGCGCGCGACCGGCGCCGGCAACGGCGTGGGCCCCGGCCGCCGACGGTGAACCTCCCGCCGCGACGGTGAGCCGCCCGGCCGCGTGGGTGGGCCGTCCGGCCGACGCTCACCCGGCCGACGCCCGGGCGACATCCGGCGCGGGGCCGGTGACCCGCCGCGCGAGCCGGTCGGCCGCGGCCGCGAACGTACGGGCGTGCAGGGCAGCCGCCACCAGCCGCACCCGCCGCGGACCGGGCACCACCACCCGGCCCCGCAGCACGTCGTACCCGGCCCGCACGACCTCGTCGAGGATCCAGCCGTAGAGCAGGTAGGCGGCCTGGATGCAGATCCGCGACCGGGGCTCGAGCAGCGCGATGCCCGGCCGGGCCGCCTCGTAGTGGGCCAGGGCCCGGCCGCACTCGTACCGGACGAGCGCGCGCACCGGCGCCGACGCCCGACCGCGGGCCGCGTCCTCGGCGAGCAGCTGCGGCGTCACCCCGAACCGGGTTAGGTCCTCCAGCGGCAGGTACACCCGCCCTCGCCGGAGATCCTCGGCCACGTCCCGGATGAAGTTCGTGAGCTGGAAGCCGTACCCGAGCTGGCGCGCGGACTTGCGGGCCACCGCGGCGTCGGCGCCCGGCGAGAGCCCCAGGATCGGCAGCGTGAGCGTCCCGATCACCGCCGACGACCCGTGCATGTAGCCCACCAGGTCGGCGTAGGTCTCGTACCGGGTCACCGTGAGGTCCATGGCCATGCTGGCCAGGAACTGGTCGATCTCCTCGAGCGACAGGCCGTACGTGCGGATCGTGTCGGCCACGGCCGGCAGCACGGGGTCTGTGGTGGGTTCGCCCCGCAGCGTCGCCTCCAGGCCGCTCCGCCACGCCGCCAGGCGCTCGGCCGCCAGCTCCGGGGGCGCCCCGTCGTCGACGATGTCGTCGGCCAGGCGGGTGAAGGCGTAGAGGGCGTGCACGCCGCGCCGCCGCGGCGCGGGCAGCAGCATGGTCGCCCGGTAGTAGCTGCGGCCACGATCACGGTGAATGCGCCGGCACCGTTCGTACGACCGGGCCAGGTCCCCGCTGACCCCGCGCTCAGAGGCGTACGCCCAGGTCACGCCGGCCGCGGACTGGTCACCACGCACCACACCCGCCACACGCCTGGGAAACCCATCCGGTCACCACGCACCCTACGCTAGGGGGGCGGGCGTATCGGCCGGCGTCGGGGAGGGCGGGGCGATGAGGACGGTCACCGGGCGAACGGACCGGGTGATTATCGTCGGGGCGGGCCTCGGCGGCCTGTCCTGTGCCCTGCACCTGGCCGCCGCCGGTCGCGAGGTGACGATCCTGGAGCGCGAGGCCGGGCCCGGCGGCCGCGCCGGGCGGATCTCGGTCGACGGATTCGAGTTCGACACCGGGCCGACCGTGCTGACCGCGCCGGAGTTCATCGCCGAGCCGCTGGCCGCCGTCGGCGAGCGGCTGGAGGACTGGATCACGCTCACCCGGCTGGACCCGGCCTATCGGGCGTTCTTCCCGGACGGCTCGCGGCTGGACGTGATCAGCGACCCCGAGCGGATGGCCGAGGAGATCACCCGCGTGTGCGGGGCGCGCGAGGCCGACGGGTACCGCCGGTTCGTCGACTTCGCCACGCAGCTGTGGCGGCTGGAGCGCGACGACTTCATCGCGCGTAACCTCGACGCGCCGTGGAGCCTGGTCCGCCCCAACCTGCTGCGGCTGGCCCGCCTCGGCGCCTTCCGGACCCTGCAGGGCAAGGTCGCCGAGTTCTTCCGGGATCCCCGCACGAAGCGGATCTTCTCGTTCCAGGCCCTCTACGCCGGCCTGGCCCCGCACCGGGCCCTCGCCGTCTACGCCGTGATCCCCTACCTGGACGCGGTGAGCGGGGTCCACTTCCCCCGCGGCGGAATCCACGCCGTCCCGGCCGCCCTGGCCGCCGCCGCGGTCAAGCACGGGGTGACGATCCGGTACGGCACCACCGTCACGCGGGTGGAGACGTACGCCGGCCGGGCCCGGGCGGTGCACACCGCCGACGGCGAACGCCTGCCCGCCGACGTGGTGGTGCTCAACCCGGACCTCCCGCTGGCCTACCGCACGCTGCTGCCGGCCAGCGCGCCGCCGCGCCGGCTGGACCGGCTGCGGTACTCGCCCTCCTGCGTGGTCATCCACATTGGATCGCGTCAGGAGTACCGTCAGATCGCCCACCACAACGTTCACTTCGGACGCGCCTGGACGGCGGCCTTCGACGACATCACGCGTCACGGACGGCTCATGCGTGACCCGTCCATGCTCGTCACCAACCCCACCCGCACCGATCCCGGGCTGGCCCCGGCCGGCCGGCACGTCTACTACGTGCTCGTGCCGGTGCCGAACCTGGCCGCCGACGGACCCGACGCCCGGGCCTGGCGGGAGAACGGCCTCGCCCACCGGTACGCCGACGAGATCATCGCCATCCTCGAGAAACGGGGCTACGTGGGTCTCGGGGCGAGCATCCAGACCCGGCTGGTCACCAGCCCGGCCAACTGGGCGGCGCTCGGCCACGCCGCCGGGACGCCGTTCGCCTCGGCCCACACGGTGCGGCAGACCGGCCCGTTCCGGCCCGGCAACCTGCACCCGGGGTTGTCCAATGTGGTCTTCGTCGGATCGGGGACCCAGCCGGGCGTCGGCGTGCCCATGGTGCTCATCTCGGGCCGGCTCGCGGCGCAGCGCATCGTCGGTCAGGGCACCGTCGGTAAGGGCACCGTCGGTAAGGGCACCGTCGGTAAGGGCACCGCCGGTGAGGGTCGGTGAGGGCACCGTCGGCAGCGAAGCCGTCGGTAACGGCATCGTCGGACGGGTCACCCGTCGGTCGGGCCTGTCGGTGAGGGCGGCGTCGGTCGGTGCGGCCGACGCCGGGATACGGGAGGTGGGTTCGTGACGCGGGAACAAGATCTCGTCGAGTTGGTTGACCTGAGTGGCAAGGCGGTCGGCGCCACGACCGTGTCGGACGCCCACACCCCGCCGGGCCAGCTGCACCGGGCCTTCTCGGTGCTGCTCTTCGACGATGAGGGGCGGACGCTGCTGCAGCAGCGGGCGTCGGTGAAGACCCGGTTCCCGCTGCGGTGGGCCAACGCCTGCTGCGGCCACCCGCCGCCCGGGGTTCCGGTGGTCGAGGCGGCCACCCGGCGCCTCGCCGAGGAGCTCGGCGTGGCCGGGGTGCCGCTGACCGACGTCGGGGTCTACACCTACCGGGCCGAGGACGCGGCCACCGGCCGGGTGGAGTACGAGTACGACCACGTGCTCGTGGGCCACGTGACGGGTGAGCTCACCGTGACGCCCGATCCCACGGAGGTCGCCGCGACCCGGTGGGTTCCGGCGGCCACCCTGGTGCCGACGGGGGACGAGTACGCGCCCTGGCTGTCCGGGGTGCTGCCCATCGCGCTGGCCGCCGTACCCGCGGCGCGTCCCCCTGGAGAGTGACGATCTTCACTGACGGGTATCTGAGTTGGTACCGGGGGCCGTCGTCACGTATGCTTTCCTGGCCTCCGGCGGGCCGGATGGGAGCGACACGGTCGGCCGTCCCCGGTGTGGGATGATTACCGGGCCGCCCCCATCGTCTAGCGGCCTAGGACGCCGCCCTTTCAAGGCGGTAGCACGGGTTCGAATCCCGTTGGGGGCACGACAGGTACATCAGGGTCCTGTGGAGCAGTCGGAGTGCTCGCCGCCCTGTCAAGGCGGAGGTCGCGGGTTCAAGTCCCGTCAGGACCGCTTCACCCACCGGGTGAGCGACAAGCGAGCGCAGTCCACGGCCAGGTAGCTCAGTTGGTACGAGCGTCCGACTGAAAATCGGAAGGTCGGCGGTTCGACCCCGCCCCTGGCCACCCAGCACCACCCGCAGCCCTGACCAGCGCGTTTCCGCAGGTCAGGGCTTTGTGTGTGCCCGGGATGACGCAGCGGCCCCCGAGCCTGACCATCCGTGGCCCGGGCTGGCCGGGCCGCTGATGCTCGGCGCACGCGCGGGCACCGGATGATCTTGCTTGGCTGGCGGCTAGCCCTGCCCCACGTTCCTCGGCCACTCGGTCACTTGCACTGCATCCGGCCTTCGCCGCCCCTCGTGCCTGTGGGCACCGGGAGCAGGGCCAGCTGAACGTCCGCGCAAACGACGTAGGCCCGCCTGGTGCCGGCCACACCGCGGGCAGTAGACCCCTCGCGGCTGCGCGAGTTGTCGTCAAATGACACGACGGTCGATGGAAAAAGCGCAAGCGACGCGAGGGCCCGTTGCGCCGGCTTCCAACGCCACAATGGGCAAGACCTGGCATTGCCGTAATGCTTCACTATTGCCGACATGAGCGTCGGCGAGCTGTTGTCCACCGCAACGAGCATCATCGGGTCAGTCGGTGTCGTCGCGTCGGTTCTGTTGCTGACGTGGCAGACCCGACAGCTGACCAAACAGACGCATGCGGCAAGTCGCATTAGCGCATTAAATGCCACGCATGCATCATTTTCACTCCTGCAGCAATGCGAGGACTGGTTTGTCAGTGATCCAGAGCTGAGACCCTACTTCTGGGAAAATGCCGACTTGCCCACCGACCCGAGGATGCGGGCGCGAATCTTGGCGCTGGCGACCCTCTACGCCGATTCGCTTTCCCATGGACTGATGGTCAGCGAGCTGGCCGATGGCACAGAGAAGTACGAGGGATGGCGATCGTTCGCCACCTTCCTGCTTCGCAACAGCCCAGCCGTACGCACGGTCATCGGCGAGCACCCCGAGTGGTGGCCCGTACTGCAATCAGAAATACGCAAGATAACGCCAGAAATCTACGAAAATCGTTCCCAAATCCCGCACATGCGCTCACCCTCCGAAGGCACGCGGGCCAGCGTCTAGCCCTCGCATTTCGCTCTGGCGACCCAGCACCACCACTCGCCCTGAACGGCGCCCTGCACGGGTCAGGGCTTTGGGCAAGATCAAGAGAATTGGGCATTTCAACGACAGCGAGGAAGGCCCGAAGCACCTCGCCAACTTCGGAAACGGCCCTGTCACGCGGGCGCCAGCCGCACGTAAGCGCCGGTCCTGCTGGTGAGCGGTGCAACGGTCAGAACAACCCCAGCCCGGCCGGTCACCAAGCCCGACCGTCACGGCGCCTGTCCCATCGGGTCAGGTCGCTGTCGTTTCCGCCAACCGAGGTCCGAACGGTCGCCTCGGCCGCCGACCCGCCACAAGGCCTGGGCAATACGGCCGGGGTCGTCAGCCAGGGAGTCGATCTTGCAACATCGCAGATTGCCCCTAGCGCAAAACGCGACGAAGGACTCATACTCACGAGTAAAGGCAGCGCGGCCTAGACATAGGCACCAAGCGAAGCGGCGCCCGGTGGCACCCGGACGCCGCCTTCAGTCCAACCCACGAAAGAGGAGGGGAGGACCCGCAAGATGCCATCGTCGCGCATCGCCAACCCTCCTCGCAAGCAACGAGGAGGTAACGAACATGGCGGAGCTGTTCCCCGGCCCCGGGGTACGGATCACCCATGACACGGTCGAGACGCTCACCGGCGTCCGGAGGTGCTACCCCGTCGCCGAGCTCGAACGACCCCACGTCGTTCATGAGAGCGCCATCGATGTCTTGCTCGCCTCGCCGACCGCGAGGGTCTGCTCCAGTACGCTGTCCGGGTTATCGGTCCTCGTGGCCGTGGCCGGATCCGAGCTGATGAGCAGTCCACACGCGACGGTCGGCGGCGTGCTCCTCGCCCTCGCCGCGGCGATCGCGGCCGTGCACGGATGGCGGACCTGGCGGCGCCCCCGTGCGCTGTGGGCCTACTACCGCGGCACCCGCGTATGCCTGTTCGTCAGCCGCGACCGGCTGGAGTTCGCTCAGGTGGTGCGAGCGCTCCTGCGGGCGCTCGAGGCGGTCGAGACGGTCGAGAACTGACACTCTCCGGTCATCCTGTGGCGGCGGTCCACCCCCAACCGGCGCCACGACCCAGCCATCGTCACCCAGTCATCGTCTGTTGTCGGGAACGCGGCACCCGGGAGACCCGGTCGATCGTTAGTACGCACACAGCGATCTGCTATATAGCAAAGATCAGTCCGCGACGACCGCCCAACGTCGCCACGGACGGTGACGCCCCGCAGGAGCGCTGCCAGCCGGGAACGCTCCGCAGACGATGGCTGGGGGAACGGATTGTCCACGACCGACTCTCCCGCGGCCGCCCGCCGCCGACTCCGCTTCGCGCTCCGCGCCGCCCGCGAGGCGGCCGACCTCACGCAGGCGGAGGTGGCCGAGCGCCTCGAATGGAGCATCTCGAAGGTAAACCGCATCGAAAATGGTGAAGTTACCATTTCCGCCACCGATCTGCGGGCCCTCATGACGCTGCTCGGGGTGACTGACCCGGAGACCGTCGAGCGGTTCACGTCATGGGCGCGCACGGCCCGCAGCCGTGGCTGGTGGGACGAGCCGGGTTTCCGGGCCCATCTCACGCCGGCAATGCGGCAACTCATCCAGTACGAAGCCGAGGCCACCGCGATCCGCTGCTACCAGCCGACCATCATTCCCGGCGCCCTCCAAACCCCCGAATACGCCCAGGAAATCCTGAACTTCTGGGCGGACATGCCCGAGGAGACCCGCTCGGTGCGCCACGCGGTCCGGGCCGAGCGTCGCCGGTGGATCTTCCAGCGCCCCGACCGACCGGTCTACCTCCTGCTGCTGGACGAATCCGTCGTGCACCGCCAGGTCGGCGGACCCGCGGTCATGGCCGAACAGCTTCGCAACGTCCTCACGATGATCAGGAACAACGAGCTCATCCTCCGCATCGTGCCCATGATCCACGGCGCGATGATCGGGCAGGCCGGCAACTTCACGATCATCGATCTGGCCGAAGAGGAGAGCGCGGTCCTCTACCAGGAGATGCTTTATGAGGACCACCTCCGTGACGACCGGGACACGGTGAGTCTCTACCGTGCACTGTTTGAACGAATGTGGGAGGTGGCTCTGACCCCGGACGCGTCCGCGGCCTTCATCGAGGGGCATGCTGCGGCAATGGATTCGTCGATATTTCGCCACCATTCGGGCAAATGATGTTTAACTGATGGTGGTCAAAAAGATGACCCAGACGGTCGAGCCAGCCAGGCCGGAAGGGGGAGCCGCCGGTGCTGGCTCCAGGGCCGCGCAAGGAATAAGATCCACGCTTTGTTAAGGCAAGCGATCGAACGCCCCCGAAGCCGAAGAGGGTGAGAAGACACAGTGTCTACATCGGGGTCAGAGCTGACGTGGGTCAAGAGCCGTCGCTGCGAGTCGCACGCGTGCGTGGAGGTCGCCGCCGCCCCCAACGGTGACATTCTTGTACGTAACTCCACTGATCCGGACGGTCTAACGCTGCGATTTACCCAAGCCGAGTGGGTCGCTTTCCTCGGCGGCGTGCGCGACGGCGACTTCGACTTCGGCCTGGTCGACGAGCGCGGTACGTCAGCCGACTGACTCCCTGTCAGCGGACCGACCAACGCACCGCGTGGCGGGTCGACCCGTCACCCGGTTGAACGAAGAGCACGCGACGCCGGGCGGCCGACACGGAGGCCGCCCAGGTCGGCGCGCTGCCCGGCCGCGTACCCCTCACGGCCTCCGCTGCCCATGAGCCGGCGCGGCGCCGCCTTGCCCAACCGCGGGTACACCTCGGCCACCCGACGGGCGACCCGGCCGTCACGGTCGGCGAGCACCAGTGCCATGGACGTCTCGCCGGACTCGGCGGCGGCCGAGGCGCGGCGTTCCGCCTCCCGCAGCCGCTGCTCGACCGCCTTGGTGAAACCGGCCAGCCACGACCGCCGGAACGTGGCGACCGGCTCCCACGGCGGCGGCTGGGCCGCGGCCAGGCCGTAGGACGCCTGCACGAGCAGCGACGTGAACAGCAGCTCGGCGCGCTCCAGGTCGGACTCGCAGCCGAACAGGTGGATCGAGTACACGTACGCCCCTCGGTCCCACTGCTTGCGCCGCACGCTGCGACACCGCAGAACCGAAGCGATCGCGGCGAGCAGGCCGGCCTTGTCCAGGGCGTACGGCGGATCCAGCCGGATCACCCGGTCCGCCACCGGGTCGACCTCCGGAGCAGCGGCCGCGAGCAGCGCCCGGTCCACGCCGTACTTGGCGATCAGCTCGGCCGCCTTGTCGTTGAGCGCCGCCGCCTCGGCCGGCGGACACGCCGGATCCTCGGCCTTGGCCAGCAGCTTGCGCACCCGCTCGAGCACGGCCGAGCCGTCCCGGGGCGCTGCGGAGTCCGTCACACCGGACACGTGTACCGGAGGCTCACGACGATTCGACGGCGGCGCGCCGCGAGCGGGCAGCAGATCCCGGGCGGGCGATCAGCCCACCCGCCGCCGACCGTCGACGCGCCCCGGCCACGGAGGCTCAGCGCTTGTCCATCCCCTCGCTGCGTCGGCGGAGCGTCGCCACCGTCGAGCCGGCGAGCGTGGTGAGGCACTCGGCCAGCCAGCCGTCGGCCATGGCCGCCCCGAAGAGGGCCTGGCCGGTCGACGCGTCGGCGTTGGCGTACGCGCTGACGAACCGGGCCACCCACCGTGCGTCGTACCGCGCCCTTTCTATATCTGGAAAGTCCAACGCGGCGAACCCACCCGGAACCTGGTCACCGACCATGGTGGCGGCGAGGCAACACGCCACGTCGTACGCCGAGCGCAGCCCACCCCGCTTGAGCGCCGCCTCGAACCGGTCAACCACCCCGTCCCGGTCACCCCGCAGGGCCGAGTCGAGGATGGCCTGCGCGTCCTGGTACACCTCGGGCGGCACGGCATGCGGTTCGGCGGGGACCACGGGCTCCGCCGATGCCCTCCCCGGTTCGCGGGAATGGTCGGCTCGCGAACTCGCCGGATCCGGACCCACGTGACGCAGCCTAGGCGTCCGAAGCAAGCCCATCCAGACAAGCGGCGGCCACCCGGTGCCGCGGCCGCCCCGGCCGGTCGACCCGGCCGGCGGGTCAGGCCGGCCCGGCCGCCGTGGCCCGGCCTCCCGCCCTACGCGCGGCGCAACACGCAGGTCAGGCGCGCCGTGCAGACCCGCTGACCCGACTCGTCGGTGATGACGATCTCGTAGGTGGCGACCGTACGACCACGGTGAATGGCCGTCGCCACCCCGGTGACCGTGCCCGCGGTGACGCTGCGGTGATGGGTGGCGGAGATCTCCAGGCCCACGGCGTATCCGCCGATGGTCTCCATCGCGTGCAGGGTCGCCGCGACCGAGCCCAGGCTCTCGGCGAGCACGCAGGAGGCGCCGCCGTGCAGCAGGCCCATGGGCTGGGTGTTGCCCTCGACGGGCATGGTGCCGACCGCGCGCTCGGGCGAGGCCTCCAGCAGCGTGATCCCCATCCGGTCGGTCAGGGCGGCCCGGCTCATCCGTTGGACGGCCTCGGCCAGCCGGGCGCGGGCCTCCGCGCTCCCCGGCGCCGGACCCCCGCCGGGCCCCGAATCGCCGCCGGGCCCGGAGGCGCCGCTCGAGCCCCCGGCGTCGTCGGACCCTCCGGACGCGGCCGGACGGTCCGGCGCATCCGACAGGGGCGGGGCGGCGTTACCAGAGGCGTCAGGGTCGGCGGAGTGCATGCCGGGCAGGCTACCGCGCCCGGCCGGCCGACCCCGATGGCGCGCCCCGAGTAAGTTGCGTTGGCAACAAAACCGGACGAACAACGCCGCGCTCGCCTGCTCACGCCGTAACGTCGGCGTAACGCTGCGAATGGCCGGGATGCTGGGCCGCACATGGGATCCCGGACGGGTTACTCTCCCTGGCGAGCCGCGCGGGCCGTACCGGTTCCGGGCGCTCGCAGGGAGGGAGTTGAGGATGCGCCGGAACGTTTCCCGGCTCTGCAGTGGTCGCCGGGCCTGGCGCGCCGCTGCGGCGAGCGTGGCCATCGGCCTGGTCCTCTCGGGATGCGGCGACGCGGAGCCGCCAAGTTCGAATCTGCTGAATCGCAGCCCTGGGCAGGTCTACCTCTACGGCTCCGACGGCAACATGCTCAACGCGATCGGCGAGACCATCCAGCAGGACCACCCGGACGGGATCGCCGGCATGAAGGGCACGATGCCCCTGACCCGGCTCCCGCAGAGCTTCCGGGCGCGTCTCCGCCAGATCGACCCTTCTCTGGTCGACGACCTCTACGCCGGCGAGACGTACGACGCCGTGGTCATCACCGCCCTCGCCGCCCAGATCGCGGGGTCGACCGACCCCCGGGACATCGCCGCCCAGATCAACGGGGTCACGGTCGGCGGCGAGCCCTGTGACACGCCGGCGCAGTGCCTGGCGCTGGTGCGAGCGGGTCAAGACATCCGCTACCGCGGCATCACGCTGCAGCTGGGCGGGTTCACCGAGGTCGGCGAGCCGTCGGCGAGCACGTACGGCGTCCTGCGCTTCGGCCCCGGCAACCAGATCGCCGACAGCCTGACCCAGTTCGTGCCGGCCGGTAACCCCGGGACGGCGAGCGAGACCACGCCACCCGCGGGCAGCGGCGCGACCACGACCGACGAGCCCTTGCGGTTGGGCGCCCTGCTGCCGCGGACCGGCGCCCTCGCCAACGGCGGACGGCCCATGTTCGCCGGGCTGCAGCTGGCGGTGAACGATATCAACGAGGCCGGCGGCGTCCTGGGCCGTCCGGTCGAGTGGATCGACGGCGACGACGGCACCAACCCCGAGGTCGCCAAGGCCACCGCCGCTCGCCTGATCGAGGACGGGGCCCAGGTCCTGATCGGCGCCGGGGCCTCGGGGGTGAGCCTCGCCGTGCTCCCCGTCATCCGGGAGGCGGGCGTGGTGCTCTTCTCGCCGTCGAACACCGCGGCTCGGTTGACCACCGAGGAGGACGACGGGCTCTACTTCCGGACCGCCCCGCCGGACGGCCTGCAGGCGGCCGCCCTGGCCGACATCATCGTGCGGGACGGGACCAGCAAACTTGTGATCATTTACCGGGATGACGCGTACGGCGTCGGGTTGGCCGAGTCGACCAAGGAGAACCTGGTCGCCGCCGGCCTGCGCGCCGACGACGTCATGCTCATCTCGTACAGCGCCGAAGCCGCCGAGGCGGCCCTCGGCGGCGACACGGGCGCCGTGGACTTCGCCCCCATCGGGCAGCAGGTCCGCGAGGCCGACCCGGACGGCGTGCTGATCATCGCCTTCGACGAAACGGCGCTCATCGTCGACGCGCTGATCGATGCGGGCATCACGTCCATCACGAACTGACCCTCGGTCCGGTACGGTCGGCTGACCGGCCGCCGGGTGTCCGGTACGGTCGACCATCCGCATCCACGCGCATCAGGAAGGGCAGGCATGAGCGAGAACGAGACCGCGCAGACCCGCGGTGACGAGCGGCACGAGATGCTGACCCTCGACACCAACCAAGACGGCAAGTCCGACGTCTGGGTGGTGGACACCGACGGAGACGGAAAGGCGGACCTGTACCAGTTCGACCACGACGGCGACGGCAAGGTCGACCTTTCGATCGTCGACAGCAACCAGGACGGCACCCCGGACCAGATCGTCGACGGGGACGCCACCCGCTCGTAGGGCCGGTCGGCGACCGGCCGCCGCCGCGGCGGGCGGAGTGACCGCGCGACGCTGAGCGATCGATGCGAATACCCCGGCCGGTCGTTCTCGGTCGGCCTGCCGGGTCGACCGAGCGATCCGGACGACGCGGGGTCGTACCCGGGTCTTGCGGCTGGCCGGCCGAGGTTCCGGCTGGCCGCATGCCCCCGTAGCCACCTGGGCTGCCGCACGGCCATCGGCGGCCGTGCCCGTCCTGTACGGGCCGCCCGGCGCCCAGCGCCGCCGTGCGGGCAGCCCGTCGTGAGCGCGGGTCCACGGGACGGGACCATCCGTGGGCTCGGCGACGAGGGCATCGCCGGCACAGGTCTCCGGCGACCGGTCCTGTGCCAGGATGGGAGTGCTGTGACGGTTGAGCAGGCGCCCACGAGGCGCGAACGCAAGAAGCTGGAGACGCGCCGGGCGCTCGAGCGGGCGGCGTTGCGCCTGTTCGCCGAGAAGGGCTACGACCAGACCACGGTCGAGGACATCGCCGAGGCGGCGGACGTCGCCGTCCGTACGTTCTTCCGGTACTTCTCGTCCAAGCAGGACGTCCTCTTCGGCGAGATCGTCACCGACCGGATCGACCGGCTGCGCCGCGAGCTCGCCAACCGGCCGACGACCGAGGATCCCCTCGAGTCGGTCATCGCGGTGATGGACCTGCTGGACTTCAACACGCCCGACGAGGAGGAGCAGGTCCTCGCCCGCATGGACCTCATGCGTCGCCAGCCCTCGTTCGTCAGCCGGTACCTCGAGATCATCGACGAGATGCGATCCATCGTCGTCGAGTTCGTGGCCGAGCGTACGGGCCTCGACCCCCGGCACGACCTGTACCCCGCGCTCGTCGGTGGGGCGTGCGCCGCCGTGTGGGACGCCTCGCTGAAGGTGTGGGTGGAGTCCGGCGGCACGCGGTCGTTCCGCCAGCTGCGCACCGAGGGGTTCAAGGCCCTCACCGAAGGGCTGCACCGGCGATGACCGGGGCGGCCGACGAGCTGGCTCGCCTGGGCGACGCCCAGTACCTGCTGGTCACCACGTTTCGCAAGGACGGCCGGGCCGTGCCGACGCCGGTCTGGGTGGTGCGCGACGGTGACCACCTGGCGATCTGGACGGCCCGGGACTCCGGCAAGGTCAAACGGATCCGGCGCAACCCTGAGGTGCTCGTCGGCCCGTGCGACGTCCGCGGTCGCCTCACCGGCGCTCAGGTGCCGGCCAGGGCGGCCGTGCTTGACGCGGCCGGCACGGCACGGGTCAGGGCCGCCATCGCCCGCAAATACGGGCTGCTCGGCCGGCTGACGCTGTGGGGCAGCCGGTTGCGGCGCGGCACCGAGGGCACGGTCGGGGTCCGCATCACGCTCACCTGAGCCCGGACCGACCGCACTCGCCGGGTCCGCCCGAACCGGCGGCTGGGATACGGGTTCACGCGGCTCAGATCTGGCAAGGATCAGCCGGGATCAGGCGGCCCGGGTCAGACGGCGCGCCGCCCCTCGAAGGCCCGGCCCAGCGTGACCTCGTCGGCGTACTCCAGGTCGCCGCCAACGGGCAGACCGCTGGCGAGTCGGGTGACGGCCACGCCCATGGGCTTGACGAGCAGCGCGATGTACGTGGCGGTGGCCTCGCCCTCGGTGTTGGGGTCGGTGGCGAGGATCAGCTCCTTGACCTCCCCGGCCGACAGGCGGGCCATCAGCTCCCGGATGCGCAGGTTGTCGGGCCCGACGCCCTCCAGGGGATTGATCGCCCCGCCCAGCACGTGGTAGCGACCGCGGAACTCGCCGGTCTTCTCGATCGCCACGACGTCCTTGGGCTCCTCGACGACGCAGATCGTCTCGTCGGTCCGGCGCGGGTCGCGGCAGATCCGGCACTGCTCGGACTCCGCGACGTTGAAGCAGACCGAGCAGAACCGGACCAGCTCCTTGACGCGGGTCAGCGCGGTCGCGAGCCGGGTCACGTCGGCCGTGTCCGCCTGCAGGATGTGGAACGCGAGCCGCTGGGCGCTCTTGGGACCGATACCAGGCAGACGGCCCAGCTCGTCGATGAGGTCCTGAATGGCCCCCTCATACATCGCGCTCGACTCCTTCAGGTGGCACCCGACGAGGGTAGCCGGCCGTCACGCCCAGGGTCAGGACCGGTGGCTCGTGTCGTCGATCGGCTCCACCGCCGGAAACTCCGCGGTGATGGCCATGATCGCCTGCTCCTCGCTGGACACGCGCACGCTGGTGGTCTCGTCGTCGAGCGGTTCGTCCCCGGGGTCGAACCCGTCGTAGGGAGCCCGGTCGTACTCCGGGTCGAACGGCGGCTCGTCCGGCGAGGGCTCGGCGAACGACCGTCCGCCGCGAGCCGGCGCCGGTCGGGCCGCCGGAGCCGCCTTCGCGGCCGACCGAGCGGGGCCACGGGCCGGTGCCCCGCCCTCCCGGGCGGACGGGGGCCGCGCGGGCTCGCGCGGGGCCGCGCCGCCGGGCCGGGCCGGTTCGGGCCAGTCGGTGTCGGCGCCGGCGGCCGGCCGCGCCCCGCTGTCCCGCCGGATCGGGGCCACCGTCCGCTCGGCCGGCGGCGTGGTGCGGGCCCGCTCGTCACCGCCGACCTCGACCCGGATGCGCCACCGGACGCCGAGCACCTCGTACAGCGCCTCGATCAACAGGTCCGCCTGGGAGTCGATGCGGCGAACGTGCTGGCTGTGCTGGGTCACCAGCACCAGCTCGTCGCCGCGGACGTCGCGCACCGTGACCGCCGTGCTCAGGGTCGCGGCCAGGACCTTGCCGCGGCGCTGGACGAACCGCACGATCTCGTCCCAGGCCCGCCGGACCGCGGCCGCGTCGACGGCCCCCACGGTCGCCGGTCGCTCGTCGGCGGCCGGGCCTGCAGAGGTGGCCGGCGCCGCCGGGGTAGCCGACGGCGACGCCGAAGCCCGGGGCGGCTCGACGGGCCCCCGCGGCGCCGGCTCGGCGGGGCGCTCGCTCCGGCCTCGCGCCGGCTCGGGGGAACGTACGGGGGCGGGGACACTGGTCGACGCCGGCGCACTGGGCCGCTCGGCCTGGCCCACCGCCGCGCTCGGCGCCCCGGCCTCGCTCACCGGCTCGGCCGCCCCCAGGCGGCGTTCCATCCGCTCCAGGCGGTGCAGGAGCGCGCTCATCGAGTCGTCGGCGCCGGGCAGCAGCATGCGGGCGATGATGAGCTCCAGCAACAGCCGCGGGGCCGTCGCGCCGCGCATCTCGGTCAGTCCAGTGTGGACAATGTCGGCCATGCGGGAGAGGGTGCCCGGGCCCATCCGGGCGGCCTGCGCGGCCATCCGCTCGAGCTGGTCGGCCGGGGCGTCGATGATGCCGCTGGCCGTCGCGTCGGTCACCCGCTGCAGCACGATGAGGTCCCGCAGCCGTTCCAGCAGGTCGGTCGCGAACCGACGGGGGTCGTGCCCGGCGTCGCAGACCCGCTCGACGGTGCCGAACGCGGCCGCCCCGTCGCCCGCGGCCAGCGCGTCGATCATCTCGTCGATCAACGCGACGTCCGTCACACCGAGCAGGGCGACCGCGCGAGCGTAGGTGACGCCCTCGTCCCCGGCCCCGGCGATGAGCTGGTCGAGGATCGACAGCGAGTCCCGGACGGAGCCGCCGCCGGCCCGGACGACCAACGGGAACACGGCCGGCTCGACCCGCACCCCCTCGCGCTCGCACAGCTGCTCCAGGTATGGCCGCAGCACGCTCGGCGGGATCAGGCGGAAGGGGTAGTGGTGGGTACGCGACCGGATCGTGCCCAGCACCTTCTCGGGCTCGGTGGTGGCGAAGACGAAGACCACGAAGTCCGGCGGCTCTTCGACGAGCTTCAGCAGCGCATTGAAGCCGCTGGGCGTCACCATGTGCGCCTCGTCGATCACGTAGACCTTGTAGCGGCTCGCGACCGGGGCGAAGAACGCCTTCTCCCGCAGATCCCGGGCGTCGTCGACCCCACCGTGGCTGGCGGCATCGATTTCGATCACGTCAACCGAACCGGGCCCGTCCGGGGCGAGCGCCACACACGACTCGCACTCCCCGCACGGATCAGGCGTGGGGCCCTTGGCGCAGTTCAGCGAGCGCGCGAGGATGCGGGCGGAGGACGTCTTGCCGCAGCCCCGGGGACCGGAGAAGAGGTACGCGTGGTTGATCCGGCCGGTGCGAAGCGCCTGGATGAGCGGCTCGGTGACGTGCTCCTGGCCGATCACCTCGGCGAACGTGCGCGGACGGTACTTGCGGTAAAGCGCCAGCGCCACTGACCCCGCACCCCCTTACCGTCTCGACCCACGAGACCCGCCGACCACGGTGGTCGGCGTCCGGCGTCACGCTACCGCCCGGCGCCGACACCCGCCACGGACCCGCCGCTGTCCTGGCACGGGAGCATCGGCCCCGCCGGACGCGCCCGCCCCACCGGGTCTGCGGACCCAGCCCGCCCGCGTGAGATCCGCGGCCGCGGCAGTCCGCCGAACTGGCGGCCCAGCGGGCGGCGAAGCAAGCGATCGGAGTCGGTGCGACACGGGCCGCATCCGCAGCCCCACGCCAATCAGAGCGGTCTCGGTCGGGCGGGGCGACGGCCGCCCGGCTGGGGCTCGGGCCCAGGGGACGCACTGAACGACCCGGCGAGCGAGCCCAGCAGAGCAAGCGTGGGTGGAAAGAGTGAGGCCCCCCGTGCACCCGTCAGAGCTCGCTTATCCTTGCTGCCTTCCGGCCCTGGGGAGGTTCACGAGATGGACGCCGCACGGGGGGCGCCTCCACTGTACCCGAGTACACACGCGGCCGCTGTCTAGGTATCCTTTTGGGCGGAGGATTCGCCTAGCGGCCTAGGGCGCACGCTTGGAAAGCGTGTTGGGGTAACACCCCTCACGAGTTCGAATCTCGTATCCTCCGCCCGTCGCCGCGACCCGCCCGCGAGGCGGGTCGCGGCGACGAAAGCCACCGACGCCGTACGCCACCCTCCGAAACCTCGCCGTACCGGGTTCGGATGCGCGGCTCGCAGTCAGTCCCCCAACCCCGTGCCGGCGATCCGAGCTGCCCGGCACTCCGGGGTACGCCGGCCGGCGACGCCCGGCCGGTCGCGGCACCCGAGCCGTCGCCTCGGACCGGACCCGGATCGACGCCAGGGCGACCGCCGCGAGCGGAGTGGGACCACGCGGCCGAGACGCGCGTCGCCATCCGGTCCGGGCCAGCGCCGGCGGATGGGTACGCGTTCCCGGTGGCGCCGCCGCCGTCGCCCGCGCCGCCCACCAGCGGGACAGACAGCGACGGCGACGCAACCAGCAGCGGCCGTGGCAGAACGACGGCCAGGGAGGCAATGACGGCCAGGCAAGCAACGAAGGCCAGACAAGCAACGGCGGCCCAGCAAGCAACGACGGCCCGGCCGGCAACGACGGCCAGACAGAAAACGACGGCTGCGGATACCGCACCGGCCGGACGAACAACGACAACCGTGGGAGGAGTGAGCTCGCATCCGTGCTCGTCCAGTGATCTGAGTCGCCCGGTTGTCGTGTCCCGCTGCGCGCAGGACCGCCCTTCCCGGTCCGCGACGGGGCTGAACCGAAGCCGTTGCGTGGTCGCGAAACGACCGGCCGTACGCACCCGGCTCGCCTGGCACCCCGAGCGGACACAGTGGACTCCGTACGACACTCGGCCGGGGCGATGCGTGCGGGCGTTCCGGCGCCGGTTGGTACGGGATACTCCGGAGCATGTTGACGCCTGTCCTCGCCACGCTCGTCTACGTCCTGTCCCCCGACCGCTCACGCGTGCTCATGTTGCACCGCAACAAGCGCAGGGACGACATCCACTACGGCAAGTACAACGGTCTCGGCGGCAAGGTGGAGCCCGAGGAGGACGTGGTGAGCGGCGCGATCCGTGAAGTCGCCGAGGAGTCCGGCCTCGTGGTGACCGCCATCTCCTTGCGGGGCACCGTCTCCTGGCCCGGCTTCGGACTCAACGGCCAGGACTGGTTCGGGTTCATATTCCGGGTCGACGGCTTCACCGGCACCCCGCATGCCGGAGGTCCCGAGGGCACGCTCGAGTGGGTCCCGGTGGCGGACCTGCCCACGCTGCCGATGTGGGAGAGCGACCACCTGTGGCTGCCCATGGTTTTCGACGATGACCCGCGGACGTTCCACGGCGTCATGCCGTACCAGAACGGGAAGATGCTGAGCTGGCGCTATCACCGCGTGTAGGCCGTCGGGCATCCAGCCAACTCAACAGGTGGATGCCTCGGCCAGGCCGCTCGCCGGCCCGCGACCGCCGCAACGGCCGGCGAAGCGCTTCGCGCCAGCCGGAAATCCCTGCCAGATACGGGGTTCTCGCCCCGACACGGGGCGCTCGGCTGTCAGATGGCTTGCATTACAAGGGGTTTCCGGCCTACCCGCGTTGAGTGTCGAGAGTGGACGCGCTACTGTATTCCGCAGAACCGCTGATGCTGAAGGGACAGTAGCGGAAACAGAAGGAGGGACCACCCGTGAACAAGGCCGAGCTGATCGAGGCGATGTCGGGCCGCCTGGGCGACAAGAAGTCCGCGGCCGCCGCTCTTGACGCGGTTCTGACCGAGATCCAGAACGCGGTTACCAAGGGCGAGAAGGTATCCATCGCCGGATTCGGCGTCTTCGAGAAGCGCGACCGCGCCGCCCGCACCGCCCGCAACCCGCGCACCGGCGAGCCCGTGAAGGTGAAGAAGACCTCGGTGCCGGCGTTCCGGCCGGGCCAGACCTTCAAGGAGCTCGTTGCGTCGGGCAAGCTGCCGAAGGCCGCCACCACGACCCGGAAGGCCGCCGCCCCGGCGAAGAAGGCCGCCGCGGCCGCTCCGGCCAAGGCCGCTGTGGCGAAGAAGACCGCGCCGGCGAAGAGCACCCCGGCCAAGACCTCCCCGGCGAAGACCGCCACGGCCAAGAAGACCACGGCCCGCGCCGCGCGCGCCAAGTAAGAACCGACTCGGCAGACCACCAGGGCGCCCACCGTCACCGACGGTGGGCGCCTTTCGTTGCCGACGCGACCGGTCGAGCTGCCGATGCATCAATGACTGCCACGCCAGACCGCGGAGGGACCGCTCGCGGACGCGACCGCGCCGACGGGCGTGGCCGTAGGACGGGCGTGACCGTACGGACCGTGACCCGCGACCTACGACGGCCGTGACGGTATGGACGTCACCAGCGACCTACGACGGCCGCGACGTACGGCGGAGGTGACCCGCGGCCCGCCACGGCGAGTCGTCGGGCGCGCGCACGGGAGTCATCGGCGATCCGAGCAAACCCGGACAAGCCTGTCGTGACCGCACCGGACGCCATGCGAACCGGCGCCGAGAACGCCGAACGCCGGGTGGTTTCCCACCCGGCGTTCGCCTTCCCTGGCGGTGGCGGCGGGATTTGAACCCGCGGAGGGTTGCCCCTCACACGCTTTCGAGGCGTGCTCCTTAGGCCGCTCGGACACACCACCGCGGAGAAGAGTACCCGACCGTCCCGCCGGTCGTCGCGCGGCTATCCCACTCGCGCCGTTCGAGTCGCCGGGGCGCCCGCCGGACGCCGGTCACGGCGGCCTCCGACGAGGCCGGCGCGCCCCGCTACCCGGCTCAGCGGCGCGATCCGGCCCCGACGGTGTCCGCCCGGCGACGACGGCGTCGGCCCGCCGTCGACGGCATCTGGCCCGGTCCCGACGCCGTATGGCCGGCCGACGGCCGGGCCCGGACCGGCGGCGGCCCGCGGCGGGGCGGGTGCGATGATCGGCGCCATGAGCATCCACATCGGCGCCGAGCCGGGGCAGATCGCGGAACGGGTCCTGCTGCCAGGCGACCCCTTGCGGGCCAAGTGGATCGCCGAGACGTTTCTCGAGGACGCGGTCTGCTACAACACGGTGCGCAACATGCTGGGCTTCACCGGGCGGTACCGGGGCGTGACCGTCTCGGTCCAGGGCTCGGGCATGGGCATGCCCTCCTGTTCGATCTATTCCCACGAGCTCATTAATGAGTACGGCGTGCGTACCCTGATCCGGGTCGGCACGTGCGGGGCGCTCACCGAGCGCCTCAAGGTGCGCGACGTCATCGCGGCGAGCGGATCCTCCACCGACTCGGCGATGAACCGGATGCGCTTCGACGGCCTGATCGACTACGCGCCGGTGGCCGACTTCTCGCTGTTGCGCAGCGCGGTGGAGGCGGCCGAGCGCCGGCAGATTCCCCTCCGCATCGGCCCCGTCTTCTCCGCCGACGCCTTCTACACCGACCGGCCGGACCTGTACGACACACTCGCCGACTACGGCGTGCTCGCGGTGGAGATGGAGTCCGCGGCGCTCTACACGATCGCGGCGCGGTTCGGGGCCCGGGCGCTGACGTTGCTCACCGTCAGCGACCACCTCAAGACCGGGGAGAAGTCCTCCGCCGCCGAGCGGGAGCAGACGTTCCGCGAGATGGTCGAGATCGCCCTCGACGCCGCGACCGCCGGCTGACCTGACGCCGACCGGCATCGGTCGGTGCGGTCCGGCCCGTCGTCCCACGAGCCCGTCCACCGTCGCGGCCGGGCTCGTGGGACCGGACGTCAGGACGGGCGAAAGGACGTCAGGACGAACGAAAGAAGGAGCGCATCAGCGCCGCGCACTCGTCGGCGAGCACCCCGGCGTAGACCTCCGGACGGTGGTTGATCCGGGGATCCCGGACGACGTCCCACAGCGACCCGACCGCCCCGGTCTTCGGCTCCCAGGCGCCGAAGACCAGCGTCGCGATGCGGGCGAGCACCAGCGCGCCCGCGCACATCGTGCAGGGTTCGAGCGTCACCACGAGCGTGCAGCCGTCCAGACGCCAGCCGTCGCGCGTAGCCGCCGCCCGGCGCAGGGCCAGGATCTCCGCGTGGGCCGTGGGATCGCCGGTCGCCTCCCGTTCGTTGCGCCCGATGCCCAGCTCCGAACCGTCCGGGCCGATGACGACCGCGCCGACCGGCACGTCGAGGCGGTCACCGGGTCCCGAGCGCGCCACCTCGAGGGCGCGGCGCATGTACGCTTCATGACGCGCGAGCCGGGCCGAGGTCATGCACTACCGCCGATAGGTCGAGAAGGCACCGCGGACGTACGGTCAGCAGTCTATGCCTCGCCCTTCCGCCACCGGCTCGGCCTCCTCGCTTCTTGCTTCGCGGCGAAGCTCGTCACGCCTCACTGAAGCCTTGGGCCCGGCCTTCGTCGCTTCTCGCTCCGCTTCGAAGCTCCTCAGGCCTCCCGGAGCTCCTCGATTTCGTCCCCGGCGCCGATGGCCATGCACACCTCGGCGGTGACGTCGCTGGCCCGCAGGTCCTCGTTGGTACACAGCTCGAGCAGGCGAGCGGCGCTCACGCCGAGGTCCACGAGCAACGCCGGGTCGCCGACCGGTTCGGCGATCGTCGGATCGCCCGGATCGGCGGCGCCCATGAGCGGTTCGTCGTCCGGCGACGCCGGGGAGGTCAGCTCGGCGTCGATCTCCACCGCCGACCGCGGCTGTTCCCCGAGGAGAAGGGCACCGACGCGCGACTCCTCGGCGAAGGCGGCGTCGGAGGCGAACACCCGCGGGTCCTCACCCTTGTCCAGGCGCATGATGGCCAGATACTCGTCGTCCGACTCCAGAAAGAGCAGCGACACGTCGGCGGAGGGATCGACGTCGCGCAACCGGTCGGCGACGTCCTCGCCGTCGGCGGCGTCGGCGAGCGAGATCGGCATGGCACTCCAGTGGCCATCGGAGCGGACCACGGCGGCGGCGAAGTAGGACACGTCTTCCTCCAGACCGTCTACAGTGGCCAGCCGAGGGTGAGCCAGCGCGCCGCGGCGATGCCCGCGGTCACGCTCCCGCCGAGGGCCGCGGCCACCGCCACGCCCACCGCTGCGCCGCGGTCGCCGAACCGCAGCAACAGGCCCGCGACCACGGACGCGACCACCACCGCCATCACCATGAGCAGGAACAGGCCCCGCATCGAGGTGGCGAAGAGGGCGACCAGCACCTGCCAGGCGAGCGTCAACACGGCGCCGGCGGCGACGGCGGGCACCCGGACGGGGTGGGGCTCCCGGAACGTCGGACGACGCGGACGCGACGGGAACAACCCGGACGGTGCGGCCGACTGCACGCCCCACAGGCTAGCCAGCGGGCCCGCCGTGGGCGGCGGGTTCCGCCGGATTCCGCTCCGCGGGCGTTCGGTTGCGGCACAACCGGACCAGTATCGTGATCGTCGTGAACGTCGCGGTCATCGGCATGGGGCTCATCGGCGGGTCGCTGATGCGTGCCCTCGCCGCGGCCGGACACTGGGTGATCGGCTACGACCTCGACCCGGCGACGCGGGCGATGGCCCGCACCGGCGCGGCCCAGGCACCACCGGGCGAACGCTGGCAGGTGTCGGCGTCGGTCGCCGATGCGGTGGCCAACGCCGACCTCGCGGTCATCGCGACCCCGCTCACCGCGGCGGGACAGGTCCTCGACCAGATCGCCGGCGCCGGATTCACCGGTCTGGTCACGGATGTCGTCTCCGTGAAGCAACCGATGCGCGAGCTCGTGTCCCGGCGGCTGCTGTTCAACCCGAGCCACCCGCGCCTGCGCCCGCCGGACGACAGCCTGCGGCTGGCCGGATACGTGGGCGGGCACCCCATGGCGGGCAAGGAGAGCACCGGCTTCGCGGCGACCGACCCGAACCTCTTCAACGGGTGCGCCTGGGTGCTGTGCCTGGAGGAGGAGACCAACCTCGACGACTGGCTGACCGTGGCCCGGCTGGTGACCAGCCTGAACGCGCGAGTGGTCCCGACGACCGCCGAGGACCACGACCGGGTCGTCGCCGCGGTGTCGCACGTTCCCCACCTGCTCGCGGTGGCGCTCACCAGCGCGATCGGCGACCCCCTGGCGAGCACGCTGGCCGCCGGCTCATTCCGCGACGGCACCCGGGTCGCGAGCAGCCCGCCCGACCTGATCGCCGCGATGTGCGGCGGCAACGCCGGGCCCGTGCTCGATTCGCTCGACGCCGTGCTGGCCCAGCTCGAGGAGGCCCGGGCCGCGCTGGAGTCCGCCGATCCGGTCGCCGCGATCCGCCAATGGGCCGCCCCGGCCCACGCCGCGCGCCGCCGGTGGCCGCGCGGCTGGGGCGAGCCGCATCAGATCCCGGCGACGGCGGAGAACCTGCTCGCCCTGGGCGACCAGGGAGGCTGGGTGACCGCCGTCTCCCCCGACGGGCGTACGGTCACCGTCGCCTATCCCGTCTGATCCTCACTGGTCACCTCCAGCCCTGGTCATGTCCAGCACGGGTCATGTCCAGCACAGGTCATGTCCAGCGCTGGTCATGTCCGGCCTAGCCATGTCCGGCCCTGGTCACGTCCAGCACTAGTTCGGTCTGGTCACGTCCAGCACTAGTTAGGTGAGGAAGCGGCCAGGTGTGGTCAGGACGGACGACCTCCGGCGTCGGGACGTCACCAGGCGTCCCTCCTGACTCGGTGTGCCCTGGACGTTGTGGCCTTCCCGTGGCGGCGTCGCCTTCCCGCTGCGGCGCCCCGGACCCCGCTAGGCCGTCCGTCCGGACACGCTCTCGGCCGAGGCACCGTAAGGCAGGCGAGATCGCAGGCCGGCCACCAGGTTGTCGCGGCACTGCCGGGTGAGGTTGTCCCCGGTCCAGGACTCCTCCAGCTTCACGGTCCGACCGTCGTGCAGGCCGACCTCGAGCCGTACCGGCACCTCCTTGAGCACCGTGACCGAGGCGACGTCCTCGAAGGCGAGAAAGCGGTGGGCCCGCGCGAGCTCCTCCACGGGCGCCGAGGCGGCGAGCGCCCGTAGGCGCTTCTTGCCGCCGTCGGTGCTCTTCGGGCCGGGGGCGAGGATCAGCCCGTTGGTGAGGATGAGGACGTCGTGCCAGGCGCCATCGACCTTCATGTTGGCGATGCCGCCCACGATCTCGCCGCCCTTGGCGGTGGCCGTGGCCTGCACCAGGGTCGCCTGGGCGGCATCGATGCCGAGCTCGGTCAACCGGGCGCGCGCCGCCGCCACGGTCGCCGGCGAGAGCGCGAGTTGCACGATCTCCCTGGCGTCGAACGGTGCACCGTCGGAGCGGACCAGGGTCGCCGGGCCGGCCCAGGAATGCCGCCAGGTGGCCACGCCCGAGCGGACCGCAGCGAGGCTCACCAGCAGGCCGAGCGCGTCGGCCGGCGCCTCGCTCAGTGGCCCGCCGACCGTACCCAGCCGCCCGGCGGCGGACAGATCGAGCACCGTGCCCAGGTCGACGTGGCCGGCGCCCGTGCTGCGAGCGACGCCGCGGTAGATCTCGTCGGCGGCCTCCTGCGCCATCGCGGTCATCGCCGCCGCCGTGAACTGCTCCCAGGGCAGCACCTGCCGGGAGCCGACGTTCAGCGCCATCGAGGCGAGAGCCGCGCAGGCCTGGGGGAAGGCGGGGACGAGGTCGGTGGCGGGACGCGGGTCGACGGCCACGGGCTGGTCGGGCATGGCGTCCATCGCCTGCACCCGGACGGCGATCGGTGGGTGGGAGTCCCACCAGGACCCCTCGTCCGGTGGCATCTCGGCCCGCAGCCGGGCCAGCTCGTCGGAGCGGTGGCGCAGCAGCTCCGCGAAGCCGCCGAAGATGTCGTCCGGGGCGTAGCCGGCCTCCCACCCGGGGGCCACGTACCGTCCAAAGTAGAAGTCCCACGCCGCCACGATGACCCGAAGCTCGCGCAGGGCGGACTGAGCCGCCTCGCGCCCGGCGACCTGGACCGAGGCCCGGTCAGCCTCCAGCTCCTGCCGGCGGCTCACCGCCGCCTCCACCAACAGGTAGACCCTGGCGTACAGCTTGAACAGCCAGGCGACGGGACCGGACAGGTTCTGGACGGTGCCGATGACGGCCATCCGGCCCCGGTAGGTGATGGGCCCGAGCCGCGTGTGACGGCCCGAGTAGTGGCCGAGCTCGTGAGCCAGCACCGACCGCAACTGGGCCACCGAGAACGCCTGCAGCAGGGGGACGCCGAGCAGCAGCGTCCGCCGTCCGCCGATCAGGCCGAGCAGGCGGGCGTCCTCGGTGACCGCGGCGTTCACTTCGGGCACGAGCAGAATCTGGTCGGGCCGACGGGTCTTGAGCTGCGCCGCGAGCTCGGTGACGATGCCCCACAGTTCCGGCGCCTGCTCGGGCGAGACCGGTAGGCCGGACGGTGGCTGGGGCCGGGCCCGGATCACCCGCCACAGGGCGGCGAGGATCGCCACGGCCGCCGCGATCGTGACGTAGCCGAGCTTGCTGCCCGCCACGCCCAAGCCACGGGTGAACGCCCCCACGGTCAGCCAACCCAACCCTCCGACGACGGCGAAGGCGAACACGTAAAAGCCGAACAACATCACGACCGCGATGGCCGCCCGCACGGTGGTCAGCATCAGTCACTCCTTCCAGCGGGCCGCACCCTACCGCCTCCGTCGCACCCTGTCTGTCCCGGCCAGGCGCCGCTGAGCGCGCGCATCCCGGCCGCCCGACACCGAGCGAGCGGCCTGCGCCGGCCGGTCCCGTCCGACCGTCGGCGTAGGCCGACGGTGGTCCCAGCCGGCAGTAGTAGACGGTGGTCCCAGCCGGCAGTAGTAGAGGACGGCGGCGGACGTAGGTACGGTTGGCCGCACCAGCCCCGCCCGCCGAAGTAGGCTCGCCGGCATGCCGGTACCGCGGGACCCCGTCGCCGACCTGCGGCGCATCGCCTTCCTGCTCGAGCGGGCGGGCGAGGCGACCTATCGGGTCAGGGCGTTCCGCAGCGCTGCGGCCGTGGTCGCGACGATGTCGGCCGAGGAGCTCGCGGCCCGGGCGGCCGCCGGCACGCTGACGAAGGTGAAGGGGCTCGGCGAGGTCACCGCCCGGTGCGTCGCCGAGTCGCTGCGCGGCGAGGAACCGGTGTACCTGCGCCGCCTGGAGGCGACCGAGGGGACCGACATCGGCGAGGCGGCGGCCGCGATCCGGAAGGCCCTGCGCGGGGACTGCCACTGCCACTCCGACTGGTCCGACGGCGGCTCGCCGATCGAGGACATGGTGAGCACCGCGATCGCGCTGGGGCACCGCTACCTCGTGCTCACCGACCACTCGCCCCGGCTCACGGTCGCTCGCGGGCTGTCCGCGCAGCGGCTACGGGAGCAGATCGAGGTGGTCGCGGCGATCAATGCCGCCCTGGAGGAGACCGGCACGGACTTCCGGCTGCTGACCGGCATCGAGGTGGACATCCTGGCCGACGGGTCCCTGGACCAGACCGACGAGCTGCTCGCCCAGCTCGACGTGGTGGTCGGTTCCGTCCACAGTGGCCTCCGGGACGACCCCGACACGATGACCCGCCGGATGCTGCGCGCGGTGACGAACCCGCACCTGGACATCCTCGGGCACTGCACCGGCCGCAAGCTCGTCACCGGCACCCCGGGCAGCGACCGCGCGCATGCCCGGGACGGTCGGGCCGCGAAGGGCCGGCCGGAGAGCACCTTCGACGCGGCCGCCGTGTTCGCGGCGTGTCGCGACCACGGCAAGGCCGTCGAGATCAACAGCCGGCCGGACCGGCTGGACCCGCCCAAGCGCCTGCTGCGCCTGGCGTACGAAATGGGCTGTCTGTTCGCCATCGACTCCGACGCCCACGCGCCGGGCCAGCTCGACTGGCTGGGCAACGGCTGCGAGCGCGCCGCCCTGTGCGGGGTCGAGACGGAGCGCATCGTCAACACCTGGCCGCTGGCGGAGCTGCTCGCCTGGACGGCCGGCCACGCGACCGCCGGTCAGGGATAGCCGATTGCCAGGGATAACCCGCGTGTCGGCCCCAAACGTGCGGCCTGGCCGCCGGTAACCGGGTTCGCGATGCGAAGACCATGGGCTAGCCTCGCGGAGTGGGACACGTAGACACGATCGCCGACCGTTACGTCGACGAATGGGCGGCCCTGGACCCCATCGGCGCCACCTACGTCGGCATCGCCGGGTACGACGACCGGCTCACCGACTTCTCCCCCGAGGGATACGCGGCCCTGGCCGACCTGGACCGCCGGACGCTGGCCCAACTCGCCCAGCTGACGCCAGCCGACGAGCGGGAGCGGGTGGCGCTCGAGGCGATGACGGAGCGCCTCGGGCTCGCGCTGGAGATGTACGAGGCCGGGCTGGTCACCAGCGAGGTCAGCGTGATCTCGGGTGCGCTGCACGCCGTCCGGTCGGTCTTCGACCTCATGCCCATCGGCGGCGAGGAGGCGACGCGCAACATCGCCAAGCGCCTGGCCGCCGTACCCACCGCGCTCGCCCAGGCCCGCCGGACGCTGCTGGAGGCGGCGGCCCACGGCCACGTCGCCGCGCGGCGGCAGATCGCCGAGGTGGCCAAGCAGTGCGACGCGTGGGTCGACCCGGCCCGGGACGACTTCTGGCCCAAGTTCGCCCGCCGGGTCGTCGCCGAGCCCGGCCTCCCGGACTCGCTGCGGGCCGAGGTGGAGCGCGGGGCGGAGGCCGCCCGGGCGGCCACGGTGGACTTCGCCCGGTTCCTGCGCGAGGAGCTCGCCCCGCTGGGCCGCGAGCGCGACGCCGTGGGCCGCGAGCACTACAGCCTCGCCTCGCGGTACTTCCTCGGCGCCACGGTCGACCTCGAGGAGACCTACGCCTGGGGCTTCGCCGAGCTGGCCCGCATCGAGTCGGAGATGCGCTCGGTGGCGGACAAGATCGTTCCGGGTGGGACGGTCCGCGAGGCCATCACCGCGCTCGACAATGACCCGGCCCGCCGCATCGTCGGCAAGGAGGCGTTCCGCGACTGGATGCAGGCGCTGGCCGACAAGGCCATCAACGACCTGCACGGCACCCACTTCGACATCCCCGAGCAGGTGCGCCGCATCGAGTGCTGCATCGCGCCGACCTCGGACGGGTCGATCTACTACACCGGGCCGAGCGAGGACTTCACCCGCCCCGGCCGCATGTGGTGGGCGGTGCCCACGGGCATCGACTCCTTCGCCACCTGGAAGGAGGTCACCACCGTCTACCACGAGGGCGTGCCGGGCCACCACCTGCAGGTCGGCCAGACGGCCGTCCGGGCCGACCAGCTCAACCGCTGGCAGCGGCTGGTCTGCTGGTGCTCCGGGCACGGCGAGGGTTGGGCGCTCTACGCCGAGCGGCTCATGGACGAGCTCGGGTACCTCGATGACCCGGGTGACCGGCTGGGGATGCTCGACTCGCAGGCCATGCGGGCCGCCCGGGTGGTCGTGGACATCGGGATGCATCTGGAGCTGCCCATTCCCGACAACATGCTGGGCGACGTCGACGGCCGCACCGCCTTCCATCCCGGCGAGCGGTTCACCCCCGAGCTGGGCTGGGAGTTCATGCGGGCGCACTGCAGCACCCCGGACGAGAACCTCCGCTTCGAGCTGAACCGCTACCTGGGGTGGCCGGGGCAGGCGCCGTCGTACAAGGTGGGCGAGCGGATCTGGCTGCAGGCCCGGGCGGACGCCCAGGCGCGCAAGGGCGCCGCGTTCGACCTGAAGGCCTTCCACCGCGCCGCCCTGGACCTCGGCTGCATCGGCCTCGACCCGCTCCGCGCCGCCCTGGAGCGGCTGTAGGCCGGCCCCGCTGAATCGAGCACGACCGGCCGAGCGCTCCACCGGCCGAGCACCGAACGGCGAGCCCGGGCACGCGCGAGCCCGGGCCGCCGGAGGCTCGGGCGGCCTGCCGGGCGTCAGGGGCAGGTCTGCCGGTAGCGGCGGTCGGGCAGGTGCAGGGCCCACTCCTCGGGCGTCAGGCCGCGGCCCGCGATCCGACAGGCGAGCGCGATGAGGGACGGGTCGTTGTCCGGTGTGGACGCCAGGGCCGTGCCGACGCCCCGGCCCCCGGTGAGGTCGAAGGCGAGGACGGCCCCCGAGCCGCCGATGGTGTAGAGGGTCCGGGCGTCGGCGGCGAACTGGATGCCCGTCATCGGCGCGGGACCGGCGGTGAAGCTGCGCAGCGGCGAGAGCGTCGAGAGGCTCCACACCACGGCGGCGCCGTCGGCCCCGACCGTGGCGAAGCTCGCCCCGTCGGGCGCCCAGGCGGCGGCGAGCACCTGGTCGCGGTGGGCGGTGACCGACCGGGCCGTCGGCGGCTCCTCGCCCGCGGCGGTCAGGTCCCACACCTGGACCACCGGACCGGCGGCGGCGAGCAGCATCCCGGCGTCGGCGGTGAACGCCAGTGGGGTGACCGCCCCGGGCAGGGTGCGCACGACCCCGTCGGCCACGGTCAGGACCGTGGTCGACCCGCTGGTGCCGAACGCCACCGCCGACCCGTCCGGCGCGACCACGACCGAGTCCACTGGGGACGTCGGGAGGGGATACGTGGTGGACGGCGTCCGGGCGTCGATGTTCCAGGCCGCGGCGGTGGTCGGGGACTGCGGATCGCGCCCGTGATGCGCCAGCACCAGCGTGACGCCGTCGGCGAGGAGACCGCCCCCGGAGCCCGGCCACACCTGGCCGAAGGCCGTGCCGGTCGGGCGGCGGTTCGCCACGTCCCAGACGACGATGCTCGCCGCCTCCGCGCCGTCGGGGGTGCGGTCGCCACCCCAGCTCACCAGCCGCCGTCCGTCCGGGGTGAAGCTGAGCCCGGTCACCGGTCCGTGCCCGGGATAGTCCACTGTGGCCGTCGTGGTCAGGTCGCTGGTGAGCAGCAGGATCGACCCATCGGCGGTGCCGGCGGCGATGGTGGTGCCGTCGGGGCTGACCGCGAGCGCGGTCACGCCGGAGCCGGCCATGGCCAGCAGGTCGGGCGTGCGCTGCAGCACCGAACGCACCACCTCGGTCTGGCTGCCGTCGAGCCGGGCCGCGGCGATGGCGAGCAGGAGTGAGTCGCGCAGGTCGGTCTCGGCCACCGCCTGCACCCCGAGTCGGGACGCGTCCGAGCGCAGGGCCTTGGCGGTCGTCTGGATCTGCATGAGCACGGAGACGACGGCGATGGCGGTGGCGAGCAGGGCGAGCGCGGTCGTACCGGCGACCCACCGCCACAGCAGCAGCATGCGCCGCTTGCGGCGGGCCTCGGTGGCGAGGGCCGCGCGCTGGCTGGCGGCGAGGAAGTCCCGCTCCACCGTGGACAGTTCGGCGGAGTGCCGCTCGGCCCAGTCGAGCATGGTGACCAGGCGGGCCCCCCGGTAGAGGATGCTGGCGCTGCGCCCGCCGGCGGCCCAGGCGTCCGCCGCGCGCCGCAGGTGGCGGCGCAGGTTCGTCTCCGCGGCCCGGTCGTCGAGCGCCTCGCGCAGCCGGGGCCACTCGGTGAGCAGGCAGTCGTGGCGCAGGGTCACCGTGTCGATCTCGGGGCTGACCGTGACCAGCCCACCGGCGGCGAGCACCTCCAGGGCGGGCAGGGCGCCCCCGCCGGCCTGGGCGAGCAGCTCGCTCAGGTTGGCCCGCGTCCGCACCGCGAGCCGGTCCTCGGTCAAGGTGCACATTCCGGCGAGCAGGGCGCGGGCGGCCGTGCGAGCCTGCGGTGTGGGCAGCCCGGCGTAGACCGACTCGGCGTAGGTGGCGATGGCGTTGGCGAGTCCCGGCCCGGCCTGGTAGGCGGCGAGCGTGAGCGTCGTGCCGGTGCGCGCGTGCCACAGCTCGCGCAGCGTGACCGCGAGGTGGGTCAGGCCACCGTGGCCGTCCTCCACCTCGGCGATGAGCCGGTCCACCAGCCCCGGCTCGACCTCGAGCCCGGCGATCTCGGCGGGCCGCACGATGGCGCGGCGCAGCTCGTCCTCGGTCATGGGCGTCACCGGCACGAGGTTCGCCGCGATCAGCTCGGCCAGCACCGGGTGCCGCGCGCAGTGCCGGTAGAAGTCCGAGCGCAGGCTGATCAGGACCCGGCCGGTCTCGGTGGCGGCCAGCAGCGCCTCCACGAACTCCTCGCGCTGCTGGTCGTCGAAGAGGACGAAGATCTCCTCGAACTGGTCGACCACCAGCAGGGTGGGCGGCGACTCGTCGTCATCGGCCACCGGGCCGGTCGGGCCGGTCGCGGCCGTGACCCGACCGACGGTCGGCCGTACGGCCGGTACGGTCGAGCCGGGCACCAGCACGTCGACGGCGGGCGTCCGCGACACGGGCAGGCGCAGCGCCGGCAACCCGGTCGTCGGGGTGAGCCCGGTGATCGCCCGGGACGCGCCAGGGCTCGGGGCCGGCAGAGGTCCGCCCGGCAGGACGCCGTTGAGGTGGCCCAGGCCGGCCGGGGCCTCCGGCGTCTCCGGCGCCGGGCCCGCCGGGGGTGCCTCCGCTGTGGACTGATCGTGCGCGCCAGCGTCGGCCGAGTCCGTGGACGCGGCGAAGTCGGGCACCTGGTCGTCCGCGTCGGGCTGGTCGCTCGTCTCGGCTCCCTCGTCCGGAGCCGGCGCGGCCCGCTGGCCCGTCGTGACCGGGAGCAGGGCGGTGGGCGTGACCAGCGGGTTGGATCGGGCGAGCTCGACCGGTACGGCCGGCATGGGTGGCGGCGGCGGGGCCATCAGGTCGGACAAGGCACCGCCCATCGTGGACGGCGTCACCACGACCTGACGCCAGCGGCTGGAGTCGGGCAGCACACCCGCGGCGATGGCCGGCAGCACCCCGGCCCGCAGCAGGGAGGTCTTTCCGGTGCCCGCGTCGCCGACCAGCGCCAGCAACGGCGCCTCGATCAGCCGGGCCAGCACCTCGGCGACGAGGCGCTCCCGGCCGTGGAAGAGCTCGGCATCGCCGGGACCGAAGCCGTTCAGGCCCGGGTACGGGCAGCCGGGGGGACGAACGGCCGGACGCAGCGCCCGGGCGCGGGCCCGGACGTGGGCGAGCTCCAGGGCCCCGGTCACGACCTCCTCGCGCAGCGCCTCCAGCATCCGCCGCGGCTCGGCCGAGTCGGCGACCGCGCGGTCGATGCGCCGCCCGGCCCGGGCGAACGCCCATTCGCTGGCCGCGCGGTGCACCTTCGCCGGCACCCCGCCGGTGTTCGCCATCGCGGCGGTCGCGGCCTTCTCCGACGCCGACGGGGCGTAGATGCGGACGATGTCCGTGATCGCGGCATCGTCCAATGGGGACATGACCAGCTTCGGCACGCTGGCGAGATCCCCGACGCGGACCCGGTCGCGGCACGTCACGAACGTGGCCACCGGCCGGGTCATCACCGACCGGACGAAGTTGGTGACCCGGGTGACGTCCTCGTGCGGGGCCCGGTCCAGGTCCTCGACGATGACGACCGTGAGCCGGTCCGGCTCGGCGACGTGGCTCTCCAGACCGCGGGCGTCGGCCCGCCAGTACCGGATGACCGCGCCCCGCTCGGCCGCACGCTTGGCCACCTCCGCGATGACCCGGGTCTTGCCCATACCGGGCGTGCCGACGATGAGCCGGACCTGCGCGCGCCGGGTGGCGGCGAGGTCCATCGCCGCGCACAGCCAGTCGATCTCCTGCTCCCGGCCCACGCACGGCGGGTCGGTGATGGCCAGCGCCGCCGGCACCTCGGTGGGCTGCAGCGGCACTCCGAACAGGCGCGGGTCGCGGTCGATGACCGCCTCCTCGGCCGCCCGCAGCTCGGCGCCGGGTTCCACGTTGAGGCGCTGGGCGAGCTGCTCGACGGCCCGGCGGTGGACCGCCAGCGCGTCGGCGCGGCGGCCCAGCCGCATCAGCACGGTCATGAGCTGGGCCCACAGGCGCTCGCGGTACCAGTACTCGGTCGTGAGCGCCTGCAGGTCGGACAGGAGGGTCGGTGGTACGCCCGGGGCGTGCAGGGCGAGCAGAGCGTCCACTCTGTACTCGATGGCGGACAGCCGCAGGTCCTCCAGCCGCTTCGCCTCGGCCCGCAGGAACGACAGCTGCTCGTCGAGCTCGCCCGTGACCGAGCCGTCGGGCTCCACGAAGCCCTCGTAGGCGGCACCCCGCCACAGCCGCAGCGCGGCGTCGAGCTGACGCAGGGCCAGGGCGGGCTGACCCACGGCGAGGGCCCGCCGGCCGTCGGCCAGCAGCCGCTCGAAGCTCAGAATGTCGACATTGGATGGGTGGATCGCGAGGACATAACCGGCGGGCAGGGTGACCACGACGCTCGTCGGGTCCACATTGGGCGCCACCGCGGTGAGCGCCTTGCGCAGCCGCGCCACGATCGACGCGACCTGGCTCTCGCAGTCCTCCGGCGGCTGGCTGCCCCACAGGACCGCGACGATCGACGCCGTGCTGACCTCCTCGCACGGGGTGCGCGCGAGCAGAGCGAGCAGGGTACGGGTCGGCCCCGAAACCTCGACCGGAACCCCGTCGTAGCACAGCTCGACCGGCCCCAGCACGTTCAGCCGCCAGGCGCCATCGACTTTCGTCGTTGTCGCCGGTCGCTGCTCGGTTAGCGTCATGGCTTAGGGGTGCCCCGGGGGGTCGGGGCACGCCACCCCCTCCCCAGTTAATGTGGAAGTCGTGCTCGTCTGTGTGTGACTGACCGGGTGGCCGCCGGGCGGTCGGCCGCATCGCGCGGATCGCCGGCGCTGATGGGATTGCCCGCGTCAACCGCTCGTACTCGGTACCGGTGGCGGGGAAGCTCTGGGTGTCGGGCCGGAGCGCGGGTGGCCAGTCGAACCCGCCGTCGACCCTGGACAGTGGCAGCATACACCGTCCCTGATCTCTGGAGAACAGACAAGTTTCGGCACCTGACTATCGACCGGCCCTATCGGCCTCGGCGCCGACGCAGCAGGACGCCCGCCGATCCGGCGGACGAGTCCACCGGTGCCGCCGCGGGTCGTGGCCGCGCCTCGGTTCGGCTGAGCCCGGCGACGGCGCCGAGCACGAGGACGCAGCCGACCGTGCCGGCCACGCCGAGCCGCTCACCAAGGAGCACGGCGGCGAGCGCGGCGGCGGTGACCGGCTCGAACAGGGTCGCGATCGCGGCCGAGCCGGCCGAGACGGTACGCAGCCCGGCATAGAAGAGCGTGTACGCCAGGGCCATCGTCATCAGGCCGAGATACGCAAGCCAGCCCCAGGCGCGGGGGTCCTGGGGATACAGCGGGCCGCCGAAGGCCGCCGCGAGCGGAATCAGGCCCAGCGCTCCGATCGTCATCGTCGCGGTCGTCACCACGGTCGGGGCGGCGTCCCGGCTCAGGCTCGCGCCGGCGCGGGTCGCCAGGGCGTACGTCACGCCCGATATGCATGCCTCGATCGTGCCGAGCACCGGGGAGCTTCCGCCGGCGCCGTGCCCGGCCGACAGGCTGACGAGGACAAGACCGGCGACCGCGGCCAAAAGGACCACGGCGTCCGTCGGCGTCCGCCGCCGCGGACGCCCCGGCTCCGGAGCCAGGAACAACAGAACGGGGGCCAGGCCGAGCGAGACCATCGTGGCCACGGTGACGCCCGCGTGGGTCACCGCGGCGAAGTAGAAGAACTGGTACGCCGCCGTCGACAGGGCCACGGCCACGACCCGGCGGGGCGAGCGCCGCAGCAGCCCGACCACGGCACCGGCGTTCCGGAGGACGAGGGCACCACCGATCAGCGCGACCGCGGCCACGGCCAGCCGCCAGGCGCTGATGGTCACCGGATGCAGCGGCTCGATCTGGCGGATCGCCTGAACCGTGAGGCCCCCGGTACCCCACAGGACACCGGCGAGGCAGACCTGGGCCAGCCCGAATCGCGGGGACCGGGACGACGAGGGCAGCCGCCGGGACGACAGGAACGGCCGCGAAGACATGAACGGCCGGAAAGACATGAATGACCGAGAAGCCATGAGTGACGCGCTCCTTCACGCGCTCGAACCGAAACCAGGGAGTGGCTTTTCGGAGCGCGCCAACGAGCGCGACGGCCCAGTCGAGCCGGCGCCGCGACGAAAGGCCCGCTCCGGTCAGGCGACCGGAGGCGGCAGAACCAGCGCAAGCCGCGGACCAGGCATACCGGGGATGGTAACGGGTCGCCGGGCGGCGGCGAACTGCCCGGGTTTGTGACTCCGGGCACCGCGAGCGGGCCGGTCGAACCGGCATGGCCGCGGGCCGCTCCGACCGACCGGCGGTGCCCGTGGACGGGGGCGACGGTGGCCCGCGCTACGCCGAGCCGCCCGCCGCCTCCGGGTCGCGCCACCGCGAGTTGGTCGCGATGGTGACCAGCCGGTGGGTGGCGCGGGTCAGCGCGACGTAGAGCACCCGGACGCCCGGGGTGGCCCCGCGAGCCGGGCTCCCGGCGCCCTCCCCGCTCGCTCCCGCGGCGCCGGCCACCCCGTCCCACTCGGCGACGATCTCGTCGGGCGCCACCACGACCACGCCGTCGTACTCCATGCCCTTGGCCCGCATGGCGTCCACCACCTGCACCCGCCCCGGGCCGCCCCGCCCCGCGAGCCAGGCGGCGACCGCGTCCCGTCGCGCGGCCGGGGTAACCACGCCGACCCGTCCCTCCACCTGCCCGAGCAGCTGCGCCACGGCCTCGACGACGGCCGTCTCGAACGACTCCGGCGCCACGATGCGGTGCTCGGGGGGCGCGCCCGTGCGGCGGACCGCCCGCGGCAGGTCGGCGTCCGGTACCGCCCGCCGCACCACCGACGCGGCGAAATCGAAGATCTCCGCTGAGTTGCGGTAGTTCGTGGTGAGGTGGAAGCGCCGGATCTTCTTGCCCCGCAACGCCTCCTGGCGGGCCCGGTACGCCTCGTCGGGGTCCGGCCAGGCCGACTGCGCGGCGTCGCCCACGATCGTCCAGCCGGCCTGCCCGCCCCGCCGGCCCAGCATGCGCCACTGCATGGGCGAGATGTCCTGGGCCTCGTCGACCAGCACGTGGGCGTAGCCGTCGTAGTTCTCCGGCCGGGGTGGCCGGGGCGGCGCGCTGAAGTACCGTTCGGTCACAGTGGACAGTTCCGGGATGTCGTGGCCGACCTGGTCGATGCCTATCCCGGCCGACGGCTCCCGGCGCTTGGCCGGCTTGGGCGGCTCGCCGAGCAGCACCCGCAGCTCGTCGACGAGCGCCACGTCGGCCACGGTCAGCCCGGCGCTGGGATCGGCCGGGTCCGCGCCGACCGACTCCCACGACCGGGCGAGCGCGACGATCTCCTCCTCCGACAGCCAGTCGCCGCCGGCGTCCCGGACCCGGGCCGGGTCGGCGAGCCAGCCGAGGACCTCCACCGGCCGCAGCACCGGCCACCAGGCCCGGGCGAACGCCTCGAACTCGTCCCGCCCGTAGATCTCGGTGGAGAACGCCTTCGGGGTCCAGGCCACCCCCGGCGGGCGCTTGTGCCACAGCGCGATCGCGAGCTGCCGGCGGGCCTCCGGCCCACCCGGGTTGGGCTGGGGCACGATCTCGTGCAGGCGGCGCCGGACGGCGGCGAGGTCCTCGGCGTCCAGGCGCAGCACCTCGCCGGCGTACACCACCCGCAGCGAGGTCGGCACGCCGGGCGGCTCCTGCCGGACGACGCGCTGCAGGAATCGACGCATGCGCAGTGACCCCTTGAGCGCGGCCAGCCGCGGCGGGTCCAGGCGGTCGGTGGTGATGCCGTCGACGATCTCGCCGAGCGCCCGCAGCTCGACGGTCTCCTCGCCGAGCGAGGGCAGCACGCGGTCGACGTACGCCATGAAGACCGGCGACGGCCCCACCAAGAGCACGCCAGCGCCCTCGTAGCGGCGCCGGTCCCGGTAGAGCAGGTGCGCGGCGCGGTGCAGGGCCACCGCGGTCTTGCCGGTGCCGGGGCCGCCCTCGATGATCGTCACCCCGCCGGCCGGCGCCCGGATCACCTCGTCCTGCTCGCGCTGGATGGTGGTGACGATGTCCCGCATCCGGTCGGTCTTGGCCCGGGCCAGGGTGGCGAGCAGGGCGCCGTCGCCCACCGCGGCGATCCCCCGATCCGTGGCCGCCTCGAGGTCGAGCAGGTCGTCCTCGATGTCGACGACCCGCGGGCCGGTGCACCGGATGACCCGCCGACGGATCACGCCCTGCGGGTCCTCGGCGGTCGCCTGGTAGAACGGGGCGGCCCCGGGAGCCCGCCAATCGATCACGAGCGGACGGTGTTCTTCATCACGCAGCCCCAACCGTCCTATGTGGCGCGTCTCACCATTACCGAGGTCGAGTCGGCCGAAGACGAGCCCCTCGTACTCGCTGTCGAGGGTGCGCAGCCGCAGGGCCGCGTGGTAGACCATGGCGTCCCGCTCGACGAGCGAACCCGGCGTACGGGCCCGGGCCAGCCGATACCCCTCCCGCTGCAACCGTTGGGCCTGCTCACGCAGCACCTCGAGGCGGGCGTAGACCCGGTCGACGTGACGCTGCTCCGCCGCGATCTCGGACTCGCGCGTCGATGCGGAGCCCGCCGGTTCGGAGGGCCGAGAGTCTGACACCAGTGCGGGTGCCCCCTTCTGAGCGAAACGTGACCGTCGGAAAAGCGTACGCCGGCTGTCTGCGTCGAATTACCACCACGCCAGTTATCCCGTTTGCCGACGGTTGACCGGCCCACCTACCTTCTCTGGCCGGCCGACGACCGGCCTTTCGCCGTCCGATCACCAGGAGGTACGCCCCATGTCCACCGTTGAATCCTCGACGGGTCAATCCGCGACGCTGACCGCCGACGAATACGCCGGAAAGCTGTTCCAGTCGTCGGTCGCCTTCGTCGACGTCATCGCCGCCTATCTCGGCGATCGCCTGGGCTGGTACCGCGCCTTAGCCAGCGGCCCGGCCACCCCGGACGAGCTCGTGGCCCGGGCCGGCGGCTCGGCCCGGTACGCCCGCGAGTGGCTGGAGCAGCAGGCCACCAGCGGCGTGCTCTCCGTCGACCCGGACGGCCGGTTCCGGCTGGGCAGCGGCCCGGCCGAGGTGCTGACCGACGAGCAGAGCCTGAACTACCTGGCCCCGCTGGCCCGCATGCTCGGGGCGGCCGCCGCCCAGCTGCCGGCGCTGGTCGAGGCCTACCGCACCGGCGGCGGGGTCTCCTGGGCGCAGTTCGGCCCGGACATGCGCGAGTCCCAGGCCGACATGAACCGACCGTGGTACGAGCACAAGCTGCCCGAGGCCCTGGCCGCGCTGCCCGAGATCCACGAGGTCCTCAGCCGGCCGGGCGCCCGCATCGCCGACGTCGGCTGCGGCGGTGGCTGGTCGAGCATCGCGATCGCGCGGGCCTACCCGAGCTCGCGGGTCGACGGCCACGACGTCGACGCGCCGTCGGTGGAGCTCGCCCGCAGCAACGCGACCGCCGCCGGGCTGGCCGACCGGGTCACGTTCCACCACAGCGGCGCGGAGGCCCTCGAGACGGGAGCGTTCGACGCCATCTTCGCCTTCGAATGCCTGCACGACATGGCGGACCCGGTGGGCACCTTGCGCAACATCCGGCGCGCGCTCAAGCCGGACGGCGTCGTCGTGATCATGGACGAGGCGGTGGCGGAGCGGTTCGGTGACAGCACCGACGACATCGAGCGGATCATGTACGGCTTCAGCCTCATGATCTGCCTGCCGGACGGGCTGTCGACCCAGCCCTCGGCCGGGACCGGCACCGTGATGCGGCCCGAGACGCTGCGCTCGTACGCCCGGCAGGCCGGCTTCGCCGACGTGACCGTGCTGCCCACGGGCGAGTTCGGGCTCTGGCGGTTCTACCGGCTGGTCCCCTGACGAAGCGCGGGCACCCGCCCGCACATCGAAGACAATCAGCCCGTAACAATCCACAGTAGATAGACAGGACACTGGCGACGTAGGCGAGCGCCGGGCGTCCCGCGGCGCACCAGGCCCCGGAAAACCGTTGTCACCACACGCCTTCCGGCCGTACCGTGGTCAGCAACCGATCGACGAGCGCGGAAGGAGGTGACCCGGTGGAGGGGGTACTGGTACTCAACGCGGACCTCGGGCCGCTGCACCGGGTGAGCCTCAAGCACGCGGTCCGCATGCTCGTACGGCAGGTGGCCGAGGTGCACGAGGCGGTGCCCGACCGGCGGATCGGTATCTTCCCGGTGCCCCGGGCCGTCCGGCTGCTCCGCTACGTCGTCACGCGCTGGCGGTTCGGCGCCGGGCCGGCGTGGTCGCGGGCCGGCGTGCTGGCCCGGGACGGCCGGCGCTGCGCCTACTGTGGCGGCCCCGCCTCCACTGTGGACCACATCGTGCCGCGCTCGCGGGGCGGCCGGAACACCTGGCTGAACACCGTGGCCGCCTGCGGTGCCTGCAACCACCGCAAGGGCGACCGCACCCCGGCCGAGGCCGGCCTGGTGCTGCGGGTCAAGCCCACCGTGCCGACCTGGGCGTCGCTCATCGCTCGCTGACGGTCGCTGGCCGGTCGGTCGTCGCGGACACCTCCGCGGGCTGACCGGCCAGCCGGCGGTCGGTCCCGCGAAGCCAACGGGACGCCACGCTGGCCACACCGGCCCCGATCAGGACGAACCCGGCGATCAGGAAGATCGGCGGGCTCCCGATCAGGAACATGCCCCACGGGGCCGGCCACGGCTGCCCGGTAGTGCCGGTGACCAGGGTCAGGACGGTGCCGAGCAGGGTCAGCAGCGTCGCCGGCACCATGAGCACGAGGCACGCCACCGCGACCACGGTCGCGGGCCGCTGCCGACGGAAGGCCACGGGGACGAGCAGCCAGGCGGCAACCGCGAGACCCAGGCCGGTCACGATCGCGGCCGGCCACACCCGCGTGTTGACCGCCCCGACCGTGACGATGGTCAGGGTGTTGCTGCTGGCCTGGACGGTCAGCCCCAGGCCGTCCAAGGCGGCCGCGAAGTCGCCGTTGGCGCCGCTCCCCCAGGTGCGCCAGCCCGCCGCCTCCAGGCGCGCCCGGGCCTGGGCCAGCTGCTCGGCCCGGACGTCCTCGTTGGGGTGGGTGGCCACGGGGAACTCGAATCCCTGATAGCCGTATCCGTCGTACGCGTCGGTCCAGATGCTCGTCCCGGGCGGGTCCGCGGCGTAGCCGGGCTCCACGCTCGCGTCGCGCACCTGGCCCGCGCTCGGGAACGCCACCCGAACCGCTCGTTCCGCCTCGGCCCGGGAGATGGCCGGGCTGTCCAGCGACGCCGCCCAACCACCGACCGCCAGCCCGAAGGCCAGCATCACGATCGCCGTCGCCACGCGCAGGACGACCATCAGGTTTCCCCTTCGTTCGCCGGCCTGGCCTACGCGCACGCTAGCAGGTCATTCGTCGATGCGCTGCCCGCTCGTCCGGCCGGCCAGGACGGTCGCGCCCGGCCCGTCGCCGTCATCGCGGCCCGCCGGCGCCGAGCGGTCGCGCTGGCCGAGGCCGAAGGTCAGCGCGACCGCCACGACGAGCACGCCGATCACCTGAGCCACCACCGGCCACCGTCCGTCCTGAATGGACGCCGTGACGAGCGCGGTCACGGGGGCCAGGCCGACGAAGAGCCCACCCCGCGCCACGCCGAGCCGGTTCAGCCCGGAGAACCAGGCGACGAAGGCCACCACGGTCAGCATCACGGCGAGGTAGCCGAACGTCGCCGCCTCGACCGCCGTGGGCATCCGCGGCACCTCGCCCGTGGCGGCCGCGCCGAGGACCAGCATCGGGACGGCGAGCGCGCAGCTGTAGGCCGAGACCCGCACCGCCCCGAGGCGGGGCAGGGCCACCGCGGCGAACACGGAGAAGGCGATCTCCCCGACCAGGGTGCCCAGCGCGGCGAGGGTGCCGAGCGCGTCGGCCTGCCCGAACCCGTGCACCAGCGCCGTCCCGGCCACGATCATCACCGCGGCGACCAGGATGCGGCCGGTGGGCCGCTGCCGGCGCATCAGGGGGCCGATGAGGGCCAGCCCGAGCGGGGCGGCCCCGACGATCGTGCCGACCACGGCGGGATCGGCGTGGCGTACCGCCGTCACCATGCAGACGTTGAAGCCCGCCAGACCGGTCGCCGCCACGCCGACGAGCGCGAGCAGGTCCCGCCGGTGCGGCCAGCCGCGCCAGGCGGGCTGGCCTCCGAAGCCCGCGCGGGCCAGCAGGCCGAGCGCCACCGCGGCGAGCGCGTACCGCACGGCCTGACCGGTCATCACCGGGTAGTCGACGATGCCCCGCGTCAGCGGTACGGAGACGCCGAGCACCACTTGGGCCGTGGCGCAGGAGGCGACGGCCACGAGATCACGCCTGTCCACGACGCCGACGCTACGGGGCAGGTGGTATTCCTAGAAGGACCAGTTCGCCCCCGTTTTCGGGTACCACTTGGTTGGACTTCGTCAGGGACCACTTCGGGTGAGCTTCGTCGCCGACATCCTGCTTCCGCCCGGTCCGAGCCGCACCGCCGGCGCTCGGCTGGTCGCCGCGCTGCGCGAGGCGATCGACTCCGGGCGGCTGCCCGCCGGGACACGGCTGCCGTCGACCCGGGCCCTCGCCGCCGACCTGGGCCTGTCGCGGGGCGTGGTGGTGGGAGCGTACGAGCAGCTCATCGCCGAGGGCCGCCTGCTGGCCCGACCCGGCTCGGGCACGGTCGTCGCCAACCTCCCCGAGCCGGCGACCCCGCCGGGCCCCACCGAGCCGGCCGGACCCGTGGGCCCGGTGCCGCTGCGCCCCGGCGTGCCCGACCTCGGCCTGTTCCCCCGGGCGGCCTGGCGGCGGGCGTACGACCACGCCGTCCGAACGGTGCCGGACCACCTGCTCGACTACGGCGACCCGTGCGGGGTCGCCGACCTGCGGCGGGAACTGGCCGCCTACCTGGGCCGGGTCCGGGGTGCCCGGGTCACCGCCGACCAGGTGGTGGTGACCACCGGCGCGGCCCAGGCCATGACCCTGCTCGGAACCGTCCTATCTGGACTTGGTGTGACCCGCATCGGCCTGGAGGACCCCGGCAGCCGGGCGGTCGGCCAGCAGTTCACCAGCAGCGGCCTCGAAGTGGTGCCCGTCCCGGTCGACGCCGAAGGGATCGACGTCGACGCCCTGGCGGAGACGGGCGTGGCGGCGGTCTTCGTCACCCCGGCGCACCAGTTCCCGCTCGGCATGGTGCTGTCGCCCCGGCGCCGGGCCGCCCTCGTGGCCTGGGCCCGGCGCACGGGCGGGGTGATCATCGAGGACGACTACGACGCCGAGTTCCGGTACGACCGGGAACCCGTGGGGTGTGTGCAGGGCCTGGCGCCCGACGTGGTCGCGCTGATCGGCACGGCCAGCAAGGCGCTGGCCCCCGGGATCCGCCGGGGCTGGCTGGTGGTGCCGCCCGGGCTGCGGGCCGCGGTCACCGACGCGAAGGCGGCGGCCGACCTCGGCGAGTCGGTGCTGGAGCAGGTCGCCTTCGCACGCCTGCTGGCGACCGGGGACTACGACCGCCACCTGCGCCACGCCCGGCGGGTGCACCGCGCCCGCCGCGACGCCGTGGTCGCCGCATTGGCCGAGCACCTGCCGCAGGCCCGGGTCCACGGGGTGGCGGCCGGCCTGCACCTGGTGGCCGAACTCGGCCCGGAGGCGGACGACGTCGCCATCGTCGACGCCGCCTGGTCGCTCGGGCTGGGACCGCTGGCGCTGTCGTCGCTGCGCTGGCAGAGCACCGGGCCGCCCGGCCTGGTGCTCGGGTACGGGGCGCACACCCCCGACGCGCTGCGCGAGGCCGTCCACCGACTCTCCACAGTGGTCAGGTCCCCGGCTCCGGCGACCGGACGCCGGTCGGCCGTCCGGCCGCCCCGGGGCGTCGACCGCCTCCTTGCGGTGACATCCGAACCGATGCGGCCTGCCGTTCGGCGATGATCCGTGGCAGTTCGGCGACGAGTGGCGTCGCACTCTTGTGACGCCCGTCACGACTGCGTATGTCATCGGGGTACCCCCCAGGGAGGAGCCACGATGACCAAATACCCATCACGACCAGGCTTCTTGGGTACCCCCCGCACCCGGCGCGACCTCCTGCGGACCACCGGTGTCCTCGCGCTCGGGGCGGCGTTCGCCGGGCCGCTGGCCGCGTGCGCGAGGGAGGAGGACGCCGGTGGCCTCACCACGCCGCCGACGGGAGCCCCCGAGGAGACGTTCCGGGAACCGACCAGGAAGCTCGCCGGCGAGCTGAGCATCCTGCTGTGGAGCCACTTCGTGCCCAGCCACGACACCTGGTTCGACCGCTTCGCGAAGGAATGGGGTGACAAGGTCGGCGTCAAGGTCACCGTCGACCACATCGACCAGGCCCAGATCCCCACCCGTATCGCGGCGGAGATCTCGGCCGGGCAGGGACACGACCTGATCCAGTACATCGCGACCCTGTCGCAGTTCGAGCCGAGCGCGCTCGACATGAAGGACGTGACCGACGAGGCCGTCCGGCGTTACGGCACGCAGCTCGAGCTGTGCCGCAAGTCCAGCTTCAACCCGACGACCGGCAAGTTCTACGCGTACTCGCCGGGCTGGGTGCCGGACCCGGGCAACTACCGCAAGTCGCTGTGGGAGCCGGTGGGCTTCCCGAACGGGCCGAGCACCTGGGACGAGCTGCTCCAAGGCGGCGCGGAGATCAAGAAATCGAAGGGCGTACAGATGGGCCTGGGCATGTCCCAGGAAATCGACTCCAACATGGTGCTGCGCGGGCTCATGTGGTCCTTCGGCGCCTCCATCCAGGACGAGAACGAGAACGTCGTCATCAACTCGCCGGAGACCATCGACGCCTTGGAGTACATGGCCAGGCTGTTCCAGGAGACGATGACCAACGAGGTCTTCTCGTGGAACGCGGCCAGCAACAACCAGGGCCTCATCGCCGGCCGGATGTCCTACATCGTCAACTCGATCTCGGCGTGGCGCACGGCGCAGGAGACCAACCCCGACGTGGCCGACGACGTCTTCTTCACCCCCGCGATGAAGGGGCCGGTGGCCCAGCTCGCCGCGCAGCACGTCATGTACAACTGGATCGTCCCCAAGCACGCGAGGAACCCGGACGCGGCCAAGGAGTTCCTGCTGCACTACACGGAGAACTACGCCGCCGCGACGTACGCGAGCAAGCTCTACGACTTCTGCGCCTTCGCCGACCGCACGCCGAACCTTGACTCGTGGCTGGCCAACGACCCGTTCGGCTCCAAGCCCGCCGACAAGCTGAAGCTGCTCACCGAGGCCACGAAGTGGAGCACGAACATCGGTCACCCCGGGCCGGCCAACACGGCCGAGGGCGAGGTCTTCAATACCTTCATCATCCCGAACATGTTCGCCCGGGTCGCCCGCGGCGAGCAGACGCCCAAGGAATCGGTGGAGGAGGCGGAGGCCCAGATCAAGGCGATCTTCGACAAGTGGCGGCAGCAGGGCCTGGTCGGCGGCCAGAGCTGACCGCGGGCTACCGAGCGACCGAGAGCAGAGGAGTTGTTCGTGGCGGTCGTCGAGGTCAAGAACCTCATCAAGGAGTACCCGGGCGGCGCCGGCCGGCGCCGCCCACGCGATCGCGGCGCGGTGCGCGCGGTCGACGGCATTGACCTGGCCACCGAGGAGGGCGAGTACCTCGTCCTCCTCGGACCGTCGGGCTGCGGCAAGACCACGCTGCTGCGCACGATCGCCGGCCTGGAGCAGCCCACGTCCGGGGACGTGCTGATCGACGGGCAGATCGTCACCGGACTGCCGCCACGCGCCCGGCAGGTGGCGATGGTGTTCCAGAGCTACGCGCTCTATCCGCACAAGAGCGTGTACGCCAACATCGTCTTTCCGCTGCGCGCGGCGAAGGTGCCGAAGGAGGAGCGGGACCGCAAGGTGCAGTGGGCGGCCGCGCTGCTGGGCATCGGACACCTGTTGGAGCGCAAGCCGCGCCAGCTCTCGGGCGGCGAGCGGCAGCGGGTCGCGCTCGCCCGCGCCCTCGTCCGGCAGCCCAAGGTGTTCCTGCTCGACGAGCCGCTGTCCAACCTCGACGCCAAGCTGCGGGCCAGCGCCCGCGACGAGCTCAAGCGGTTCCAGCAGGAGGTCGGCACCACGACGATCTACGTCACGCACGACCAGGTCGAGGCGATGGGGTTGGGGGACCGGATCGCGGTCCTGTCGGACGGCCGGATCCGGCAGGTAGGCCCGCCGAGCGAGGTGTACGACAACCCGGCCGACACCTTCGTCGCCACGTTCATCGGCTCGCCGCCGATGAACCTCGTACCGCGCGACGGCGTCATCGTGGGGTTCCGACCGGAGCACCTGCTGCCGGCTTCGGCGGTGCCGGAGGACCACGCGGTCACCATCCGGCTCGCGGTTGACCGGGTCGAGTTCCTCTCCGGCGACCGGCACGTCTACGGCACCGCGCTCGGCATCGGTGAGCCGACCCGGGTGGTGGCCCGCCTGCCCGCGACGCTCGACGTCGCCGTCCCGGTCGGGGCGGAGCACGAGTTCGCCGTGGCTCGCGAGCGGCTGCGTTTCTTCGCCAAGGACACGGGGAAGCGGACCGAGGCGGTGGAGCGGCTATGAAGGTGCGCCTAGCCGACCGTCCAGGCGCGCTGGCCTGGATCTTTCTGATGCCGAGCGTCGTCTACATCATCGCGCTCGTGGCCGTGCCGTTCCTCCTCGCCATCGGCTTCGCGCTCTCGGACGTGACCGCGGGTGATCCCTCCTTCGACTGGGTGGGCCTGCGCAACTTCGAGCGCGCCTTCGCCGACCCGGTCTTCTGGCAGGCCCTGGGCAACACGTTCATCTTCACGCTGGTGTCGATGACGCTGGTGGTCCTGCTCGGGAAGGTGCTCGCGAACATCCTCGTCGCCCAGTTCAAGGGCAAGTGGATCGTCCGGTTCCTGGTACTGCTGCCGTGGACGACCCCGGTCGCGCTGTCGTCCATCTCGTGGCTGTGGCTGCTCGACTCGATCTACTCCCCGATCGACTGGATGATGCGGCAGATCGGCCTGCTCGGCTCCGAGGACGCGTTGATCAAGCCGGACAGCAACATGTACTGGCTCGGCGAGCCCGGCCTGGCGATGGCGAGCGTGATCGCGGTGCACGTGTGGCGGCTCACCCCGCTGGCCGCGGTGATCATGGTGGCCGGGCTGGTCGCCATCCCGCGCGAGCTCGACGAGGCGGCCCGGGTCGACGGCGCCGGCTACTGGCGGCGGATGTTCGAGATAACCATCCCGATGGTGCTGCCGGTGGCGGCGGTGGCCGCGCTGTTCGGAGCGATCTTCACGTTCACCGACATGGCGGTGGTGGACGTGCTCACCAACGGCGGCCCGAACAACGCCACCCAGGTACTGACGAGTTGGGCGTTCTTCCGGGGTATCGACGGCGGCGACGTGGGGCAGGGTGCGGCGATCGCGCTGTTCCTGTTCCCCCTGCTGCTCGCCGCGGCGATCGCGATCCTGCAGGCGGTCAAGCGGATGGAGGTCCGGTGAGCGCGAGGAGCGAGCGAAGCGAGCCCCGCAGCCGCGAACAAAGGAGTTGCCCGTGAGCGCGAGGAGCGAGCGAAGCGAGCCCCGCAGCCGCGAACAAAGGAGTTGCCCGTGAGCGCGAGGAGCGAGCGAAGCGAGCCCCGCAGCCGCGAACAAAGGAGTTGCCCCGTGAGCGCGAGGAGCGAGCGAAGCGAGCCCCGCAGCCGCGAACGGAGGACACTGGGGTGAGCACGACGACCGTCGCCGAGCCGAGCCAGCACAGCGGCCCGGCCGAAGCGCTGGCCGGGGCGGCAGAGGCGGCACGGCTGCGCCGCCACTACCGCCGGCGCCACATCCTGGCGCGCGTCGGGGTCTACTGCGCCGCGGTGCTCGCCGCGTTCGCGTGCGCGGCCCCGTTCCTGTGGAGCCTGATCACGGCGTTCAAGCAGAACCGCGACCTGTACAACCCGGACAACAACCCGTTCCTGTTCAACCGACCAGCGACGCCGGACCACGTGCTGTACCTGCTCACGGACACGTCGTTCGGCACCTTCGCCTGGAACACGCTCTGGGTGGGCGTGCTGGTCGTGGCGATCACCCTGCTGCTCGGACTGCCGGCCGCGTACGCCCTGGCGCGGCTGGACCGGCCGTGGGCCGGCTGGTTCGGTGTGGTGATCTTCCTGGTCTACCTGGTGCCACCGAGCCTGCTGTTCCTGTCGCTCTCACGGGTGGTTGTCGCGCTGGGGCTGCAGGACTCCACCTGGTCACTGGTGCTCATCTACCCGACGATCACGGTACCGGTGTCGATCTGGCTGCTCATCGGCTTCCTGAAGGCCGTGCCACGGGACATCGAGGAGCAGGCGATGGTGGACGGCTACAGCCGGCTGGCCGCGTTCTGGCGTGCGGTGGTGCCGCTGACCTTCCCCGGCATCGTCGCGGTGGTGGTGTTCGCCTTCACGCTGACGGCGAGCGAGTTCATCTACGCGCTCGCCTTCGTGTCACCCACCGCGGAGAAGGTGATCTCCACGGGCGTGCCGACCGAGCTCGTCCGGGGTGACGTGTTCTTCTGGCAGTCCCTGCAGGCCGCCACTGTGCTCGTCGCGGTGCCCATCGCGCTGGTGTTCAACCTGTTCCTCGACCGGTTCATCGCCGGCTTCACCCAGGGAGCGGTCAAGGGGTAGTGCCACCCGCGCCACTCGATCGTCGCGCCCCGGTCGCTGTCGTCGCTGCCGGGGCGGGGCACCGGGCCACCCGGCCTGGTGCCCCGCGGGCAGGGCGCACACCCCCGAACGGGCTGCGCGCGGCCGTCGGGCGACTCTCCACAGTGGTCAGGTCCCCCGGTGACCGGACGCCGGTCGGCCTCCCGTCCACCCCGGGGCGTCGACCGCCTCCCTTGCGGTGACATCCGAGCCGATGCGGCCCCACCGGCAGCCGGCATCGGCTAGATAGGAGACGATGGACACCCGCCGGCCGCCCGTGTGGTGGGAGTTGGGCGTCGGGCTCGTGGCGTTCATCGCCTGTGTTTCGCTCTCCCGGGCCTCGTTCGGCGACAAGCGCACCGCCGCCGAGGCGAACGCCCGGGCCGTGGTGCGCCTCGAGGCGGCCCTCGGGCTCGACGTCGAGGTGCCGATGAATCGATGGCTGGTCCAGCATGAATGGCTGGCCGTCGTGACGGCCTACCACTACGCCGCGATGTACGCGGTGACGTCGATCGCCGTGCTGGTGTTCCTGTACCTGCGACGCCCACCGCTCTACCGGTGGGGCCGGCGGTCGTGCCTGGTGCTCAACGTGGTCGCGGCGGCCTGCTTCGCGCTCTATCCCGTGGCCCCACCCCGCCTGAACCCGGACCTGCCCGTCGTGGACACGGTGGCGCGCCAGCGCATCTGGGGCACGTGGGGATCACCCGTGGGCGACTCGGTGAACCACTACGCCGCGCTGCCGTCGCTGCACTTCGCGCTCGTGGTCTGGGTGCTGGTGATGCTGATGATCGCCACCCGCTCGGCCGTGCTCATCACGCTCGCCGCCGCCGACGTGGTCCTCACCGCGCTGGTCGTGGTCGCGACCGGAAACCACTACCCGCTCGACCTGATCGCCGCCACCGCACTGGTGGCGATCAGCGTGCCGCCCACGCGCCCGGCGCCGCCCGGGCGCCCGCGCCGTCGGCCCAGCGGCTGGCTCGGACGACTGACCGATGCCCTGCGCGCCCGGGCGATCCTGCTCGACCCCCGCTGACCGGTCCGCGCTGGGCTGGTTCCGACCGGCTCCCGCGCACGGTCACCTCTCGCGTACGGTCACCTGTCGCGCACGGTCACCTCTCGTTCCGCGGTACATGTCGCGCGCGCGACCCACCTTCCGTACGCGACCCACCTGCCGGGCGCGATCCGCCTTCCGTACGCGACCAGGCAGCGGTTGACCCGAACGGCGGTCGCAACTTAGGGTAGGACAACCTAACTAAGGGTTGCCTCACATGTATTCCGTCGACACCACACCGGTCATCACCCCCGTGCCGTTCGCGGCCGCCCTGGAAACCTTCGGCGACCGGACGGCGCTCCTCACGGGTGACGCCGCCCTGACCTATCGCGAGCTCGCCCGCCGCGCCGACGAGATCGCGGCCCGCCTCGGCTCCGTCCGCCGACTCGTGCTGGTGGCCGCCGACAACGACGTGGCCACGGTCGTCGGCTACCTGGGGGCGCTGCGCGCCGGCCACGTGGTGCTGCTCGCGCCGCGGGACACCGACGCGATCGACACCCTGACCCGGGCATACGCCCCGGACGTGATCCTCGACGGGACGAGCGTGGTGGAGCGGCACCCTACGACCGCGCACACCCTGCACCCGGAGCTCGCCCTGCTGCTCTCCACCTCCGGCTCGACCGGCTCACCCAAGCTGGTTCGGCTGTCCCGCGACAACCTGCAGTCCAACGCCGAGGCCATCGCCACCTACCTCGGCATCCGCCCCGACGACCGGGCCGCGACCACCCTTCCGCTGCACTACTGCTACGGCCTGTCGGTGCTGCACAGCCACCTGCTGCGGGGAGCCGCGCTGATCCTGACCGGCCTGTCGGTGGCCGACCCGGCGTTCTGGGCCCTGTTCCGGCGCGAGCGGGGCACCACCTTCGCCGGCGTGCCGTACACCTTCGACCTGCTCGACCGGGTCGGGTTCGCGACCCTGGACCTGCCCCACCTGCGCTACGTCACCCAGGCCGGCGGCCGGCTCGACCCGGAGCGGGTGCGCCGCTACGCCGAGCTGGGCCGGGCCCGTGGCTGGGACCTGGTGGTCATGTACGGGCAGACCGAGGCGACCGCCCGGATGGCCTACCTGCCGCCCGAGCTCGCCACCACCGCCCCGGACGCGGTGGGCATCCCGATCCCCGGCGGCTCCTTCCGCCTCGCCCCGGTCGCGGGCGTCGGCCCGGACGAGGGCGAGCTCGTCTACCGCGGCCCGAACGTGATGCTCGGGTACGCCGAGCGACCGGACGACCTCGGCCGCGGCCGCGACATCGACGAGCTTTATACGGGTGACTTCGCCCGCCTCGGCCCGGACGGCCTGTACCGGATCGTCGGGCGCCGCAACCGCTTCCTCAAGCTGTTCGGTCTTCGAGTGGACCTGCAGCGGGTCGAGTCCCAGCTGGCCGAGCACGGGGTCACCGCCTACTGTGCCGGCGACGACCGGACCCTGGTGGTCGCGGTCGAGGACCCGGGCGGGGCCGACGCGCCGACCGTACGGCGGCGGGTATGCGCGGCCACCGGCCTGCCCGCCTCGGTCGTCGCGGTCCACCTCTGCCCCCGCATCCCCCGCCTTTCCTCCGGCAAGCCGGACTACCCGGCGATCGCCGCGCTGGCGCGGACCACCCCGGGCCCCGCGCCCGACGACCGCACGGCCACCGGCGACGTGGCCGCCGACGGTGCGGCGGCGACCGACCCGCCCGAGGACCCGGTAGCCGCGGTGGTGCGCCTGTACGCCGAGCTACTTGACCGGGACGACGTGACCGAGCGACACAGCTTCGTTGACCTCGGCGGCGACTCGCTGTCCTATGTGGAGGTGTCGATACGCCTCGAGCGGCTGCTCGGCACCCTGCCGCCCGACTGGCATGTCACGCCGATCGCCGAGCTGGTCCCCGCGAGGCCGGACCCCGCCCACGCCCGGCGGCGACTGCACCGCGTGGACACCAGCGTGCTGCTGCGGGCGGTCGCCATCGTGCTCGTCGTCGGCACCCACATTCAGCTCTTTGCGCTTCCCGGCGGAGCCCACACGCTGCTCGGCGTCGCCGGATTCAACTTCGCCCGCTTCCAGCTCACAACGAGCCCGCGCGGCGAGCGCGTGCGCGGCATCGCCCGCAGCCTGGGCCGCATCATCGCCGCCAGCGTCACCTGGATCGCCCTGGTCATGCTGGTCAGCGACCAGTACACGCTGGCCAATGTCTTTTTGCTCACCAACGTGGTCGGCGCCGACGAGGGCCGCAACGCCTGGCACTTCTGGTACATCGAGGATCTCGTGTACATCGTGGTAGGGGTGACCGCCCTGGTGAGCATCGCCGACCGGTGGGAGCGGCGCTTTCCCCTCGCGCTGCCCGTGGCGGTGATGGCGGCCGGCCTGGTCGCGCGCTACCAGCTCGTGCCCGGGGTGGAGCTGCACAAGACCCTGGCCAACGCCTGGCTGTTCGCGATCGGCTGGGCCGCCGCCAAGGTGACCGGCTCGGCTCAGCGGGCCGTCCTGAGCGCGGCGACCGTGGCGACGATCCCCGGGTTCTTCGGCGACCCGGGACGCGAGGCCGTCATGATCGCCGGCCTGCTCCTGCTGATCTGGGTCCCGGCGGTGCCGGTGCCCCGGCCGGTCGCGGCGGCGGCCGGCGCGCTCGCCGGGGCCTCGCTGGCCATCTACCTGGTGCACTGGCAGGTCTACCCGCACGTATGGGACGTGTCGCGGCTGCTGGCCGTGGGCGCGTCCCTGGCCGCCGGACTGATGTACGCGGCCCTGTTCGACCGCGCCAGTCGCACCGTCGTCCTGGCGTGGCGCCGGGTCACCCGTTCGGGGGCGCTTGAGCCCTCCCGGTAAGGAAGCCCTAAATTAGGTAAGGCAAACCATACTGTCAAGCCGACGAAGGGGACCAGATGCGCACATTCCGGACCGCCGCCGTGGTCACGGTCGCGGCCCTGCTCGCGACCGGGCTCGCGGCCTGTGGTGGCGGTAGCAACGGCGGCGGCAGCCCGGCCGCCCTCACGGTCTACAGTGGACGAAGTGAGGCACTGGTCGGACCCCTGATCCAGCAGTTCACCCAGGAGACCGGCATCACGGTCGACGTCCGGTACGGCAACACCGCCCAAATGGCCGCCCAGCTCATGGAGGAGGGCGACCGCAGCCCGGCCCACGTGTTCCTCGCCCAGGACGCGGGCGCGCTCGGCGCCGTCGCCAAGGCGGGCCTGTTCGCCCCGCTGCCCGAGGAGATCCTGGACCGGGTGCCGGCGCAGTACCGGGCCACGAACGGGCAGTGGGTCGGGGTGACCGGTCGGGCCCGGGTACTGGCCTACGACTCGCAGACCCTGGACCCCGCCGACCTGCCGGCCTCGGTGTTCGACCTGACCGCTCCCGAGTGGCGCGGCCGGGTCGGGGTGGCCCCCACGAACGCGTCGTTCCAGGCCTTCGTCACGGCCATGCGGGTGCAGCACGGCGACGACCGCGCCCGTCAGTGGCTGGCCGACCTCGCCGCCAACGACCCACAGATCCGCGAGAACAACGTGCAGATCGTCGCCGACATCGACGAGGGCCGCCTGGCCGTCGGGCTGGTCAACCACTACTACGTGTTCGAGCGCGCCAAGGAGCTCGGCGTCGGCATCGACGACCTGCGGGTTCGGTTGCACTTCTTCCCCGACGGCGACACCGGCGCCCTGGTCAACGTCTCCGGCGTCGGCCTGCTGTCCTCCGCCGCCGACAACGCCAACGCACGGCGGTTCATCGAGTACCTGCTCAGCCCGACCGGCCAGAGGTACTTCGCCGAGCAAACCTTCGAGTACCCGCTCATCGCCGGTGTGGCGCTCGATCCCGCGCTGCCGCCGCTCGACGAGCTGGAGGCACCCGACATCGACCTGAACGACCTCGATACTCTCGCCGCGACCGTCGAGATGATCCAGCAGTCGGGGTTGACCACCTGACCGGTCGGCGGGCGGCCCGGACCACCTGCCGGAAGAACGGGGAGCAACGGAGGTCGCGGCAGTGCTCCAGGAGGCGATGACGGACAGCGCCGGCCGGGCCCGCGTCGATGCGCGGGCCCGGTTCGGGCGTCCGTACGCCCGGGGGCGCCGCGCCTGGCACCACCTCGCCCCGCGCCCGGTGCTGCTGGTCGCCTCGGTGCTCGCGGTGGGCGTGAGCGCCGTGCCGCTGGTGTACCTGGCCGTGCGCACCGCCGAGGCGGGCGGGTCCCGGATCGCCGCCGTGCTGCGTACGCCCGGTCTCGCCGAGCTCACCCTGCGCAGCCTGGCGCTGATGGCCGTGGTGACCGCGGGCTGCCTGGTCATCGGCGTGGGCACGGCGCTGCTGGTCGTGCGCACCGACCTGCCGGCCCGGCGGTTCTTCGCGGTGGTCGCGGCGCTGCCCCTGGCCATCCCGACCTACGTCGCCGGCTACGCCTGGGTGTCCCTTGTGGACGATTTTCACGGCTTCGCCGCCGCGGCCGTCGTGCTGGTCCTCTGCTGCTCGCCGTACGTCTACCTGCCCACGGCGGCCGCCCTGGCCGGAGCCGACCCCGCCACCGAGGAGGCGTCCCGGGCGCTGGGGCGCGGGCCGTGGGCGACCTTCGTGGGCGTCACGCTGCGCCAGATCCGGCCCGCGATCACGGCCGGGGCGCTGCTCGTCGCCCTCTACGTCCTGTCCGACTTCGGCGCGGTCGCGATCCTGCGGGTGAACACCTTCACCTTGGCGATCTTCACCTCGTTCAACCTCGGCTTCGACCGCACCGGAGCCCTGGTGTTGTCCACCATGCTGGTGCTGCTGACGATGGCGGTCCTCGTCGGCGAGCTGCTGGCGCGACGGACGACCACCCGCTACGCCCGCGTCGGCTCCGGCGCGCGGCGGCCGCCCGAGCGGATCGCGCTGGGCCCGTGGCGCCCGGTCGCCCTCGCCGGACTGGCCGCGGTCGCCCTGGCCGCGCTCGGGATACCGGCCGGAGCGATGGCCCGCTGGTTCAGCGTCGGGGTGTCCCGACCGGGCAGCCTCGCCGAGATCGCCGCCGCGATGGGCAACACGCTCACCTTCTCGGCCGCCGGGGCCGCGCTGACGATGCTGCTGGCCCTGCCGATCGGCCTGCTCGGCGCCCGCGCCCCGGGCCCGGTGGCCGCCGTCCTCGAC
>Ga0310834_100328_pt1 | contig 64665 bp, 58 predicted proteins | sample SM_ome_2_FD_201314 | JGI IMG/M metagenome (GOLD analysis project Ga0310834, IMG submission 201314) | Sorghum-adapted microbial communities enriched on stacked mutant (SM) sorghum from Joint BioEnergy Institute, Emeryville, California... ...
GGCCCCGGACGCCCACCCGGCAGCCGCAACCAGCACCCCACCCCCCGACACCAAGTGATCACCAAAGGCCGTCGACGACGCAAACGTTAAATCCCCAGCCGCCATGATCGACTCGGTTTCCAGGGAAATCGCGGTGACCCGGTCGCGGTGACAGCGCGATTTGCAGGATCTGGCGCGTTGATCGCCGCCGGACACCGCGACGTCCTGCATCTCGTGCCCGGCCAACACCGCGACATTCCGCATCTCGCGCAGGCGCTCCTTGTCGGGACCGGAGCGGATCCGCGGATCAGCCGTCGAGGAGGCGGATCAGATCGGCGGCGTTGCGCTGGGCGTAGTCGGAGTAGCAGTTGTTCATGAGCACGTGCGTCTCGTCGGTCTCCTCGGCGAGCGCGCGCAGCCTCGGCGCCCACTCCCGCAGCTCGTCCTCGGAGTACAGGTAGCCGAACTTCTCGTAGATGTCGCGGCTGGTCCACTTGTCGCTGTGGCCGTGGAACCGGACCACCGCGAGGTCCGCGGTGGCGGCGAGCACCGGCGGCACCGACGAGCGGTGGCCCTGGGGCATGTCCACGCACACGTACGGCAGCCCGTGCCGGCGCAGGAACTCGAGGGTCTCGGCGGCGTTGGCGCCGGCGAACCAGGACTCGTGCCGGAACTCGATCGCCACCCGCAGCGGGCTGCACCGGCTGGCGACCTCCAGCAGGTACTGCTTGTTCGACCGCCGGATGGTGAACCAGGGCGGGAACTGGAACAGGATCACGCCCAGCTTGCCGGCGTGGACCAGCGGGTCGAGCGCGGACAGGAACCGCGACCACACGTCCTCGTACGCCTGGGCCGGCAGGTCGTGCGGGTAGATGGTCTTCTTGTCGGTGCGTGGCCGCAGGTCCTTGTGGATCGCCGACACCCGCGTCGGATGCCCGGTTAGCAGGCTGAACGCCTTGATGTTGAAGGTGAACCCGTCCGGGGTCCGGGCGGCCCACAGGGCGGCGGTCTGCTCGGCCGGGGGCGCGTAGTAGGTGGCGTCCACCTCGACCAGCGGGAACCGCGTCGCGTAGTACGCCAGCCGTTTCTCCGGCGTGTCGGCGGTGGGCGGGTACCAGCCCGAGGCCAGCAGCGTCTTGTCGGTCCAGGACGCGGTGCCGACGCGGATCTCGCCCACCTGCCCAGTTCACCGCGTCCCGGCCGTGACGGCAACCGGATCGTGGCAGGCTGGGTCGTGTGAGACCGCTGGTGGTCATCGACGCCGCGAACGTGGTCGGCTCCGTGCCCGACGGCTGGTGGCGCGACCGGGCGGGGGCGGCCCGGCGGCTGCGCGACCTGCTCGCTCCGATCGCCACCGAAGGGCTGGGGGACATCCCGCCGCCCGTCGAGGTCGTCCTGGTCGTGGAGGGCGCGGCCCGCGAGGTCCCCGGCGTGCCGGACGTACGGGTCATCGCGGCGCCGGCGAGCGGGGACGAGGCGATCGTCGACGCGGTACGCAGCGAGGGCGCGGGGCGTACCTGCGTCGTGGTGACCGCGGACCGGGCGCTGCGGGAGCGGGTGACGGCGCTCGGGGCGACGGTGCTCGGCCCCCGCGTGCTGCCGTACCGGTGACCTGGCCGAGGCCAGGCCGGGCGGCCGTCCGATGCCGGTGCGGCGAGTCGTCGCCGGTATCCACCTATCTAGACCTACCGACATCGACGTTCATGCGGTAAGACTCGACGGAAGGACCCGTAGCCGCCCTGCCCCAGGAGGGCTCCATGCAGGTACCGGCACCGTTCGCATACGCCCGCGCGTCCAGCGTCGACCACGCGCTCGACCTGCTCGCGCAGTACGGCCCCGAGGCCCGTGTCCTGGCCGGCGGGCACAGCCTGATCCCGATGATGAAGCTGCGCCTGGCCGCGCCGGAGGCGCTCATCGACATCAACGACCTGACCGACCTGTCGTACATCCGCGTCGAGGGCGACGGTCCCGCGGCCGGTGTGCTGGCCATCGGCGCGATGACCCGGCACGCCGAGCTGCTCGCGTCGACCGTCGCCGGTCAGCACTTCCCGATCTTCCACGACGCCGAGCGGGTCATCGCCGACCCGATCGTGCGCAACCGGGGCACGGTCGGCGGCTCGCTGTGCCAGGCCGACCCGTCCGAGGACCTCGCCGCCGTGTTCGCCGCGCTACGGGCGTCGGCGGTGATCCGCGGTCCGGCCGGCACCCGTACCGTGCCGATCCGCGAGTTTCACCGCGGGCCGTACGAGACGGTGGTCGGGCCGGACGAGCTGCTCATCGAGCTGCGGGTGCCGCTGCCGCCGCCCGGCGAGGCGTCCGGCAGCGCGTACGAGAAGGTCGAGCGCCGGGCCGGTGACTGGCCGGTCGCCGCGGCCGGCGCCGTCCTGCGGCTGGCCCGCGACCCGGGCGACCCGCCCGACGCCCCGCCGCGCGTCGTCGAGGCCGGCATCGGGCTCACCGCGGTGGGTGCGGCGCACTACGTGGCCGCGCAGGCCGAGGAGTTCCTGCGCGGCAAGCCGGCGACCGAGGAGCACTTCGTCGAGGCCGGCCAAATCGCCAGCGCCGAGTGCAACCCGTCCGCGGACCAGCGCGGGCCGGTCGACTACAAGCGTCACCTCGCGGGCGAACTGACGGTCCGGGCGCTGCGGCGGGCCGCGGCGCGGGCCAGGGAGGTTGCGGCATGACCATGCGGATCACGGTGACCGTCAACGGGGTCGAGCAGACCCGCGAGGTGGAGCCACGCCTGCTGCTCACCCACTTCCTGCGCGACGAGCTGGGGCTGACCGGCACCCACTGGGGCTGTGACACGTCGAACTGCGGCACGTGCGTGGTCTGGCTGGAAGGCACTCCGGTCAAGTCGTGCACCGTGCTCGCCGTGCAGGCCGACGGGCGCAGCGTGCGCACCGTCGAGGGCCTGGAGACCGACGCCGGGCTGGACCCGGTCCAGCAGGGCTTCGTGGAGTGCCACGGGCTGCAGTGCGGCTTCTGCACCCCGGGGATGCTGATGACCGCCCGCTGGCTGCTCGACCACAACCCGGACCCGTCCGAGCAGGAGATCCGCGAGGCGATCTCCGGGCAGCTGTGCCGGTGCACCGGGTACGAGAACATCGTCCGCGCCATCCGCTGGGCCGCCGAGCACCCCGCCGGGTCGGTTACCGCGGAGTCCGCCGAGCCGGCCGCCGAGCAGCCCACCGTGCCGGCGCAGGCCACGCCGGCCGACGCCGCCGTCGAGGAGGTCCGGGCATGACCACCGTCGCCGAACGCCCCGCGCAGCACCTCGGCTTCGGCCGGATGCACCGCAAGGAGGACGCGCGCTTCATCCGTGGCAAGGGCACGTACGTCGACGACGTGCGGCTGCCCGGCATGCTGCACGGCGCGATCCTGCGCAGCCCGTACGCGCACGCCCGCATCGTCTCCATCGACACGAGCGCGGCGCAGGCGCACCCGAAGGTGAAGGCGGTCATCACCGGGGAGACGCTGGCGGGCCTCAACCTGGCCTGGATGCCCACGCTCTCGCACGACGTGCAGGCCGTGCTCGCCACCGACAAGGTGCGCTTCCAGGGCCAGGAGGTCGCCTTCGTCGTCGCCGAGGACCGGTACGCGGCCCGCGACGCGCTGGAGCTCATCGAGGTGGAGTACGAACCGCTGCCCGCGGTCGTCGACGCCCGCCGCGCGCTCGACCCGGACGCCCCGGTCATCCGCGACGACCTGGAGGGCAAGACCGACAACCACATCTTCGACTGGGAGGCCGGTGACCGGGCCCGCACCGACGAGGTGTTCGCCTCGGCCGAGGTCGTCGTCGCCCAGGACATGCTCTACCCCCGGGTGCACCCGGCCCCGCTGGAGACCTGCGGCGCCGTGGCCGACTTCGACAAGGTGACCGGGAAGCTGACCGTGTGGACCACGACGCAGGCACCCCACGCGCACCGCACGGTCTACGCGCTCGTGGCCGGCCTACCGGAACACAAGATCCGGATCATCTCGCCGGACATCGGCGGCGGGTTCGGCGGCAAGGTCGGCATCTACCCGGGGTACGTGCTCGCCGTGGTCGGCTCGATCGTCACCGGTAAGCCGGTCAAGTGGGTGGAGGACCGCAGCGAGAACCTCATGAGCACGGCGTTCGCGCGCGACTACCACATGCACGGCGAGATCGCGGCCACCCGGGACGGGAAGATCCTGGCCGTGCGGGTCAAGGTGCTCGCCGACCACGGCGCCTTCAACGGCACCGCCCAGCCGAGCAAGTACCCGGCGGGGTTCTTCCACATCTTCACCGGCTCCTACGACCTGCAGGCGGCGCACTGCCAGGTGACCGGCGTCTACACCAACAAGGCGCCGGGCGGGGTCGCGTACGCCTGCTCGTTTCGGGTGACCGAGGCGGTCTACCTCATCGAGCGCATGGTCGACCTGCTCGCCGCCGAACTGGGCATGGACCCGGCCGAGCTGCGCATGCGCAACCTGCTCCGGCCCGAGCAGTTCCCCTACACCACGCCGACCGGGTGGGAGTACGACTCCGGAGACTACCCGCGGGCGCTGCGCCTGGCCATGGACATCGCCGGGTACGAGCGGCTGCGGGCCGAGCAGGCCCGACCCCGCGACGACGGCCTGCTCACGGGCATCGGGATCAGCTTCTTCACGGAGGGTGTCGGTGCCGGCCCGCGCAGGCACATGGACATCCTCGGCCTGGGCATGGCCGACGGAGCAGAACTGCGCGTGCACCCCACCGGCAAGGCGGTGCTGCGCATCTCGGTGCAGACCCAGGGGCAGGGGCACGAGACGACGTTCGCCCAGATCGTCGCGCACGAGCTGGGCATCCCCGCCGAGGACGTCGAGGTGGTGCACGGCGACACCGACCAGACGCCGTTCGGGCTCGGCACCTACGGCTCGCGGTCCACCCCGGTCTCCGGCGCCGCCACCGCCATGGTGGCGCGCAAGGTCCGTGAACGCGCCAAGATCGTGGCTGCCGCGGCGCTGGAGGTCGCCCCGGACGACCTGGAGTGGGAGCACGGCAGGTGGCAGGTGGCCGGCGACCCGGACCGCGGCAAGACGATCGCCGAGCTGGCCCTGCTCGCGCACTCCAACCTGGAGCTGCCCGAGGGCGTCGAGGGGCACCTCGACGCGACCTGCGTCTACAACCCGCCCAACCTCACCTACCCGTTCGGGGCGTACATCTGCGTGGTCGAGGTCGATCCGGGCACCGGGGTGGTGAAGGTGCGCCGGTTCATCGCGGTGGACGACTGCGGGGTGCGGATCAACCCGATGATCGTCGAGGGGCAGATCCACGGCGGCCTCGCCGACGGGGTGGGCATGGCGCTGATGCAGGTGATGGCGTTCGACCAGGACGGCAACCACCTCGGCGCGTCCTTCATGGACTACCTGCTGCCCACGGCCCTGGAGTGCCCGTCCTGGGAACTCGGGGAGACGGTCACCCCCTCGCCGCACCACCCGATCGGCGCGAAGGGCGTGGGCGAGTCCGCCACCGTGGGCTCCCCGGCCGCCGTCGTCAACGCGGTGATCGACGCGCTGCGGCCGTACGGTGTGCGTCACGTGGACATGCCGCTCACCCCGGCGAACGTGTGGTCGGCCATCCACGGTCGTCCGCTGCGGACGGATCTGGCGATCCCGTGATGACCACCGATCTGCTGTCGAGGGCGGAGCGGCTGCGTGCCGAGCGGACGCCGTACGTCCTCGCCACGGTCGTCCGTGCGCAGCGGCCGACGAGCGCCAAGGCGGGGGACCGGGCGCTGATCCTGCCGGACGGCACGATCGAAGGGTTCGTCGGCGGGGCGTGCGCGGAAGCCACCGTGCGGCTGCAGGGGCTGCGGCTGCTGCGCACCGGAGAGTCCACCCTGCTGCGGATCACACCGGCGGACACCGCCACCCAGGTGTCCGCCGGTGCCGCCGACGTCTCCACGGTGTCCGATGTGGAGGGTCTCGTCGTCGTCGACAACACCTGCCTGTCCGGTGGCACTCTCGAGATCTTCCTGGAGCCGGTGCTGCCGCCGGTGCTCGTGCACGTGTTCGGGTCGGCCCCGATCGCCCGGGCACTGGAGCGGATCGGCGTGACGGTCGGCTACGACGTGCGCCTCACGAACGACCCGGACGCGCCGGTGCCGCCCGGCGCGTCGGCGGTGATCGTGGCCTCGCACGGTCGCGACGAGGAGCGCGTGCTCGCCGCCGCGCTCGAGGCGGGCGTGCCGTACGTGGCGCTGGTCGCCAGCCGTCGCCGCGGCGCAACCGTCCTCGCCACGCTCGGCGAGGCGGGCCAGCGGGTGCACAGCCCCGCCGGGCTGGACATCGGCGCCAGGACTCCGGCCGAGGTGGCGCTGTCGGTGCTGGCCGAGATGGTGTCGCTCCGGGTGGTGACGCACCCGCCGCCCGACGCGCCCGAGTCGGTTCCGACGGCCCCGGTCGGCGCCGGGCCACAGACCGCGGTCGACCCGGTGTGCGGGATGACGGTCGCGGCCACCCCGACCAGCCTGCGGCTGGAGCACGGGGGGAAGACCTGGTACTTCTGCGGGCCCGGCTGCCGGCAGGCCTTCGCCGACGACCCCGGTCGATACTCGGCATGAGCGACCCGACCGATGTAAACCGGCTCGGCGAGGCGTTGGCGCGCTGCGGGTACCTCGTCGACGAGCCGCTGGCCACCGCGCTGTTCCTGGCCGTACGGATGGGTCAGCCGCTGCTGCTCGAGGGCGAGCCCGGCGTCGGCAAGACCGAGGCGGCCAAGGCGCTCGCCGCCGCCCTGGACACCCGGCTGATCCGGCTGCAGTGCTACGAGGGGCTGACCGCCGCCGAGGCGCTCTACGAGTGGAACTACCCGAGGCAACTGCTCGCCATCCGGCTGGCCGAGGCGAGCGGGCAGACGCTGCGCGAGGACGACCTGTTCGGGCCCGAGTACCTGCTGCCGCGGCCCCTGCTCGCCGCCGTCGACCATCCCGGCCCCCGCCCGGCGGTCCTGCTCATCGACGAGGTGGACCGCGCCGACGACGAATTCGAGGCCTTCCTGTTCGAGTTGCTCGCCGAGGCCACGGTGACCATCCCCGAGCTCGGCACCCGGCGCGCGGCGCACCCCCCGGTGACCGTGCTCACCTCCAACCGCACCCGCGACCTGCACGACGCGCTCAAGCGGCGCTGCCTCTACCACTGGATCCGCTACCCGTCCGCGGACCGGGTGGCGGAGATCATCCGGCTGCGGGTGCCCGGGACGACGCAGTGGCTCGCGGCGCGGCTCGCCGGTGCCGTCGAGCGGCTGCGCGGCCTCGATTTGTACAAGCCACCCGGCGTCGCCGAGGCGGTGAGCTGGGCGGCTGCGCTGCGCGCGCTCGGTGTGTCGGTTCTGGACGAAGCGGCGGCGCGGCGCACGCTGCCGGCCGTGCTCAAGTACGACGAGGACGTCTCGGCCGTCCACGAGGTCGGCCTCGCGGAGATCGTCGGTGACCGCTGACGGGGTGATCCCCACCATGGCGGCCGGCCACGTCCCCGCTGACCTTGCCACGCTGGCCGCGCGGTTCGGCGCGGCGCTGCACGCCGAGGGCGTACCCGTGGGGCCGGACCGGTGCGCGCGGTTCGCCCGCGCGGTGACGCTGCTCGCGCCGGCCACCCTTCGCGCGCTCTACTCGTGCGGGCTGGTCACCCTGATCGCCGATCCCGCGCACGTCGACGCGTACGACCGGGTCTTCCAGGCCGTCTTCGCCGGGCTGTCCGACCCCGCCGAATGGCGCGGCCACGCCCCACCCCCGACCCCACCCGCGCCCTCATCCCCGGTTGATCATGAGCGTGCTGGCGCAACCGCCGGGCGTGTCGGCGAACAACCTCATGATCAACGAGGTCGGGTGGACGCGGGGCGGGCGGACCGGGGTCCGGGTCGGGAGGTGGCGGTCCCGGTGCTGGCCGCGGCGCAGGAGCGGCTGTCCACCCGGGACTTCGGGGAGTTGACAGCGGCGGAGCTCGCGCTGCTCGCCGACGTGATGCGCCGGCTGGTGCTGGCCACGCCGCCGCGGCGGTCCCGGCGGCACCGCACCGCGCCGCGCGGGTACCGGCCGGACCTGCGCGCCGCGCTGCGGCAGGCCCGGCGTACCGGCGGGTTCCCGGTGCGGCTGCCCCGCCGCCGTGCGCGCGACAAGCCCCGTCAGCTCGTGGTGCTGTGCGACATCTCCGGATCGATGGAGCCGTACGCGCGCGCCATGCTGCAACTGTTGTACTGCGCCGCCGCCGTGCCCGCCGCCGAGGTGTTCACGTTCGCGACCCGGCTGACCCGGCTCACGCGGGTGCTCCGGCGCTCGCGCCCGACGGTGGCGCTCAACCGCGCCGGCCGGGCCGCGCCGGACTGGTCGGGTGGCACCCGGATCGGCGAGGCGCTCAGGGAGTTCAACGACCGGTACGGCCTGCGCGGGATGGCCCGCGGCGCGGTGGTGCTCGTCGTCTCCGACGGCTGGGAGACCGGGGACCCCGCGCTGCTGGGCCGGGAGATGGCCCGGCTGTCCCGGGTGGCCTACCGCATCGTCTGGGCCAATCCGCGTACGGCGAGCCCTCGCTACCGCCCGAAGGTGGCGGGGATGGCCGCGGCCTGGCCGTACTGCGACGCGGTGGTCAGCGCGCACAGCCTCGCGGCGCTCGACGATCTGCTGGCCGCGCTGGCGGCCCCGGCCGGCCGCCGCCGGCCGGCCCGCGGTGCGGCCGGCGGGTGATCCGGCAGACTGAACGGGTGAGGTTCGCACTGCTGGGCACCGGCTACTGGGCGGCGGAGGTGCACGGTCCGGCGCTGGCTGCGCACCCGGACGCGGAGCTGGTCGGGGTGTGGGGGCGCTCCCCGGGCAAGGCGGCGCGGCTCGCCGAGCGGTTCGGGGTGCGCGCCTACGACGATCTGGACGCGCTGATCGCCGACGTGGATGCGGTGTCGATCGCGCTGCCGCCGGACGTGCAGGCGCAGCTCGCTGCCCGGGCCGCCCGGGCTGGGCGGCACCTGCTGCTGGACAAGCCGCTGGCGTTGACGACCGAGGCGGCCGACGCCGTGGTCGACATCGTCGAGCGGCAGGAGCTCTGCTCGATCATCTTCTTCACCAACCGGTTCTACGAGAACGTGCTCGCGTTCCTGCGCGACGCGGCCGCGGTCGGCGGCTGGCACGCGGCCCGGGTCACCATATTCTCCTCGATCTTCCAGCCGGGCAGCCCGTACGGGGGTTCGATCTGGCGGCGGGACCGGGGCGGCCTGTGGGACATCGGGCCGCACGCCCTGTCGGTCATCGTGCCGGTGCTGGGATCCGTGACCGACGTGGCCGCGCTGACCGGGCCGCACGACACGGTGCACGTGGTCCTGCGCCACTTCGGCGGGGCCACCAGCACGATGGCGCTGACGCTGAACGCGCCGCCCGCCGCGACCACCCGCGAGTTCGTCTTCTACGGCACCCAGGGGATCGCCACCGTGCCGAGGGGCGACACCGACAGCCTGACCGCGTTCGGCCGGGCGATCGGCGAGCTGGTCGCCGCGGTCAAGGCGGGCAGCACCGCACACCCGTGCGACGTGCGGTTCGGCCGAGAGGTGGTGTCGGTCCTCGCCGCCGCTGACGAGGCCTGCCGCACCGGGCGTACCGTGTCGATCTGAGCCCGCGGCCGCGCGGTTGCCCGGTCATGTCACAGGCGGTGGCTACGGTCCAGCCCGTGGTGGAATCGGTCGCTGCCCGGGGTCGGGTCACGCCTGGGGGCGGCGTTCTGGCGGATGTGGACCGCGACCGTGGTCTCCCGCTTCGGCGACGCGGTACGCGGCCCGGCGATGGCGCTGTTGGCGGCCGGGCTCACCCGTGATCCGCTGGCTCTCGCGCTGGTGGTCGTCGCCGGGCAGATCCCGTCGGTCCTATTTAGACTGATCGGTGGTGCGCTGGCCGACCGGTGGGACCGCCGGTTCACCATGGCGGTAACCGATGGGCTGCGATGTCTGCTGGTGCTGGCGTTGGCCGTGGTCGTGGCGACCGGACAGGCGAGCGTGCCGGTGTTGGTGGCCTTCGCGTTGGCTCTGTCGACGATCGGCACGCTGTTCGACGCGTCGTCGTTCGCGATCCTGCCCGAACTGGTGCCCGCCGACCGCCTGCCCATGGCGAACGGTCGGCTGCAGGCCGGGACCACGGTCTCCGGTGGTCTGCTCGGCGCCCCGGTCGCGAGCGGGCTGTTCGCGGTCGCGGCGGCGCTGCCGTTCACGGTCGACGCGGCGACGTTCGCCGTGGCCGCCGTGCTCGCGGTGACGCTCCCGCGTCCCGTGCACCCGACTGCCGCGACCGGTGCGCCGCCGCGGCCGCGACTGCTCGGCGATGCCGTCACCGGCGTGCGGTGGCTCGTCAGGCAGCCGGCGCTGCGACTGCTCCCCGTTCTGGGCGCGGGGGCCAACGTGGTGATCGGCGCGCTGATGGCGGTGCTGGTCCTGTTCGTGCTCGATGTCCTCGGCGTCCCGGAGGCCGGATACGGACTGGTCCTGCTGGTAGGCTCGCTCGGCGCGATCACCGGTGGTCTGCGGCCGGGCGCCTCGGCGTCCGGCTCGGGACGCTGCCGACGTTGCGCTGGGTGCTCGTCGCGCAGACGGTCGCGCTCGGGGTGCTGGCCACCGCCCGCCACGTCGTGCCCGGCACCGCCGCGCTGGCCGTCTTCGTCGCCGGTACGGCGGTGTGGAACGTGCTCGCCAACTGGTACCTGCAACGGGTCGTTCCGACAGACCTGTTGGGCCGGGTGGGCAGCGCGAACCGGGTACGGCGGCTCAGTCCACGGGTCTGCGGCGCAGGCGTTTGATCTCGCCGCGGCGGCGCTTCGCGTCGAGGCGCGCCTGTACCGCGTTACGCGACGGGCGGGTCGGGCGGCGGCGCCGGGGCGGCGGGGCGATCGCGTCGGAGAGCAGTCTCACCAGGCGTGCCTCGGCGGCTCGGCGGTTCTGCAGCTGAGACCGGTGCTCGGACGCGGTCACGCTGAGCACGCCGTCGACCAGCCGGGGCGCGAGCCGCTGCAGCGCGCGGGCCTTGAGGTGCTCAGGCAGCGCGGACGTGCCGGCGAGGTCGAAGCGCAGCTCCGCCCGCGAGTCGGCGGTGTTGACCGACTGTCCGCCGGGCCCGCCGGACCGGCTGAACCTCCAGGTCAACTCCGAGCGCGGCAGCGCGACATTCGGCGTCACCTGCAGCACGTCGTCCACGTCTCCATGATGCGGGGCGGATCGCCGGGGTGGGACCGGATACCGGGAGCTGGGGCGCCGCCGCCTCCCGCGGCGGCGCCCCAGCCCCACGGCACACCGCTCAGAACGTGATGAGCGGGTCGCCGATCGCATCGGCGATGAAGTTGACGAAGAAGAACCCGAAGAACAGGACGTTGAGCCCGAGCAGCACGTAGTGCCACGGGCGCGGCCGCGCCGGCCGGGGCAGGCGGCGCAGCAGGTACATGAGCATGAACGGGTAGATCAGCGCCCCGAGGTTGGACATGTTCGCCGACCACTGCACGAGGCTGACCGGCAGTGCGAGGTGCAGGATCACCGCGATGACCACGAGCAGCAGCAGCATGAACGGGTAGTAGAAGCGGCGCGGGTCGCCCTCGAGCAGTCGACGCAGCCGCGGGCTCGTGGCGTGCGCCGCATCGGTGGTCACCCGCACCATCGCCTCGAAGATGCCGAGCTGGGTACTGAACAGCACGAGCACGCCCACCAGCAGCATCAGGTAGAACATCGCCCGGCCGTACTCGACGTTGAGCACCGTCGCCACGAACGTCGGCACGGTCGCCGTGGTCGGCTGCTCGCCGGACATCTCGACCGCGCGGGCCATGAGGATCGTCGGCAGCAGCATGCCGAGGATCGCGCCGACGAAGAACACGCCCCACATGTCGGTGAGCAGCAGCCGGTACCAGCGCTTCCAGCGCGCGGCGTTCGCGGCGTCGTCGGGGAACGTGATGCCGACGTGTGCGAGTTCCCGCCGCTCGCCGCGCAGCCCGGCGATGTACCCGGTGCGGTACCCCATGCCGTAGCCCTTGTCCCGGTAGTGCCCCATGACGTACCAGTTGAGGCCCGAGGCGAGGGCCGTGAAGCCGGCGAGGCCGCCGATCTGCGTGGCGGTGATGCCGGCCGGGGGAGCGGCCGGGGTGATGAACCCGCGGATCGCCTCCCACCAGGTCTCGAACGGCACGATGAGCAGGTCGACGACGAGCAGGATGACGAGGATCGCGCTGATCATCACCCAGTTCGCCAGCTCCAGGGCGCGGCTGATCCGCTTGGCCAGCACCGCTATGAGGAACACCAGCACCAGCAGCGCGATCGCCCAGATCCGCGGCTCCTCCGCTCCGGCGGGCGCGACCGTGCCGTGCACGAGCGCGTAGACGCCCTGCCCGGCCGAGGCGGCCCAGCCGCCGGCGATGAACGCGAAGATGACCACGAAGACCGACAGCGGCACCCACAGCAGGTAGCCGGGCGGCACCCGACCCCAACCCACCACCGGAACCTCGCCGGTCGCCATCACGTACCGTGCCGACTCGACGTTATAGAACGTCTGCAGCAACGCGGAGACGAGGATCACCCAGCCGACACCGACGAAGCCGAACTGGCCGACGGCCTGGGGGCCGAGCAGCCATTCGCCGCTGCCGATCGAGATGCCGAGCGCGATGAGGCTTGGCCCCACGGCAAACTTGATGATCTCGCGCCACCCGAGCCGACGTACGCCGAAGACCTCCTCGGGTTCAGGCAGATCCATCACTCCGAGTGCGGGACGGCTCGTGCCCAGCTCATACCTGCGGGCTTCCCTGACATCGACGTCAGTCATAGAGGCCTCCCATAGGGTTGATCCCCCCGGACATCTATGGTTATCCCTGGGCATGACCAGGGGCAATAGCCTGGCCGGCTGCCACCTGCCGTCCGCTCGTGGTACCTCTTGGGCATGACGTTTGACGTGAGCGCCGTACGGGCGGCCTATCCCGCGCTCGCCGACGGCTACGCGTACCTCGACGGAGCCGCCGGCACTCAGGTGCCGCAGGTGGTGATCGACGCGATCGCGGACGCGTACCGCGCCGGCATCGGCAACCTCGGTGGGGCATTCCCGGCCAGCCACCGGTCCGACGCGATCGTGGCCGAGTGCCGGCGGGCGGTGGCCGACCTGGTCGGCGGCGAGGCGGACGGGGTGATCCTCGGCCCGAACATGACGACGCTGACGTACCGGATGGCGTACGGGCTCGCGCGCGACTGGGGCCCGGGCGACGAGGTCGTGGTCTCCCGCCTGGACCACGACGCCAACGTGCGCCCGTGGGTCCAGGCCGCCGAGCGTGCCGGGGCGACCGTACGGTGGGCGGAGGTCGACCCGGCGACCGGGGAGCTGCCCACCGCGCAGTACGACGACCTGCTCTCCGAGCGGACCCGGCTGGTCGCGGTCACCGCGGCCAGCAACATCCTGGGCACCCGGCCGGACGTGGCGGCGATCGCACGCAAGGCGCACGACGCGGGCGCACTGGTCTATGTGGACGGTGTGCACGCCACCGCGCACGGGCCGGTGGACATGCGCGCGTACGGCGCCGACTTCTACGCGACGAGCGCGTACAAGTGGTGTGGACCGCACGTGGCCGCGGTGGTCGCCGACCCGGGGCTGCTGGAGCGGCTGCGCCCGGACAAGCTCGCGGCGTCGCCGGACGCGGTGCCGCTGCGGTTCGAGTGGGGGACGCCGCAGCTCGCCGATCTGGCCGGCGTCACCGCCGCGGTGGACCATCTGGCGTCGCTCGACGGCGACTCGGCCGGCACCCGCCGGCAGCGGCTGGTGGCCGCGCTCGCCGCCGCCGAGGCGTACGAGCAGGAGCTGTTCGCGGAGCTCGTGGGCGGGCTCGAGCGGCTGCCCGGGGTGACGCTGTACGGCCGGCCGGCCCGGCGGACCGCGACCGCGTACTTCCGGGTGGCCGGGTACACGCCCCGGCAGGTGGCCGAGCACCTGGCCGCGCGGCGGGTGAACGTGTGGAGCGGCCACAACTACGCCTGGGAGCTGACCGGCGTGCTCGGCATCCGGGACACCGGCGGTGCCGTACGCGCGGGGCTCGTCCACTACAACGACCGCTCCGACGTGCGCCGCCTGCTGGACGCCGTCGCCGAGTTGGCAGGCTAGGCGGGGCTTCGTCGACGTCGCCGTCCCGGCCGACGTTCAGCTCCGTGCCGTGCGGCGGTGTCATCCGCCCGCCGGCGCGCCCGCGCACCAGGGTGAGTGCGCACACCAGGGGGGTCGCATGCCTACCGTCCATGACGACATGGGGATCGCCGTTGACCTTCCTCGTCCACCTCGCCGCATCGTGTCTCTGGTTCCGTCGCTCACCGAGTCAGTCGCCACTTCGCTTCCAGAGGTGTTGGTGGGAGCCACGGAGTGGTGTACCCACCCTGACGGCATGGACGTGCCGCGGGTGCGTGGCACCAAGAACCCTGACCTCGCTGCGATCGCCGCGCTTCGGCCGGACCTGGTGTTGGCGAACAAGGAGGAGAACCGCGAACTCGATGTCAGGAGGCTCCGGGAGGCGGGCATCCCGGTGTGGGTGACGGTCATCGAGACGGTACCGCAGGCGCTGAGGTCTCTCCGACGGCTGTTCGCGGTGGCTCTCCGTGCGGATCTGCCGCCCTGGCTGACACGGTCGCAGGAGCTGTGGTGCGGATCGCTGCCGCCGGTCGTCGCGACCGTAGCGGTACCGGTGTGGCGGGATCCGTGGATGGTGGTCGGGCGCTCCACGTTCACTGGCGATCTGCTCCGCCGCGCCGGGCTCGCCAACTACTTCGCCGACCATCGCGAGCGCTACCCACATGTCGGCGTGGAGGAGATCGACCGGGCGGACATCGACGTGGTGTTGCTTCCCGACGAGCCGTACGCCTTCACCGACACGGACGGCCCCGAAGCGTTTCACCGGGTCCCGACCAGGCTGGTGAGTGGGCGGCTGATCACGTGGTACGGCCCTTCCCTGGTCGAAGCACATCGGGTGCTCGCCGACTTGGTTGAGGAGCTCAGCTGACCCGAGGGAGGACCCTGTTCCGGCCCGCGCTGCCGTCGCCGCGCCGTTGCTGCGCCGGGCGGCATCCGACATGCGCTCAAGGACCGTCAGCGGATGTTGGCGGTGTGGCCGAGGGAGTAGCGGCCGGGCTGCGGCCAGTAGAGCAGACCGTGGGGCCCGTTGCCCACCTTGATGCGCTTGATGAGCCGACCGTCTCTCGTGTCGAGCACGTACACCTCGTTGTGGTAGCGCCCGCTCAGCCACAGCTGCGAGCCGTCGGGTGACAGTCCGCCCATGTCCGGGCTGCCGCCGCCCGGGATCCGCCACTTAATGAGCACCTTCCCGTTCGCCGGGTCGAGCACGCTCACCGAGCCTTCGCCGCGGTTGGTGACGAACATGCGCTTGGCGTCGCGGGAGAAGTAGATGCCGTGGCTGCCGTAGCCGGTGGGGATGAAGCCGATCTGCTTGGTCGCCGCGCCGTCGAAGACGTACACCCCGTTGGCCTTCATGTCCGCCACGTAGAAACGCTTGCCGTCCGGGGCGAGCCGGGTGTCCTGGGGCATCCCGCCGCTGGTCTGCTTCAGGTCGAACGAGCGCACGTGCCGGCGGCGCTCGATGTCGAGGACCACCATGCGGTTGGCGAACTCGCAGGCGATCAGTGCCGTGCGCCCGTCGGCGGTGAAGTCCATGTGGTTGATGCCCGCGCAGTTGGGGATGCTGACACTGGACTGCTTGCGCCAGGTCGACGGGTCGTAGAAGTCCAGCCGCTTGTAGTACTCGGCGACCACGATCGCCGATTTCCCGTCCGGGGTGAAGTAGAGGTTGTAGACGTCCTGGACGGGGATGAGCGGTCGCGGCTTGCCGGTGGTCGGGTCGATCGGCGTGATCCCGCCGGTCGGCACCTTGTCGGCGCCGACGTAGAGCGTGCGCATGTCGTAGGCGGGCACGACGTGCTGCGGTTCCGGGCCGCCGGGGAAGGTGTCGACCACCCTGAAGGTCTTCGGGTCGATGACGGTGACGTCGTTGGAGACGGTGTTCGGCACGTACACCAGCTCGCGGTGGCCCTTCACCGCGTCGGACACCATGTTCGGTCCGGCTTCAGAGTACACATTGGACGGGTCAGGCACGGGCGGCATTCCCGGCAGCACCTTCCCGCCGCGGCCCGGCCGCGCCGGGGCCTGGTCGAGCTCCCTTGAACGGGACGAATGGCACCCGGCGGCGAAGAGTATGACAGCGACCATCATTAGTCGCCACAAAAGCCGCATATCGCCCAGGTTACCGGATCGGGCGGTCAGGGGACGGCAAATCCGGGTTCACCGCGCCACGTAGACGACGTCCGGTTCCCCGCGCGGCACGGGGATCTCATGGACGTCAACGACGCTGAAGTGGCGGTGCAGCCGGGCCTCGAACGGCCGCGCGCGGCTCGCGCTCCAGACCGCGAGCACCCCGCCCGGGGCGAGCCGTCGGCGCAGCCGGTGCAGCCCGTCGTCGCCGTACAGGACGCGGTTGCGGTCCGTCACTGTCCATTGCGGACCGTTGTCGATGTCCAGGCAGATGACGTCGTACGCGGGCCCCGGCTCGGCCAGCCACGCCACCAGGTCGGCGCAGACGATCGTCACCCGGGGGTCGTCGACCGCGCCCCGCGCGTAGGCGGCCAGGTGCGTGCGCTGCCAGGCGATGACCGCCGGCTCGATCTCCACCACCGTGACGTGCCCGACGTGCCCGTGGCCGACGGCCTCGGCGACGGAGAACCCGACACCGAGGCCGCCGATGAGCACCCTCGGGGCCGGCGCCGTGCACGCCGCCAGCGCCGCGGCGACCAGCAGCCGTTCCGAGCGGCCGCCCCGGGTGTCCATGAGGAACACCCCGTTGCTGACGATCTCGTAGTGTGCGCCCCGGCGCAGCAACGCCAGCTCGCCACGCGGCGTGACGACCCGCTGGACGCACTGCGCCCGCTCGGTGTCGAACGCTGCGTCGAACACGGTCATCGGACGCCACGCTACCCGTGACGGCAGGCGGAACGCACAATGATTGCCGGCAGGAGCGGGTGTCCTGGCGTCGAACGGAGGGATGGCATGTCGCAGGAGCAGAGGGTCGCCGTCGTCACCGGGGCGGCACGCGGGATCGGGGCGGCCACGGCGGTACGACTGGCCGCCGACGGCCTGGCGGTGGCTGTGCTGGACCTGGAGGAGGCGGCCTGCGCGGACACGGTCGAGGCGATCACCGCTGCCGGCGGCCGGGCTCTCGCGGTCGGCGCCGACGTCTCCGACCGCGCCCAGGTGGAGGCCGCGGTGGCCCGGGTGGCCGCCGAGCTCGGCCCGCCGCAGGTGCTCGTCAACAACGCGGGCGTGACGCGGGACAACCTGCTCTTCAAGATGTCCGACGCCGACTGGGACACGGTCATGAACGTGCACCTGCGCGGCGCGTACCTGTGCAGCCAGGCGGTCCAGTCGTACATGGTGGAGCGCCGCTGGGGGCGCATCGTGAACCTGTCGAGCGTGTCCGCGCTCGGCAACCGGGGCCAGGCCAACTACGCCACCGCCAAGGCGGGGCTGCAGGGCTTCACCAAGACCCTCGCGATCGAACTGGGTCCGTTCGGCGTGACGGTCAACGCCGTCGCGCCCGGCTTCATCGTCACCGAGATGACCGCCGCCACCGCCGCCCGGCTCGGCGTCGACTTCGAGCAGTTCCAGCAGGCGGCGGCCGAGCAGACCCCGGTGCGGCGGGTCGGCCGACCCGAGGACGTCGCCCACGCGATCGCGTTCTTCGTCAGCGACGCCGCCTCGTTCGTCACCGGACAGGTGCTGTACGTGGCCGGGGGTCCGCGCGCCTGAGCGGCCTCGGGCTCGAGGAGAACGTCGCCACCCCTACACTGGCAGGACAAGACGGCCGGCCGCGTCACGGCTGACCGCGATGACCTCGGTCACCGCGTCAGCCGGCAGGGCGCCGTAGATGTGTGGGTACGCTTCGCTCTCGCCCTCGGGTGCCTCGTACCGCACCGGAACCGGCAGCCGTGCGCTGTCGATGACCAGGACCACCAGGTCGTCGTCGACGTCGCCGTAGATGTACTCCGCGACCGTGCGGAGTTGATGCCGCAGCGAGCAGTGGATAAAGCCCTGCTGCTCCAACGTCACGCCCCGGGTGGACATCCGGTATTCGCCCGCCTGCTTCGCCGCGGTCCACGCTGCCCGCTCAGTGATGTGGAACAGCTGTGTCACGCGGCGATGCTAGGTCGCGCGAGCGGCGCACGCCTCCCGGTTTTCACCGGGCTGGAGGCGGCCGAGCACCGCTGGCAGCTCGCCGGTGTGGACCACGCCCAGCTCGTTGGTTGCCCGCGGATTTCGCCCCTCGCCGGAGCGTAACGTCGGCTCGGCCCGGTGTGCCTAGCGCAGGGCGGTCAGGGCGTCGCGGATCAGGTCCGGCACGGGGACCGGGCGGCGGGTGGTGGCGTCCACGTACACGTGCACGAAGTGACCGACCGCGGCCGGAGTGTCGTCGTCGTTGCGGAACACGCCGATGTCGTAGACCACGCTGGACGTGCCCAGGTGGCGCAGCCGAAGGCCCGCGGTGACGGCGTCGGGGAAGCTCACCGGCGCCAGGAACCGGCAGCTCGTCTCGGCCACGACGCCGATCGCGGGCAGCCGCCGGATGTCGGTGCCGGTGGCGTCCATCAGCCAGCCGTTGACCGCGGTGTCGAAGTACGAGTAGTAGACGACGTTGTTCACGTGCCCGTACACGTCGTTGTCCGCCCACCGCGTGGTGATCGGCCGCAGCACCGGGAAATCGGACCGCCGGGGATTGACCTGCTTCATGGCTGTGCACACTATCGAGCCCATGAACGAACGCCGGCCGATGACGACCCGAGCCGCGGTGCTGACCGAGGTCGGCGCTCCCCGGCCGTACACCCTGTCTCGCCCGCTGACCGTCGCCGAGCTGGAACTCGATCCGCCGGGGGAGGGCGAGCTGCTCGTGCGAATCGAGGCCGCGGGCGTGTGCCACTCGGACCTGTCGGTCGTGGACGGCAACCGGGTGCGGCCGGTGCCGATGGCGCTCGGCCACGAGGCCGCCGGGGTGGTGGTCGACGCCGGACCGGGGGTGCGCGACGTGCGCCCGGGCGACCACGTGGTGCTCGTGTTCGTGCCCGCCTGCGGCTCGTGCCCGCACTGCAACGCCGGCACGCCGGCGCTGTGCGCGCCGGCCGCGACCGCCAACGGCGCCGGCACGCTGCTGCGCGGCGCCCGCCGGCTGCGCTGGAACGGCGCGGCCGTGCACCACCACCTCGGCGTCTCCGCGTTCAGCGAGTACGCCGTGGTCGACCGCGCCTCGGCGGTGGTCATCCCGCCTGACGTGCCGTTCCCGGTGGCGGCGCTGTTCGGGTGCGCGCTGCTCACCGGGGTGGGCGCGGTGCAGCACACGGTGTGCGTGCGGCCGGGGGAGTCCGTGGCGGTCTTCGGGCTGGGCGGGGTCGGGCTGGCCGCCGTCATGGGCGCGGCGGTGGCCGGAGCCTACCCGCTGATCGCGGTCGACCCGGTCGCCGCCAAGCGCGACCTGGCGCTGGAGCTGGGCGCCACCCACGCCCTGCACCCCGACGAGGTCCCCGACGGTCTGCCGGCCGAGGCCGCCGGCGGCGTGCGCTGCGCCGTCGAGGCGGTCGGCCACCCGGGCGTGCTCGCCACGGCGTACGCGGCGACGGCGCGCGGCGGCACCACGGTCACCGTCGGGCTGCCCCACCCGGACGCGGAGCTGCGGCTGCCCGCGTTGTCGCTGGTGGCCGAGGCGAAGACGCTCGTCGGCTCCTACCTGGGGTCGGCCGCACCGCAGCGCGACGTGCCCCGGCTGGTCGCGCTGTGGCGGGCCGGTCGGCTGCCCGTGGAGCGCCTGCACAGCGCGACCCTGCCGCTGGCGCGCATCAACGAGGCGATGGACGCGCTCGCCGACGCGGCCGTGGTGCGCCAGATCGTCCTTCCAGGTCAGCGGTAGCCGCCGGTGCGGGGTCGGCGTCAGGCACCGCCGGGCACGCGGTAGCGGCCCACTCGTGTGCCGACCCCTCGTGCAGGCCCGCGTAGATCCGGTCGCGCAGCGCGTTCGCCTCCGCGGCGGTGAGCGTCCGGTCCGGGTCGCGCAGCACCAGGCGCAGCAGCACGTTCTTCTGCCCGGGTCGCATCCCCATCCGGACCCGAGCCGTGTCGGGCAGGTCCGCGTAGGTGGTCTCGGCGAGCACGGTGACCTCCTCGACGGCGGTGGCGTCCGGGCTGAGCAGGTCGCGGATCCGGTCCCCGAGAAGTTCGGCGTCGAGGTCGTCGGCGACCGCCAGCGACAGGTCGCGGCGGATCGCCGGCATGGCCGACACCGGGCGGTACGGCGCGAGGTCGCGCATCTGCGCGGCCACCCGCGGGTCCGCGCTGCGCGGCAGGCGGATGTCGTCGATGCCCTTGGCGAGCATCGTCAGGCGGTCCAGCCCCAGGCCCATCGCCAGGCCGCTCGCGTCCGCTGGGAGCCCGGCCTGCGCCAGGACCTCCGGATGGGCCAGCCCGCACTCGCCGATCTCCACCTCCTCCCCGCCCCTCCGCACGTGGATCTCCCGGCCACCGATGGTGTACGGATGGGCGTTCGGTACGGTGCGCCAGGCCGCGCCCGGCAGCACAGCCTCCACGACCAGCGCGATCATCCGTACCAGGTCATCGGCGGTCAGCGGCGGGCCGCAGCGCCGGATGCGCCACAGGTCGATCTGGTGCGGTTCGCCGACGTGCCGCCGGTCGATGGCGTCGCGCCGGAAGCAGATTCCGGGCACCGACAGCAGCACGTCGGTCGGTCCGGCGGCGCGGGCGAGGTCGTCGAGCAGGGCGGGGATCCGGGCGCTGGTGTGGGAGCGCAGCATCCGGCCCGGCGCGACGTAGCGGCTGTAGCGGGCGTCGCGGGTCACCGCGTCGGGCGAGTAGCGCAGCCGGTCGTAGTTGTCGGCGACGGAGACGATCCGGGGACCGGGATCGCGGCGTACCGGGACGCCCCAGGCGCGCGCCAGAGCCTCCTCCAGCGCCGCGACGACGCACTGCAGCGCGTGAGGCCCCGCGGCCGGGTCGGTCAGGTCCCGCAGGGCGAGCGCCCGCGCGAGCTGCGCGGGCGTGATCAGGGGTTGGTTCATGGCGTACCTCGCAGCTTCGGATGACGGGGAAGGGAAGGCCGCAGCGGGCGGAGCCTGCCTTGGGGAAGCGGCCCGAATGAGGAGCACAAGCAGCCCGAATCAGGAGCAGACGACGAAGCCCCCGGTGTGACCGGGGGCTTGATGGTTCACCGCGCCAGCGCGCGCCGAGCGATGTCAGCGCGGGCGCGGTTCAGCGCAGCGGCGAGCGCCCACCGGTCATCCGGGGGCCGGTAAATCGCCGCGGCTCGCGCGTCATGCCGGGCACGTTAGTCCGCGTCGAGCCGGTCCAGCAAGCGCTTTGGAGCCACCTGCCGGTAGGCGTCCTCGCAGAGTTCGGCCACTTCGGCCCAGTCGACGTCGCGGTCCAGCCGTACCCCGAGCCAGCCGCGGTGCCCCACGTACGGCGGCCGGAAGAACCGCGCCGGCTCGGCGGCGACGAGGTGCTCCTGGACCCCGAATGGCGCCGCGCACCACAGGTGGGGGAAGCGGTTGTCGTGGTGGCCCTCCGGCCACAGGGTGACGAAGGCACGCGTGCCGCGCACGAACCAGGTGGGCGCGCCGTGGCTCGGGCGCTGCGTCACCTCGGGAAAGGCGAGGCAGATGGCGCCGACACGGTCGACGAGGTCCCTGGGCACCTGGTCATGCTAGCGGCGGCCTACGACGAATGCCGGCTTTGCGCGGGGGGCCGGACGGGTCAGGTTCCCGGGTTGGCCGGCGCGGTTCGGGGGTAATAGCCCAGGCGGCCTGGGGTGGGAGGAGAAGTCATGGAGAGTCGGGCGAAGGCCTTCGGTCACGCGCTGCATCCCATGCTGATCGTGTTTCCACTCGGTCTGCTGGCGACGGCCGTGATCTTCGACATCATCTACCTGTTCACGGACCGCCAGGGACTGGCCATGGCGGCCGGCTACATGATCGCCGCGGGCATCATCGGCGGCCTCGTCGCCGCGGTCTTCGGGCTCATCGACTACCTGGCGATTCCGTCCGGGACGCGGGCCAAGCGGATCGGCGCGCTGCACGGGATCGGGAACGTCGTCATCGTGGGGCTGTTCGCGATCAGTTGGTTCATCCGGGCCAACACCGTAGCCTGGGAACCGAACGGGGCCGCGCTGTTCTTCAGCTTCGCCGGAGCGATCCTGGCCCTCGGCACCGCGTGGCTCGGCGGCGAACTCGTGGAGCGGCTCGCGGTCGGCGTCGACGAGGGCGCCAACCTCAACGCGCCGAACTCGATGTCCGGTCCGGCCAGGGTGCGCCGCGCACCCGGCTGACGGCAGGGCGCCCAGCCCGGGTCTGCGGGACGCGGCGGCCGGCGGGGCCCAGCGCGGCGAAGGCCCGGCGGCGACGCCGATGGGCGGATCAGGCGGCGAACGGCCCCTGGACGCCGAACGATGTCCAGCCGCGGTCGGGGAAGCCCGCGGCCTGCGCGACGCGCGCCGATGCCGTGTTCGCGGGGTCGTGCTGGTAGGTGGGCACCCCGCCCTCGTCGAGCACGCGACGGGCGGCCTGCGCGACGAGCCGGCGGGCCAGCCCTCGGCTGCGCGCGGCCGGGTCGGTGCCGACGGCTAGCTCCCTGCCGTACCCGTCGTGCCGTTTGATCCCGACACCGGCGAGGTACGCGCCGGTGTCGGGATCGCGCGCGACGAGCACCTCCCCGCCGAACGGGCGCAGCCACTCCGGCACGTCGGGATCCTGCGCGGACTGCCACACGCCCGCGTCGGGCAACGGCGCGGGCCGGAGGCTCCAGCGGAACACGGCTCGGTACGCGGTGAGGTCGGGCGCGGAGGCGGACGCGGGAGACTCGTCGTGGTGCCCGCCGGCGAACCCGGCGCCGACGACGGCCGGCAGCGCCTCGACCAGCTGGTCCAACGGCAGGCCCGCGAGGCCGCGCGCCGCCGATTCGGCGTCGGGCGGCACGGACAGCACGGTGCCGTCGGGCGTGGCGATGCCGAGCGCCGGGTAGACCCGCCCGTCCCAGCCCGGGCGCAGCCGGCCGGGCCAGCCGACCACGTCGAACGGGCTCGCCGCCGGCCAGCGGCCGAGCCAGGCGGCGAGGTGGCGGCGCAGCCGCTGCGCGAGATTCCCCTCCTCCACGATGGACGAAGCGTAGCCGACGTACCGGCGACGGCGCCGGCCGCGGCAGACCCGGCCGCGGGCAGCCATGGCGCCGGTACCGGGCAACGATTGGCCGCGCGACCCGGTGGGTAGGACGACCGGGGCGGCGGTGAGGAGGAGACATGCGCATCGGCTACCTGCTGTCGAGCGAGGAGTTCGCCCCGGCGCAGCTGCTTGACCATGCCCGCGCCGCCGAGCAGGCCGGCTTCCAGGCGCTGCAGATCTCCGACCACTACCACCCCTGGACGGACTCGCAGGGGCAGAGCCCGCTGGTGTGGTCGATGATCGGTGCGCTCAGCCAGGTCTGCCGGCTGCCGGTCACGACCGCCGTCGTCTGCCCCACCGTGCGCATCCACCCGGCGATCATCGCGCAGGCCGCAGCGACGAGCGCCGTGCTCTGCGAGGGGCGGTTCGTGCTCGGCGTGGGATCGGGGGAGGCGCTCAACGAGCACATCCTGGGCGACCCCTGGCCTAGCGCGGAGGTGCGGCTGGAGATGCTCGACGAGGCCGTCGAGGTGATGCGCAAGCTGTGGCGGGGCGGCTTCACCAGCCACCGGGGTCATTACTACACTGTGGACAACGCCCGGATCTACACGCTCCCCGAGCAGCCGGTGCCGGTGTACGTGTCGGGTCTGGGCCCCAAGTCGGTGGAGTTGGCGGCCCGGATCGGCGACGGGTACATCTCCACGAGCCCCAAGGCCGAACTCCTCCGGCGGTTCCGCGACGGCGGCGGTGGCGACAAGCCCGCGCAGGGCCAGTTCAAGGGCTGCTTCGCGGACAGCGTCGAGGAGGCGGTGCGCATCGCGCACGAGAAGTGGCCGACCGGGGGGCTGCCCGGGGAACTGGGGCAGGTGCTGCCGTCGCCGCGCCACTTCGAGCAGGCGAGCGCGTTGGTGACGCCGGAGCGGATCAGCGGGAAGTACGTCTGCGGCAACGACCCCGGCCCGCACCTGGAAATGATCAACAAGTTCGCCGAGGCGGGGTTCGACGAGGTCTACGTGGCGAACATCGGGCCGCACCACGAGGGCTTCTTCGAGATGTACGCGACGAAGGTACTGCCGGCCTTCCGGTGAGCTGCGCGACCGGGCCGTGGGTGGCACGGCGATGACCGGGACCGATGCGCGGGCGCTGCGCGCCGCGGCCCGCGACCACTTCGGCTGGTCCACGCTGCGGCCAGCCCAGCTGGCCGCCATGCGGGCGCTGATGCGGGGCCGTGACGCCCTCGTGGTGCTGCCCTCCGGGGCCGGCAAGTCCGCGGTCTACCAGGTGCCGGCCACCCAACTGCCGGGGCCGACCATCGTGGTCTCGCCGCTGCTGGCGTTGCAGGAGGACCAGATCGCCGCGCTCGGCGACCGCGGTGACCCACGAGTGCGCGGGGTGCGGGTCAGCTCGGCCGAGACGCCGCACCAGCGGGCCGAGGCGCTCGACGAGGTGCGTGCCGGCCGGGCCCGGTTCCTGTACATCACCCCGGAGCAGCTCGCCGGCCCGGACCAGCTGGCTGCGGTACGGGCGCTGCGCCCCGCGCTCGTCGCTGTCGACGAGGCCCACTGCGTGTCCGCGTGGGGATTCGACTTCCGACCCGACTACCTCACCCTCGGGGAGGTGATCGCACAGCTCGGGCGGCCGCCGATCGTGGCGCTGACCGCGACCGCCTCCCCTCCCGTGCGCGAGGACATCGTCACCCGACTCGGGCTGCGCGACCCGTACGTGGTGGTGGCCGGCCTGGACCGCCCGAACCTGTTCGTCGAGGCCGTGCACTGCCCGGACGAGGAGTCGCGGTGGCGCCGGCTCGTCGCGCTGCTGCGCCGAGACGAGTGGCCGGGCATCGTCTACCTGCCGACCCGGCGCGGCGTCGAGGAGCTGGCCGCGCGGCTGACGGCGGCCGGGTTCCCCGCGACCCCGTACCACGGGGGCATGCCGTCCGGGACACGGACCCGCCGGCACGAGCGCTTCCTCGCCGACCAGGTGCCGATCATGGTGGCGACGTCGGCGTTCGGCATGGGCATCGACAAGGCGAACATCCGGTGGGTGGCGCACCTGGCGCTGCCCGACTCGCCCGACAGCTACCTGCAGGAGATCGGGCGGGCCGGCCGCGACAACGCCCCGGCCCGGGCGGTGCTGCTGCACCGGCCCGAGGACACGGCACTGCGGCGGTACTTCACCGGGGGCCTGCCCGATGAGGACGAGCTGCGCGCCCTCGCCGCCGCGCTGCGCGGCGGCCCGCACACCCGCGCCGCCCTGCGCCAGCGCACCGGTCTCGGGCAGCGCAAGCTCGCCCGTCTGCTCGCGCTGCTGCACGACGTGCGGGCGGCGGTGACCCTGCCGGGCAACCGGGTCGCTAGCCCCCGCAACGCGCCGTCGCCCGAGCGCGCGGCCCGGGCCGCGCGCCGCGAGGCCAGGCGACAGCAGACCGTCCAGCGCTCCCGCGTCGAGATGATGCGACACTTCGCCGAGAGCCGACAGTGCCGGACCCAGGCCCTGCTCGCCTACTTCGGCGAACACGTGCCCGATCCATGCGGACACTGCGACAACTGCCACGCTGGTCACGCGGGGACGACGGCCGATGGGCCGTTCCCGCTGCACAGCACCGTCCGGCACGCGCAGTGGGGTACGGGGCTGGTGCTGCGCTACGAGGACGACCGGATGACGGTCCTCTTCGACGACGTCGGCTACAAGACGCTGTCGGTCCCGGTGGTCGAGGAGCAGAGCCTGCTGGCGGTCGAGACACCGTGAGACGGCTCCGGTGCCCTCGTCGGGTTGGGCGGCCGGGCGTTGGGTAGCGGGAGCACAGGAGCGTGCGGATCGGAGGAGCACATGCAACGACTTCGGCTCTCGGACGCGGAGGGGCGGGTGTACTCGGCCGCCACCGACCTGGAGGCACGCGGCGAGCCCTCGTACTCCTCGGCCATCGCGCGCGAGGCGGGGATGTCCGAGGAGCAGGTGCGCCAGATTCTGCACAGCCTGGCGGAGAAGAACCTGCTGCACAGGGAGGATTCGCCGGTGGACGGGATGGACCTCGGGCCGCGGTGGTGCGCGACACAGCGCACGTAGCGGCAGACACCCGCGACAGGCCGGTTTCGCGTCGGCCGGCCGCGGGTACGGCGGGAGCCTGGGGGTACGGCGGGACGATGGCGCGGACGGACGGGGGCACGGTGCACAGCCTCGAACGGGCGTATGGCGGCGGCGAGCGTCGGCCGCTGGGCGGCTACCTGTTCACGATGGGCATCTACAGCTCGATCGTCGCCGCTTTGACAGTGGCGGCGCGGCGGACCGGTCGCCGACCTCCCGAGCGGATCGAACCGTTCGACATGGTGCTGATCGGGATCGCCACGCACAAGCTGAGCCGGCTGCTGGCCAAGGAGAGCGTGACGAGCGTGCTGCGGGCACCGTTCACACGCTATGTGCGCGCGACCGGGGAGAGCGAGGTCAACGAGCAGGTGCGTGGTGAGGGCGTGCGGCACGCGGTCGGTGAGCTTGTCAGCTGCCCGTTCTGTCTGGCGGCCTGGGTGGCGACCGGGTTCGCCGCTGGGCTGGTCTTCCTACCCCGGCTGACCCGGCTCACCGCCGCCGCGGCGAGCGCCGTCGCCACCTCCGACTTCCTTCAGCTGCTCTACGACCGCGCCAAGTCGTCGTCCGGGTGACCACAACAGCAGGCATCGTCCATCGGACAGCTCTGCGTCTCTTGTGGACACGATGCTCCGGGCCGCCCCGTGTAGGCGGCCGTCTGCGCGTGCTCGTGCTTGTTCCCACCGGCGCTGTTGACGTGTGTCTGTAGTGGACGACACTGCCGGGGTGGCGTGTGCAAGCCGATGGCGGTAGGTTGACCGCCAATGTGCCACGCGCGTAGACGGAGGCTCAGGTGAACGGTTACACGATCACGATAACGCCGGAAGACGGCAACCACGCCAGCACCACGGTCCGACTCGACGTGGACGCCGCCGGGGTACGCATCACCGAAGTGAACATCCGCGCAGGCAAGGACGGCAACCTCTCGCCGCGCCAGATGCCGACCATCGATCTCGAGCTCCTGATGCGCGCGGTCGCTCCGGTGAGCGTGCTGCCGGCGATCACCGCCACCGCCGACTCCCCGCGGCCCACCGGCGGGCCGGAGGAGCCGCCGGCGACACCGCAGCCGACGGTCGAGGCCGCTTTGCAGGAGGCGACGGTCGATAATCCGCAGGAGGCAGCGGCCGAGGGTGCTCCGCAGGAGGCGGCGGAGCCGGCCACCGCGGAGACGACGCGCATTCCCGCCCCGCGGCCGGCGACGACGCGAACGGCGGAGGCCAGCGCGAGTGCCTCGCGGGCGAAGGCCACCGCGCGGAAGGCCACCCGCGCCAAGGCGACGAGTGCGGCACCAACCCGCGCCAAGGCCTCGCAGACGACGGCCACCCGCGCCAAAGCGACGAGCGCGGCACCGACCCGCGCCAAGGCCTCGCGGGCGAAGGCGACCGGTGCCACACGGGTTCGCGCCAAGGCGACGGCGGCCACGGCGGCACGCACGGATGCCAGCGCTCCGCGGGCGTACCGGCGGATGCCCGACGACATCGTGGCGGTGTTCCGCAAGACGGGCAGTGTGACGGCCACGGCCAGGCACTACGGTGTGCCGCGACACACCGCTCAGGGCTGGATCGGCCGGCTGCGCAAGCAGAACCTCCTGCCCGAACGGGGCTGACTCAACGGGGCTGACTCGATGTTCCGCGCGCTCGGGCCGGGTCAGGACTGCGCCGTCCGGAGCAGGGCGTCGCGCGCCGCGACCGCGGCGCCGCGGGCACCGGCCATGTCCAGATCCGGCACGAGCGCGAACACCGCCACCTGCAGCTGCTCCTCACGCAGCACCGTGTTGGCGCGCACCTGGTCGAGGAACCACTGGCGGAAGTGCGGCGCGGCCTCGACCACGCCCCCGCCGACGAAGTACGCGTCGGGGTCGAGGAAATTCGCCGCGATGGTGAACAGTCGGCCCAGCGCGATCGCCTGCTGCTCGAAGACCTTCAGCGCGAGCGGGTCCCCGGCCTCGCCGTACGCGCGCACCAGCTTCGCGGCCTTGGCGAGGTCCATTCCGGCCAGGTCATGCCCCGGGAACTGGGACAGCCAGTAGGGCAGCAGGTTCTTCTCGATTCCGGTCAGCGAGGCGATGGACTCGGCGTCCGCCGAGAACCCGCAGTTGCAGGCCGGCACGGGCTGCCCGTCGGCAAGCAGCCCCGCGGTCGGGATGTGCACGTGGCCCAGTTCGCCCGCCATGCCGGCGGCGCCGGTGACCACCCGGCCGGCCTCGACCACACCCCCGCCGAGCCCGGTGCCGACGATCGCCGACACCGACGAGTGCTTCGCCGCGGCATCACCGAAGTGCACGTAGTGCGCGTAGAGCGCGGCGGCGTTTCCGTCGTTGAGGTAGCTGACCGGGACCCCCAGGCGGCTCTCCACCGCCCCGCGGAAGTCGAACCCCGCCCAACCGGGATGCAGGAAGTTGGTCGCGCCCTTGCTGGAGATGACGCCCTCCGCGCTGGCCGGTCCGGGAGTGTCCAGGCCGACGGCCGCCACTGCCGTGATCGGTGTCCCGGTGAGGGCGAGGATGTCGTGGATCGCCCGGACGGCCGCGGCCACCGCCACCTCGGGCCCCTCGCGGACCCGGCTCGGCGACTCCACCAGCCGGTCGACCAGGAATCGGCCACGCATGTCGAGCACCGTGGCGTTGTTGCTCGTGCCACCGACGTCCAGGCCGACGACCACGCTCTCCTCGGCTACTGCGCGCATGTCAGCTATTGTCTCCGAGCCGGGGTCGTCCCCTACCCCATGCGCTCGTCTGTCGGGGCCCGCCGTTTGTCCGTGGGGGGAGGCGGGTAGCCGGGATGCATGGCGGAGCGCAGACTGCGTCCAGGCGACCGGGTCAGCTGGCGCAGCCACGGGGTGCAGGTTCCCGGGGTCGTCGAGGAGGAGATCACCGAACGGACCGAGGCCGCCGGCCGGGTGGTGGCCGCCTCGCCCGAGGCGCCGCAGTACCGGGTGCGCAGCGACAAGAGCGGGCGCGAGGCGGTCCACAAGCCGCAGGCGCTGCGCCGTGAACGGTGAGGAGCGCGAGCGCGTCTACCGCAGGTTCCGCGACGCGGTGAACATGTCCCCGGCGCAGCTCGAACGCTGGCTGACCACGCCGCAGTCCCAGGCGGTCGGGCAGAAGCGGGACGGCGGCGAGTCCATCGGGCACCAGGCCGGGCGGCGGGTGGTTGCCCTGCTGCGCACCCGCAGGGCGGACCTGAGCGACGATGACTACCGGCACATGCGCAGGGTGGCCGCCTTCGTCACCCGGCGGCTTGCGCAGCGACCCCCCGGCGACATCACGCACACCCGGTACCGGTACTCGCTGATGAACTGGGGGCACGACCCGCTGGCGCGGCGGTGAGGTCGGCCGACGCCGCGACACGGTGCGCTGGGCGTGACCGGCGAGCGACGAGGGGTGAGCATTATGCCCTAGCGCCCATCGTGAGGAGCGCCATACCCCCGGCACGACGGGGCGGGACGGGACGCCTAGCATCGGGCGCATGACGGGTGACGGCTCCGCGAGCGTGCTCGACGAGATCCTCGCTGGGGTGCGGGAGGACGTCGAGGAGCGGGCGCGCCGCGTCCCGCTGGAACAGATCAAGGAGCGGGCTGCCGCCGCACCGCCCCCGCGGGATGCGTACAGCCTGCTGCGTGCCCCCGGCGTCGGCGTCATCGCCGAGGTCAAACGCGCCTCGCCCTCCGCCGGGCAGCTGGCGGAGATCCCCGACCCGGCGGCGCTCGCCCGCGAGTACGCCGCGGGTGGTGCCCGCTGCATCAGCGTCCTTACCGAGCGGCGCAAGTTCGGCGGCTCGCTGGAGGATCTCGCCGCGGTGCGCGCCGCGGTCGACGTGCCGCTGCTGCGCAAGGACTTCGTGGTCTCCAGCTACCAGGTGCACGAGGCGCGCGCGTACGGCGCGGACATGGTCCTGCTCATCGTCGCCGCGCTCGAGCAGAACGTGCTGACCGGGCTGTTGGAGCGCATCGAGTCGCTCGGCATGACCGCGCTTGTCGAGGTGCACACCGAGGACGAGGCCGACCGGGCGCTGGCGGCCGGTGCCCGGGTCATCGGCATCAACGCCCGCAATCTGCGCACCCTCAGCGTCGACCGTTCGGTCTTCGAGCGCATCGCGCCGGGCATCCCCAACCACGTGGTCAAGATCGCTGAATCCGGCGTACGCGGCCCGCACGACCTCATCCGGTACGCGGCGGCCGGCGCGGACGCCGTGCTCGTCGGAGAGGGCCTGGTCACCAAGAAGAGCCCGCGCGAGGCGGTGGCGGAACTGGTCAACGCGGGCAACCATCCGGCGACGCCGCGGCCGGTGCGATGAGCGCGGCGACCCAGCCGCTGCCGGACGCCACCGGTCACTTCGGCCGCTACGGCGGACGGTTCGTGCCGGAGGCGCTGATCGCGGCCCTCGACGAGCTGGACGCGGCGTACCGGCACGCGATGGCGGACGAGTCGTTCCAGGCGGAGTTCGCGGCCCTGCTGCGCGACTACGCCGGGGCGCCCAGCCCGCTCTACGACGCCACCCGGCTGTCCGCCGAGGTCGGGGCGCGGATCCTGCTCAAGCGGGAGGACCTCAACCACACCGGCGCGCACAAGGTGCGCAACGTGCTCGGCCAGGCGCTGCTGACCAAGCGGATGGGCAAGCCGCGGGTGATCGCGGAGACCGGCGCGGGCCAGCACGGCGTGGCGACGGCGACCGCGGCGGCGCTGTTCGGCCTGGAGTGCGTGGTCTACATGGGCGAGGAGGACACCCGGCGCCAGGCGCTCAACGTCGCCCGGATGCGGCTGCTCGGGGCGACGGTCGTGCCGGTCACGACCGGGTCGCGCACGCTCAAGGACGCCATCAACGAGGCGTTGCGCGACTGGGTCACCAACGTGGCGAGCACCCACTACCTGCTGGGCACGGTCGCCGGTCCCCACCCCTTCCCCGTGATGGTGCGCGACTTCGTGCGGGGGATCGGGGTCGAGGCGCGCCAGCAGTGCCTGGATCTGACCGGCCGGTTGCCCGACGCGGTGTGCGCCGCGGTGGGCGGCGGGTCCAACGCGATCGGGATATTCCACGCGTTCCTCGGTGACGAGTCGGTGGCGCTCTACGGTTTCGAGGCCGGCGGCGAAGGAGTGGCCACCGGGCGGCACGCGGCGTCCATCACCGGTGGCGCGGTCGGGGTGCTGCACGGCAACCGCACCTACGTCCTGCAGGACGCCGACGGGCAGACCCTCCCCTCGCACTCGATCTCGGCGGGCCTGGACTACCCCGGGGTCGGGCCCGAGCACGCGTGGCTGCACGACACCGGGCGCGCGACCTACGAGCCGGTCACCGACGCCGAGGCGATGGAGGCGTTCGCGCTGCTGTGCCGCACCGAGGGCATCATCCCCGCGATCGAGAGCGCCCACGCGCTCGCCGGCGCGCTGCGGGTCGCCCGGCAGCGCCCGGCCGCAACGATCCTGGTCAACCTCTCCGGCCGCGGCGACAAGGACGTGGAGACGGCCGGGACATGGTTCGGGGTGTTGTGATGGGCGTCGACGCTGCGTTCGCGAAGGCGCGGGCACAGGGGCGCCCCGCCCTCATCGGCTACCTGCCGGCGGGGTTCCCGAGCGTGCCGGACGGGATCACCGCCATACGCACGATGATCGATGCGGGCGTCGACGCCGTCGAGGTGGGGCTGCCGTACTCCGACCCAGTCATGGACGGCCCGGTGATCCAGCGGGCGAGCCAGGCGGCGCTGGACGCCGGGGTGCGTACCCGGGACGTGCTCGCCACGGTCGAGGCGGTGGCCTCGGCGGGTGTGCCGGTGCTCGTGATGACGTACTGGAACCCGGTGGAGCGCTATGGCGTGCAGGCGTTCGCCCGCGACCTGGCGGCGGCGGGCGGGGCGGGTCTGATCACACCAGACCTGATCCCCGACGAGGCGTCGGAGTGGCTGGCCGCGGCCGACGCGCACGATCTCGACCGGGTGTTCGTGGTGGCGCCGTCGTCGACCGACGAGCGGCTCGCCATGACCACGGCGGCCTGCCGCGGCTTCGTCTACGCGGCGAGCGTGATGGGCGTGACCGGCGCCCGGGACCGCCCCTCGGCCGCCGCGCCCGCGCTGGTCGAGCGGCTGCGCCGGGTGACCGACATCCCCGTCGGCGTCGGCCTCGGGGTACGCGACGGTGCGCAGGCGGCGTTGGTGGGCCGGTACGCGGACGCCGTCATCGTCGGCAGCGCCCTGGTCGGCTGCCTGCTGGACGCCGCCGACCTGTCCGCGGGGCTCACCGCGCTGGCCACGCTCACCGCCGACCTGGCCGCCGGGGTGCGCGCGGCCGACAGTTCCGCTTGATCACGAGGTGGTACGCAGAGACGCCCGGCGTGTCCGCGCGTTAGCTCATGATCGTCAGGTGAGGGCGACCGGGCTGAGCACCGGCGGCTGCGGTGGAATGACCGCCTCGGCCTCGCCGGCGTCGGGGACCTCCAGCCCGGCGTCCCGCTCCACCTGCCGCAGCATGCCTGAGCGGCCGGCCAACGCGTCCTCCAGCGCGGTACGCGCCGTGGCGGTCATCGGGTGCGGCAGGCACGCCGGGTCGTGCCAGGCCAGGCGGCAGATCCGGCCCGGGGCGTTGACGGTCAGGTCCGCGCCGTCGATGCGCGCGCGGAACACGTGCACCAGCAGGTCGGGCAGGCCGTCGCCGCACCCGTCGCCGGTGAGGTGGTAGAGCCCGACGAGATCGACGATCTCGATCGCCGCTCCGGTCTCCTCGAACACGTCGCGCACGACCGCCCGGACGGGGCTCTCCGACTCGCGGATCCGCCCACCGGGCAGGCACCAGAGCCGGTGCCCCTGGCTCTGCTGACAGAGCAGCACGCGGTCGTTGGCGTCGGTGACGACGGCGGCGACCGCGGATGTGAGAGCGCTCATGTCCGCAGCGTACGGGCCGGTGGGGCGGGCCGGAAGGCATAGCGGACAAGTCAGCTCGAGCCGGGCGTGCGGGCCGGGGTCCCGTCCGGGCCGCGATCGGCGGTACCGTGTGCACCCGTGAACCTTGCTGCCATCCCCAGCCCGACCACGGCCGTCTGGCACATCGAGCTGTTCGGCTTGTCGATTCCCATCCGGGCGTACGCGCTGTGCATCGTCGCCGGGATCGTCGCCGCGTGCGCGGTGACCGAGGCCCGGATGCGCCGCCGCGGGGCGCCCAAGTGGGCCGTGCTCGACGTCGCCGTCTGGGCGGTCCCGTTCGGCATCGTCGGCGCACGGATCTACCACGTGCTCTCCTCGCCCGACGCGTACTTCGGCCCCGACGGCGACCTGGCCAGAGCCGTGAGGATCTGGGAGGGCGGGCTCGGCATCTGGGGCGCGGTGGCCGGCGGCGCGATCGGCGCGTGGATCGCCTGCCGGCAGATGGGCATCCCGTTGACGCTGGTGGCCGACGCGCTCGCGCCCGGGCTGCCGCTCGCGCAGGCGATCGGGCGGCTCGGCAACTGGTTCAACAACGAGCTGTACGGCGGGCCGACCGACCTGCCGTGGGGCCTGGAGATCTACAGGATCGACCCGGAGGCCGGGCGGGCCGTCACGGACGCGGCGGGCAACCCCCAGCTGCTGGGCACCTACCATCCGACGTTCCTGTACGAACTGCTGTGGAACCTCGGCGTCGCCGCGCTGGTCTGGCGGCTCGACCGGCGGTGGAGGTTCGGCAAGGGCCGGGCGTTCGCGCTCTACGTCATGGCGTACACCGCCGGCCGGGTGTGGATCGAGGCCATGCGCTCCGACCCGGCCGAGCAGGTGCTCGGCCTGCGCCTGAACGTGTGGACCTCGCTGCTGGTCTTCCTCGGCGCGCTCGTGTACTTCGTGCGCCGTCGCGGTCCGCGCGAGTACCTCGTCGCCGAGGGCGACCGCTTCCGGGTGGTCACCGAGGAGGAGTACACCGCCCACCGAGCCGCCGGATCGGAGCCGGCCCGGGGCGACGCGGACCGCGGTGCGGCGGGCCAGGACGAGCCGGATCGGGACGCCTCGGCCCGGCGCGGCCCGGCCGGGGAGAGCGCCGTCGAGGACACGCCGGCGCGGGAGGACCGCTAGCCGGAACGCCCGCTCCACACACACCCATTCACGGTTCGCCTCGGAGGGAGCAGCCAGGTATGCGCTCGGCCGTCGTGGTCGGCGCCGGCGTCGGCGGCCTCGCCGCCGCCGGCGCGCTGGCCCGGTCCGGTTGGCACGTCACCCTGCTCGAGCGCGCCGAGCGGCTGCGGGCCGATCCCGCGGCGCTCCTGCTGTGGCCGAACGGGGTACGGGCGCTGCGCGCCCTCGGCCTCGCCGACGGGCTCGATGCGATCTCCTGGCCGGTCGCGTACGGCGGCATCCGGCGACCGGGCGGGCAGTGGCTGGTGCAGCCGGGCGTCCCGGGCGGCGCGGGACCGTGGGTGGTGCACCGGGAGGACCTGCACGACACCCTCGTGGCCGGCCTCGGCGACCGGATCGACATCCGCACCGGGGTCGCGGTCAGCGCCGTCCACGTCGACCCCGACGAGCGACCGGCCGTCAGCGACGGGCGGACCACCTGGCAGGCGGACCTCGTCGTCGCCGCCGACGGCGTGGACAGCGTGATCCGGGCGCGGCTCGCGCCGGCGACGCGGGTGGTGAGCTCCGGGTGCGCGGCGTGGCGAGCGGTGATCCCGTGGTACCGGGCGCCGAAGCTGCCGGCTGACGAGCACGCGGCGGGCGGGGAGACGCTCGGCGACGGGTACCGCTTCCGCTACGCGCTGCTCGGGGAGCGGGGCTCGGCGGGCGCGTCGACCCGCGGCGGCATCTACTGGACCGCGACCGCCGTCGGCGCGCCCCGGCCGGAGCCGGCCGTGACCCAGCTCGCGCTGCTCGCGCGCTGGTTCGGCGAGTGGCACCCCCCGATCGGCGACCTGCTCGCCGCGACCGAGCCGGACGACCTCGTGCAGCACGCGGTCCGCGAACTGCGCCCGCCGCCGGCCAGCTACGCGTTCCCGGCCGGGCCCGGGGGCGTCGTGCTGCTGGGCGACGCGGCCCACGCCATGCCGCACCACCTCGCTCAGGGCGCGTGCCTGGCGTTCGAGGACGCCGCCACGCTGCGGTCGCTGACCCGGGAGGCCGTCCCCGGGCAGGCCCTGCGCGCCGCCCTCGACGCGTACACCCGGCACCGACGGCCCCGTGCGGTGCGGCTGCTGCGCCTGTCGCACCGGGTCGGCGCGGTGTTGCAGGCCCGCCGGCTCCCCGGGCGCGCCCGGGTCGCCTCGCTCGGGTTGCTCTCGCCGTTGGTGCTCAACCATGCGGTGGCGGCGGCGGCGCAGTGGCATCCGCCGGTGCGCACCGGCCGCGCCGGTCACCCCTGACCCGGGCCGTCCGGCGTGCCGGCGCCGCCCGGCGCGCGCCGGGCGGCGCAGTCCACCGTGCTAGCGGCGCTGCTGCTGCTGTTGCCGCGCCTGCTGCGCGGCCTGTTCCGCGGCCCGCTGCACGTCGTGCTGCGCCTCGGTGCCCGTGCGGCCCCGGTAGGCCGGCTGGCCGAAGGCCTCGCCCGGCTGGGCCTGGCGCTCCCGGCTCTCCCGCATGTGCTGCGCGGCCCGGCTCCCCTCGGCCTCCAGCCGGTCGAGCATCCGCTCCCAGCGCGCCATCATCGGCCGCACCAGGCCGCCGCCGACGCCGACGATGAGGATGCCCGCGATCGTGGCGAGGAAGGTGATGAGCACCGGACCGGTGACGGTGGTCGCGACACCGATGGTGTTGAGCGCGGCGATGACGCCGAGCGCGACGATCACGGTCTGCGCGATGCGGCCGATGAGGCGGCCGTAGGGGAGCCTGCCCAGCGCGCTGTGGATGATGTCGAAGACGGCGTTCGCGATGGCGGCCGCCACGATCACGATCACCACGGCGACGAGCAGCCGGGGCAGCCAGGCGACCACCCGGTCCAGCAGGTCGCTGACCGGGTTCGGCCCGAAGACGGCGAACGCCAGCCGCAGGGTCACCAGCAGCAGGCCGTAATAGATGATTTTCGAGACCAGCATGCTGGCCGAGTAGTCGCCGGTCCACCGCCGTATCCCGCTGCGTTCGGCGAGACGGTTGAAGCCCACCCGGTCGAGCACCCGGTCGATGAGGCGGAAGAGCGCCCGCGAGACGATCCAGCCCGCCAGCACAATGACCGCGAAGATGACGACCCTGAGTCCAACGTTCACGGCCCATCGGGCGATGTCTTGGGCCGTCCCGCCGAAGTCGACGGCCAGGATGTCGGGCATGATGCCTCCTCGAGGTTCCGGTCCGGCACGTGCCGACCCGCAAGGATCTCTCCGCCGCAGCATAACCCTGGTTTATGGCAATTTTCCGGGAAAGTCCGAGTTGCTGCGCTACGGACGCGGTGCCGGCGCGGATTCCGCCGCGATGAGCGGCGACCCAGGTAACAAGCCGCGGCCAACCAGGTAACAAGCCGCTGTCGGTGCCGTACACTCAGAAACCCACGTGGGCCGACGTCGTCCCGAACTGGTCATCCGAGACGACGAAGAGGAGGCCCGGTGGCATCCGCCAACCTTCAGCCCCGCCGTCCGTCGCGGCGCCGACAGGGGCTCTACGACCCGGCGTACGAGCACGACGCCTGCGGCTTCGCGTTCGTGGCCGACCTGCGTGGCCGCCGCTCCCACGACATCGTCGCCAACGGCCTCGCCGCGCTGCGCCGCCTGGACCACCGGGGCGCGCGCGGCGCCGAACCGGACACCGGCGACGGCGCGGGCATCCTGCTGCAGGTCCCGGACGCCTTCTACCGCGAGGTCGTGGACTTCCCGCTGCCGCCGTCCGGCGAGTACGCCACCGGCCTGGTCTTTTTACCCACCGCCGAGGCCGACGAGGCCCGGGCGGTGCAGGTCCTGCAGAAGTACGCGCAGGCGGAGGGCGCGGAGATCCTCGGCTGGCGGGACGTGCCCGTGGAGCCCGACGATCTCGGCGCGACCGCCGAGGCCGCCCGGCCGCGCATCCGGCAGCTGTTCCTGTCCGCGCACCGCGACGGCGCCCGGCTGGCCGGCCTGGACCTCGATCGGGTGGCGTTCTGCGTGCGCAAGCAGGTCGAGCGGGAGACCCGGGAACGCGGGGTGGCCGCCTACTTCCCGTCCCTGTCCGCCCGGACCGTGGTCTACAAGGGCATGCTCACCCCGCAGCAGCTGGGTTCGTTCTACCCGGACCTGCGCGATCCGCGGGTGCGCAGCGCCATCGCCCTGGTGCACTCCCGGTTCTCCACGAACACGTTCCCGTCCTGGCCGCTGGCCCACCCGTACCGGTTCGTCGCCCACAACGGCGAGATCAACACGATCCGCGGCAACCGCAACTGGATGGCGGCGCGGGAGGCGCTGCTCAACAGCCACCTCATCCCCGGCGACCTGCGCCGGCTCCTGCCGGTGTGCACCCCCGGTGCCTCGGACTCGGCCAACTTCGACGAGGTGCTGGAGCTGCTGCACCTGGCCGGGCGCAGCCTGCCGCACGCCGTGCTCATGATGATCCCCGAGGCGTGGGAGAACGACCCCGACATGGACCCGGCGGTACGGGCCTTCTACCGCTTCCACGCCTGCCTGATGGAGCCGTGGGACGGACCGGCGGCCGTGGCGTTCTCCGACGGGACGGTCGTCGGGGCGGTGCTGGACCGCAACGGCCTGCGGCCCGGCCGCTGGTGGCGCACGAGCGACGACCTCGTGGTGCTCGCCAGCGAGGCCGGCGTGCTCGACCTGGACCCGGCGAGCGTGGTCGCCAAGGGCCGGCTGCGGCCCGGCCGCATGTTCCTCGTGGACACCGCCGCCGGGCGGATCGTGTCGGACGAGGAGATCAAGGCCGAGCTCGCCGCGGCGCACCCGTACCAGGAGTGGCTGGACGCGGGCCTGACCCACCTGGCCGACCTGCCCGCTCCCGCGCACGTCGGCGGCAGGCCGGCGCGGCGCGGCGACGCGGAGTCGCTCGTGCGCCGGCAGCAGATGTTCGGCTACACCGAGGAGGAGTTCAAGCTCCTGCTCGGGCCGATGGCCCGTGACGGCGCCGAGCCGGTGGGCTCGATGGGCACGGACACGCCGATCTCCCCGCTCTCGCGGCGGCCGAGGCTGCTCTACGACTACCTCCACCAGCTCTTCGCCCAGGTCACGAACCCGCCGCTGGACGCGATCCGCGAGGAGCTGGTCACCAGCCTGTCGATGACGATCGGGCCGGAGGGCAACCTGCTCGAGCCCGGCCCGGCGAGCTGCCGACAGATCGTGCTGCCGTACCCGGTCATCGACAACGACGAGCTCGCCAGGATCCTCGCGATCAACGAGGACGGTGACCGGCCCGGCTTCCGGGCGGTCCGGATCTGCGGCCTGTACCGGGTGCGCGACGGCGCGGCGGGGATCCGGTCCCGGCTGGTGGAGATCTGCCGGCGCGTCTCGGAGGTGATCGAGGAGGGGGCGCGCATCCTCGTGCTCTCCGACCGGGGCGCCACCGCCGACCTCGCCCCGATCCCGTCGCTGCTGCTGACCGCCGCCGTGCACCAGCACCTGGTCCGCGAGCAGACCCGCACCCAGGTCGCGCTCGTCGTCGAGTCCGGCGACTGCCGGGAGGTGCACCACGTCGCGGTCCTGATCGGGTACGGCGCGGCCGCGGTCAACCCGTACCTGGCGCTCGAGTCGATCGAGCACATGGCCGCCACGGGCGCACTGCCCGTGCCGCCGGCGACGGCGGTCCGCAACTACGTCACGGCGCTCGGCAAGGGCCTTTTGAAGATCATGTCGAAGATGGGCATCTCCACGGTGTCCTCGTACTGCGGCGCCCAGGTGTTCGAGGCGATCGGCCTGGACCCGACCCTGGTCGAGCGTTACTTCACCGGCACCGCCAGCCGCATCGGCGGCATCGGGCTGGAGGGGATCCATGCCGAGGTGGCCGCCCGGCACGCGCGCGCCTACGGGGCCGATCCGGGGGAGCGGGCGCACCGGAGGCTGGATCCGGGCGGGGAGTACCAGTGGCGGCGCGACGGCGAACTGCACCTGTTCAACCCGGAGACGGTCTTCCTGCTCCAGCACGCCACCCGCAGCCGGCAGTACGAGGTGTTCCGCCGCTACACCTCGACGGTGGACTCGCTCGCGGCGGCCGGCGGCTCGCTGCGGGGCCTGTTCCAGCTCCGCGAGGGGGTCCGCCCGCCGGTGCCGCTGGACGAGGTCGAGCCGGCCTCGTCGATCGTGCGGCGGTTCTCCACCGGCGCGATGTCGTACGGATCGATCTCCGCTGAGGCGCACGAGACCCTCGCGATCGCGATGAACCGGCTCGGCGGCAGGTCCAACAGCGGCGAGGGCGGGGAGGACCCCGACCGGCTCTACGACCCGATGCGGCGGTCCGCGGTCAAGCAGATCGCGTCCGGCCGGTTCGGCGTCACCACCGAGTACCTGGTCAACGCCACCGACCTGCAGATCAAGATGGCGCAGGGCGCGAAGCCGGGGGAGGGCGGCCAGTTGCCGGGCGCCAAGGTGTGGCCGTGGATCGCGCGGACCCGGCACGCCACCCCCGGCGTCGGCCTCATCTCGCCGCCGCCGCACCACGACATCTACTCCATCGAGGACCTGGCCCAGCTCATCTACGACCTGCGCAACGTCAACCCGACCGCACGCGTGCACGTCAAGCTCGTCGCCGAGGTGGGCGTGGGCACGGTGGCCGCGGGCGTCGCCAAGGCGAAGGCGGACGTGATCCTCATCTCCGGGCACGACGGCGGCACCGGCGCCTCGCCGTTGAACTCGCTCAAGCACGCGGGCGCGCCGTGGGAGCTGGGCCTGGCCGAGACGCAGCAGACCCTGCTGCGCAACAACCTGCGTGACCGGGTCACCGTGCAGGTCGACGGCCAGCTCAAGACCGGCCGGGACGTGGTGGTGGCCGCCCTGCTCGGCGCGGAGGAGTACGGCTTCGCCACCGCTCCGCTGATCGTCTCCGGGTGCGTGATGATGCGGGTCTGCCACCTGGACACCTGCCCGGTCGGCATCGCGACGCAGAACCCCGAGCTGCGCGCCCGGTTCACCGGCAAGCCCGAGTTCGTGGAGAACTTCTTCCTGTTCCTCGCCGAAGAGGTGCGCGAGTGGCTGGCCCGGCTCGGCTTCCGGTCGCTGGACGAGGCGATCGGGCACGCCGAGCTGCTCGACGTGCGTCCGGCCGTCGACCACTGGAAGGGCCGCGGGCTCGACCTGAGCGCCCTGCTGCACGTCCCCGAGACGTCCGGGCCGCGGCGGCGCACCAGTGCCCCGCGCCACGACCTCGACGGGGCGCTGGACCACGAGCTGATCGCCGCCTGCGGCCCGGCGCTCGCCGACGGCACCCCGGTGCGGGTACGCCGCGCGGTGCGCAACGAGCACCGCAGCGTCGGCGCGATGCTCGGCGGTGAGGTGACCCGTCGGTTCGGCGGCAAGGGTCTGCCCGACGACACGATCGAGGTGACCCTGCACGGTACGGCGGGGCAGTCCTTCGGGGCGTTCGTGCCCGCCGGGGTGACGCTGCGGCTGTACGGCGACGCCAATGACTACGTCGGCAAGGGCCTGTCCGGAGGCCGGCTGGTCATCCGCCCCGACCCGGCCGCGCCGTTCGCCGCCGAGGAGCACATCATCGCCGGCAACACCATCCTGTACGGCGCGACCGGCGGCGAGCTGTACTGCCGCGGCCGGGTGGGTGAGCGGTTCGCGGTGCGCAACTCGGGGGCGGTCGCGGTCGTCGAGGGCGTCGGTGACCACGGCTGCGAGTACATGACCGGCGGCCGGGTCGTGGTGCTCGGCCCGATTGGGCGCAACTTCGCGGCCGGCATGTCCGGCGGCGTGGCGTTCGTGTGGCGGCTCGACCCGGCCCTGGTCAACCGCGGGCTGGTCGACCTCGAACCGGTGTCCCCGTCCGAACGGCTGGAGCTGCGGGATCTCATCGAGCGCCACCACGAGGAGACCGGGTCGGTCGTGGCCGCCCGGCTGCTGGCGCGCTGGCCCGCGGCGGTGGAGGAGTTCACCGCCGTCGTGCCGCGGGAGTACCGGCGCGTCACGAAGATCATGCAGGCCGCCGAAGCCGCCGGCCGCGATGTCGACACCGCCGTGATGGCGGAGGTGCTCCAGGGCTGAGGTGTGCCATGGCTGACCCGACCGGATTTCTGAAGTACCCCCGCCGCCTGCCGCCCCGCCGCCCGGTGCCCGTGCGCATCCGGGACTGGCGGGAGGTCTACCCGCCGGCGCCCGACGACCTCGTGCGCGAGCAGGCGACGCGCTGCATGGACTGCGGCATCCCGTTCTGCCACGACGGCTGCCCGCTGGGCAACCGGATCCCCGACTGGAACGACCTCGTGCGCGGTGGCGACTGGGAGGCGGCGGCCGAGGTCCTGCACGCCACGAACAACTTCCCGGAGTTCACCGGCCGACTCTGCCCGGCCCCCTGCGAGGCCGCCTGCGTGCTCGGCATCAACCAGGCGCCGGTGACGATCAAGCAGGTCGAGGTGGAGATCGCCAACCGGGCCGGGCCGCCGGCCCCGCGGCCCGGACGCAGCCGTACGGGGCGCCGGGTGGCGGTCGTCGGCTCGGGCCCCGCCGGGCTCGCCGCCGCCCAGCAACTGGCCCGGGCCGGCCACGAGGTGACCGTGTACGAGCGCGACGACGCGCCGGGCGGCCTGCTGCGCTACGGCATCCCGGACTTCAAGCTGGAGAAGCACCACGTCGACCGGCGGCTGGCGCAGCTGCGCGGCGAGGGGGTGCGTTTCGAGACCGGGGTGCACGTCGGGGTGGACCTCTCCGCGGCCCGGTTGCGCGCCGAGCACGACGCGGTATTGCTGGCGTGCGGCGCGTTGCGCGGCCGGGACCTGACGGCCACGCCCGGGCGGAGCCTGGCCGGCATCCACCTGGCGATGGAGCACCTCGTCGCGGCGAACCGCGTGGTCGCGGGGAAGGCCCACGGCTTCCCACCGAGCCTCGACGCGGCCGGGCGCCACGTGGTGATCGTCGGTGGCGGCGACACCGCCGCCGACTGCCTCGGGGTGGCGCACCGGCAGGGCGCGGCCTCGGTCACCCAGCTCGACCTGTACCCCAGGCCGCCTGAGGAGCGCGACCTCGACCGCGATCCGTGGCCGACGTGGCCGTGGATCCTGCGCACCTACCCGGCGCACGAGGAGGGCGGCGAGCGGGTGTTCGCGGTCGCCGTGCAGGCCTTCGTCGGCGACGGGGCCGGCCGGGTGCGCGCGGTGCGGATCGCGGAGGTGACCGTCGCCAGGCGCGACGGGCGACGCCTGGTGACGCCGGTGCCGGGCACGGAACGGGAGCTCCGTGCCGACCTCGTGCTGCTCGCGATCGGGTTCGAGGGCACCGACGCCGGTCCCGCGCTGGCCCAGCTCGGCCTGTCGGTGACCGACCGGGGGACCGTCGACTGCGGCCCCGACTGGCAGACCGGGGCCGATGGCGTCTTCGTCGCCGGGGACATGCACCGGGGCGCCTCGTTGATCGTGTGGGCGATCGCCGAGGGCCGGGCGGCCGCGGCGGCCATCCACGCGTACCTCGGCGGCGAGGGGCGGCTCCCGGCGCCGGTGACGCCCGCCGCTCGCCCGCTCGCGCTGCGCTGAGCCTCGGACCCGCTAAGGGGTGTACGGGCGCCGGTTCGGGGAACCTGGCCCAGGGTGAGCAGGCGGCACGGGCCGGGCATGACCGACTCCGGCTGCCTGCTGTGCACCTCGCCGCCGTCACCCGAGTGGGTGCTGGTGTTCCAGGGCGCCGACCCCGCGGTGGAGGGCACGCGGGAGACGCTGCTGACCCTGGGCAACGGCTACGTCGCCACCCGGGGCGCCTCGCCCGAGGTCGTGGCCGACGACACGCACTACCCGGGCACCTACGTCGCCGGTTTCCACAACCGGCTGACCTCGGTGGTCGACGGGAAACCGCGGGAGGACGAGAGCATCGTCAACCTGCCCAACTGGTTGCCGCTGACCTTCCGGCCCGCCGGGAGCGCCTGGTTCGCGCCCGGGGCCACCCGCGTCGTCCACGAGCACCGGGCGCTGGATCTGCGCCGTGGTCTGCTCACCCGCGAGGTCGTTGTGGTCGACGGCCAGGACCGGCGCACCCGGCTCCGGCAGCGGCGCCTGGTGTCGATGGCCGCGCGGCACCTCGCCGCGTTGGAGACCACCGTGATCCCCGAGAACTGGTCGGGGCGGATCGAGATCCGCTCGGCGCTCGACGCCCGGGTGCGCAACACCAACGTGCGCGAGTACGCGGGCCTCGCCGCCGACCACCTGACCAATGTCGTGACCGGCACCGACGAGCGGGAGACGGTGTGGCTGGTCGCGGAGACGACCACGTCGAGGCTGCGGGTGGCGCAGGCGGCCCGTACCCGGGTGCACTGCGGCGACCGGGACGTGCGGCCGGGCCGGCGCGAGGTCGCCGAGGACCGCCTGATCGGCCAGGACCTGGCCTTCGACATCGACCAGGGTGAGGAGATGACGATCGAGAAGGTCGTAGCGATCTTCACCTCCCGCGACCGCGCGATCGCCGAGCCGCTGCACGCCGCCCGCGAGGAGGTCGCGGACGCAGGCACGTTCGACGAGCTGCTGGCCGACCACGCCGGCGCGTGGGAGCAGCTATGGCAGCGGTTCCACATCGGCCTCGGCTGCGGCACGGATGCCCATCGTGCCGTCAACGCCCACATCTTCCACGTCCTGCAGACGCTGTCCCCGCACACCGCCGACCTCGACGCCGGGGTGCCCGCCCGGGGCCTGCACGGCGAGGCGTACCGGGGCCACGTCTTCTGGGACGAGCTGTTCGTGTTCCCGTTCCTCAACTTCCGGCTGCCTGAGCTGACCCGGGCCCTGCTGCGGTACCGGCACCGGCGCCTGCCGCAGGCGCGCCGGCGCGCCGCCGCGCTCGGTATCAAGGGCGCGCTGTTCCCGTGGCAGAGCGGCAGCGACGGGCGGGAGGAGACGCCGGCCACCGTATACAACCCGCGCTCGGGCCGGTGGATCCCCGACTACTCCAGTCGCCAGTACCACATCAACCTCGCCGTCGCCTACAACGTGTGGAAGTACTGGCAAACCACCGCGGACTTCGGCTTCCTCGCCGCGTACGGGGCCGAGTTGCTGATCGAGACGGCCCGGTTCGCCGCCAGCCTCGCCACCTACGATCCGGCCGCGGACCGCTACGACATCCGGGGGGTGATGGGTCCGGACGAGTTCCACGACGGCTACCCCGACCGGCCGGGCGAGGGGATCGACAACAGCGCCTACGTGAACATCATGACCGCGTGGTCCCTGGCCCGGGCGCGCGACGCCCACCGGCTGCTCGGCCAGTTCCACGGCGCTGAACTGTGGCAAGGGCTGCGGTTGTCCGAGGCCGAACTCGAGCTGTGGGAGCACATCGGCCGCCGGCTGCGGGTGCCGTTCCTGCCGAACGGCATCATCGAGCAGTTCGAGGGCTACGGTCAGCTGGCCGAGCTGGACTGGGACGCCTACCGGGCGCGGTACGGCGACATCAAGCTGCTCGGGTTCATCCTGGAGGCCGAGAACGACAACACCAACCGGTACCAGGTCTCCAAGCAGGCCGACGTCCTGATGCTGCTGTACCTGTTGACCGCCGAGGAACTGACCGCGCTCCTGCGCCACCTCGGGTACGAGTTCGATCCGGCCACCATCCCGGCCACGATCGACTACTACCTGGCCCGTACCCCGCACGGCTCCAGCCTCAGCCGCGTCGCGCACGCCTGGGTGCTGGCGCGCAGCGACCGGCGGGGCTCCTGGCGGATGCTGCGCGAGGCCCTCGAGTACGACCTCGCGGACACGCACGCCGACGCCGCCCGGGAGGGGATCCACCTCGGCGCCATGGCCGGCACCCTCGACATCCTCCAGCGCTGCTACACCGGCCTGGACACCCGCGAGGACATGCTCTGGCTCAACCCGCTGCTGCCCGACGAACTCGACTCGCTCGATCTCGACATCCGCTACCGGGGCCAGTGGATCAGGCTGCACCTCGACCACCGGGAACTCCGGCTCGAGACGTTGCCCGGGGCCGCGGGCATGATCACCGTCGCCGTGCGCGAGGTGCTGTACCAACTGACCCCGGGCACCACGACCACCGTTCCCCTCACGCCCCGCACCGCCGGCCGCGGGCACCCCGGTTGACGCCGACCACGGACACCCCGGTACCCCGCTACCCGACGCTTGCGCAGCGGCGCTAGCGGGTGATCGCCTTGCGGGCGCGGCGGCCCTCGAGGATGGCCACGCCGGCGGCGGCGAAGGCCACCTGCAGGCCGAGTTCGATCCAGTCCACCCGCGGCGTGTCGGCGACGCCGAACACCCGGGCGACGAGCGTGCCCACCAGCGCGGCGACGACACCGACGAGCAGGGTCGCCAGCACGCCGATCCGCTGCCGCCCGGGCAGGACCAGCCGGCCGAGCCCGCCGATGACGATCCCGATGATCAGCGCGGAGAAGATTCCGGAGATCTCCATGAGCGCCCGTCCTTCCTGGCCTGCCGTGACCGTCCCTGGTCGACGATGCTCCGCCAGCCGCATGGTAGGAGGGCCCCGCCACCCGCTCGCGCGGCCGGCTGGGGCTCAGCCGCGCGACCCGCTCGCGCGGCCGGCTGGGGCTCAGTCGCGCGACCCGCTCGCGCGGCCGGCTGGGGGCTCAGTCGCGCGACCCGCTCGCGCGGCCGGCTGGGGCTCAGTCGCGCGACCCGCTCGCGCGGCCGGCTGGGGCTCAGCGTCGCGCCACCTGCTCGTACACCCGGAGGTAGTCATCGACCATCCGGTCGGCCGAGAACCGCTTCGCGGTGATCTCGTGGATCTCGCGGCGGTCGAGCTCCATCGCCTGCCGTACCGCCTGCGCCGCCGTGGCCACGTCGCCGGCCAGGTAGCCGGTGCGCCCCGGCTCGATGAGCTCGGGCATGGCGCCGCGCGGGTAGGCGACCACCGGGGTGCCGCACGCCATCGCCTCCACCACCGACAGGCCGAACGGCTCGTCGAACCCGACCGGGTGCAGCAGCGCGGCGGCGCCGCCGAGCAGCCGGGCCCGCTCCGCCGGTCCGACGTTGCCGAGGTAGCGCACCGCGTCGCCGTCGATGTGCGGGGCGACCCGCTCGGCGTGGTACGCGGCGTCGTGCACCGGCCCGCAGATGATCAACGGCATGCCCACCCGTCGGGCGATCTCGATCGCATCGGCGGTGCCCTTGTCGGGGTGGATGCGGCCGAACGCGATCAGGTACCCCTCCGGCGCCGCCCGGAACGGGAACTTCGTCAGGTCGATGCCGTGGTAGACGGTGGCCACGTACGGCAGGTCCGGGGACCGGTCCGCGTCGGAGATGGACACGAAGGCGGCCCCGCAGCGTGCCGCGGCCCGGTAGGCCGGCAGGATCCGCGGCGAGGAGAAGCCGTGCACCGTGGTGAGCACCGGCGCCCGCCACAGGCGGGCCATCGCCAGGGGCAGCCAGTCCAGGTGGTTGTGCACGAGGTCGAACTCGCCGCTTCGGGTCAGGCAGTGCGCGACGTGCAGCGCCTCCCAGACCCGGCCGTCGAGGTCGGGATCCTCGCCGTACGGGCGCGGGCACACCCCGTCGAGCCGCGCGGTCGTGACCGAGTCGAGCGTGGCGAACAGCGTGACGTCCACGCCCCGCGCGACCAGGCCCTCCGCGATCAGGGAGACCACCTGCTCCCACGGCCCGTACGCGCGGGGCGGGGTGCGCCACGCGACCGGCCCGAGCAGCGCGACCTTCACCTCAGGCCGCGCCTTCCACGAGCTGGGCGGTGGTGACGGTGGGCGACCCGACGGGACTCGGCCGCGCCGAGGGCGCGCGGACCAGGCCGGCCTGCACCTGGGCCAACAGCGACTGGTAGTAGGCGAGCGTGGATTCGGCACCCATGTTCGGATTAACGCCGTCCGGGTGCAGTCCGTCGTGGCAGCCGCCGGTGGCCGGGTCGTAGAGGGGCACGCCGGCACGGTTGACGCCGTGGAACCAGGCGTGCGCCCGGGCGGCCAGGCGGGCGTAGCGCCAGTTGCGCGTCACCTGCCACGCCTCGACCAGCGCCTCCACCGTGGCGGCCGCGTCCAGTGGCTGCTCGTCGCCCTCGTACCCGTCGGGTGCCCGGCCCGTGGCCTCACGCTGGCGCCAGAGGTTGCCCACGCAGCGCAGCACCGGGTGCGGGCCGTCGAGACCGACCTGCCCGAGGTACCACTCGAGGGTGTCGAGGGCGAGGCGGATCATCTCCCGGTCGCCCAGGGCCGCGCCGGCGGCGAGCAGCGCCTGGGGCAGGCGGGCGTTGTCGTAGGTCAACTGGGGCTCGTACCAGCGCCACTCGCGCGCGGTCGCGCCCGACGCCGTCGCGGCGTCCGACGTCACCGGCCGGCCCGCCGCCGCCGTCTCCTCGGCCGCCGCCACCAGCACACCCGCGGCTTGCCGCAGCGCGTCGCGGACCCCGGGGCGGGTGGGCACCCGGGCCAGGCCCAGCGCGGCGTAGGCCGCCGAGCGCGGGAACGTCAGGTGCGGCACGAGGGGCAGCAGCCGGTCCAGCAGGGCGCCGGCCGTGTGGCTGACCGACCTCGGCAGGTGGTTCGCGGCGAGCACGCCGAGCCCCCAGATCGCCCGGCCCACGTGGTCGCCGAGGTGCGGCTCGTCGCGCCAGGTCCCGTCGTGGTCGCGCAGGTTGCGCAGCCCGCCCGGGCCGACGGATTCGGCCAGGAACCGTAGGGTCAGGTCGAGCCACTGCGCGCCCCGGGTGCGTGCCTCACCGGGCTGCCCGTACAGGCCGGCGGCCACGATGCCCAGCCGGGCGACGTCGTCGACGCAGTACCCGGAACCGAGGTCCGGCTCGCCGCCGTTCGCGAACTGGATGATGCCGCCGGCGTCGACGAGCCGGTCCAGGTGGTCGAAGCGCAGCGGCGGTGCGGCGACGGCCGGGCCGGCCGCTCGGGTGCCCGCGAACCCCGACAGCGTGCGCGCCAGCCGGGCGGCCACCGCCGGCCAGGTCAAGGTGGCGCCGAGCGTGTCCGCGGCCCGGCGGGCCCGGGCGAGCGCCGACGGGTCGTCGAGCAGCCGGATGACCGCCTCGGCCAGGGCCTGTTCGTCCCCGGTCGGCACGAGCAGACCGGGGGCTTCGCGGCCGGGTGCGGCGGCGAGCAGGTCCTCGGCGTACCGGTACGCGGTGGAGACCACCGGACAGCCGGACGCGACCGCGAAGGTCAATGCGCCGGAGCAGATCTGCTCGGTGGAGCGGTACGGCGTGACGTACAGGTCGGTGCGGGCCAGCAGGGCGGCCAGCTCCGCGTCGGTGAGGAACGCGTCGACGAACCGCACGTGGCGCTGTACGCCGAGCCGCTCGGCCAGCTCGACGAGGCTCTCGCGGTACCGCTCACCGTGCCGGCGGACCTCCTCGGGGTGGGTGGCGCCGGCGATCACGTAGCGCACCCGGGGGTGGCGCGCGGCGACCGCGGGCAGCGCGGCCAGCGCGACCTCGAGCCCCTTGCCCGGCCCGATCAGGCCGAAGGTGGTGAGGACGACATCGTCACTGATCTCGGCGAGCGCGTCGGCGACCACGGGGCGCAGCCGGGCGGGGTCGACCGGGCTGCGCAGCACCTCGGGGGCGCCGTGCGGCACCACCGCCACGGACCGAGGGTCGGCGAAACGGCCCGCAACGAGCCGCCGGGCGGTGTCGGTGAACACCGTCACCCCCGCGGCCTGGCCGCACAGTTCCCGCAGCACCCCGGCCTGACCGGGGCTCGGTTCGGTGAGCACGGTGTGCAGGGTCACCGCGTACGGCACGCCCCGCTCGCGCAGGCGAGCGGCCAGGTTGGTGACGTACACCCCGTCGGGGCCGCCGAAGATGCCGTACTCGTGCTGGATGAGCACCAGGTCGCAACCGCGGTCGGCGATCGCGTCGGCCGCACGCCGGTAGTCCTCGGGGTCGTCCTGGCGGATCACGACGGGCACCTGCGGTCCGTACGTCAACCCGTCCCGGTCGACCGCGCAGACCTCCACCCGCCACCCGGGCGCGGCCACGGCGAGCGCGTCGCGCAGGTCCGTGGTGTAGGAGGCCAGCCCGCAGCGGCGGGGCGGATAGGTGGATACCACCGTCAGCCGTAGCCGACGGCGGGTGGCCGCCCGCCGCGGACGCGCCTGGTTGGGCAGGTGTGGCAGCAGAGTGGTTCCCATCCTCGTCACCTCGTCAGTCAATGACCAAACCGCGTAACGACCAATGGGCTCGTACGCACACCGGCGCGACGAGAAACCGCTAGGACTCTAGCAAGTTCATTAGCACTCTCGAGGAGAGAGTGCCAACCTCGGGCGGTGGCCGGCCGGTCGCCGCGGACGCCTGCGGCGGGGAACCGAGCGCCCCGGCCCGGCGGCGGCGACACCCGGTACTAGCCTCTGTAGCGTGACTCGGCGCGCAAAGATCGTCTGCACCCTCGGCCCGGCGACCGCCTCACCCGACCGCATCCGCGCGCTTGTGGAGGCTGGGATGGACGTGGCGCGGCTGAACTTCAGCCACGGCACGCACGCCGACCACGAACAGATGTACCACCACGTCCGGCAGGCCGCCGAGGCGACGGGTCGGGCGGTCGGCATCCTCGCTGACCTGCAGGGTCCGAAGATCCGGCTCGGGCGGTTCGCGGCCGGGCCCGTGCTCTGGCGTTCTGGCGACACGGTGGTGATCACCAGCGAGGAGGTGGCGGGCACCGTCGAACGTGTCTCCTGCACCTACCCCCGTTTGCCGGACGAGGTGAAGGCGGGCGACCGGCTGCTGATCGACGACGGGCGGGTGGTGCTGGAGGTCACGGGCGTCAGCGGGCGGGACATCCACTGTCTGGTCGTGGAGGGCGGGACGGTCTCCGACCACAAGGGCATCTCGCTGCCGAACGTGGCGGTCAGCGTGCCGGCTCTGTCCGACAAGGACGTCGCGGATCTGCGCTTCGCGCTGGAGCTCGGAGTCGACCTCGTCGCGCTGTCGTTCGTCCGCTCGCCTGAGGACATCAAGCCGGTGCACCAGCTCATGGCCGAGGTCGGGGTGCACCGGCCGGTGCTGGCCAAGCTGGAGAAACCGGAGGCGGTGGCGCAGCTGGAGGCGATCGTCGACGCCTTCGACGGCGTGATGGTGGCCCGCGGTGACCTGGGCGTCGAGCTGCCGCTGGACCAGGTGCCGCTGGTGCAGAAGCGGGCGGTGCAGCTGTGCCGGGAGAACGCCAAACCGGTCATCGTCGCCACACAGATGCTCGACTCGATGATCGAGAGTCCGCGGCCGACCCGGGCGGAGGCGAGCGACGTGGCCAACGCGGTGCTCGACGGCGCGGACGCGGTGATGCTGTCCGGCGAGACCAGCGTCGGAAAGTACCCCGTGCAGAGCGTCTCGACCATGGCCAAGATCGTGGCGACGACCGAGGCGGGCTCCCTGTCCGTACCCCGCCTCCAGCACAACCCCCGCACCCGCGGCGGCGCGATCACGATCGCCGCCTCGCAGATCGCCACCGCGGTCGGCGCCCGGGCGCTCGTGGCGTTCTCGCAGACCGGTGACACCGTGCGGCGGCTTGCCCGGCTGCACTGCTCCCTGCCGCTGCTGGCCTTCACCCCGGAGCCGGCGGTGCGCAACCAGCTCGCGCTCAGCTGGGGCGTGGAGGCCTTCCTGGTGCCGTTCGTGCAGCACACCGACGACATGTTCCGTCAGGTCGACCACGCGCTGCTCGGGCTCGGCCGGGCGGTCCACGGCGACTCGGTGGTGATCGTGGCGGGCAGCCCGCCGGGCACCCCGGGCTCGACCAACACGCTCCGGGTCCACCAGATCGGATCGCTGACGTGACCGGCGAGATGGCGGCAGTCAGCGGCCAGGCGGCGGTCGACGCGCTGCTCGACATCCTCGACCTCGATCCGGCCGGCGACGGCGACTTCATCGGCGTCAGCCCGACGGTCGGGCCGCAGCGGGTCTTCGGCGGCCAGGTGGCCGCGCAGGCCCTGGTCGCGGCCGGGCGCACCGTCGACCCCGAGCGGCGGGTCCACTCGCTGCACGGCTACTTCGTGCGGCCCGGCGACCCGAGCGAGCCGATCCGCTACAGCGTCGAGAACATCCGCGACGGGGGATCGTTCTCGGTGCGTCGCTCGGTGGCGTTCCAGCACGGCAAGCCGATCTTCTTCATGTCCGCGTCGTTCCACATCGGGGAGGAAGGGCTGGAGCACCAGGCGCCCGCGCCCCGGGACGTGCCGCCGCCCGACGCGGTGCCGACGATGGCCGACCGGTTGGCCCGCTACCCCGAGCGGCTCGGCATCTGGCAGGTCATCCCGCGCCCGATCGACGTGCGGTACGTCGGCGAGCCGGGCTGGGTGCGCCCGGGTGACCGCCCGTCCGACCCGTACCAGCGGGTCTGGATGCGCGTCGACGGGCGACTGCCCGACGATCCGCTGCTGCACGCGGTGCTCGCGACGTACGCCAGCGACCTGACCCTGCTCGACGCGGTGCTGTCGGTGCACGGGGAGGTGTGGGGGCCGGGTGGGTTCGTCGGGGCGAGCCTCGACCACGCGATGTGGTTCCACCGGCCGTTCCGGGCTGACGATTGGTTCCTCTACGACTGCTGGAGCCCGAACGCGGCGGGCGGGCGAGGGCTCGCGACCGGGCGGATGTTCACCCCGGACGGCCGGCACGTGGCGAGCGCGGTGCAGGAGGGCCTGCTGCGGCGGGTCGGGGACGCTGGTCGGCCGTAGCGGGCGCCGGGTGCGCGGCGGCGCGGTGGGCGATCAGGCCGGCCAGGCGCGCCAGCTTGATCGCCAGGTGCAGGGTCAGCCGGTCCAGACCGTCGCGCAGGTTGAGGCCGGACACGTTCTCCACCTTGTGCAGTCGGTAGTAGACCGTGCCCCGGTGCACGTTCAGGAACGCCGACGTGTCCTTGACGTCGCAGCCGCTGTCCAGGTAGGCCTCGATGGTCGGCAGCAGGCTCGGGTCGCCGCAGTCCACGATGGACCGCACGACGGGGTCGAGCGCGAGCCCGCCGGCCTGGTCGGTGGGGATGCTCACCAGCGCGCGGAAGGCTCCCAGCCGCCCCCACTCGGCGACCGGTCCGAACTCGGGCAGCGACTGGGCGACCCGTGCGGCGAGCCTCGCCTGGCGGTAGGCGACGTGGACCTCGCACAGCTCGGTTTGCGGGTCGCTGATGCCGGCGACCACGGTCGGCAGGGCCGGATGGGCGGCCTTGAGGTAGACCCGGCGCAGCCGCGCCGCCGCGGAGCGGGCCGGCGCGAGGTCGCCGGAGCGGGGCAGCGGCACGAGCAGCACGGTGTGGTGCTGCTCGACCATCCGCACCACGGCCCTCGGCAGCGCCTCCGTCCCCGCGTCCCACAGCACGGTGTCGAGGTCGTCGGCGGACGCGTCGGTGGACTGGTGGGCCAGCACGACCGAGGCGACCGGTGACCGGGGCGGGACGAGGCCCGAGTCGACCAGTTCGGCCGCGGCCCGCTGCCGTACCTCCAGTGGCCCGGCGACCAGATCGGACAGGCGGCTCGCGTCCATCTGGCGGGCGCGCTGCATGCCGTGCAGCAGCCGGCCCATCTCCGCGGCCACGCCGACCACGTGCTGGAGCTGGTGCTCGCTCAGCACCGCCCGCTCGTCGAGGATCCACAGGTACCCGTAGGTGATGTCGTGCCAGCGGGTGGGTACCGCCACCCGGCTCCACATGCCGAGCTCAGGGTCGGCGGGGATCCGCACCGGGCCCGTGGCGGAGTAGACCCCGCTGCGCTCGATCAGCGCGTGGACCTCGCGGGGGGTGCGGCGCAGCAGCAGGCTCTCCCGCCGGATCCAGTCGATCTCGCCGCGGTGCGGTCCGAACACGATCGAGTCCAGGCGGACATCGGTGAGCTGTATCGGCAGCCCCACGTAGTCGGTGAGGTCGTCGATGAGCCGTTGGAGATCGGAGTGCACTGCCGGCTCCTCGATGGGCCCGCTTGTGTTCTGGATCACATTTTTCACTCAAGGTGCAGAGCGCACCAGGTCTGCTGTGCGGGCGGGGAGGTCGCGGCCGAGTCGTTACAACCGGCAATCGACATATATCCGCAGGTCAGAGCGGGCGTTTCAACAGCTGTTCAAGCACGGGCGCCTGGAATACGACGATCGTCCATCGCCGTGCGCGGCTCCTCGCGCCTACCTTCGTCGCCACGATCGAGGTCGGTGCACGGGCCGCCGGGCCGGCGTGGCGCACGCCTCGCCCACGTGGCCCGAACGACGAGGTGAGCGAGGGGAGGGCCGGCGGCCGCAGCGCCTCTTCACCGACCCCAGTCGCACTACGACGAGGGAGAACTCGGATGGCAAGACAGGTCAAGGTGCTCGCGGTGCTCACCGCCGCCGCGCTGACCGTCGCCGCGTGCGGCGGGGATCCGACCGGGACGGGCACCGACAACGGCGAGGGCAGGACGGTTGTGGTCGGCGTCGACCTGCCGTTCCAGGGCGCGTCGAAGGACGCCTCGGACGCCACGTGGAACGCCATGTCGCTCTACCTGGAGCAGGTGGGCCACAAGGCCGGCAGGCACACGGTGCAGTTGAAGAAGTACGACGACTCCACGGCGGCCAAGGGCGCGTGGGACGACGGGCAGTGTGCCAAGAACGCGCAGGACCACGTCGCCACCGAGAACGAGGTCGCCGTCATGGGCACCTACAACTCCGGGTGCGCGCAGATCATCGCGCCGATCCTCAACTCGGACCAGACCGGTCCGATGCTCATGATCTCGCACGCCAACACGTACCCCGGGCTGACCAAGCCGTGGGCGCCGGGTGACCCGGACAAGTACATGCCCAGCGGCAAGCGCAACTACGGCCGGGTCATCACCACCGACGACTTCCAGGGCTCCGCGGCCGCCCAGTTCGCGGCGCAGGACCTGAAGGTCAAGCGGTGCTACGTGCTCAACGACAACGAGGTGTACGGCAAGGGTGTCGCGCAGGCGTTCGCGGACGAGGCCCGCAAACAGGGCATCGAGATCGTCGGCGAGCAGTCCTGGGACAAGACGCAGCCCAACTACACCGCGCTGTTCCAGCAGGTGAAGGCCACCAACCCCGACTGCGTCTACTTCGGCGGCATCTACGACAACAACGGCGGCCAACTGGTCAAGGACAAGGTCGCGGCGCTCGGCCCGAACGACGGCCCAGTGAAGCTGATGGGCCCCGACGGCTTCACCGGCTACACGGATCTGCAGCAGCTGCCCGAGGGGCAGGGGATCTACCTGACCTTCGCCGGCCTGGACACCAACCAGCTGCGGGCGGCCGGCGGCGCGGCAGCGACCTTCCTCGACGCCTACAAGGCCAGGTACGGCTCGGACCCGGTCACCAGCTACGCCATGTACGGCGTGATGGCGCTGCAGGTCATCCTCGCCGCGATCGAGAAGTCCGACGGCACCCGCAAGAGCGTGCGGGACGCGGTGTTCGAGGGCTCCGGGATCACCATCCCGGCGAACGTCGCGGTGCTCGGCAAGGACATCACCATCGACCCGCAGACCGGGGACGCGAACGCGCGCGACATCTCGGTGCTGATCATGAAGGACGGCAAGGAGACCCTGCACAAGGCCTGGCCCGTCACCGGTTGACCGGCCGCCGCTGGTGTGGCGCGCCCCGGCGCGCCACACCAGCGGCGCTCCACTCGACGGATAGGGACGCGCATGACCCAGACCACCCTCACCGCCACGGTCCGCCCGCCGCTGTCCACCAAGGTCATCATCAGCCGCACGATCGCCGGCGCGATCCTCGTGCTCGCCGCGATCTGGCTGGTCGCGAACGCCGTCGCGGGGCCGACCCAGTTCTTCAGCGCGGCGATCGCCGGCCTCAACAACGGCGCGCTCTACGCGCTGATCGCGCTCGGCTACACGATGGTGTACGGCATCATCCAGCTCATCAACTTCGCGCACGGCGACCTGTTCATGCTCGGCACGCTGTTCAGCGCCTTCCTCATCACGACCGTCTTCGGACAGACCGCGCCCAGCGCGGTGGCCTGGGCCGTCTTCGCCCTCACGCTGGTGGCGACGATGGCCTTCTGCGGCGTGGTCAACGTGGCGATCGAGTTCCTCGCGTACCGGCGGCTGCGCCGCGCGCCCCGGCTGGCGCCGCTGATCACCGCGATCGGCATGAGCTTCGTGCTGCAGCAGATCGGGCTGATATGGAACGGCTCGCTGCAACGGCAGTGGCCGAGCGTCCTGCCGTCCGGCGGGATCACGATCGGCGGCGTCGGCATCTCCTACAAGTTTCTGATCGTCGTCGCGCTCGTCGTGCCGCTGCTGCTGGTGATGCGCTGGCTGGTGGCGAAGACCAGGCCGGGCAAGGCGATGCGCGCCACCTCCCAGGACCAGGACGCGACGCGCCTGATGGGCATCGACGTGAACGCCACGATCTCGTTCACCTTCCTGCTCGGGGGCGCGCTGGCCGGCGCCGCCGGAGTCCTGTACCAGCAGACCATCGCCTCCACCCGCTACGACCTCGGGTTCCAACTCGGCCTGATCGCGTTCACCGCGGCGGTGCTCGGCGGTATCGGCAACCTCACCGGGGCGGTCCTCGGCGGTGTCCTCATCGGACTGATCCAGGGCATCAACGACGGTGCGCCCTACGGCCTGGGCCAGCGCTGGTCGCAGAGCGTGGTGTTCAGCATCCTGATCCTGCTGATGGTGTTCCGGCCGAACGGCCTGCTCGGTCAGTCGACGGGAGAGTAGCCGTGACAGACCACTCCGCGCCTGTGCCGCCCCGGACCGGTCGGCGGCGAGTGTTCGGGCACGCGCACCGGGCACGTGTGCGGCGGATACCGGAGCGCCTTGGCTGGCCGGTCGGGTTCGCGCTCGCCGCTCTGGCGCTGTTCCTGCTGCACTACTACGCCAGCCTGCTCGGCCTGAAGGGGTTCCTCGACGTCTGGTTGCCCCGGGTCTCGCTCAACGAGGCGCTCGTCTACGTCATCTGCGCCCTCGGCCTGAACATCGTGGTCGGGTACGCCGGCCTGCTGGACCTCGGGTTCGTGGCGTTCTGGGCGTTGGGCGGGTACACCGCCGCCTGGCTGATGTCGGCCTTCTTCCACCAGGTGAACGTGCACATCGGCGGCAGCGTGCCGACTACCACGCCCGGCATCCACGTCAACTTCTGGCTGGTCCTGCTCGTCGGTGCGGCGCTGTGCTTCGTCGCCGGAGTGCTCATCGGCGCGCCGACCCTGCGGCTGCGCAGCGACTACCTGGCGCTCGTCACGCTCGGCTTCGGCGAGATCATCCCGCAGGTGTTCCGCAACGGCGACGACATCTTCGGCTTCAACCTGTCCAACGGCGACCAGAGCATCACCCCGCTCGATCCGGTCCGCAGCATCGCCATCGAGGCCAACGGCGTCAGCTACCGCAACCTCGGCCCGTTCGACCTGCTCTCCAAGTACCTGATCTTCGTCGGGCTGGCCGCGCTCGTCATCTTCATCTCGCTGCGGCTGCGCGACGGCAAGCTCGGGCGCGCGTGGCTGGCCATCCGCGAGGACGAGGTGGCGGCGAGCGCGATGGGTGTGCCGCTGATGCGCACCAAGCTCGCGGCGTACGGGATCGGCGCGGTCGCCGGCGGGCTCGGCGGCGTCGCCTACGCGACCCACGTCAATGGCGCGTTCGCCGGCACGTTCCGTTTCCAGATCTCCATCACGCTGCTGGCGATGGTGGTGCTCGGCGGGATGGGCAACGTCTGGGGCGTCACGATCGGGGCGCTCGTTCTCGCCTGGATCAACTCGACCGGCCTGCCGCAGTTCGGCAACGCCTTCAACAGGCAGTTCGGCACCGACATCAACTTCCCGGGGTACAGCTTCCTGCTGTTCGGCGGCGCTCTGGTGCTGATGATGCTGTTCCGCCGGGAGGGGATCCTGCCCGAGGCGCGCACCCGGCTCGTGCTGCGCGAGGAGGAGACGGCCGACCCGGCGGCGGACGCGGGCGAGGCCGGCGAGCCGGACGGGTGGGCCGCGGCCGGTGCCGGGAAGGCGGGTGAGCGGTCGTGACCGGGGCGCACGCCAGGACGGCGCTGCGGGCCGAGCACGTGACGGTCCGGTTCGGCGGGCTGGTCGCGGTCAACGATGTGAGCTTCACGGTGCCGGAGGGGGCGATCGTCAGCATGATCGGCCCGAACGGCGCAGGGAAGACGACATTCTTCAATGCACTGACCGGCCTGTACGAGCTCACCGCCGGCCGCGTCTACATAGGGGAGAAGGAGGTCTCGAACCTCGCGCTGCACCGCATCGCCGCGCTCGGCGTGGGCCGCACGTTCCAGAACATCCGGCTGTTCGGCCTGATGACCGCCGAGGAGAACGTGAAGGTGGCGATGCACCCCCACCTCCGCTCCGGGGTCACCGCCACGGTGCTGCGCACGCCGCGGCAGCGCCGGGAGGAGCGCGAGGCGCGGCAGCGGGCCCGGGAACTGCTCGCCTTCGTCGGCATCGCCGGCGCCGCAAACGAGTACGCGCGCAACCTGTCCTACGGTGACCAGCGTCGACTGGAGGTCGCCCGGGCGCTGGCGCTGCGGCCGAAGGTGCTCCTGCTCGACGAGCCGACCGCCGGGATGAACCCGCGCGAGTCCGCGCAGTTCACCGAGTTCGTCCACAGGCTGCGCGACGAGAAAAGCGTTTCCGTGCTGCTCATCGAGCACGACATGAGCGTGGTGATGCGCGTCTCGGAGCGGATCACCGTCCTCGACCGCGGCGAGCGCATCGCCGAGGGCACCCCGGACGAGATCAGATCCGACCCCCGGGTCGTCGAAGCCTATCTGGGCAAGGCCGGCAGGGAGCAGAGGTTGTGACCGTGCAGAACGCGCCTGGCGGCGGCCGCGTCCCGCCGCAGCGAACGGCCGCCGAGCCGATGCTCGCGCTCGACGGGATCGAGGTGTACTACGGCAACATCGCCGCGGTGAGGGGCCTGTCGATGAGCGTCCAGCCCGGCGAGATCGTCACCCTGCTCGGCTCCAACGGCGCCGGTAAGTCGACCACTCTGCGCACCATCTCGGGCCTGCTACAGCCGCGCCGCGGCACCATCACGTTCCAGGGCACCCGCCTGAACGGCATGCCCGCGCACCACATCGTGCGGCGGGGCATCGCGCACGTGCCGGAGGGCCGGCGGATCTTCCCGCGCATGAGCGTCGATGAGAACCTCGACCTCGGCGCGTTCGTGCGCACCGACCGGGACGGGATCGCCGCGGACAAGGAGATGGTCTACGAGCTGTTCCCGCGGCTGCGGGAGCGGCACACCCAGAAGGCCGGCACGATGTCCGGCGGCGAGCAGCAGATGCTCGCCGTGGGCCGGGCGCTGATGGGCCGCCCCAAGCTGCTGCTGCTCGACGAGCCGTCCATGGGGCTCGCCCCGGTGTAGGTCGAGGTCATCTTCGAGACGATCGCGCGGATCCGCGAGCAGGGCACGACGGTGCTGCTCGTCGAGCAGAACGCGCTCGCGGCGCTGGGCGTGGCCGACCGGGCGTACGTGCTGGAGTCCGGGCGGCTCAAGCTCGCCGGCGCGGCGGCCGACCTCGCCAACGACCCGGAGGTGGTGCGGGCCTACCTCGGCGGCTGACCGGCGCGCGGTCAGCGCCGCGCACGGGTGTGCGACACTCGCGCGGGGCGCACCGGACCGCGCGGGGATGCGTGGCGTACCGCGAGGTGCGCGGATCGACGAGGAGTGCGATGGTTCTCGAGCAGCTCGCGGCCCAGCAGCGGCTGATCGTGCGGCAGCGGATCCGCATGATGGTCAACCAGTACGAGGTGCACGCGGTGCTCCCCGACGGGTCCGAGGGCCCGCTGCTGGCGTTCGCGCAGCAGAAACGGCTGGCGTTCAAGGAGCAGGTCACCCTCTACACCGACGACACCAGGCAGCAGCCGGTGCTCGGCTTCAAGGCGCGCCAGGTGCTCGACCTGGGCGCGACGTACGACGTGATGGACGCCGCCGGCAACCCGATCGGCCTGTTCCGCAAGGACTTCGCGCGCTCACTGCTGCGCTCGACGTGGCATCTGGAGCAGCCCGGCCTCGGGGTGATGACCGGTCAGGAGCGCAACCAGGTCGTGGCCCTGCTGCGCCGGTTCGTCGACTCGCTGTCCTGGCTGCCGTACCACTTCGACTTCACGATCGGCGCGCAGCCCGCGTTCTCGGTCGTGAAGAAGTGGGGCCTGCGCGACCGGTACGTGGTGGACATCCCCGACCCGCGGGTGGACCGCCGGTTGGTCGTCGCGATGGCGATCGCGCTGGACGCGCTGCAGGCCCGCTGAGGGCAGCGGCCCGCACGCCGACAGCGACTACGCGAACGCGAAGTAACGCAGCCACAGGTACGGCACGGACAGCCCGACGGTGACGACGGTGACGACCAGGCCGTACCTGGTGAACTCCCAGAACGAAATCCGCCGTCCGGCGCGTTCGGCCAGGCCGAGCACGACGACGTTGGCCGATGCGCCGACGGCGGTCGCGTTGCCGCCCAGGTCCGCGCCGAGCGCCAGCGACCACCAGAGCACCTGCGATTCCTGACCGCCGCCGCCGGCGTTGGCGAGTTCGGCGACGACCGGGCTCATCGTCGCCACGTACGGGATGTTGTCCACGATGGCCGACAGCGCGGCGGAGCCCCACAGGAGCACCATCGAGGCCAGCCACATCCGGCCGGCGACGGCGTCCGCGGCGGCCTGCGAGATCCGGCCGATCACGCCGGTGGCGACCAGCGCGCCCACCATGACGAACAGGCCGGCGAAGAACACCAGCGTCGGCCACTCCACGTCCTTGGCCACCTCCTGCGCCTCCAGGCGGGAGGCGGCGAGCAGGACCAGCCCGCCGACCAGGGCCACGACCGACGGCTCCAGGTGCAGCACCGTGTGCAGCACGAACGCGGCGGTGACCACGGCCAGCACGACCAGGCTCACCACGAGCAGCCGGCCGTCGCGGATCGCGTCGCGTTCCCGCAGCGCCATCACCGTCGCCGCCCGGTCTGGGTCGTAGCGGAACGCCCGGCGGAACAGCCACCGGCACAACCCGACGAACACCGCCAGCAGCAGCACCACCAGCGGGGCCAGGTGGACCAGGAACTCGTTGTAGGACAGGCCCGCCCGGCTGGCGATGATGATGTTCGGCGGGTCGCCGACGAGCGTGGCCGTCCCGCCGATGTTGGAGGCGAGCGCCTCCGCGATCAGAAACGGCGCCACGGGCACGCCGAGCCGCTCGCAGACCAGGAACGTCACCGGGGCGATCAGCAGCACGGTGGTGACGTTGTCCAGGAACGCCGAGGCCACCGCGGTGACCACCACCAGGATGACCATCACCCGGAACGGCCGCGCCTTGGCGCGCTTGACCGACCAGATCGCGATGTACTCGAACACCCCGGTGCGCTTGAGGACGGCCACGATCAGCATCATCCCGAGCAGCAGGAAGATGACGTTCCAGTCGATGCCGGCCTCTTCGGAGAAGAACGCGAGCCCGGCGTCGGTGGCGCCGATGAGCAGCATCAGGGACGCGCCGCCCAGCGCGGCGGCCACCCGGTGGACCTTCTCCGTGGCGATGAGCGCGTAGGCGATCGCGAAGATCGCGACCGCCGCCCAGGCGGTGCCGCTCACCGCGGATCCTCCGATTCGCCACTGCGGGTCTCGCCGCCCTCGCCTCTGCCCACCACGAGCCGGTCCATCAGCGCGTCCAGGGTGATCGCACCGAGCATGCCCTCGGCGGGGTTCACCACCGCCACCACCGGGCTGTGTGTGCGGGCCATGAGCGCGGCTATCTCCAGCACCGTGGCGTCGGCCCCGACCACGGGCAGCTCCCGGTGCTCACGGGGCAGGCACTCGGCGACCGCACGCTCGTCCAGTGCCCGCAGAAACACGTCCGCGGCGGCCTCGTCCACGACCCCGGCGAGCGCGGGATCCTCCAGCACATAGCCCGGCACCGCCATGCGCAGCACCTCCGTACCGGCCAGGATCGTCAGCGGGCGTCCGTCGTCGTCGACCACGATCAGCCCGGGCAGGTCGGCGCTGGCGAGCAGCCGGGCCGCGTCGATGGCGGGCGTGGTCAACCGGACGGTCGGGAACGCGGCGCACAGGTCTCGTGCCTTCATGCGGCGATCCCCTCTCGGTGGAAGACACTCCGACGCCGACCAGGCTTCCCGGCACACCTGTCCTCAACCTACCGGTCGCCATGATCCAACCGCAAGGAGCGCGGCGCGGACCCGCCGCCGGGCGGGCGCGTGAAGCGCCGCGCCCGGGGTACGTGGAAGGCCCGGACCAGGAGGAGCGCGCGACAGCGGCAGGAAGCGGGGCTGAGGTGGTCCGCAGCGTAGAGGATCAGGTCGTGGTCCTGGCCGGCGCGTCGACGGGCATCGGCCGGGAGACCGCCCTGCGTTTCGCGCAACGCGGGGCGCGCGTCGTGCTCGCCGCCCGCAACCGTCAGGCGTTGGACACGCTGGCGGCGGAGGTGGAGCGGCTGGGCGGGGTCCCCCTCGTGGTGCCCACCGACGTCAGCGACGCCGATCAGGTGGCCGATCTGGCCGCGCGCGCGGTGGAGCGCTTCGGCCGCATCGACACGTGGGTGAACCTCGCCGCGGTGTCGACCTACGCCACCGTGGAGCAACTGGACGTGGCGGAGATCCGCCGGGTCATCGAGGTCAACCTGCTGGGCCAGATCTACGGGATGAAGGCCGCGCTGCATCGGATGCGCGACGCCGGCGGGGTCATCATCAACGTCTCCTCCGTGCTCGGCCGGCGCGCGGTGGCCCTGCAGTCGGCGTACAGCGCCGCCAAGCACGGGATACTCGCCTTCGGTGAGGCGCTGCGCCTGGAGCTGCGCCACGACCGGATACCCGTGCACGTCGTGGACGTGCTGCCCAGCTCCATCAACACCCCGATCTTCGAACACGCCCGCTCCAAGCTCGGCGTCGCGCCGCGGCCGATCCCACCGGTCTACGAGCCGCGGACCGCGGCCAAGGCGATCGTCGCGGTGGCCGAGCGCCCGGTGCGCCAGGTCTACGTCGGCGGTGCCGGCCGCGCGCTGGAGTTCATGCAGCGCATCAGCCCGTCGCTGGCCGACTGGTACCTGCTGCGCGTCAGCCGCACCTTCGACAACCAGCGCACGGACCGCCCGGACGACGGGCGGGACAACCTCGACGGCCCGCTTCCGGAGACCGGGCGCGTCACCGGACAGTTCGGGCAGCGGTCGAAGTCCACCAGCCTCTACACCAGTCTGTTCGGCCTGCACCCGGCCCGCGGGCGGCTCGCCACCGGACTCGCGCTCGGCGGCGCCGCCGCGGCGGTCCGCTGGCTGGGCCGCGGCCGATGATCCCGGTACGCAACCTTCGGGTCCGCCCCGACCTGCTGTACGTCGCGAGCGGGCGGTGCACCCTCGTCACCGACGTGCACGGGCGCATCACCGGCGGCAAGCACGGCTTCTACGCCTGGGACACCCGGGTGCTCAGCCGGGAGCGGATCACCGTCGACGGCCGGGAGCCGACGATGATCAGCACGGCCGACGTGGGCACGCACGCGCAGTTGTCCTACGCGGAGTTGATCGAGGGGGAGACGCTGCCGTCGCGGGCGGCGTACCTCATGGTGGAGCGCTTCCTCGGCGAAGGGCTGCGCACCCGGTTGACCATCCTGAGCTACGCCGACGAGCCGCTGACCATGACCGTGGCCGTCGAGGTGGCCGCCGACTTCGCCGACACCGGTGAGGTCGAGCGCGGCGAGCGCCGCCAGCACGGGGACGTCACGGTGACCTGGCGGCCCGAGGCGCGGGAACTGCGCCTGGACTACCTGCGCGAGGGTCTGGACCGGGCCGTGGCGGTCCGCGTCGTCGCTCCCGGGCCCGTGCGCCACGCCGACCGGGCCCTGGCGTGCGACCTGACGGTCCCTGCCCGCGGGAGTGCCGAGGTGGAGCTGGTCACCGAGCCCGTCTTCGACGGACGGCGGCTGGTGGCCCCGCCGGCCACGTTCGCCGAGCCCGATGACCTGGCGGCCAGGGCCCGAGCCGGACTCACCCGCGAACTCGCCCGGCTCACGAGCAGCAACCTCGACGTCGCCGCCGCGTGGCGGACGGCGGTACAGGACCTCGCGGGCCTGCCCCTCGGCGAGCCCGACGCGGCCGCCGCGCCCATCGCCGGCCTGCCGATCTACCAGGCGATCTTCGGCCGCGACACGCTGACCGCCTCGTGGCAGGCGCTGCTGGCCGGGCCGACGATGCTGCGCGACAGCCTGCGGCTCAACGCCGGGTACCTCGGCACCCGCATCGACGACCGGCGCGACGAGGAGCCGGGCAAGCCGGTGCACGAGGCACGCCGGGGCCCCGCCTCGGTGCTCGGCCTCGACCCGTTCGAGGCGTACTACGGCGACTTCGCGACCGCGCCCGACTTCCTGGTCTTCCTGGGGCAGTACCTCGCGTGGACCGGAGACGTCCCCACCGTGCGCCAGCTGCTGCCGGCGGCGCGGGAGATCCTCGGGTGGTACGACCGCTACGCCGACCTCGACCGTGACGGCTTCGTCGAGTACCACTGCCGCGCGCCGGGCGGCGTGCGCAACCAGGGGTGGAAGGACTCGGACACGGCGGTCGTCGACGAGCACGGCCACGTCGTGGACAACCCGATCGCCACCAGTGAGCTGCAGGCCTACTGGTACGCGGCACTGCGCTACGGCTCGCTCGCCTTCGCCGCGTGCGGCGACCGCGCGTTCGCGGCGTCGCTCGTCGCCCGGGCCGCCGCCCTGCGCCGACGGTTCCACGAGGCGTTCTGGATGCCCGATCGGGGCTGCTACGCGATGGCCCTGGGGCCGGACAAGCGCCAGGTCCGCTCGGTCACCTCCAACGACGGCCACCTGCTCGCCGCCGGCATCGTCCCGGCCCGGTACGCCCGGACCGTCGCCCGCCGGCTGCTGGCGCCCGACATGTTCAGCGGCTGGGGCATTCGCACGCTGTCGGCGAGTCACCCCGCCTACAACCCGTTCAGCTACCACCGGGGCAGCGTGTGGCCGGTCGAGGCCGGCACGATCGCGCTCGGCATGGCTCGCTACGGCTGCTGGGTGGAGCTGTTCCGATTGGTGGAGGGCATGTTCGCGGCGGCCGGGCTGTTCGAGGGGTACCGGCTGCCTGAGGTGCTCACCGGGCTGCCGCGCGACGACGCGCACCCGTACCCGGGGGTGTACCCGGATTCGTGCTCGCCCCAGGCCTGGTCGTCGAGCGCGATCGTCGCGCTCGTGCAGGCGCTGCTCGCGTTGCGCCCCGTCGCCCAGTTGCGCGCGATCGTCATCGACCCGCACCTGCCCGAGTGGCTGCCGGACCTGACCCTGGAGGGTGTGCGGGTGGGTCGCTCCACGTTCGACCTGACTGTGCGGCGGCGTCGGGGCGGCGGGGTCTCGGTGCGTACGCGCGGGGACAGGATCAGGGTCGTCCGACGACCCACCCTGCGGGCCGTGGCGGCTGCCTGGTTCTAGTTTTACAACGGTGGATCGAGATCGTAGTCTTGCGAAGTGTCCAATATGGTGGGTGGGGCTGATCTCGATTCGTGGGTGGCTGGGCTTGACGAGTT
>Ga0310834_100331_pt1 | contig 64415 bp, 58 predicted proteins | sample SM_ome_2_FD_201314 | JGI IMG/M metagenome (GOLD analysis project Ga0310834, IMG submission 201314) | Sorghum-adapted microbial communities enriched on stacked mutant (SM) sorghum from Joint BioEnergy Institute, Emeryville, California... ...
TACACCGCCTGCCGGCCCTCGCCGCGCATCTCCTCTTCGGCGCCCGGCGGCACCGCCGTCTTGAGCCGGGTGGACAACGGCTGCACCTTCCCGGCCGCCACGTCGATCACCCGTACCCGGTAGCGATCGGGGGCGGTCGGCGGCAGGTAGTCCAAGACGAACAGCAGCCTGCCGTCGAGCGAGAACGCCTCTGGCACCAGGTTCCCGGCCAGGTCGAGGCGCCGCCGCTCGCCGCTGCTGTCGGCCACCACGACCGTGGTTCTGGTCCGCCCCGTGTCGCCGGGCTGGGTGAGGGCGACCAGGCGCCCGTCCGGTGAGACCGCGCGTGGTTGCAGCTGGTCGCGCAGGATGCCGGTGGACATCACCGTGCCGTCCAGCACGTTGCGGGCGGTTACCCGCGTGCCACCGGCGGCCTCCTGGGCCTGCACCAGGATCGTCCAGTCCGGACTCATGACGCCGGCCCGCGGCGGGACGACCGTCCGTCCGGTCGCGGTATCGACAACGGCCAGCCCGTCGGCGAGCTCGACCGCGAGCAGGTCGCCCCCGGCCAGCGGCTCCGGCGGCGGCGCGGCTTCCGGGGTGGAGCACGCCGCGACCCCGATGCCCAGTGCGGTTGTTCCGGCCAGCCTCAGCAGGTCACGCCTTGTCGTCATGCAGGGAAGACACCCGACCGCCCACTCCGGTTCCCGATCCGGCCGGCACCGCCCGCCGGCCGGCACCGCCCGGCCGGCCGCTGGCCCGTGAAGGCCGGAGAATCGATGTCGCGACATGCCGGAGGTGGCGATAGGCGGGCGCCCGGCAGGCAGCTCCCGGTACCGTGTGCCGTCGGACGAGAGACCGGGAGGGCGTACGTGAACCGCACCTTCCAGGTCGATCTGCGCGGCGTGGTCGACCTGCTGAGCCACCACCTGTACGCCAGCCCGCGCGTCTACGTGCGCGAGCTGCTCCAGAACGCCGTCGACGCGATCACCGCCCGGCGCGCGGTGCAGCCCGACGCGCCCGCCACCGTCCACATCGAACCTCCAGAGCTGACCGGCGACGGCACGCTGCGCGTGCACGACACCGGGATCGGGCTGACCGAGGCACAGGTGCACGAGCTGCTGGCCACGATCGGGCGCAGCGCCAAGCGGGACGAGCTGGGCTTCGCCCGGCACGAGTTCCTCGGCCAGTTCGGCATCGGGCTGCTCTCCTGCTTCCTGGTCGCCGACGAGATCCACGTCCGCACCCGGTCCGGCGACGCGCCGACCGTGGACTGGACCGGGTACTCCGACGGCCGCTACCGGGTCGCCGTCGCCGCTGACCAGCGCCCGGAGCCCGGCACCACGGTGACGCTGGTGCCACGCCGGGACGCCGAGCAGTGGCTGTCCGGCGCTACCGTCACCGACCTTGCCCGGCTCTACGGCAGCCTGCTGCCGTACCCGGTCCGAGTGGGTGACGTGCTGGTCACCGTCGGTGGTGTGCCCTGGTCACCCTCGGTCGGTGTGGGCGGCACCGCGGCCGCCGCGGCCGGGTCATCCACCGCGCGCCGGGCCAGGCTCCTCGAGTACGCCCAGCAGGTTTTCGGGTTCACCCCGTTCGACATGATCGACCTGGCGGTGCCGGAGGCTGGCCTGACCGGCGTGGCGTTTGTGCTGCCGATGCCGGTGAACCCGGCGGCCCGCAGCGGGCACCGGGTCTACCTGAAGCGGATGCTGCTCGCCGAGAGCGCCGAAGGGCTGCTGCCGGAGTGGGCGTTCTTCGTCCGGTGCGCAGTGGACGCGGCGGAGCTGCGACCGACCGCCAGCCGGGAGGCGCTCTACGAGGACACCTTGCTGGAGAGCACCCGGCAGGCCCTGGGCGACCAGCTGCGCGGCTGGCTGGTCCGGCTGTCCCAGCGGGATCCGGACCGGCTCGGGGAGTTCCTCGGCGTCCACCACCTCGGGGTGAAGGCGCTCGCCCTGCACGACGATGACATGCTGCGCCTGGTCGAGCAGTGGTGGCCGATGGAGACCAACGCCGGGCGGATGACGCTGGCCGAGTTCCGCTCGCGGCACGGCCTGGTCCGGTACGCGGCTACCGTCGACGAGTTCCGCCAGCTCGCCGCGGTCGCCGCCGCGCAGGACCTCGCCGTGGTGAATGCCGGGTACACGTACGACACGGAGATCATCGAGCGGCTGCCGCGGGTGGACCGGACCACCCTGATCGAGCGGCTGGAGCCGACCGACCTGACCACCCGTTTCCACACCCTGGACCCGCCGGTGGACCTGGCCACGCGGCCGTTCCTGGCGGCGGCCCAGCGCGCCTTGGATCGGCTCGGCTGCGAGGTGGTGCTGCGGGCGTACGACCCTGCGGCGCTGCCGGCGCTCTACCTGGTGAGCCGGTCGGCGGCGTTCCACGGCGAGCTGCGGGCGACCCGGGAGCGGGTGGACGAGGTGTGGGCGGGGGTGCTCGACGCGCTTGCCGCATCCGGGGCGGAGGAACGGCCGCAGCTGGTGCTCAACCACCGCAACCCGCTGGTCCGGCGGGTCGCCGCGCTGGACGACCCGGCCCTGGTCGCGCTCGCCGTGGAGGCGCTCTACGGGCAGGCGCTGCTGCTCGGCTACCACCCGATCCGGCCCGCCGACGCCGCCCTGCTCAACAGCTCGTTCCTCGGCCTGCTCGAACGCGCGGTCGGCGGCGGCTGAGGTGGTGCGCGGTGGCTGAGGTGATGCGTGGTGGCGACTGAGGAGCAGCTGCGGGCGTGGCTGCGCGAGGCGGACGAGATGCCGTACGGCCCGGCACAGATCGCCCTGGTGGAGCAGGTCGTCCAGCACGCCGCCGCGGGCCGCCTCCCCGACCTCGCGTTCGCGGCCCGGATGCTCGCGACCAGGGCGTACCTCTACGGTGGTGAACCGGCCAAGTCGTTCGTCAGCTTCTCCTGGTGCCTGGCCGAGTACGACCGGGATCCCGGCCGGCGCCGCCGCGGCGACCACCTCCAGCTGCTGTGGGACTTCAAGAACGTCATCGGGACGCTGACCAAGTTCCCGGAGATTCCGCTGGACCGTATCCACGCGGTGCTGGACGACATGGAACGCCGGTACCGCGCCGGTGGCCACAGCATGCACGCCGTCTACGCCCACCGGCACTACGTCGCGTCGCAGCTGGGCGACACCGCGGCCGCCGACGAGTGGTACGCGCGCTGGTGCGCGGCCCCGCGGGATGAGCTGTCGGACTGCGCCGGCTGCGATCCGACGTCCAAAGTGGAGTATCTGGCCGGGCGGGGCCGGGACGGGGAGGCGGTGGCGGTCGCCGAGCCGGTGCTCTCCGGCCAGTTGCACTGCGTGCAGCAGCCGCACGGGATCCTGACCGCGCTGCTTGTGCCGTACCTGCGGACCGGGCGACTAACCGAGGCGGCGCAGGCGCACCGGCGGGCGTACCGGCTGCTCCGGCCGCACGTGCGCAACCTGGAGTGGATCGGCGAGCACGTGCTGTTCTGCGCCTTGACCGGCAACGAGGCGCGCGGGCTGGAGATCGTGCAGCGGCATCTGGACTGGCTGGCGCGGCCCGTCTCGCCGTACGCGGCGATGCAGTTCGCCTCGGCCGCGGCGCTGGTGCTGCGCCGCCTGACCCGCATCGGCCATGGCGAGTTGGCCGTGCCGCGCGAGGGTGGTGAGACCACCGTACGCCAGCTCGCCGAGGAGCTGGCCGACTCGGCCACCGCACTCGCCGCCCGCTTCGACGAGCGCAACGGCACGAAGTTCCAAAGTGGGCGGATCGCCGCCCGGCTGGCCGCGGAGCCGCTGGTGGAACACCTTCCGCTGTCCGCCGCGGCGACCCGTCCGGCGCTCACGCCGCGGCGCGGGGAGATCACCGTGCCGCACCTACCCCCCGGCGAGCTGCTGGACCTGGCCGAGCGGCTGGCGCGCACCGACCGCCTCGCCGAGGCGCGGGCGGTGTGGCGGGCCTTGGACGAGCGCTTCGACGCCGCCGAGCTGTCCCCGCGGGAGGCGGCCCGCCGGGCCGAGGGGCGCGGGCAGGACCTCGCCGAGCGGCGGGACCTGGCCGGCGCGGAGGCGGCGTGGCGGCGCGCGGTCGAGCTGTACCGCGAGGCCGGCGACGAGGTCGGCGCACAGGCGGCCGCCGGCCGGATCGGTCTGCTGCTGTGCCTGTCCGGCCGGGCCGGCGACGGGCTGCCACAGGTCGAGCAGACCACCGCGTACCTGATGGCGCACGGCGGCGCCGAGCGGCGGGCGAGCGCCCAGTCGCGGCTGGGCACCGCGCTGCTCGCGGCCGGCCGTCCGGCCGAGGCGCTGGCCGCCATGGACCGGGCCGCGGCCGAGGCGGCCGAGTCCGGCGACGCGTACCTCGTCGCCGACCTGGCGCTGCGCCGAGCGCATTGTCTGTCCACTCTGCACCGGCTGGTGGAGCAGCGGGAGGCGGCGGCCGAGGCCCGTGAGCTCTTCCGGGGCCTGAGCGCGGAAGGGTACGCCGAGGCGTGCCTGCTCTACGGCGACTCGTTCCGCGGGCCGGACGCGGCCGAGGCCGCGCTGGCCGCCTACGACGAGGCGATCCGCGCCGCCACGGCGGACGGCGCCGGCGGCACCGGCCGGGTGCTGGTCGAGGCGCGGCTGGCGCGGGCCCGGACTTTGTCCGGACTGGGCCGGGCGGCCGAGGCGGTCGAGGACTTCGTCGAAGTGGTCGCCGGCTACACCGAGCTGGACGCCCCGGACGGGGCGACCTTCGCCCGGTATGAGCTGGCCTGCGCATACCGGCAGGCCGGGCGGCTGGTCGAGGCGGCCGAGGCGGCCGAGGAGGCGGTGGCCGGGCTGGACCGGATGGGCGAGGTGCAGGCCGCCGACCGCTGCCGCTACCTGCTCGCCGGGGTCTACCGGGACCTGGGGGAGGACGAGCCCGCCCTGGCCCTGCTGGACCAGCTCGTGGCCAACCTGGACGGCTTCGACAACCTGCCGGCGCGGGCGCGGATGTACGAGGAGGCCGGCGAGATCCACTACCGGGCCGACCGCGACCTGACCGCGGCCGGCCGGTTCGCGGCGGCGGCCACCGCCTACGCGCAGTGCGGCGCCGTCCTGGACGAGCTGCGGGCCCGCCGGCGGGCGGCGCTCGCCCTGCACTTCGCCGGCGAGCGGGACGCTGCCCTGGCCGCCGTCGCCGAGGTGGATGCCCTGGTGGCCGGCCTGCCCCCCGCGGTCGCCGGCCAGCCCGCGGCGACCTGGGAGAAGGCGATGGCCGGGTACGAGACCACGAAGATACTCATCGGCGCCGACCGGCTGGACGAGGCGCTGTCCCGCATCCAGGCGGCTCCGGTCGCGTTCCGCTCGGTCGAGGCGTTCGGCGAGGCGCTGCTGGCCGAGCTGCTGCTGGGCGAGCTGCTGCTGCGGATGGGCCGGCCCGAGGCGGCGGAACCGGTGCTGCGTGCCGTGCTGGCCGGCCTGCCCCGGGACGCCGAGCCGGTGCCGCAGGCGGCGTGGCTGCTCGCCGAGGCGCTGGTCATGCTCGGCCGGGCAAGTGAGGCGGCCGAGCTGCGCGCCCGCTACCGGCTCAATCCGGAGTGACTGGCTCGGAGTGACCGGCGGGCATGACTGAACGATCGTTTAGCAGCCGCCGCCGGCCGCGGGTTAGGCTCTTCCAGTGAGTGTCGAGCAGGTGGCGGGCGCGCAAGCCGATACGCCGAGCGGGCAGAGTCCGAAGAGCTGGGGAGCGGGAACCTCGAAGCGGCGTTCGCGCCGGGACGAGATCCTCGAGATCGCGATGGGCCTGTTCGCCTCCCGTGGCTACCACGGGGTGTCCATGGACGACATAGGCTCCGCCGCGGGAGTTACCGGGCCGGCGCTGTATCACCACTTCGCCGGCAAGGAGGCGATGCTCGTCGCGGCGCTGATGCCGGTCAGCGAGGGCCTGCTGCAAGGCGGCCGGTCCCGGGTGGCCGCGCACCGCGGCGACCCGCGCGCCGCACTGGAGTCGCTGGTCGACTTCCACGTCGAGTTCGCCCTGGCGAACCCGGCCGTGATCGCCGTACACCTGCACGAGCTGGACCGGCTGCCGGAGGAGCCGCGCCGGCAGATCCGCCGGCTGCAGCGCCTCTACGTCGAGGAGTGGGTCGGCGTGCTCACCGCGGTGCGCAAGGAGCTGACTCCGGGGGAGGCCCGGGTGCTCGCCCACGCGGCGTTCGGCCTGATGAACTCCACCCCGTTCCTCGGCGGCGAGGTGGACCGGGACCGCCGAGCTATGCTGCTGCGCGCCGCCGCCCTGGCGGCCCTGCTCGGACAGGGGGTCCAGTGATCCAGTCGTTGCTCGTGGCCAACCGCGGCGAGATCGCCCGGCGGGTCATCCGCACCGCCAAACGGCTCGGCGTGCGTACCGTCGCCGTCTACTCGGAGGCCGACGCGGACCTGCCGTTCGTCGCCGAGGCCGACCAGTCGGTGCTGCTCGGGCCGGCGAACCCGGCGCAGAGCTACCGCAACGTCGAGGCGATCCTGTCCGCCGCCAAGTCCACCGGCGCGGAGGCGATCCACCCCGGGTACGGCTTCCTGTCGGAGAACGCCGACTTCGCCCGTACCGTCGAGGCGAACGGCCTGGTCTGGGTCGGACCGCCGGCGGACGCGATCGCGGCGATGGGCGACAAGATCAACGCTCGGAACCTGATGGCCGAGGCCGGTGTACCGGTCGCGCCGGGCACCACCGACCCGGTACGCGGCGCGGACGCCGCCGCCGAGGCGGCCCGGTTCGTCGGCTACCCGGTGATGGTCAAGGCGGCCGCGGGCGGCGGGGGCATGGGCATGGCCGTGGTCGCCGACGAGCGCGCGTTGCCGGCCGAGTACGAGAAGGTGCGCGCCTTCGCCGAGCGGATGTTCGGGGACGGCTCGGTCCTGATCGAGCGGTACTTCCCCCGGGTGCGCCACGTCGAGGTGCAGATCCTCGGGCTGGCGGACGGCCGGGTGGTGGCACTGGGCGAGCGGGAGTGCTCGGTGCAGCGGCGCAACCAGAAGCTGGTCGAGGAGTCGCCGTCCCCGGCGGTCTCGCCCGCCCTGCGCTCACGCCTGCTGGCGGCCGCGGTACGGGCGGGTGAGGCGGTCGGGTACCGCAACGCCGGCACGGTCGAGTGCCTGCTCGACGTCGCGACCGGAGAGTTCTTCTTCCTGGAGATGAACACCCGGCTGCAGGTCGAGCACCCGGTCACCGAGCTGGTGTACGGCGTCGACCTGGTCGAGGAGCAGCTGCGGGTGGCCAGCGGGCTGCCGCCGGCGTTCGACCCCGCCGCCCTGGCTCCCCGCGGCCACGCCATCGAGCTGCGGATCAACGCCGAGGACCCGAAGCGGTTCCTGCCCGGACCGGGCGCCATCACCACCTGGGTGGAGCCGGCCGGCGAAGGGGTACGGGTGGACTCGGGCTACCGGGCCGGCAACAAGGTGACGCCGTTCTACGACTCGCTGCTGGCCAAGCTGGTCGTCTCCGGCGCCGACCGGGCGGCGGCGATCGAGGCGGCTCGGGCGGCGGTGGCCGGGTTCGAGGTCGTCGGACCCAAGTGCAACCTGCCCTTCTTCGCCGAGCTGCTGGAGAACGAGGAGTTCGTCTCGGGCAACTACGACACCGGGATCGTCTCCCGGATGCGAGGGTAGGGGGCTGAGCATGGCCGACCTGCCGGCGCAGGTGTCCATCCGCGAGGTCGGGCCGCGCGACGGGCTGCAGAACGAGGACCCGGTGCCGACCGCGGCGAAGGTCCGGCTGCTGGACGCGTTGTCCCGCACCGGAGTCCGGCGCATCGAAGCGGTCTCCTTCGTCCACCCGAAGGCGATCCCGCAGATGGCCGACGCGGACGAGGTGTGGGCGAAGGCGTCCAAGGTGGACGGCGTCCGCTACTCCGCGCTGGTGCCCAACTCACGCGGCGCCGCCCGGGCGCTGGACGCCGGCTTCACCGAGCTGGAGGTCGTGGTGTCCGCGAGCGACACGCACAACCGCCGCAACCTCAACCGGTCCACTGCCTCCTCCTTGGACGACATCGCCGCGCTGATCGAGATGGTGCATGAGGCGGGTGCCACGGTCGAGGTGATCGTGGCGACCAGCTTCGGCTGTCCGTACGAGGGGGACGTGCCGCCGGCCCGGGTGGCCAGCATCGTGGACCGGGTGCTGGCCGACGGCGCGGATCGGGTCGCGTTCGGCGACACCACGGGCATGGCGACCCCGCGCCGGGTGCGGGAGGTGCTGGCCGCGGTACGGGAGAGCCAACCCGACGTGCCGGTGCTGCTGCACTTCCACAACACCCGCGGCACCGCGCTGGCGAACATCCTGACCGCGCTGGAGTTGGGTGTCACGTCGTTCGACGCGAGCGTCGGCGGGCTGGGCGGCTGCCCGTACGCCCCCGGCGCCAGCGGCAACGTGGCCACCGAGGAAGTGGTGCACATGCTCCACGACATGGGCGTGGAGACGGGCATTGACCTCGAAGCGCTGCTCGACGCCGCCCGGCTCGCCGAGGAGATCGTCGGCCGGCAGTTGCCCTCCGGCGTGCTCCGCGCCGGCCCCCGCACCCGCCGCGCCTAACCCACCCCGCCCCCACCCCGCGATCTTGCAGTTGTGCACCCCGAAAAAGGGGACATGTCCCCTTTTTCGGGGTGCACAACTGCAAGATCGCGGAGGAGAGGGGGCAGTGCCTAACGATCGTTCAGGTATCGTGGGCGTGTGCTGGAGAGCGAGGCGCTGGAGCAGCTGCGTAAGCGGGTGCGGGCCGGCGGCGCGGAGAAGTACCACGCCGCCAACGCGGCCCGGGGCAAGCTGTTCGCCCGCGAGCGGGTGGCCCAACTGGTGGACGAGGGCTCCTTCGTCGAGGATGGGCTGTACGCCAATGCGCTGGCGGACGGGTTGCCCGCCGACGGCGTGGTGACCGGGACGGCGACCATCGACGGTCGTCCGGTCGCCCTGATGGCGAACGACTCGACGGTCAAGGCGGGCTCGTGGGGCGCGCGGACCGTGGAGAAGATCATCAGGATCATCGAGCGGGCCTACACCACCGGCATGCCGATGGTCTACCTGGTCGACTCGGCCGGGGCCCGGATCACCGACCAGGTCGACCTGTTCCCGGGCCGGCGCGGCGCCGGGCGGATCTTCTGGAACCAGGTGCGCGCATCCGGATCTGTGCCACAGGTCTGCGCGCTGTTCGGGCCGTCGGCCGCAGGCGGGGCGTACATTCCGGCGTTCTGTGACGTGGTCGCGATGGTGGACGGCAACGCCAGCATGTACCTCGGCTCCGACCGCATGGTCGAGATGGTGACCGGGGAGAAGACCACGCTGGAGGAGATGGGCGGCGCCCGGATGCACTGCACCGAGTCCGGTGTCGGGCACTTCCTGTGCGCGACCGAGGCCGAGGCGCTGGACGTGGTCCGGCGTTACCTGTCCTACCTGCCGTCGAACTGGACCGGCCGGCCGCCGTCCCACACCCCGCGGCCGGCTCCGTCCAACGTGGACCTGGCAGCGCTGGTGCCGGCGAGCGAGCGGCAGGCCTTCGACATGCGCCGGTACGTTCGCGGCGTGCTGGACGAAGACTCGTTCTTCGAGATCCAGCCGCTGTGGGCCAAGGAGGTCTGCATCGGCTTCGGCCGGCTGGCCGGCGAGGCCGTCGGCGTGGTGGCGAACAACTCCATGTTCAAGGGCGGGGTGCTGTTCGTCGACTCGGCCGACAAGGCGACCCGCTTCATCCAGCTCTGCGACGCGTTCAACGTGCCGCTGCTGTTCCTCGCCGACGTGCCGGGCTTCATGGTCGGCTCCGCGGTGGAGCGGCAGGGCATCATCCGGCACGGCGCAAAGATGATCAGTGCCGTCGCCGAGGCGACCGTACCGAAGATCTGCGTGGTGGTGCGCAAGGCGTACGGCGCCGGCCTGTACGCGATGGCCGGTCCCGGGTTCGAGCCGGACGCGACCATCGCCCTGCCCACCGCGAAGATCGCGGTGATGGGCGCGGAGGCGGCGGTGAACGCGGTCTACGCCAACAAGATCGCGGCGATCGAGGACGAGCGCGAGCGGGCCGCGTTCGTGGCGGCCAGGCGCGAGGAGTACGAGCGCGACATCGACATCGTCCGGCTCGGCAGCGAGCTGGTGGTGGACACCATCGTCCAGCCGCACGAGCTGCGGGACGAGCTGATCCGCCGGTTCGCCGACGCCCGCGGCAAGGACCGGCACTTCTCCCGGCGCCGGCACGGCGTCACGCCGGTCTAGGCCGCCTGGTCGTAAGGAGACCACAATGGACTTTCTGCTTGACGAGGAGCACGAGGCACTGCGGGAAAGCGTGCGCGAGTTCGCCCGCGACGTGGTCGCCCCGGTGATCGCCGACCACTACGAGCACCACACCTTCCCGTACGACGTGGTCCGCCAGATGGGCAAGATGGGGCTGTTCGGCCTGCCGTTCCCGGAGGAGTACGGCGGCATGGGCGGTGACTACCTCGCGCTCTGCCTCGCCTTGGAGGAGCTCGCCCGGGTGGACTCCAGCGTGGCGGTCACCCTCGAGGCGGCGATCTCGCTCGGCGCCATGCCCATCTACCGGTACGGCACGCCGGAGCAGAAGGCCCGATGGCTGCCCAAGCTCGTCTCCGGCGAGGCGCTCGCCGCGTTCGGCCTCACCGAGCCGGGTTTCGGCTCCGACGCGGCCGGCATGCAGACCCGCGCCGTGCTCGACGGTGACGAGTGGGTCATCAACGGCAGCAAGGCCTTCATCACCAACTCCGGCACCGAGATCACCGCGCTGATCAACGTGGCCGCGGTCACCGGCACCACCGCCGACGGCGGCAAGGAGATCTCCACCATCATCGTGCCGTCCGGCACGCCCGGCCTCACCGTCCACCCCGGATACTCCAAGGTGGGCTGGTGCGCGTCTGACACGCACGAGCTGAGCTTCGACGACTGCCGGGTGCCGGCGGAGAACCTGCTCGGCGAGCGTGGCCGCGGCCTGGCCCAGTTCCTGCGCATCCTCGACGAGGGCCGGATCGCGATCGCCGCGCTCGCCGTGGGGCTGGCCCAGGGCTGTGTGGACGAATCGGTGCGCTACGCCGGCCAGCGGCACGCGTTCGGCCAGCCGATCGGCGACTTCCAGGCCATCAAGTTCAAGATCGCGGATATGCAGGTGCGGGCGCACACCGCCCGCCTGGCGTACTACGACGCGGTCGCCCGGTTGCTCGCCGGCCGGGAGTTCAAGCAGGCCGCGGCGATCGCCAAGCTGCACGCGAGCGACAGCGCGATGGCCAACGCCCGCGATGCGACGCAGATCTTCGGCGGGTACGGGTTCATGAACGAGACGCCGGTGGCCAGGTTCTACCGCGATGCCAAGATCTTGGAGATCGGTGAGGGCACCTCGGAGGTGCAGCGGATGATCATCGCCCGCTCCCTCGGCCTCTGACCGATCCGGCGCGTTTCCTGGCCACCGGTCGGGCAGCTTCCACCGGAAGCGTCCACGGTGCAGCTCGGCGAGCCTGACCGACCACGAGATCGCGCGGCGAAGCACCGGTTCCCTCCGGCTGCCGCTACGGACAGTGACGACGTGCCCGGCCGCTCCGGTTGCACGCGGCTTCTGTCGGGTTTTAGGAGCAAAGGCGTCGGCGTCGCGACGATCACCTCCCCGATCTGGCTACTGCTGCGTAACCTTCCGGGGCATGACCTCCGATCATGAGTCTGAGCAGGCGAAGCTGGGGTTCGCCAGGGCTCTTTACGAGCACCGCCGGGCGGCGGGGATGACTCAGGCGGAGCTGGCGGGGCGGGCTGGCGTTGGTATACGCACAGTGAGAGATCTTGAGCGTGGCCGGGCCTCCCGGCCGCAGCGGACCACGGTGGAGCTACTCGCCTCCGGGCTCGGCCTGACCGGACGGCAACGGGCCGAGTTCATCGCGCTCGCTCGCGGGGCGGGTGCCCGGTCGTGGGAGGCCCGGTCGAGCGGGGCGCCGGCGCCGGGGGAGGCCGTCCTGGCGACGACGCCTCTGCCGCCGCCAGTGGACCTGATCGGTCGCGACCGGGACCTGGCCGATGTCGCCGAGCTGCTGCTCGGCGGCGAGGATCTGGTGACCTTGGTGGGGCTGGCCGGTGTGGGCAAGAGCAGCCTGGCGTTGGCCGTCCTGCACCAGGTCGCGGACAAGTTCCCCGGTGGCGTCGCCGCCATCGTGGTAACCGAGGTGTCCACCGAGGCCGACGTGCTGGCCGCCGCGGCCTCGGTCTTCGGGGTGGGCAAGGCCAGCGATCTGTCCGCGCGGTTCGCCGAGGGCCCAGGCCTGCTGCTGGTCGACGCCGTGGAACGGGCGCCAGGCCCGACCGTCGATGCGTTGCAGTGGCTCGCCAAAGCAGTGCCGGCGCTGCGGGTGCTGGCCACCGGTCGGCACCCGCTCGGTATGGCCGGTGAGCGGGTGTGGCCGGTGATTCCGCTGGAGGAGCCACCTGCGGACGTCCCGGCCGACCTGGCGGCGGTGGCGGCGTACCCTGCGGCCGGCCTGTTCCTGGCCCGGCTGCGGCAGCTGCGCCGGGAGCCGCTGGCGCCGGCCGAGGTGCCTGCCCTGGTCTGGCTGGTACGACGGCTGGGCGGTCTGCCGCTGGCGCTGGAACTGGCCGCCGGCTGGGGTCGGGTCCTGAACGTCAACGAGCTCCTCCACCGGTTCGGCAGCCGCGTGCTCGACCTCGGTGCGGCTCCGGCGACCAGTGGCGGCACCGGGGATCGGCCGGTCACGCTGCGGGACGCGGTCGCGGCGAGCTACCGGCTGCTGGAGCCGGCCGAGCGGTACGCGCTGCGCATGCTCTCGGTGTTCCGTAACCGCTGGTCCGTCGAGCTGGCCGAGGCACTGCTGACCGATCCGGACCAGCCGCCCGGCGGTAAGGCCGGCGTCGATCCCGTGCCGTTGCTGGACCGGCTGGTCGCGTTCGGCCTGATCGGCGTCCGTGGAACCGGACCCTACCGGTTCCGGCTGCTCGACCCGGTCCGGGACTTCGCGTCGGAGCAGGCGGCCGCGGCGGGTGAGCTGACCGAGGCGGGTCGCCGGCATGCCCGGATCTTCGCGCAGTTCGCCGCCCGGGTCGCGCCAGACCTCGTCGGCGGCAGCCTGCCGGCGGCGGCTGCGCGGCTGGACGAGGTGGCCAGCGACCTGTGGGCGGCACTGGCGCACGCGGCCATCGACGATCCGCACACCGCGCTCGCGCTGGCCGCGAGGCTGCCGCGGTGGTGGCGGTTCCGTGGCCGGGACGTGCCGGGCCGGGAGTGGCTGCGCCGGCTGCTGGACGACCCGCGGACGGCCGACGCCGACCCGGCGCTGCGGGCGTGGGCCAAGGTCGGCGTGGCGCGGCTGGCCCACGAGCACGGCGACGGCCAGCAGGAGCTGCCCGTCGCGGAGCAGGCACTGGAGGAGTTCCAGCGGCTCGGCGACCTCTCCGGCGAGCTGGCCGCGCGGAGCCTGCTCTGTGCATTGTGGATGGTCAGCGGAGGGTACGACGAGGCGCGCCGCCACAACGAGGCGGTGCTCTCGCTGGCGTCGCAGACCGGACGGGTCCGCGACATGGCGGTGGCACAGATCAACCTCACCTGGCACGAGATCAGGGAGGGCGACCTGGCCGCGGCCCGGCGGCGGCTGGCCGCCGGTGACCGGTTGGCCGCGCAGTGCGGTGATGCCCGGCTGCGGGCACTGGCCCGGGCGAACCTGGCCGAGGTGGCGCGGCTGGCCGGCCGCTGCGACGAGGCGGTGTCCCACGGCCGGCGCGCCGCCGTGCTGCTGGAGGAGGTCGGGGATCCGGGGCACCGGCGCCGGGTCCTCGGCACGGTTGGCCTGGCCCTGGCCCAGGCGGGGCGGGTGGACGAGGCCGGCGAGGTCCTTGCCGAGCTGCGTGGCCAGGCGGGTCCGGGTGGCGGCCCGACCGGGGCCTGGCATGCCGAGCCGGCGGGTGGGGTCGAGCGCGCGGTGGCTGCGGGCACGGGGGCCGTCAGCGCCGCGTCGCTCAACCCGGCCGTGCGGGACGACGGGGCGTGCGCCGCTATCGAGGCCACCATCGCTCTGCACCGGGGCGACCGGGAGCTGGCCGCCGAGTGGTTCACCGTGGCGGCATACGCGTTCACCGGAAAGCACGATCTGCGGGACGTGGCCGAGGCCTTGGTCGGCGTCGTCGCGAGTACGGACGATCCGGCCACCAGGGCGCGGGCCCTGCGCTGGCTCGACGAGGTCTGCCGGAAGGGCGGGATCACCCTGATGCCCCACGAGCGCGAGCTGATCGCCGACGTCACCGACCAGGACTGACCAAGAGCACTGCAGGAGCGAAGCGGCCGGCCGCCGGCGGGCGGGTGGCCGGCGCGAGCGGAAGCCCCCTTGCCTCGTCTCGTCGAGGCCCCTCGTCAACTCCGCCCGCGCCGCTATCCCCCGCTGCCTCCCGCGCTGTGCCAGGTTAGCCAGTAGCTCCGGGCACTTTGGCGGCTTTGCCGGGTTGGTCGCTGCGAAGCAGGCACTTCTGCCGGTACTTCTGCCGGTATCCAGCAGGTGTCAGCGGCGGGCCCCGGCGGTCGCCCCCGGCCGCAGGGCATCGCGGACCCTGCGCAGGGCGGCGAGCAGCTCGTCGAGCTTCTCGGCGCAGAACTGGCCGGTGAACCACTGCTCGATCAGCTCCAAGTGACCGGGAAGCGTCTCTTCGAGGCGGGTGACGCCGGCCTTGGTGAGCTGGGCGTAGGAGATGCGCCGGTCGGTCTCGCAGGCGTGCCGCACGACCAGGCCGTCCCGCTCGAGCCGGTCGACGACCCGGGTCACCCCGCTGGTGGACAGCGCGGTCTGCGCGGCGAGGTCGGTCATCCGCAGCCGCTGGTCGGGGGACCGGGCCAGCCGGATCAGGACCTCGAACTCGACCTGCGACAGGCCGTGCTCGGCGAACTGCACCGCGAAGCGCGCGGTCAGCGCGGACTGCGTCTCGAAGAGCAGCCCGACCGCGGTGATCCGCGGGTCGTCGAACATGTTCGTGGTCACCACGTCAGGGTAGCATTCCTTGACACGCGGAATATTGCGTTGAGTATAGTTGTTCTCTCACTTATCAAGTGGGCAACGACTTCAGGAGGAAGTGACTCATGACCACGGTCGAGTCCCTCACCCGTGAGTGGAACGGCATCACCATCCCCACACCGGGCAAGTTCGTCCTTGACCCGGCCCACTCCGAGGTGGCCTTCGTGGTGCGCCACCTCATGGTGAGCAAGGTGCGGGGCGTGTTCAAGGAGAAGTCCGCCGAGATCGTGATAGCCGAGGATCCGCTGGAGTCCACGGTCACCGCGACCATCCAGGCGGCCAGCGTCGACACGGGTGCGCCGGACCGGGACAACCACATCAAGACCGGGGACTTCCTTCTGGTCGAGGAGCACCCGGTGATCACCTTCGCCAGCAAGCGGATCACCGACGTGGACGGCGACACCTTCAAGGTGGTAGGCGACCTGACCATCCGCGGCGTCACCAGGGAGGTCGTGCTGGACGTCGAGTTCGGTGGCGTGGGCAAGAGCCCGTACGGCCACCAGGCGATCGGCTTCAGCGCCCGCACCGAGATCGACCGCGAGGAGTTCGGTGTGAACTTCAACGTGGCTCTCGAGACCGGCGGCGTGATGGTGAGCAAGAAGGTGAAGATCGAGATCGACGGCGAGGCGATCCGTCAGTAACACCAGGCGGCCGGACAGGACTCCCCGACCGATGGCGGGGAGTCCTTTTGTTCACTGATATCCCCCGAATGGCCGACTGTCCGGATGGCACACTGGACTCATAGCTGTGGATCGCTCACCCAGCGCTGAGTCTTGTCTGGTTTGTCCCTGGCCCGTAGTGGCTTGCACTCTTAACGTAAGTGGCGCAGACCGTGGTGTTCGCCCGGGAGGGACTCCTGATGGGCCAGGACGTTTCGCAGTCCGCGTTCTCCCGGGAGGACCGGGCGCGATACCGGCGCAAGGTGCGTCGATGCCTGGACGTCTTCGCTCTCATGCTGGACGAGTTCCGGTTCGACGCGGACCGGCCGATGACCGGGCTGGAGATCGAGCTGAGCCTGGTCGGCTCGGACCAGCAGCCGGCGATGCGCAACGCGGAGGTGCTCAGCCTGCTCGCCGACCCTGCCTTCCAGACCGAGCTCGGGCTGTTCAACCTGGAGCTCAACGCCCGCCCCCGGCTGATCGAGGGGGAGGGCCTGGCCGACTACGAGCAGGAGCTGCAGGCCAGTCTCGCCCACGCCGACGAGCGGGCGGCCAAGGCCGACGCCGGCATCGTCCTGATCGGGATCCTGCCCACCCTCACCCACCAGCACGCGGTGCTGGAGAACCTGTCCGCGGACTCCCGCTACCGCGTGCTCAACGAGCAGATGGTCGGCGCGCGCGGCGAGGACTTCGAGCTGGACATCCGCGGCGCCGAACGCCTGCAGGCCAGCACCGACTCGATCGCGCCGGAGTCGGCCGGCACCAGCGTCCAGTTCCACCTGCAGGTCGCCCCGGAGACCTTCGCCTGCTACTGGAACGCCTCGCAGGCGATCGCCGCGGTGCAGGTCGCCCTCGGCGCCAACTCGCCTTACCTGTTCGGCCGGCAGCTGTGGGCGGAGACCCGCATCGCCCTGTTCGAGCAGGCCACCGACACCCGGCCGGACGAGCTCAAGGCCCAGGGGGTACGCCCGCGGGTGTGGTTCGGCGAGCGGTGGATCACGTCGATCTTCGATCTGTTCGAGGAGAACGTCCGGTATTTCCCGGCGTTGCTGCCGATCTGCGAGGACGAGGACCCGGTGGAGGCCCTGCGCGCCGGGAAGGTGCCCCGCCTGAGTGAGCTGCGGCTGCACAACGGCACCGTCTACCGGTGGAACCGGCCGGTGTACGACGTGATGGACGGCCGGCCACACCTGAGGGTGGAGAACCGGGTGATGCCGGCCGGGCCCACCGTGCAGGACATGCTCGCCAACGGCGCCTTCTACTTCGGGCTCGCCCGCGAGCTGGCCGAGGCGGACCGTCCGGTCTGGACACAGCTGACCTTCAGCGCGGCCGAGGAGAACTTCTACGGCGCGGCCCGGCAAGGCATCAACGCCACCCTCTACTGGCCGCGGCTGGGCGACGTGCCCGTGGTCGAGCTGGTCCTGGACCGACTGCTGCCCAAGGCGTACGACGGCCTGGACCGGTTCGGCGTCGCCCCGCACATCCGCGACCGGCTGCTCGGCATCATCGAGCAGCGCTGCCGCACCGGCCAGAACGGCGCGGTCTGGCAGGTGCGGGCGGTGACCGCGGCCGAGCGGAACCGCGGGCTGGACCGAGCCGCCGCGCTACGGCACATGCTGCGCCGGTACATCGAGCTGCAGCGCGCCAACGAGCCGGTGCACACCTGGCCGGTGGAAGACTGACTTCAGTCGACGCTCGCGCGGCCCCGGGCGGCCTCAGGCTGCTCGTCGGGCCGCTCGGCCGGCCCCGCGGGCAGCTGCGGCGGGTACCCGTCCGCGACCGGCGGGGCCTGGCCACCGCCGGCTCCGCCGGGCTGCGGGCGGCCCGGCGGGCCGAGCGCCGACACCAGCACCGAGCCGGCCAGGCCGGCGATCACCGCGTACGGCGCGATCAGGTACGCGGAGAACTGTTCGGCACGGGCACCGGTCAGCCGCGGGGTGGCGAGGAAGTACGCCGCGGCGACCAGCAGTGGGCCGACCGCGCCGGACACCGCGACACCCACCCGGCTGTCCTCCCGCCGCGCCGCCGGCAAGGCCGCCACGACCCCGATCACCAGGGCGGCGACGAGCGAGAGCAGCATGCCGGGCACGTAGAGGTTGCGCAGCCACGGCCCGTCCGAGGTGAAGTCCCAGACACCGAGCTGGGCGCTGCTCAGGCCGCGACCGACCAGCACGCCGTGCACCACGGCGACCACGGCGAGCAGCCACAGCCAGCTCACCGTGATGATGACGTTGGCCGCCACCGCTGCCGAGGAGAGCGCCCCGAAGGCCACCGCCAGCCCGGCGATCACGCCGACTACCGCGTACCCCGCGGCGATGGTCTGCGGGGCGAAGCTGTCCGCCCGCTCGGCGGCGCGGGCCGGCACGGCGACCAGGGCGACGGTGAGTGCGCCGCCGATCGCCGCGGCCATCGCCAGGGCGAGCCGCCACAGCGCGGTGGCGAAGGTGCCCGGCCCGGCGTCGCCCGCGATGACTTCCCCGCCCCCCTCCCGTCCGGGCCCACCTGTGGTGACCTCCGGGCCGGGCGAGCCGGCGAGCCGGTCAGCGCAGTATGCCCCGGCGACCACGGAGGTGGCCGCGATCCAGGTGGCCCAGGCCAGGCTCGCCACCCAGGCCGACTCGCCGTCGGGTGCGGAGGCGGGTATCCACGTGATGATGCCTAGCCCGTAGCCCAGTCCCAGCTGCGCGGCGCTCGCACCCGCAGCCACCCCGACCGCCGTCGCGATCGACACTCCCCAGCCTCGTGTGGCCATGCGGGGCACTGTAGCCTCCGACTGCCAACCGCACGATCTGGCGGACCGACCTTCGCCAGAAGAACCACCCTGCCTCGTCTTGCCCGCCGGCAACACACTCCGGTTGAGACGAGGCAGACGAAAGGCCGCGACACCATGACGGACGTGTGGATCGACGGCGAGCCCGGGCCGCCGCGGCGGTCGAGGCTTCGGGTGCTGGCCGGGACCGGCGCGGCGGTGATCGTCCTCGCCGCGGTCGGCGCTACCGGCGGCTGGCTGCTGGGCCGCGCCGACCGGGACAACCAGGCCGCGGCCGGCGCCGGCTCCTCGCCGCCGGGCCGCCTGCTCTCGCCGTCACCGGCCTTCTCGTCGCCGGCCTCTGAGGTGCCGTCCTACGCTGAGCCCAGCCAGTCGGAGCCGGACGTCCCCAGCGCAGGCGGCTTCCCCCTGCCGAACGTGGTCGGCACCGACTTCGTCGAGGCCCGCCAGCGCCTCCGCGAGCTCAGGCTGGGTGTGCAGGTGGAGTTCGACGGCGACGGGGATGGCCGCACCGTCCAGCGCACGCGGCCGGCTCCCGGCCATGAGGTCCACCCCGGCATCACGGTCAGGCTGCAGGTCCAAGGCGAACCACCGACCCTCCAGGTGCCGCGGTTGGTCGGCATGTCCTGCCTGGAAGCGGGCCGCCTGGCGGCCGACAGCGGGCTCGTCCCGCGATACAAGCCCCGGAAGGTGGGGCGGGTGACGCGGCAGGACCCGCGGCCGTACGCCACCGCGCGCTGGAACGACAAAGTCACGCTGGTCTGCGAGGGTTGGCTGACCGACTGAGGCGCCGGTCGTCTGGGCCGGCGGATATTCGTGCACGTACCGGGTACCGAGGCGTGGGAGGACCAGCGCGCGATGGCCGACGACCAGCAGTCACCGGACCAGCCCCGGGGCCCGGCCGACGGGCGTGACGCCACCGGGGCGGACGAGACGCGCCAGATGCCGGCGGACCGCGGCGACGAGACCCGTGAGATGCTGCGGGGCGAGGAAACCAGTGTGCGACCCGCCTCCGGACCGCCACAGGGTGGTGACACTGCCGTACAGCCGAGGGCCGCGTCGTGGTCGGGGCGCGCGGGCGTACCTCCACCGGAGGCTTTCGCGGTGCGCGAGGCCGTTCCAGTGGACGAGGAGCCGGACCGCCGGCCCTGGTTGCTGCCGATGGTGCTTGCCATCCTCGCGCTGCTGCTGCTCGCCATTCTGGGCATCGGGCTGTGGCTGATTCTGCGCGCGGACGACAGCCCCGGCCCGGCCACACCCGTCACGCCCGCGGTCACCACGTCTGCCACGCCGGCCGCGCCCAGCCCGACCACGCCCGGTACGCCGAGCCTCGTCACCACCGCTCCGGCAAGCCCGACCGCGGCTGCCCAGGTCGTCGTCCCGCGGCTGATCGGCGTCGACACGGAGGCGGCACAGTCCACGCTGGAGCAGTTGGGGCTGGCGTACCGCCTGATCCCCCGCGCCGACCCGGTGGCCCGGCCGGGCACCGTGCTGGAGACCGACCCGGCCGAGGGGTCGGTGGTGCCGGTGGGCACTCAGGTCGTCCTCGTCGTCGCCGCCGCGCCACCCTCACCGGCGCCGACCTCGCCCGCCCTGCCCTCGCCGGTCCGGCCGTCGCTCTCCCCGTCCCGGTGAGTGGGCGTTCTCCCGCCGCGACAGCGGTGGTGTGATGTACTCGGGCACCGGTATGCGAGTTCCCGCTTCGCCGCTCGAAGGGTTGGCAAAGGAGCCAAATTGGATGCCAAGGGCAAAGGATTGCAGGTGGACCTGAGCCGTGCCGAATGGCGGACGAGCGCCGGCACCGGGTCCGACTCGGACAGCCGCGTCGAGGTCGCGTTCGTGGAGGGCGCCGTCGCCGTGCGGGACTCGAAGCAGCCAGGCGGCCCGATCTTGGTGTTCACGCCAGAGGAGTGGGACGCATTCGTGGCCGGCGCCAAGGACGGCGAGTTCGATCTGGACTGAGCGCGCGGCCAATAACACACGGATTTCGATAGCGGGCAGCTTCTTCCGGCCGGAACCACCGGTCGCCTAGCCTCTGCATCGCCAACGTGGTGGTTTGGCCGCCGCCGACGCCTGGCCGGTGCATCAGGAGCTGGACGGCGGGTTCCGGCCTGCCCGCGTGCTATGAGCCCGACCTGGGGAGGGTCGGTCCGTACGGCCCCGGCGCGACCCGCAAGCGCCGGGGCCGTCCGCCGCAATCGGCGACCGGTGCCGTGCTAGACGCTGAACGCGATGGGGCGGTCGTCGGCCGGGGTGGGCGGCTCGGCGCGCCACAGCCCCGCCTTCTGCGCCGCCAGCCGGGTCAGGTAGGCCGGGTTGAGCAGGACGTAGCGCCGCCACAGCCGCTTCGGCTCCAGCGAGAGCCGCCACAGCCACTCCAACCCGTGCCGCTGGATCCAGGCCGGGGGCTTGCGCAGCACGCCGGCGTGGTAGTCGAACGCCGCGCCCACCGCGAGCAGCGGCATGTCCACCAGCGGGCGCATGGCGTACGCGAAGACCTCCTGGCGGGGGCAGCCGAGGCCGACCAGGACCAGCCGGGCGCCGGAGGTGCGGATCCGGCTGGCGATCTCGAACTCCTCGCCCGGCTGGGAGAGCCGGAACTTGGACGCCTCCGCCCCCGCGATCTTCAGCGCGGGAAACTCCGCCTCCAGGCTGGCGACCAGGCGGGCGAGCGTGCTCTCGGTCGAGCCGTACAGGTAGACCGGCAGGCCCTCGGCGGCGCACCGTTCGAGCACCCGGAGGGTGAGGGTGGGCCCGTACACCCGATCCCGCAGGCGGGCGCGATGCAGCAGGTTCAGCCCCCACCGCACCGGCTGCCCGTCCGGAGTGACCAGGTCGAACGAGTTCAGCCGCGCACCCAGCGTGCGGTCCAGCACACCGCACATCACCCCGTGCACGGCAAGCGCGGTAAGGGCGAACGACCGCCGTTGGCGAGCGGCCTCGAGGACCTGCTCGGTGGCCGCCTCGTAGTCGACCACGTTGACCAGGATGCCGAGGACGTTCCGCTTGCCCAGGTCGATCATGGGACCCACTTGTCGAGGTTGGCCTCGTATATCTCGGTGAGGATCGCGGGCACGTCGTACGTCAACTGCCACTCTGGATAGTGGGCCTGGAACCTGGCGTTGGAGCCGATCCACCACTGGTGGTCGCCGATTCGGTGCTCATCGACGTAGACGGTCCGCATCTCGTTGCCGGTGATCTTCTCGGCGAGTGCGAACACTTCCAGGTGCGAGACGTTGGAGTGCCGCCCGCCGCCAAGGTTGTAGACCTCGGCCGAGCGGGGGTTGCGGAAGAACGCCTCGAAGGCGGCGACCACATCGTGGGAGTGTATGGCGTCGCGGACCATCTTCCCCTTGTAGCCGTAGATGCGGTACACGCGGCGCTCCATCGCGCACCGCATCACGTACGCGAGGAAGCCGTGCAGCTCGGCCGCTGAGTGGGCCGGCCCGGTCAGCGTTCCGCCGCGGAAGCAGGCCGTCCGCATGCCGAAGTAGCGCCCGTACTCCTGGACCATCACGTCGGCGGACACCTTGGACGCCCCGAAGATCGAGTGCAGGCAGGTGTCGATCGGCATGTCTTCGGTGATGCCCTGCTCGTACGGGTGGCCGGGCTCGATCTCGTACCGGGTCTCCAGCTCCACCAGCGGCAGGCTGTTGGGCCGGTCCCCGTACACCTTGTTGGTGGAGCAGTGGATGAACACCGCGTCGATGGCGTGCTGGCGGGTGTTCTCCAGGACGTTGAGGGTGCCCACCGCGTTCACGTCGAAGTCGGTGAACGGTTCCTTGACCGCCCAGTCGTGGCTCGGCTGCGCGGCCGTGTGGATCACCAGCGCGATGTCCCGGCCGTACTTCTTGAAGATCGCCGCGAGCCCGTCGCGGTCGCGGATGTCCACGTCGAAATGGGTGTACGCGTCGCCGAGCTCGCTGGTCAGCCGGAGCAGGCTCCACGCGGTCGAGCCATCCTCGCCGAAGTAGTAACGGCGCATGTCGTTGTCGATGCCGACCACGTCCAGGCCGAGCCCGGCGAAGTGCCGGGCCGCCTCCGAGCCGATCAGGCCGGCCGAGCCGGTCACCAGCGCAACGCTCACTTAGCTACTCCTGGACGGGGGTCAGGCACGGGGGTGCCGCGCAAACGGCCAGCCAGGAGCATAACGCGCCGCCATCGGACGCCGGTTCGCCGTTTGTGGCAGTTGTCCGCGAGCAGCCGTGCCAGCGGCATCGCCGCTGGCACGTACGGCGCAAGAGCGTATGACCCGATTTAGGTGGCTTTGGTCAACTCTGCGCCTGATGTCAATCCGATCCGAAGTTTTCCAGCGCGGCCGGCACGTCGGCAGCCGAAGGCACGCACCCACGCGCAGGTCAACCGGAGGAAACCGAGCCGCTGCCCGGCCCGTGGGCAGGGCAGCTTTCGACTCTCGGTGGGGAAGGGGGGAGTTGAACCCCCACGCCCTTTCGGGCACACGGACCTGAACCGTGCGCGTCTGCCATTCCGCCACTTCCCCGTGCCTGAGGCAACTCTCTGAGACAGACTGCCCGAGGATAGCTCGAACAGACTACTCTGCCCATTGGCACGTGCGCGAACAGGTTACCCGTCCGCGGTGCCTGGGAAGGATAGCACGGCCACCAACTGCCGGACGCGCGCCCGCGTACCGGTAACCAGGACAGCGACCGTCGTGCTGGTGTGCGGCGGCCGGATACCATCATGTCCTCGGAACCCGAGGAGGAGCCGGTGAGCGTGCTGCAACGCTTCGAGAAGCGCTTGGAAGGCCTGGTCGAAGGGGCCTTCGCGAAGGTGTTCAAGGGGGTCGTCCACCCGGTGGAGATCCTCAACGCCATGCAGCGGGAGGCGGAGGCGCACAAGGCTATCCTGGCCGGCGGGCGCACTCTCGTCCCTAACCGCTACGTGATCGATCTCTCGCCGTACGACCACAGCCGACTGGCCCCGTACGCGGCCGCACTGGCGCAGGAGCTGGCGCAGTCCCAGGCCGAGTTCATCGGCGAGCAGGCCTGGACCGTCTACGGCGACGTGATCGTGGAGATTGAGCGCGGCGACGGCCTGGACACGGGAATGTTCCGGGTCACCGCCGAGGTGTACACCGGCGGGGACGTGGCCCCGGTGGCCGCGCCGTCCTACGACGCCCCACCGCAGTACGCGCCCTACGACCAGCCCGCCTACCCGGGGTCTGGCGGCCCGGCCGGCGCCCGCAACGTGCGGCTGGTCTCCGGCGACGGCCGGACCTACCCGCTGGCCATCGGCTCCACCGTGGTCGGCCGTGGCGACCAGGCCAACCTGCGCCTGCCCGACGTGGGTATCTCCCGCCGGCACGCCCGGCTCGACTACGACGGTTCCCAGGTGGTGCTCACCGACCTGGGGTCGACCAACGGCACGATGGTCAACGGCCAGCGGATCTCTGCCGTCGCGCTCAACCCCGGTGACATGATCCAACTCGGCACGACCACCCTCACGTTCCGTGTGGACGGCTAACGGCCTTGCCCGAGTTCGTCCTGACCGTCGCCCGGTTCGGGTTCCTCGTCCTGCTGTGGATCTTCGTGTTCACGGTGGTGGGTGTGATCCGGCGGGACATGTTCGCCGGGGCGCGGAGCAGCCGGCTGGTCGCCGCGCCGCGAGGGATCGGCGCGGCGCCGGCGCCGGGCCGACCGGCAAGGGTGAAGCGGGGACGGGCCGCCCACCAACTCCTGGTGACCGGGGGCGCGCTGGCCGGCACCCGGATCACTCTGGGCGAGACGCCGATCACCATCGGCCGGGCGGAGGACTCGACCCTGGTCATCACCGACGACTACGCCTCCGCGCGGCACGCCCGGCTGGTGCCGCGCGACGGGCAGTGGTATATCGAGGACCTGGGCTCGACCAACGGCACCTACCTCGATCGCGCTAAGGTCACTGGACCAACCCCCGTACCCCTCGGCGTGCCGATCCGGATCGGCCGCACGTCCCTCGAATTACGGCCATGACCCTCACCCTGCGTTACGCGGCACGCAGTGACCGCGGTCTCATCCGGGACGGAAACCAGGACTCCGTCTACGCCGGGCCGCGCCTGCTCGCCGTCGCCGACGGCATGGGCGGCATGGCCGCCGGTGACGTCGCCAGCAACATCGTCATCGCAGCGATGGCCCCGCTCGACGAGGACGTCCCGGGCGACGCCCTGGTGGACGCCCTCCGCAGCGCGGTCAACGTCGCCAACCAGCAGCTTCGCGAGGCCGTGGATGCCAATCCCCAGATGGAGGGCATGGGCACCACGCTGACCGCCACCCTCTTCTCCGGCACCAAGCTGGGCCTGGTGCACATCGGCGACTCCCGGGCGTACCTGCTGCGGGACGGCGAGTTCACGCAGATCACCAAGGACGACACGTACGTGCAGATGCTCGTCGACGAGGGGCGGATCAGCCCCGAGGAGGCGAGCAGCCACCCCCAGCGCTCCCTGCTCACCCGCGCCCTGGACGGGCGGGACATCGACCCGGAGTACTCGGTGCGCCAGGTGCTGCCCGGCGACCGGTACCTGATCTGCAGCGACGGCCTGTCCAGCGTGGTCAGTGCGGACACCATCGCGGCGACCCTGCGCGAATACCGCGACCCGCAGGAGTGCGTCGAGCGGCTGGTCGCGCTCGCCCTGCGTGGCGGAGGTCCGGACAACGTCACGGTGATCGTGGCGGACGCGACCGACGAGGACATCGTCGAGGCGGCGCCGGTGGTCGGCGGTGCGGCCGCCCGGGACCGTGGCCTGGCCACCGCGGCGGACACCTCCACCCCCGCGGCCCGGGCCTCGGTGCTCACTGCGCAGCCTCGCCGGGCCACCCCGGACGCGGCCGGGCGCGGTGAGAGCGAGGTCGAGCACCAGCGGCGCCACCCGGTGCGGACCGCGGTGCTGCTGTTGGTCCTGCTGCTGCTCCTGGGCGGCGGGTTGTTCTCCGGCTGGCGGTACACGCAGTCCCAGTACTACGTGGGCGCGACCGAGGACGGCTCGGTGGCGGTCTTCCGCGGGGTACCCGGAGAGATCGCCGGGCTCGACCTGTCGGCGGTTCACGAGACCAGCGACACCCGCCTCAACGAGCTCACTTCCATCGCTCAGGACCGGGTCCGGCAGGGCATACCGGCCAAGAACAAGGCGGATGCCGAACGCAAGCTCGCCGAGCTGACCAGCGACGACCCGGCGAACACCAACATGAAGCCGTTCTGTTCGTCCGCGCCGGTCCCGCCCGCCACCCCCACCGCCCCGGCCGGCCCGCCGGCCGGCGGGTCACCCACGTCGCCCGGGCCCACGCCGACGCAGCCGGCATCCGGCGGGGTTGTGCAGGAGGACACCAGCATCGCCGGGAGCCCCGGCGCGTCCGGGACGGTCGAAGACAACACGCCGTCCACACCTACCCCGGAGAGCTCGCCCACCTGCCGGCAGGAGTGACCGGCCGGCACGGGGCAACAGAATGGTCACGGCGGTACGGGCGGCCAGGCCAGCCGGGGCAACCTAGACGAATAGAGGATCCAAGAGACACCGAGGGATGAGGTCGTGACCGCAGCCGCCGACGTGCCGGCGCCCGCTCCGGTGGGCGAGGCGTCGCGCGCCCGGCCGCCGCGGACCAGGCGCAACACCGAGCTGGCCCTGCTGCTGGTCGCGATGGTGATAGTGGCGGTCTACCTCGGCGTGGTCGAGGCGAACGTGCTGGCCACCGGGCGGGGCGCGAGAGCGGGCGGAGGAGTGACCGTCACCTCCGACTTCTGGGTCCCCGCCGCCATCCTGGCCCTGGTCTTCGTCGCCCTGCACGTGCTGGTGCGCTGGCGCGCCCCGTACGCCGATCCGGCCCTGCTGCCCGCAGTGGCCCTGCTCAACGGGTTGGGCGTGGCCTTCCTGCGCCGGCTGGACCTCTCCGACGCCCCGGCCGCCGAGCGGGCCGACCTGACCACCTTCGCCGGTGCCGGCGGCCGGCAGTTGGCCTGGACGCTCGCCGGCGTGGTGGGCGCCGGGGTGCTGCTGTTTTTCCTGCGGGACCACCGGGTGGTGTCACGGTACGCGTACACCCTGGGCCTGGCCGGCATCGTGCTGGTCATGCTCCCGGCGGTGCTGCCGAGGCGGTTCTCCGAGATCAACAACGCGAAGCTGTGGATCATCCTGCCCGGGGTCGGCCAGATCCAGCCCGGTGAGTTCGCCAAGCTGCTGCTCGTCTCCTTCTTCGCGTACTACCTGGTCCGCAAGCGCGAGGTGCTGTCGCTGGCCAGCCGGCGGGTCCTCGGCATCGACTTCCCGCGTGGCCGCGACCTCGGGCCGGTGGTCGCGGTCTGGGCGCTCAGCCTGCTGGTGCTGGTCTTCGAGAAGGACCTGGGCACCGCGCTGCTCTTCTTCGGCATGTTCGTGGTGACCCTGTACATTGCCACTGAGCGGGTCAGCTGGCTGATCATCGGTCTGCTGCTGTTCTTCGGCGGCGCCTTCCTGGCGTACTCCCTCGGTGGCACCATCGGGGGCCCGTTCGCCAACTTCTACCAGCGGGTGCAGATCTGGCAGGACCCGTTCGCCGACCCCGACAACAAGGGCTACCAGTTGGTGCAGTCGCTGCTCGGGCTGGGCACCGGAGGGCTGTTCGGCGCCGGCCCGGGCGGCGGGGAGCCGGGCATCGTGCCGCTGGTGCACAGCGACTTCGTCTTCGCCGGCCTCGGTGAGGAGATCGGCCTGTTCGGGCTGACCGCGCTGCTCGTGGTCTACCTGCTCATCGTGGAGCGCGGGATCCGGGCCGGGTTGCAGGTCCGCGACTCGTTCGGCAAGCTGCTCGCCGGCGGCCTGGCGTTCACCCTGGGGTTGCAGGTGTTCGTCATCGTCGGTGGGGTGAGCAAGCTGATCCCGCTGACCGGGCAGACCACGCCGTTCCTGTCCGCCGGCGGCTCGTCGCTGATGGCCAACTGGCTGCTGGTGGCGATGCTGCTGCGCATCTCGGACGCCGCCCGGCAGCCGGCCGGGGCCGCCGCCGGACCGGTGGGCCCGGGCAGCGGGTCGCCGCCGGTGCGGTTATACAACGCGCCGACGGAGGTGCTGCGCTGATGAACGCACCGCTGCGCCGCGCGGGCGTGGTCGTCATGGTCCTGTTCGGCCTGCTCTTCGTCAACCTCAACTGGGTGCAGGCGTACAAGGCCGACGACTACCGCAACAGCGACTACAACCGGCGGGTCCAGCTCGCCGAGTACGAGCGGCAGCGGGGCGTCATCCAGACCCTGGGCGGCAAGGTGCTGGCCACCAGCAAGGAGACCGACGACGAGCTGAGGTTCCTGCGCACCTACCCGGCCGGCGAGGCGTACACGCCGGTGGTCGGCTACAAGCCGGTCAACCTCGCCGAGACCGGCATCGAGCGGGCGGAGAACGACTACCTCGCCGGGACCAGCGACCAGTTGTTCGCCGACCGGATCCGGGACATGTTCACCGGCAAGGAGACCTCTGGCGGCAACGTGATCCTGACGCTGTCCGCCCGGGCCCAGGAGACCGCGTTCAAGGAGCTGCAGGACAACCGGGTCGGCGCGCGGAAGGGGGCGGCGGTCGCGCTCGACCCGACCAGCGGCGCGGTCCAGGCCCTGGTCTCCATGCCTTCCTTCGATGCCAACCCGCTGACCAGCCATGACACCGACGCGGCGCAGGCGGCGTACGACAAGCTCAACGCGGACAAGGACAAGCCGCTGCTGAACCGGGCAGTGTCCGAGACGTACCCGCCCGGGTCGACGTTCAAGGTGATCGACTCCGCCGCCGCGCTGGAGAACGGCCTGGAGCCGGACAGCGTCGTGCAGGGTGGCTCGTCCTACCTGCCGCCGCAGGCGGGCCAGCCGATCCACAACGCGCCGGGCGTCGTCTGCCCCAGCACGCTCACCCTCAAGCAGGCCCTGACCGTCTCCTGCAACACGGCCTTCTCCCGGCTCTGCGTGGACAAGCTCAACGCCGACAAGATCAAGTCGGAGGCGCGGCAGTTCGGCTTCGAGGAGGACGACCTGTCGGTCGGCCGGCTGGACGGCGAGGGCATTCCGGTGGCGGCCAGCCACACCGGGGACATGCTGCGGCCCGACGGCCAGCAGGACCCGGCGCTGCTGGCCCAGTCCTGTATCGGGCAGAGCGACGTCCGGATGACACCGCTGCAGGGCGCCCTGATCGCCGCCACGGTTGCCAACAACGGCCGGCAGATGCGGCCGTACCTGGTCCAGCAGCTCAAGGGTCCGGACCTGACCACGGTCCACTACACCGCCCAGCCGCGTCCGCAGCAGCAGCCGATCAGCGAAGACACCGCCGGCAAGCTGCGGGACATGATGGAGAGCGTGGTCCGCAACGGCACCGGCCGGCGGGCGCAGATCTCCGGATACACCGTCGGCGGCAAGACCGGAACGGCGGAGAACGGGGACAACCCGGACCACGGCTGGTTCATCGGGTTCGTCCTGAAGGACGGGAAGCCCATCACCGCCGTCTGCGTCTTCCTCGAACATGCCGGCAGCGGCGGCAGCAGCGAGGCGGCCCGCATCGCCGGCCAGGTGATGCGGGCGGTCATCGCCGACCGGGGAGGCGACTGATGCTCGGCCCGGGTGTCCAGCTCAGCGGCCGGTACCGGCTGGAGGAGCGCATCGGCGGCGGCGGGATGGGCGACGTCTGGCGAGGCACCGACGAGGTGCTCGGGCGGACCGTGGCGGTCAAGGTACTGCTGCCCGCGCTGCTGGATGAGCCGGGCTTCGCCGAACGGTTCCGCGGCGAGGCGCGGACCATGGCCAGCATCAACCACCCGGGCGTGGTCGACGTGTACGACTACGGCACCGACGACGGCACCGCGTACCTGGTCATGGAGTACGTGGAGGGCGATGCGCTGGCCACGACGCTCGGCCGGGTCGGCCGGCTCACCCCGGGCCGGACCATGGCCCTGGTGGCCCAGGCGGCGGACGCGCTGCACGCCGCACACGAGAAGGGCATCGTGCACCGCGACGTGAAGCCGGGGAACCTGCTGGTCCGGCCGAACGGCACCCTGGTGCTCACCGACTTCGGCATCGCCCGCTCGGCGCAGGTCGGCCAGCTCACCGCGGCCGGGACGGTGCTCGGCACCGCCTCGTACGTCTCGCCGGAGCAGGCCGCGGGCGGGGTCGCCACGCCCGCGTCCGACGTGTACGCGTTGGGGGTGGTCGCCTACCAGTGCCTGGCCGGGCGCCGGCCGTTCGAGGGCGACACCCCGTTCGAGATCGCCATGAAGCACGTCCGGGAGGCGCCGCCGCCGCTGCCCGCCGACACGCCGGCCAACGTCCGGGCCATCGTCGAGCGGGCGATGGCGAAGGTCCCGCCCGCCCGCTGGACGAGCGCCGCGCAGCTGGCCGCGGTCGCCCGCCAGGCCGCGGCGAGTCTCGGAGCGCTCACCGCGCCCGCTGCGGCGACGGCCGCCTCGCCCGCCGCCGCACCGGCGGCCGGGGGTCGGGCCGGTGCGCCGGTGCCGAACGGCCGGGCGGTGCCGCCGGCTCCGGGCCCGCGCCCGGCGCCGCCACCGTCGCGCGTGGTGTCGCCGCCGGCTGGGGCCCTGCCGGCCCGGCTGGCCGCTTCCCCAGCCTTCGCCCACCCGGCGCCCGGAATCCGGCCGGTGGCCCGGCCCGCGCACCCCTACCGGCCGTCCGCGGCCGGGCACCCGGCGGGCACGAACCGCTGGCTGATCCTGCTCGCCGTGGTCCTCGCTCTGGCTATCGTGCTTTGCTCTGGCCTGATCGCCTACCGTCTGGCCAGCCGGACAAACGGCTCAGGACGCTACAACAGTGGGTACGGCGCGCCCGCAGGCCGTGCCGCAGGCGCCGAGGTACAGATTCCTGACATATCGTTCGACGGAACCGCGGGACCGCGATGACCGAGCCGGAACGGTGGGCGCCACACCTCCACCAACCACACGACCGAAGGATGACGGACGAGATGACTGCCCAGGCCCGCCTGCTAGGTGGCCGGTACCAGGTCGGTGAGCTGCTGGGGTACGGCGGCATGGCCGAGGTGCACCGCGGGCGCGACCTGCGGCTGGGCCGGGACGTGGCGATCAAGATGCTGCGCACCGACCTGGCCCGCGACGCGACCTTCCAGATGCGGTTCCGGCGAGAGGCGCAGAACGCCGCGTCGCTGAACCACCCGGCGATCGTCTCGGTCTACGACACCGGCGAGGAGCGCACCTCCACCGGAGAGACCCTGCCGTTCATCGTCATGGAGTTCGTCGCCGGGCGGACCCTCAAGGAGGTGCTCGCGGTCGAGGGCCGGCTGCTGCCCCGGCGTGCCCTGGAGATCACCGCGGACATCTGCGCCGCCCTGGAGTTCAGCCACCGGCACGGCATCATCCACCGGGACATCAAGCCCGGCAACGTGATGCTCACCCAGAGCGGCCAGGTCAAGGTGATGGACTTCGGCATCGCCCGAGCCCTGGCCAGCGGCGCCACCACGATGACGCAGACCAGCGCGGTCATCGGCACTGCCCAGTACCTCTCGCCGGAGCAGGCCCGCGGCGAGCCGGTCGACGCCCGCTCCGACGTGTACGCCGCCGGCTGTGTGCTCTACGAGCTGATCTGCGGCCACCCACCGTTCGTCGGCGACAACCCGGTCAGCGTGGCCTACCAGCACGTACGGGAGGATCCCCGGCCGCCCAGCATGATCAACCCGGACGTGACGCCGGACATCGACGCGGTAGTGCTCAAGGCGCTGGCGAAGAACCCGCTCAACCGCTACCAGAGCGCCGCCGAGATGCGCGCCGACCTGCTGCGGGCGGCGGCCGGCCGGCGGGTCATGGCCACCCCGGTGATGACCCCGCAGGAGACGATGGCGATGGCCGCGGCGGCCACCCGCCAGCTCAGCCCGCCGACCCGTTCGATCCCGCCGGCCCGGGTCGGCGACTCCCGCCAGCGCCGCCGCTCCCCCTGGGTGCCGGCCTTGCTCGCCATGCTCGGTGTGCTCGCCGTGGTTGCGCTCGTGACCGGCCTGTTGATGTACCGCAACAACGCGGCCACCATCGAGGTGCCGAACGTGGTGGGCAAGACCCGGGCGGCGGCCGAGGCCGAGATCCGGGCCGCCAAGCTCGTGCCGGAGCTCGGCACGACCGTCAAGAGCTCGGACTGCACGAAGAACAGCGTGGTGGCCCAGAATCCGCCGGCAGGCGCGAAGGCCAAGGAGAACGCCACCGTCCGGTTCGACATATGTGGCGGACCCGAGGTCGTCACCATCCCCGACAACCTGGTCGGCTCGACCAAGGAGGTCGCGGAGAGCCAGCTCGAGCAGGTTGGCTTGAAGGCGGACTTCAAGAGCGTCGATAACGAGGCGCCAAAGGATCAGGTCGTCCGGGTCCCCGACGCGGGCAAGGAGGTGCCGAAGGGGACGGTGGTGACGGTCGAGATCTCCAAAGGCAACATGGTCAAGGTCCAAAACGTGGTCGGCAAGACCGAGGAGGCGGCGCGGGAGATCCTGGTCAGCCAGGGCTTCAAGGTCAACGTCATCGAGGGCAAGACTGTGCCGCCGGACCAGGCGGGCAAGGTCGAGAGCCAGGACCCGGAGGGCGGCACCGCGCTGGTGAAGGGGCGGACCGTCGACATCACCGTCACCCAGCCGGAGCCGGACCAGACCGAGTCGCCCACCCCCTCCGTCACGCCCAGTGACGCCGACACGCCGCCGCCCGGGGGCAACCGCCGGCTCTAGGCCGGGTACGGTTGGCACCCGCGAACGCGACCGGGCCAGTAAGGCGGTCAGGTGGCGGCGAAGGCGGCCGCGCGTCGCGCCTCCACCTCAGCGGCGAGCGCCGGCGCCCGTTCCAGGGCGGCCGGCAGGCCGCAGGCGGCGAGCCAGTTCGCCAACATCAGGTGGCCGCCCTGGGTGAGCACCGACTCCGGGTGGAACTGCACGCCCTCGACCGGCAGGCTGCGGTGTCGCATCGCCATCACCACCCCCGACTCCGTACGTCCGGTCACCTCGATCTCGGCGGGCAGGGTCGACTCCACCACCGCAAGCGAGTGATAGCGGGTCGCGATGAACGGGCTGGGCAGCCCGGCAAGCACTCCGGCTCCGGTGTGGACCACCTCGGACGTCTTGCCGTGCAGCAGCTCGGGTGCCCGGTTCACGGTCGCGCCGAACGCCTCGCCGATCGCCTGGTGGCCCAGGCACACGCCGAAGATGGGCAGTTTGCCGCCGTACTCGCGGATCACGTCCAGGCAGATGCCGGCGCGGTCGGGCGTGCCCGGGCCCGGGGAGAGCAGGATTCCGGCGGCGCCGCGGCGGCCGACGTCGGCCAGCGTGATCTCGTCGTTGCGCCGCACCTCGCACTCGGCGCCGAGCTGACCGAGGTACTGGACGAGGTTGAAGACGAACGAGTCGTAGTTGTCGATGACGAGAATGCGCACGCGGTCACCTGCTGGGGGTCGGCTCGGGGTTGTTGGAGCGGGTGGGGTACGGGATTTCGTGCTCGCCGAGGGACGGCTCCGCGCCCGGCCCCGGGGAGGCGGCGCCACCCGGCGCGCCGGGCGTGTCCGGGCCGAGCTGGCCGCCGGTGTCCGTCTGGTCGGTGACCTGCACGTCGTCGAAGGGGAGCAGCGGCTCGGCCCAGGGGAAGACGACGTACCACAGCAGCGCGGCGGCCGCGACGATCAGCCCGATCGAGCCGATGATCTTGCCCGGGCGCCCGAACGGCAGGTGCCGCCAGATCCAGCCGTACATCGCCTCAGCCCTTCAGTTCGGCCGGTTCTCCTGCCAACCGGTCCTGCGTGCGGACCAGCTTGGCGTGCACGATCAGCCGCTGGTAGTTGTCGAACTTGGGGTTGCAGGTGGTCAGCGTCAGCATCGCCACCTTCGGCTTCTGGCCCGGCTTGCCGGGCACCGGGGCCACCACCTCGACCGCGGTCGGCTTGACGATCTCCGTGCTGCTCACCTGGTAGACGAACCAGTTCGTCTTGGTCTCCACCACGATCCAGTCGCCCTTGTGCACCTCGTCCAGCCGCCAGAAGATGGCCCGGGTGCGGTGCCCGGCGACGGAGAAGTTGCCGATCTGCCCCGGCATGGCGGTATCGGGGTAGTGGCCGGGGGCGTACCGGATCGCCTTCTGGGTGACGCCCTCGACCACCACCCAGTGCTTCTTCAGCTTCGGGATGTAGAGCCGCGCGACGGCGTTGCCGGGCGGCGGCGGTCCAAGTTTGGCCGGTCGGGTGGGCCCGACGGTCGGGTCCGGCTGGTCCCATTGCTGGCCGAGTTGCTGGTCGAGGTCGTTCTGGTGGGCGTTGATGGCCGCCGCGGTGCCCCAGATCTCGTACGCGGCGAAGAGCATCACGATCAGGCCAAAGGTGATCATGAGCTCGCCCACGGTCCGGAAGCCGGCGCGGATGATGGTGCCGGCGGTGGTACGGGTCAGCGCGGAGTGGATGCTGCGGTAACCCTCCCTGGTCCGCTCGGCCCGCAGCGCGACCACCCGCTCGCCCCGGCGCCGCGGCCGCTGCTCTTCCTTACCCGGTGCATCGGGCGCCTGGGACGCGTTGGCGGCGTCGGCCGGTGCGGTCGCGGTTTTCGGTGTGGCTGGGTTCGCCGGCCCGGATGGGTTCGCTGGCTGGGCGACGGAGTGGCTGGCGGGGCTGCCAGAGGCGGGGGAGCCGGGCTGGGGCACCGAAGGGCTACCGGGTGCTGCAGGGCTGCCCGCTGCCGCCGGGCCGGACCCCGTAGGGCTGGCGGGGACCACCGGGATCACGGCCGTGGCGTCCGCGACGGCAGGGATGACGGTGGTCGCGTCGGCCGCCGCCCCGTTGGCGAGGTTGATCGGTATGACCGCGGTCTGGTCGGCGTCCAACAGGCTCGTCGGCCGCCTGCCGGCGGACGGCGCCGGCCCGAAGGTGACCGTCATGGGTGGTGCCGGCGTACTCGGAGAAGGTGACGCGTCCGAAGCGGTAGTCGCGCTGGGCGGCGGCGCGGGACTCGGCGCCGGCTTCGCGGGCGGTGGCGGCGGGAAGACCGGTGGCGTGGTGGCTTGCGGTGTGGCGGCCGGTGGTGGCGTGGTGGCTGGCGGCGGTGCGGATGCCGGTGGTGGCGTGGGGGCAGGCGTGACGGTGGGTGGCGGTTGGACCCGCGAGGCGTCGGTTGTGGTCGTGGGTGGCGGTTGGACCCGCGAGGCGTCGGTTGTGGGCGTGGGTGGCGGTTCGACGCGCGAGGCGTCGGTCGGGAGCGCGGCCGATACCTGCGGATCGGGCAGAATGCGGGGGATGATCTCCGTCGCCTCGTCCGGGTCTATCGCCCGGTGCCGCCCTCTCCGCGGCGCGACCGGTTCAGCGCTCACGCGGCACCTCCGCATAGCGGAGGCCGGAGGTTGCGTCATACGCCGGCACGGTCGCTTCCTTGTCGTCGATGACCTCGTATCCCAGCCCGAAGTCGGCGGCGGCCTCCCGGAACAGCTGGACCCCAGGGGAGGCGTCCAGTGCCCGCCGCATCGCGGCCCGGTCGCCGATCGCGGTGACCACGAACGGCGGCGAATAGACCCGGGAGTTCAGGAGCAGGGTGTTGCCCACGCAGCGGACCGCGCTGGTGGAGATGACACGTTCTCCCATGATCGACATAGCCTCCGCCCCGCCGGCCCACAGCGCGTTCACCACCGCCTGCACGTCCTGCTGGTGCACCACGAGATCATCGTTGCTCGCCCCCGCCGGCCGCCTGCCGTCCGCGCGCCGGGGAGCGTCGTCCAGCCGTACCGTGATCGCCGGGCCCCGCACCGCGGCCAGTCCGGCGTCGGCCCGGTACGAGTCGGCGCGGGCGCGTTGCGCGGCGACCTCCAGGTCCGGTCCGGCCAGCCGGTTGGTCAGCTGCTCCACCTCGGCGCGCAGCCGGGCCGCCTGCCGGTCCGCCTCGGCGACCCGCTCCCGCCGGTCCTCGATGAGCTGGGTCAGTTCGGGGCGGCGGTCCTCCCGGAGGGAGGTCCCGTTCGCGGTCGTGGCGGTGGCCGTGAACAGCAGCCCGGCCGCGGCGGCGATCAGCGGTACGCCGACCGACCAGCCCCGCCGCCGGACGGAGAGGCGGGGCGGGGAGAGCGCACCGACCGCCCGGCGCGCTGCCCGCGCCCAGGAGGAACTCCCCGGTGTGTACTCCACAGCGTTACCCTTTGTCCCGGCGTCAGAACACGCCGCCTTGACTACGCTAGCCTTCGACCATTATTCAGACCCCCGCGCGCCGGTCACCCGACCGATGCGCAAACTACAGGAGAATCCCCGTGCCAAAGTCGTCGGTCCGGAAAAAGAAGGTCTATACGCCGCCTGCCGACGTGCGGCCGATGGCAACGGCCGCGGCGAAGCGCCCCAGCCCGGTATGGTTGCCGATCAGCGCGGTGGCGCTGATCTTGGGTGGCATCGCCTGGCTCGTCGTGTACTACCTGTCCGCGACCGCGTACCCGGTGGCGAGCTGGGGGTACTGGAACCTCGCCGTCGGCTTCGGGGCGATGGTCGCCTCCCTGATCCTGCTCTCCCGCTGGCGCTGACGCCGGCCGTTGCGTGCCTGTGACGCGGTGTGGCTGCCGCGCCGGCCCGGCCTACCGGTGCGCGATACCCAACCGCGTGTTGGTGCCCACGTTACTGGTGGGTAACCTAGCGGCTAGGCTCTGCTGACCAGTGTTACCGGAGGGTCCTCTCGCAATGGGAAGCGTGCAGATCGTCACCACGGTCGTCGCGGGTGTGGTGACGGTGGCCGCGGTCGCCTTGGCGGTCCGCGCGGTGTGGCGGATGCTGACGGTGATCCGGCTAGGGCAACCGGATCCGGGGCGGTTCGACCGCACGGGACTGCGGTTGCGGAACATGCTGGCGGAGACCCTCGGGCACACGCGGATGCTGCGGTGGACCCTGGTCGGGGCGGCGCACTGGTTCGTGATGGTCGCCTTCATCACGCTGACCACCTTGGTGCTGGAGGCGTACTTCGAGGTGGTCTCGCCCACCGGCGAGCTGCCGCTGATCGGGCACTGGTCCGGGTTCGGGCTGCTGTCGGAGTGGATCGGGCTGCTCGGCCTGGTCGGCATCGCGGTGCTGATCGTGATCCGGTTGCTGAACCTGCCCAGGCGGCGCCGGTGGTCGCGGTTCGCCGGGTCGACGTTCTGGCAGGCGTACTACGTCGAGTACACGATCCTGGTGGTGCTGGTCTGCGGCTTTCTCATCCGCGGCTTCAAGGCGGCCAACGGCGACCTGCCGTTCCCCACCTGGGCGGCGCCGATCAGCCACGGCCTGGGTTCGATCCTGCCGGCGAGTACGGCGGCGGTCAGCACGGCGGCGCTGGTGAAGATCCTGGTGTCGATGGCGTGGCTGATCACGATCGCCGTGAACGTGACGATGGGGGTCGCCTGGCACCGGTTCACCGCGTTCTTCAACATCTTCTTCAAGCGTGACCCGGGGCGGGCCGGGTCCGGGCTGGGCGGGCTGCGGCCGATGATGTCCGGCGGGAAGCCGCTGGACTTCGAGCAGGCGGACCCGGAGACCGACCAGTTCGGCGTGGCCGCGGTGGAGCAGTTCACCTGGAAGGGTCTGCTGGACTTCACCACCTGCACCGAGTGCGGGCGCTGCCAGTCGCAGTGTCCGGCGTGGAACACCGGCAAGCCGCTGTCACCGAAGCTGCTGGTGCTCTCCCTGCGGGACCACGCGTACGCCAAGGCGCCCTACGTGCTGGCCGGTGGCGGCAGGACGCCGGACGGTGAGGAGAAGGCGACCCCGGAGCAACTGGCCGGGGTCGACGCGCTGGCGTTGGCCGAGGCGCAGCGGCCGCTGATCGGCGACGCGGAATCCGGTGGGGTGATCGACCCGGACGTGCTGTGGTCGTGCACCACTTGCGGGGCGTGCGTGGAGCAGTGCCCGGTGGACATCGAGCACGTGGACCACATCGTGGACATGCGCCGGTACCAGGTGCTGATCGAGTCGAGCTTCCCGCCGGAGGCGGGGGTGATGCTGCGCAACCTGGAGTCCAAGGGCAACCCGTGGGGCGCGCCGCCGGCGACCCGGGAGGACTGGACCCGCGGGCTCGACTTCGAGGTGCCGCGGGTGGCCGACGGCGGCGAGTTCGAGTACCTGTTCTGGGTCGGCTGCGCGGGTGCGTTCGACGACCGGGCGCGCAAGACCACCCAGGCGGTGGCCACGCTGCTGCACGAGGCGGGGGTGTCCTTCGCCATCCTGGGCAACGGGGAGACCTGCACCGGCGACCCGGCACGGCGGCTGGGCAACGAGTTCGTCTTCCAGACGCTCGCGCAGCAGAACGTGGAGACGTTGCAGCAGGCCGGCGTGACGAAGATCGTGGCGACCTGCCCGCACTGCCTCAACACCCTGGCCAACGAGTACGGCCAGCTGGGCGGGAACTTCCAGGTGCTGCACCACACCCAGCTGCTGGCGCAGCTGGTGGCGGAGGGCAGGTTGACCCCGGTACAGCCGGTGGACGGCGGCATCACCTACCACGACCCGTGCTACCTGGGCCGGCACAACCGCATCTTCACCCCACCCCGCGAGGTGCTCGGGGCCGCGGCTGGTCCCATCCGCGAAATGCCCCGCAACTCGGAACGGTCGTTCTGCTGTGGAGCGGGCGGGGCTCGCATGTGGATGGAGGAGCGGATCGGCAAACGCATCAACATCGAACGGGTGCAGGAGGCGCTCTCCACCGGGGCGCATACCGTCGCGGTCGGCTGCCCGTTCTGCATGACAATGCTCTCCGACGGGGTGAACAGCACGGCTCCGGGCCAGGCCGAGGTGGTCGACGTCGCCACCGTCCTGCTCAACGCCGTCAAGAAGGCTGAGCCGGCAGGCTAGCCGGTGCTGGCCTCGGCTCGGCGGGGGTCCAGGTCCGGGGCGGCGAGACTGGCGAGGAGCTGGAGGGCCTGTTCGGAGGCGCTGCCCGGCTCGGCGTGGTATGCGACGAGCGACTGGCCCTCGGCGCCGTTGACGGCGAACGTCTGGTAGCCGAGGGTGAGCTCGCCGACCATCGGGTGGACGAAGCGCTTGGTGCCGCTGGTGCGCACCAGCACGTCGTGCCGTGCCCACAGGCGCCGGAAGTCCTCGCTCTTCAGCGACAGCTCGCCGACCAGCTCGGTCAGCCTCGGGTCGTCCAGGTCGGTGCCGGCCGTCGCACGCAGGCTGGCTACCGTGTCGCGGGCAACCGCCTCCCAGTCCGGGTAGGAGGTGCGGGCGGACGGGTCGAGGAAGACCACCCGCACCTGGTTCTGTCCCTTCACCGAGCACGGGTTGAGGGCCCCGGCGATCGGGTTGTTCGCGAGCACGTCCAGGTACCGGCCGAGAACCAGGGCGGGCGTCTGCGTCCAGCTGTTGATGAGCCGGCTGAGACCCGGGCTGACCCGCTCCGGACGGCGCGCCGCGCGGCGGCGCCGGGTGGCCGGGCGGGCGAGTTCGCGCATGTACGCCACCGCGTCGTCGTCCAGGCCGAGGACCCGGGCCAGCGCCTCGATCACCTGCTCCGACGGGTGCTTGTCGCGACCCTGCTCCAGGCGTACGTAGTAGTCGGCGCTGACGCCGGCCAGCATCGCCACCTCTTCGCGGCGCAGGCCCGGCACGCGCCGGCGGCCGAGATCGTCGCGGAGCCCGACCTGCTCGGGCCGGGCCAGCTCGCGCCTGGCCCGCAGGAACTCCCCGAGCCGGTTCTCGTTGTCCATCCGCCAAGCCTAGGCACGGGATCCGGCGGCGACGGTGGCCCCGCCGCTACCAGGATCACCACCACCAGGGGTGGTAGGAAACTGGTTGCCCGCGTTGGGTGCCGCGAGAGTCGAGCCATGAACACGAACGACCACACCCTGACCGGCCGCGTCGCGGTCGTCACCGGCGCCACCAGCGGCATCGGCGCGGCCACCGCCCGCCGGCTCGCCGCGGAGGGCGCCGCTGTCGGACTCATCGGCCGGCGCGAGGAGCGGCTCAAGGAGCTCGCCATCGCCATCGGCGAGGCGGCCGTGCCGGTCGCCGCCGACGTGTCCGACCAGGAGTCCGTCTACGCGGCGGCCAGCGTCATCCGGGCCCAGCTGGGCCGGGTCGACCTGGTCGTGGCGAACGCCGGCGTGATGCTGCCGGCGCCGTTCGAGTCGGCCGACACCGTCGAGTGGGACCGGATGGTCGGCACGAACGTCAGCGGTCTGCTCTACACCGGCCGGGCGTTCGCGAATGACCTGATCGCCGGGGCCGAGGAGGGAGGCCCGGCCGACCTCGTCCACGTCGGATCCATCGGCGGGCACCTGATCCTCCCCTCCTACGCTGTGTACTTCGCGACGAAGGCGGCTGTCGCCCACCTGACCCGCAACCTCCGCGCGGAACTGGGCCCCCGGGGCGTACGAGTGAAGAGTGTCGAGCCCGGCCTCGTGAGCACCGAGTTGGCGGACCACATAACCGACGCCGATGCCAAGGAGTCCCTGGCCCGGTGGCGCGAGGAGGTAGCGCCGCTGCCTGCCACGGATATCGCGGACGCCATCGCGTACGCGGTGGCCGCCCCGCCGCGGATGAACGTCGCCGAGCTCATCGTCCTGCCCACCCGGCAGGGTTAGCGGCTCCAGTCCTGCTTGGCGGCGCGGACCAGCTTGTCCTTCAGGTCCCGGGTGTGCCGGCGGGACACCGGCAGCTCAACCCCGTCGATCACGACCACGTACCCCGATCCGGTCAGGCGCAGCTCGGCGATGAGCCGCAGCTGCACCAGGTACGAGCGGTGGATCCGGGCGAACCCGGCGTCCGCCCAGCGCTCGGCGAGCGTGGTCAGCGGGACGCGTACCAGGTGCGAGCCGTCCGCGGTGTGCAGGCGGGCGTAGTCGCCCTGCGCCTCCACCCAGCGCACCGCGGACCTCGGCAGCAGCCGCGTGGTCCCGGCCAGCTCCACCGGGATCGTGGGGTCGTCCTCCCGGCGTGCGGCGCCGGCCGGATGGCTGGCCACCACCCGGGAGCCGACCACCCGGCGCAGTGACTCGGCCAGGCGCTCGGCGCGGACCGGCTTGCGGACGTAGTCGGTGACGCCCAGGTCGAAGGCGTCCACCGCGCCGTCGTCGTACGCGGTGACGAACACGATCGCCGGCGGCCGGGCGAACCGGTGCAGGACCCGGGCGAGCTCCATGCCGTCCAGGCCGGGCATCCGGATGTCCAGGAAGACCGCGTCCACGTCGACGTCGCGCAGCACGCGCAGCGCCTCGGTGGCGTCCGACGCGGTATGCACGGCCGACACCCGGGGGTCGTTGCGCAGCAGGTACGCCAGCTCGTCCAGCGCCGGCGGCTCGTCGTCCACGGCGAGCACGCGCAGGAAACTGCCCGACAGGCTCATATCGCACCGGCCCGGACGTTGGGGTGGAACTTGGGCACCCGCATGCTCACCTTCGTCCCCGCGCCGATGCCGGTCTCCACCACTAGGCCGAACTGGTCGCCGAAGACCGAGCGCAGCCGCTCGTCCACATTGGTCAATCCGACGTGTGGGCCGCCGTCACCGGCGTCGTCGGCCCCGTCTCCGCTGAGGCCTCGGCTGAGCACCTCCGGGTCCATGCCCACCCCGTCGTCTTCGACCGTGATGTGGCACTCCGCTCCGGCGTCCCGCGCCTCGATGCTCACCATACCCACCCCCGGCTTGCGGGACAGGCCATGCCGGACCGCGTTCTCCACCAACGGCTGCAGGCACAAGAACGGCAGGCCGACGGGCAGCACCTCGGGCGCGATCTGCAACCGCACCTGCAGCCGTTCACCGAACCTGGCCCGTTCGATGGTCAGGTAGCGGTCGATCGAGCGCAGCTCCTCGGCGAGCGTGGTGAACTCTCCGTGCGCGCGGAACGAGTACCGGGTGAAGTCGGCGAACTCCAGGATCAGCTCCCGCGCCCGCTCCGGGTCGGTCCGCACGAACGAGGCGATCGCGGTCAATGTGTTGTAGATGAAGTGCGGGCTGATCTGGGCGCGCAGCGCGCGTATCTCGGCCCGGGCCAGCCGTTCCCGCGAGGAGTCCAGCTCGTGCAGGGCAAGCTGCGCAGCGGCCCACCGGCCGGTCTCCAGGGTGGCCTGTACCAGGCCGGGCGCGGGGTGGCCTTCTGCGATCGCCACCAGCACGGCCAGCGGCGGACCGTCCGGAGTGGTCAGTGGCGCGACCACGGCCCCCCGTACCGGGCAGTCCACCTGGTCGCAGGGCAGCTCGGCCTGCCCGAGCACGGTGGACCGGCCGGAGTCCAGGGCCCGCTTGCCGGCCGCCACCAGCTGCTGCTCGTGGTGTTGCCCGTGCCCGTCCAGGGCGAGCAGCCCATCCCGGTTGATCAGGGCCAGCCCGATCGCGCCGAGCAGCGGGCGCAGGTGCCGGACCGCCTTGGCCGCGGTGGCCTGGTTCAGCCCGGCGCGCAGCGGCTCGGCGGCCAGGCCGGCGGTGTGCAGGACCGCGTACGTGGCGCGCTGGGTCGGGGTGGCGATGCCGCGCCGCGCGCGCAGGCGCACGACCGCGTGGACCGCAGCCGCCAGCGCGGTGACCAACGCCACCACGGCGAGCACCGCGGACAGGTTCGCGCCTCCCACGGGGGGAGACTAATATGCCCCCTTCCGGGCCACCACTACGCCGATCGTGCGCCAGAGGATGCTCAGGTCGTACGCGAGCGACCAGTTGTCCACGTAGTAGAGGTCCAGCCGGACCGCCTCGTCCCAGGACAGGTCGGAGCGGCCGGAGACCTGCCAGAGCCCGGTGATGCCGGGCCGGACCAGCAGCCGGCGCCGCACGTCGCCGAGGAAGTCGCCGTCGTCGGCGGGCAGCGGGCGCGGCCCGACCAGCGACATCTCCCCGCGCAGCACGTTGATCAGCTGGGGCAGCTCGTCCAGCGAGCTGGCCCGCAGGATCCGGCCGAACGGGAACACCCGCGGATCTTCGCGGATCTTGAACAGCAGGCCGTCGCTCTCGTTCTGGTCCTGCAGGGTGGCCAGCCGCTCCTCGGCGTCGGTGTACATGGTGCGGAACTTCCACACCCGGAAGGTGCGCCCGCCGTAGCCGACCCGGGGCTGGCGGAAGAAGGCCGGACCCGGATCGGAGATCTTGATGGCGATCGCGATGAGCGCGAACAGCGGCAGCAGCACGATCAGGCCGACCGCGGCGACCACCCGGTCCATCAGGTTCTTGACCAGCCAGGCGACGCCGGAGAGGGTCGGCTCCTCCACGTGCAGCAGCGGCAGGCCCTCGATCGGCCGGATGTGCACCCGCGGCCCGGCGATGTCGGTCAGCTGCGGCGCGACCACCAGATCCACCCCGGTGCCCTCCAGCTGCCAGGCCAACCGGCGCAGCTCGCCGGGCTCGGCGCTGGCCGAGCCGCACACCGCGATGGTGTCCGCGCCGACCTCGCGCACCACGGCCAGCACGTCCCGGCCGGCGTACACCGGCACCGGTGTCTCGATGCCGCGGGCGGCGGCGAAGCCCTCGGTGAGGCTGATCGCCACCGGCACCAGCCCGGCGGCCGGGTTGCGGGTGACCGCGGTGTACACCTCGAGCGTCTCGGGCAGCGTGCCGACCAGCACCATCCGGTGCCCGGCCTGGCCGGCACGCCGGCGGATCAGGTGCAGGACCTGCCGCGCCAGGTAGCGCGCGACCAGGATGTAGACCAGCGCGCCGATCAGGGCGAAGCCCACCGAAAGCCGGGACAGGTCGGTCTTGGTGGCGAACGCGATGAACGACACGGTCGCGGCGACCGCGACCGACGCGCGCACGACCCGCTTGAACTCGTCTGTGCCGAGGCCGAGGTAGCGGCGGTCGTAGGCGCCGTTGCCCCAGAGCAGGATCAGCCAGCCCAGTGGCAGCAGGACGTAGGCGACCACGTTGAACCATGCCGAATCGCGGTCGGCGTGCGTGCCGAAACCGGCCGTGGCCTGGGGGAAGCCGGAAACCGCGGTCCAGCTGGCGAGTGCGGCGGCGGCAAAGTCGAGGAACAGCAGCGCCGCCGTGTACGGGCGGTGCCATCGCGACAGCCGTCGGGTGGTACGCATCCACACCGACCGGGGCACGCCGTTCGTCGGCGCCGGCGGTTGGATCTCGACCCTGTCGACGTGGCGCACGGTATTGCTCCGGCTCGCGGTGGCTTTCGACCGGTGGAGGTCCGTCGTCACCTCACTCGAGTCCTCCGTTGCGGCCCGCGCCGGATTGGAGTGTCCGGCGTAGGAGGTGGTTCACTGCCGACCCGCCCCTCTTGAGTCTCCCACTCGGGGAGTCCGCGGCCCGGCGGATCCGAGGAGACACTACGCCGCTTCGGCCACCGGATGGGGTACGCCCGGCCGGTGATGGGGCTGCCGGACAGGCGATGCGCCGGGGGTCACTATACCGGCGCAAGGTTCCCGCACAACTGGAACTCGGACGCCAGGGCGGTTACCGGATCAGTCTGGACAGACGGCGGTCGGCCAGCGGCTTGCCACCGGTCTGGCAGCCGGGACAGTACTGCAGGCTGGAGTCGGCGAAGGAGACCTCGCGGATGGTGGTGCCGCACACCGGGCAGGGAAGCCCAGTGCGGGCGTGCACCATCAGACCGGAGCGCTTCTCGGCCTTGAGGGTCGCCGCCCGCTGGCCGACCGACCGGGTCACCGCGCCGGTCAACGTCTGCTGGACCGCGGCGTACAGCCGGGCGATCTGCTCGTCGGAGAGCCGGTCGCTGATCGCGAACGGCGACAGCTTCGCCGCGTGCAGGATCTCGTCCGAGTACGCGTTGCCGATGCCGGCCAGCACCTCCTGGTCGGTCAGCACACCCTTGATCTGCCCGCGCCGGCTGCGTACCCGGGCGGCGAAGGTCGCCTGGTCGGCGGCGAGCGCGTCCGGTCCGAGCTTGGCGACTCCCGGCACCTGGGCCGGGTCGGTCACCAGGTAGGCGGCGAGCTTCTTCTGGGTACCCGCCTCGGTGAGGTCGAACCCCGAGCCGTCGTCGAGCCGGACACGCAACGCGATCGGCCCCTTCCCGGGCTTGAGCGGCGCGTTCCCCCCGAACGACTCCCGGTAGTGCAACCAACCGGCGCGGGCCAGGTGCACCACGAGGTGCAGGCCACCCTCGAGGACGAGGTCGAGGAACTTGCCGTGCCGGCCGGCGTCGACCAGCTTGCGACCGACGGCCGCGGTGGGCGCCGGGTCGTACGTCTTCAACGCGCTGATCGCGGCGACCTCGACGCGCGTGACCGTGTGGCCGACCGCGCGCTCCCGCAGGTACGCGGCGAGCGCCTCCACCTCGGGCAGCTCAGGCATGGCGTCAACGGTAGCCTCGCTGGCGAGTCCCACCGGGGAGGTGAGCCGTGTGAAGGTGGTGGTCGCGCACAACCGGTACCGGCAGGCGCAGCCGTCCGGTGAGAACACCGTGGTGGACCAGGAGATCGCCCAGCTGACCGCGGCCGGGGTGCACGTGCTGCCGTTCCTGCGCAGCTCCGATGAGATCCCGTCGATGTCGCCGGCTGCCAAGGCGCTGCTGCCGCTCTCGCCGGTCTACTCCCCGCGGGCGCAGCACGACCTCACCGACCTGATCCGCGAGCACCGTCCGGACGTGGTGCACCTGCACAACCCGTACCCCCTGATCTCGCCCTGGGTGGTGCGGACCGCGCACCGTCACGGGGTGCCGGTGGTGCAGACCGTGCACAACTACCGGCAGGTCTGTGCCTCCGGCATCTACTACCGCGACGGGCACGTCTGCCACGACTGCCGGGGACGGTTCATCGGGGTGCCCGCGGTAGTGCACCGGTGCTACCGGGGTTCGCGAGCGCAGAGCGCGGTCATGGCCACCGCGCTCGCGGTGCACCGGCCGACCTGGCGCACGGTGGACCGGTACATCGCGCTCACCTCCAGCATCTCCGACCACCTGCAGGAGTACGGCATCCCGAAGGACCGGATCGTGGTCAAGCCGAACTCGGTGCCCGATCCCGGCCCGCCCGGCCCGCTCGGCGACGGTTTCCTCTTCCTCGGCCGGCTGTCCCCGGAGAAGGGCATCGGCCTGCTGCTGGACGCGTGGCAGCGCCACCCGGACGGGTCGCTGGGCCCGCTCACCGTGGCCGGCGACGGCGAGCTGCGCCCCGTGGTGGAGCGGGCCGCTGCCGCGCGGGCGGACATCTCCTACGCCGGGAGGCTCGACCGGGACGGGGTGCGGGCGGCGCTGCGCCGGGCGGCCGTGGTGGTGGCCCCGTCGACCTGGGAGGACGTCCTGCCGACCGTGGTGATCGAGGCGCTCGCGAACGGCCGTCCCGTGCTCGGCACGGCGTTGGGCGGCATCCCGTACCTGGTCGGCGACGCCGGCTGGGTCGTGCCGGGCGATGCCTCCTCGCTGGCCGACGCGCTGCCGGTGGCCCGGGCCGGCGCGGCGGCGCTGTCGGCGGTCGCCCGCCGCCGCTACGAGACGACCTTCCATCCCGACGTGGTCACCAGGCAGCTCCTCGCGGTGTACGACTCCCTCTCCCGCACATTCCCTGAACGCACGGGTAGTTGATCTCATCGGGCGTGCACCTTCAGGGAGAGTGCGGGGCCGCTGGTCAGCGGAGGCAGGAGTCAGCGGAGGCTGGGGGTCAGCGGCTGGGGGTCAGCGGAGGCTGGCGCGGGCGGAGAAGGCGATGCTGGCCACCAGGAACCCGCCGTTGACCACGGAGAACGCGACCAGCAGCACGACGGTCCACTCCGGAATGACGGTGAGCACCAGCCCGGCCAGCGCGGTCACCGCACCGTAGTCGCGGACCAGCTTGACCAGGCGTACCGGCAGCGAGCGGGACGGCACCATGCTGGCCGCCTGCGGGCCGGACTGCAGCACCGAGGTGACCAGGTTGACCATCCAGGTGCCGGCGAAGACCGCGACCAGCCACGCCGGGGTGCCCGGGCGGTGCGCGACCGCGACCGCCGACACCGCGGTGACCAGGGCGATCTGGGCCGCCACGTCGCACAGCACGTCGACCCGGGCGCCGGCCGGGCTGGCCCGCCCGGTGACCCGGGCAAGCTGCCCGTCGGCGCAGTCCAGGGCGTACGCCGCCTGCCAGCCGGCCAGCGCGAGCAGGCCGACCCACCAGCCGGCGCGCGCGTTGGCCACCACGGTCGCCGACACGGCCAGGCCGAGCAGCAGGTTGGCCATGGTCAGGGCCGTCGGCGCGAGGCCCATGCGGTACGCGGCCAGCGCCAGCCGGGCGCCGAGCCGCTGGCTGACCGCCTCGCTGAACAGCCCGCCGCCCCGGTTGGTGGCGTAGAAGTCGCCGACCCGCGGCCCGGCCGCGGAGAGCGCCGGCTCAGCCGAGGTAGTCACGGACCGTTCCGGTGAAGTCGGCCAGTCGCCGCTTGATCTGCTCCGGCGACAGGTTCAGGTGCTCAAGGACGGTGTAGCGCCCGGGCCGGGTGCTCGGCGCATGCGCCACCGCGGCGATGAACTGCTCGTCGGTCAGCCCCAGCTCGCCCGGGGTCATTGCCAGCCCGTGCCGGTGCAGGCAGGAGGCGAGCTGGCCGAAGCGTTCCACCTCGCCACGCAGGTAGGTGCAGAACAACGCGCCCATCCCGACCTGCTCCCCGTGCGATGCCGTGCCGGGGAAGAGGTGGTCGATGGCGTGCGAGATCTCGTGGCAGCCGCCCGAGGCCGGGCGGGACGAGCCGCACACCGCCGAGGCCAGCCCGCCGAGCACGAGCGCCTCGGCCAGGGTGGTCAGGAAGCCGTCATCGCTGATCTTGCCGGGGTGGTTGACCAGCGCCTCGGCGCCGGCGCGGGCCAGCGTCACGGCGAGCCCGTCGATCGGCTCCCCGGTCTCGCGGTGCGCCAGCTCCCAGTCCGCGATCGCGTTCAGATTGGACAGTGCGTCGCCGATGCCGGCCTGGGTCTGCCGGTCCGGTCCGTTCTCTACGAAGTCGAGGTCGACGACGACCGCGATCGGGATGTGCACGCCGTACGAGCCGGAGCCGGCCTCGTGCGTCAGCGAGGCGGTCGGCGAGGCGATGCCGTCGTTGGCGAGGCTGGTCGCGACCGACACCATCGGGATGCCGTAGCGGGAGGCCGCGTACTTCGCGGTGTCGATGGTCCGGCCACCGCCGATGCCGACCACCGCGTCGTACGACCGGGTGCGCAGCTGCTCGCCGAGGGCGAGCGCGGCGTCCAGCGTGCCGCCGGCGACGGTGTAGACGTCGGCCCGGCCCAGCCCCGGCCGGCACAGTTCGAGCACGCGCTCGCCCTGCCCCGGCCCGACCACCACGGCCACGTCGCCGCCCGCGGAGATGCGCCGGTCAGCCAGGATCGGGCCGAGGTCCGCGATCGCCCCCCGCCGCACCTCGATGGCGAGCGGCGTGTTGACCGTGCGGGCTAGTAGCGGCACGCGATCTCCCGGGCCCGGGCCAGGTCGGCGTGGTTGTCCACCTCGACCCAGTCCACCGCGCCGATGGTCGCCGCCCGCACCTCCCCGCCCCGGTCGGCGTACTCCTGGTAGCCGTCCTCGTAGTACAGGTTCGGGTCGCGCCGCCAGGTCGCCTCCAGCGCCTCGGCCAGTCCGGCCGCGGCGTGCGGCTCGATCAGGGTGGCGCCGATGTACTCCCCGAACGCGGCGGCCGGGTCCATCTGCTTGGTGATCCTGGTCAGCTGGCCGTGCCGGTCGAAGGTGGTCTTCATCTCCTCGTCGCCGAGCGTCTTCACGTTGTCCACGGCGAGCAGGATGCTCGGGCCGCGCTGGGCCAGCAGCGTCTTCTCCACGCTGACCGGGTGCACGGTGTCGCCGTTGACCAGCAGCGCGCCGTCGGCGAAGTGGTCGCGGGCCAGCCAGAGCGAGTACGCGTTGTTCCACTCCTCGGCCCGGTCGTTGTGGACGAGGGTCAGCTGGACCCCGTGCCGCTTCTCCAGGGTCGCCTGGCGCTGCTCGACGGCGCCCGCCGCGTACCCCACCACGACGGCGACGTCGGTGAGCCCGACCTCGGCGAGGTTGCGCAGGGCGATGTCGAGGATGGTGATCTCGCCGTCCACCGGCACCAGCGCCTTGGGCAGCGAATCGGTGTACGGGCGCAGCCGGCGCCCGGCGCCTGCGGCGAGCACCAAGCCGATCATTGCGGGTCCCTTCGTCCCTGGGATGGGGTGCGGGCCAACGTAGCGGGGCAGGTTCTGTGTGCGCAGCGAAGGATAACCCGCGCCGGCCGGCGCCGCCCCGCCCGCTCCGGCCGCCCTGGCCGTCGATTGTGCGCTAAGTAGTGATAAAAAGGATATTTTGCGTCGCTAGTCCCATGATCAAGTTAGCGTGGCGAACGCGCGCACGACGATGCTGCGCAGCAGGTCGTCGCCCGGCTCGCGGTTCTCCAGCAGCAGGTCGACCTCGTCCGGGCCCAGCCACCGGTACTCGGTGTGCTTGCCCTCCTCCAGGCGCGGGCTGGTCAGGTCCCCGGCCACCTCGACATGGAAGTCGGTCTCCAGCCGCTCCAGCCCGTCGTTACCGCGCCACCGGCACTCCCCGACCGTGCCCAGCACCCGGGTCACCGTCCAGCCGGTCTCCTCGTACACCTCCCGGCGCAGCGCCTCTTCCAGCGTTTCGCCCGGCTCCACGTGACCGCCCACGATGTCCCAGGTACCCGGGAGCAGCCGGCGCTGCGGGGAACGCAGCTGGACGAAGAACCGCCCGTGCCCGTCACTGATCAAGGCACCCACGCAGCGCAGCGGCTCACTCTCCATCCCCCGACCGTACCCGCCAGCCGTTGATCTTTGATCAACACAAGGCTTGTACTTCGGGACCATCCAGGCGAGCATGTCCGTACGGCGCCTACCCGAGGTGATGCCTTATGCAGGTTCGCGACGCCATGACCACGCCGATCCTGGTGATCGGCCCGGACCACACGCTTCGGCAGGCCGCCCAGCTGATGGCTGCCCGCCGGGTGGGCTCCGCCATCGTCATCGACCCCGACTCCGCCGGGGTCGGCATCATGACCGAGCGGGACGTGCTCAACGCGGTCGCCGCCGGTCTGGATCCGGACACCGAACGCGTCGCCTCCCACATCACCTGGGACGTGGTGTACGCCGGGCCGACCTGGACGCTGGAGGATGCTGCCGCGGCGATGGTCCGTGGCGGGTTCCGCCACCTGGTGGTGCTGGAGGGCGACGAGGTGCTCGGGGTGATCTCGGTCCGCGACATCATGCGGGTCTGGGCCGGGCGCCTCGATCCGGCGCCCGCCGCCACGCCCGCGTGACCCACCGGGGCCGCATTACGGGGGCTCCGAGGGACAGATGGCTCGGCCTGCCCCCAGCGCGGTCCTCCCCTGGTCGTACGCTGGGTAACCGTGACCACCGAGCAGTTGATCTCGTTCGCCCGCGGGGCGCCCTCGCTGGACATCATCGACGTGGCAGGGCTCAAGGCCGCCGCCGTGCGCGCCTTCGAGTCCGACCCGGGCGGCATCACCGCGTACGGGACGTCGGTCGGCTACCCGCCGCTGCGCAAGTGGATTGCGGAGAAGCACGGTGTCGAGGTCGACCAGGTGCTGGTCACCAACGGCTCGATGCAGGCGGACGCGTTCCTCTTCCAGCACCTGCTGAGCGCCGGTGACGCGGTCGTCACCGAGCGGCCCACCTACGACCGGACGCTGCTCAGCCTGCGCAAGCTCGGCGCCGAGATCCACCAGGTCTCGATGCAGCCGGACGGCATCGACGTCGAGGAACTGCGCAAGCTGCTCGAGTCGGGCGTACGGCCAAAGCTGGCGCACATCATCCCGAACTACCAGAACCCAGCCGGGGTTACCCTGCCGCTGGAGAAGCGGCGGGCGCTGCTCGACCTGGCCGCCGAGTACCAGTTCACCATCTTCGAGGACGACCCGTACGCGGAGGTGCGCTTCCGCGGTCCGCGACAGCCCTCGATGCTCTCCCTGGACACTCGTGGCTCGGTGGTGCACGCGAGCTCGTTCACCAAGACGGTGTGCCCGGGCGTACGGGTGGGCTACCTGATCGGGCCGGCGCAGCTGATCGCGGAGATCGCGAAGGCGGCGACCGGCACCTACATCTCGCCCGGGATGGTGGCGCAGGGCATCGTGTACCAGTTCTGCATCTCCGGGGATATCGAACGCTCGATCCAGACCGTGCGGGAGGCGCTGGCCGAGCGTGCCCGGCTGCTCGCCGCGGAGCTGCGCGCGCAGATCCCTGGCGTGCGGTTCACGGAGCCGGACGGCGGCTACTTCCTCTGGGTTGACCTGCCCGAGGACGTCGAGGTAGATAAGGTGCTGCCGGCCGCCGCCGAGCGCGGGGTCGCGGTGGTCAAGGGCAGTGACTTCCTGCTGCAGGGCGGCGAGCACTCGCTGCGCCTGGCGTACTCGGCGGTCACCACGGACCAGATTCCCGAAGGCGTTCGGCGCCTCGCCGCCGCCATCGCCGCGGTCCGTTGATCAGGGCGAGATCCGGAGCGCCTCGCGGCAGCGGAAGTGTCGGATACCCGACAGTTTGCGGCGGGGGTACGGGTTTCCCTCGGGTAGCGAAACCGATCACAATGCTGCGTGGCGATTGCTATGCGATCGACTCTATAAGCAAACCCCCCGCCCCCCATCGGCGCCGGGTGGACCGCCCGCACCCTCTACCCCCCGACGCGGCCGGTCCACCCGGCGCCATCACCGGCAGCCAACCGAGGCGGACGTACGCTGCGACGCATGGGTGAGCAGACCGATCCCCCGGCCCGCACCCAGACCGGCGGCGGAACCGGCCGAGGACGAGCCCGGGCCTGGATCGGGTCCATGCGCGCGGTCAGCCGCATACTCAACGCGGGCGAGGCGGCCCAGCCCCGGGCGGCCAGCGCGGCGCCCACCAGGCGCAGCGCGATCGTCGACTGTGGTCTGTACGTGGACGGGGTACGCCAGGCGGGGGACCGGCACTACTCGGACGCGCTGGCCGCGGCTCGGGGCCAGCGCAACGCGTTCGTCTGGCTCGGCCTGCACGAGCCCGATGCCGCGGAGATGGCCGCGGTGGCCCGGGCGTTCGGGCTGCACGAGCTGGCGGTGGAGGACGCGGTCAAGGCGGGCCAGCGGCCCAAGCTGGAGCAGTTCGGGGAGATCAGCTTCCTGGTGCTGCGGACCGCTCGGTACCTGGAGCACGGCGAGCTGACCGAGACGTCCGAGGTGGTGGAGACCGGGCAGGTCATGCTCTTCATCGGACCCCAGTTCGTGGTCAGCGTCCGGCACGGGGATGCCTGCCGGCTGGCGCCGGTGCGCGCCGACCTGGAGACCAAGGCGGAACTGCTGGCGACCGGGCCGTGGGCGGTCGCGTACGCGATCACCGACCGGGTGGTCGACCTGTACATGGACGTGGCCGGTGCGGTGGAGGAGGACCTGGACCGGCTGGAGGAGCACGTCTTCTCCCGGCACTCGCACAGCCGGATCCAGCGCATCTACCAGCTCAAGCGGGAGCTGGTGGAGTTCAAGCGGGCGGTGATGCCGCTGCAGCGCCCGCTCGCGGCGCTGGTCTCCCCGGACGAGCGCCCACCGGTGCCGGCCGAGGTGCGCCGCTACTTCCGCGACGTGCAGGACCACCTGACCCGCACCGCCGAGCAGATCAACTCCTTCGACGACCTGGTCAACTCGATCCTGCAGGCCCGCCTGGCGCAGGTCACCGTGGATCAGAACAACGACATGCGCAAGATCGCCGCGTGGGCCGCGATCGCCGCCGTGCAGACGACGATCGCCGGGGTGTACGGCATGAACTTCGAACACATGCCGGAGCTGCACTGGAAGTACGGCTACGCGGGCATTCTCGCCCTGATGCTGGGCAGCGCCCTGGTGCTGTACCGCTTCTTCCGCCGCTCCGGCTGGCTCTGACCACCCCCCTCTTCCCCGCGATCTTGCACTTGTGTACCCCGGTAAAAGCGACATGTCATGTTATTTCGGGGGGCACAAGTGCAAGATCGCGGGAAGGGGGGAGGTCAGCGGCCGCGGTTGCTGGACGGGTGAGTCGTCGGGGAGATGGCCTCGGCCTCCGGCACCTCCGGCTCCGCCCCGCTCAGCGCGCGACGAGCCTGGTCGGCCAGCGGGCCCACGCCCTGCGTGCCCTTCCCGGGCATCGGCTGCCGGGTCTGGGACGTCAGCGGCGCGGCGGTCGTTGACTCCTGCGAGGCCTGCTTGTCCTCATGCGACTGCGCCATCTTGGTCGGCTCGCGCGGCGGCCGGGCGCTGGTGTCGTACGCGTCCCAGCTGGTATGCCGGCGGCGGCGCCCGATCAGCGTGCCCACCGCGCCGGCGGCGGCGCCGGCCGCGAGCAGGCCGGCGAGCCGGCGGCCGCGCCGCTTCCGCGCCATCTCGCGTTTCCGCTTGTTCCGCCCCATCATGGGCATCTTGTTTCGCCCCATCATCGGCATCATGCTGCGGGCCTTTTCGCCGGCCTGCTGCTTGCGTGCCGCGGCCATCCGGGCCATCGCGCCGGCCGCGGTGCCCATCGCCATGCGCTTCGCCGCGCTCATCCGCGGCCGCATGGCGGTCGAGACCGTGTCCGCGCCGTGCGACGCGGCCTGCTTCAGGTGGCCGAAGGACTCCCCCAACTCGTCTCGGAAGAGCTCACTGCGGGTCTTGGCCGGACGTCGGCTGAACACACCACATCACCTCCCTGGTGCTGGTGTTACCCCCCTGGTCATCCTCCCCCCTCGGGTGCGCCTGCGCGACCGGAACGGGGTACATGGGAGAATCCGGATAGGTAACTCAACTACGACAGGAGTACCCGTGGCCGAGACCCTGTACGCCACCCTGCACACCAATGCCGGGCCGATCCGACTCCAGCTCTTCCCCGACTACGCGCCCAAGACGGTGCGCAACTTCGTGGAGCTGGCCGAGGGCACCCGCCCGTACACCGACCCGCGCACCCGGCAGCCCGGCAGCGGGCCGTACTACGACGGCACCACGTTCCACCGGGTCATCAAGGGCTTCATGATCCAGGGTGGGGACCCGACCGGCACCGGGCGCGGCGGGCCCGGCTACACCTTCGAGGACGAGTTCAACTCGGAGCTGGTCTTCGACCGGCCGTACCTGCTGGCGATGGCGAACGCCGGGCCGCGCACCAACGGCTCGCAGTTTTTCATCACCGTCGGCCCGACCCCGCACCTCAACTTCAAGCACACCATCTTCGGCGCCGTGGCCGACGACGCCTCGGCCCAGGTGGTGGAGTCGATCGCGGCGACCGACACCGACCGCAGCGACCGGCCGATCCGGGACGTCGTGATCGAGCGCGTCGAGATCGAACGCGTCCCCGCTTAGCGCGTCACGCGGAACACCGCTACTGGGCCGCCCGCGCGATACCGTTGCGGACATGACCCAGCCCCCGCCGACGATCCCGGTCTGTTACCGCCATCCGGCGCGGGAAACCTACGTCCGGTGCACCAGGTGTGACCGACCGATCTGCCCCGACTGTATGCGGGAGGCATCGGTCGGTCACCAGTGTCCGGAATGCGTGCGTGCCGGCCGGCGCACCCAACGTCCGGCGCGGACCGCCTTCGGCGGCAGCCACGCCGGCCAGCACGGTTACGTCAGCCTGACGCTCATCGCGATCAACGTGCTGATGCTGATCGCCGCGGCGATCTCGGCGGGCAGCGGGGACGCGTTCGCCGGCGGCCGCGGCTGGGGCGGCCTGCTGGGCGCGCGCACCCCGCTGCACGAGTGGGGTTCCGTCCTCGGCCAGGCCCTCTACGGCAACCCGCCGCAGGTCCACGGGATCGCCGAGGGCGAGTACTACCGCCTGCTCACCGGCATGTTCCTCCAGTACGGCCTGCTGCACCTGATGCTGAACATGTGGGCGCTGTGGGTGCTCGGCCGGACGCTGGAGGCGGTCCTCGGCCCCGCCCGGTTCCTGGCCCTGTACCTGACCGCCGGGCTCGGCGGCAACGTGGCGGCCTACCTGTTCAGCGACCCGGCGGTGCTCACCGCTGGCGCCTCCGGAGCCATCTTCGGCCTGTTCGCGGCGCTGTTCATCGTGATGCGCAAGCTGGGCCGGGACACCTCGGCGGTGGTGCCGATCCTCGTGTTCAACCTGGTCCTGACGTTCTCCGTGTCGAACATCTCCATCGCCGGACACCTGGGCGGCCTCGTCATCGGCGCGCTGGTGGCGGTCGGCATGGCGTACGCGCCGCAGGCCCGCCGGGTGCTGCTCCAGAGCGGGACGGTCGTCGCGGTCCTGGTCGTGCTGGCCGTGCTGACCGTGGTGCGGACCAGTGCGCTGACCGGCTGAGCGGCGCGAGCTAGTGCCCTGACCGGCTGAGCGGCGCGAGCGCGGCCAGTGCCTCGGCCGGCGGCACGCCCAGGTCCCGCTCGCTGAGGAACAGGAGCTCGTCCCCGATGTCGATCTCCAGCAGCTCGGTGCGCAGGCCGAGCCGGTGCCGCTCGTCCACGCGTACCCGCTCGACCTGCGACCACGGCAACCGGCGGCGGCGGGCGACGCCCGTGACCAGGGTGACGCCCTCCGCGTCGGCCTTCAGCCGCACCGGGAACACCAGGTCGCGGACGGCGTACGCGCCGAGGCCGGCCGCCGCGACCGCGGCCAGCGACCGTCCGACCAGGTCGGACGCGACAGCGAGGCCGAGCAGTGCGAAGACCGCGGCGGCGGCGAGCTTCACGACCGGCAGCTTGCGCTGCACCCGCCACTCGAGAACGCGCCCATCCCCCGCGGCGTTCCCACCCGCCATGGCCTCAGCGTACTGTCGAGTAGTGCGTGATGCGGTCATAGTCGGAGCGGTACGGACGCCGATCGGCCGGCGCAACGGCGGCCTGTCCGCCATCCACCCGGTGGACCTGTCGGCGCACGTGCTGCGCGCGCTCGCCGACCGGGCACTGATCAACCCTGCGGACGTGGACGACGTGGTGTGGGGCTGCGTGTCGCAGGTCGGCGAGCAGTCCTGGAACATCGGCCGGAATGCGGTCCTCGCGGCCGGGTGGCCGGAGTCGGTGCCGGCGACCAGCGTCGACCGGCAGTGCGGATCAAGCCAGCAGGCGGTGCACGCCGCCGCGGCGGCGGTCATCGCCGGGCAGGCCGACCTGGTGGTGGCCGGCGGGGTGGAGTCGATGTCCCGCGTCCCGATGGGCGCGACGGGGCCCGGCACGCCGTACGGCGAGGCGCTGCGGGACCGCTACCGCGGCGTCGAGGGCTTCGCCGCGGACCAGCCGATCCCGTTCAACCAAGGCATCGGCGCCGAGATGATCGCCGCCCGGTGGGGCCTGAGCCGGCAGCAGCTCGACGAGTACTCCCTGCGCAGCCACCAGCTGGCCGCGGCGGCCGACTTCACTCCGGAGATCGCCCCGGTCGCCGGCCTGGCGCACGACGAAGGCATCCGGCGGGACACCTCGCTGGAGAAGCTGGCGGCGCTGCCCACCCCCTTCAAGCCCGACGGCGTGGTCACCGCCGGTTCGGCCTCGCAGATCTCCGACGGCGCCGCGGCGCTCGCCATCACCACCTCCGAGTGGGCGGCCGCGCACGGGCTGACCCCGCTGGCTCGTATCCATACCGCGGTGGTCGCCGCCGACGACCCGGTCATCATGCTCACCGCGCCCATCCCGGCCACCGAGAAGGCGTTGCGGCGCGCGGGGCTCACCCTTGACGACATCGGGGTGTACGAGGTGAACGAGGCGTTCGCCCCGGTGCCGCTGGCCTGGCTGGCCGAGACCAAGGCGGACCCGGACCGGCTCAACCCGCGTGGCGGCGCGATCGCGCTCGGACACCCGCTCGGCGGCTCGGGCGCCCGGATCATGACGACGATGCTGCACCACATGCGGGACAACGGGATCCGGTACGGCCTGCAGACCATGTGTGAGGGCGGCGGGATGGCCAACGCCACCATCCTCGAGCTGCTCTAGCGCTCCCGCCTCCGTGTTGATCATGCGATGAGTGGCGGCAGCCGACGGTCTCCGCCGCCAACGTCATGATCAACGCGTGCGCGCGCCCGGCGGGGGGCGGCATGATGGGCGGCGTGACTGGCGGCGGCAAAGGCCTGGTCCTCGTGGTGGAGGACGAGCGGCCGATCGCGGACCTGGTCCGGATGTACCTGGGCCGGGACGGGTTCGGCGTCCACGTGGAGCACGACGGGCCGGCCGGGCTGGCCGCCGCCCGCCGGCTGCGCCCGGTCGCCTGCGTCCTCGACATCGCCCTGCCCGGCCTGGACGGCACCGAGATCTGCCGGCAGCTGCGGGCGGCCGGTGACTGGACTCCGGTGATCTTCCTGACCGCGCGGGACGACGAGGTGGACCGGGTGGTCGGGCTGGAGCTCGGCGCCGACGACTACGTGACCAAGCCGTTCAGCCCGCGGGAGCTGGTCGCCCGGGTCAAGGCGGTGCTGCGGCGTACCGCGGGCGGGCCGGCCGAGCAGGAGCGGCCGCGCCAGGTCGGTCCGGTGGTGCTGGATCCCGCCCGTCGCTCCGTGGTCGCCGCCGGCGCGCCGGTCCAGCTCACCTCGACCGAGTTCGACCTGCTGGCGCACCTGATGGCAAGGCCGGGCCGGGTCTTCACCCGGGAGGAGCTGCTCGCCGCGGTCTGGGGGTACGCCGCGCAGGCCGGCACCCGAACCGTCGACGTGCACGTGGCGCAGGTGCGGGCGAAGCTGGGCGCCGCCGCCTCGGTCATCCGGACCGTGCGCGGCGTCGGCTACACGGCGGACGATGCCTGACCAGCGGCTCACCGAACCGCTGCCGGTGCTCCGCGCGCGGCGGCCAGGGTTCGCGCGGACCCTCACCGGCCGGGCGGTGCTGGTCGGCTGCTCGGTCGCGCTCGTCTCGGTCCTGGTCACCGCGCTGGTGGCGGTGCCGGTCACGCTGCGCGCCGGGCAGCGGCAGGCCCGCGAGGCGCTCGCCGCCGAGGCGAACGTGGCCGCGGCCGTGCTGCGCAACCGCCTGGACCGCGGCATCGTCACGCCGCAGGCCGGGCGGCTGCTGGCGCAGCTGCGCCGCGAGGGCATTGACATGTATCTGGTCCGGGACGGCCAGGCGGATCCGGCCGGCCTGCCGGACGCCGTGGTGCAGGCCGTCGCCGCGGGCGAGCGGGTCAGCCGGAGGGCCCGGGTGGACGGACGGCTGTCCATAGTGGAGGGGCGGCCGCTGGCGGCGGGGCAGGGGTTGGTGCTCGTCCGGCCGGCGGGCACGGGCGCGGCGTGGCTGCTGGTGCGCAGCCTGTGGCTGCCGCTGCTGGCCGGGCTGGGCGCCGGCGTGCTGGCCGGTGCGCTGCTGGCGCGCCGGCTGTCCCGCCCCATCCGCAACGCCGCCGTCGCCGCGGCGCGGCTCAGCGCCGGGGACCGGGCGGTCCGCGTCCCGGCCGAGCCGCCCGCCGAGGTGGAGGAGCTCGCATACGCCCTCAACGGCCTCGCCGCCGCGCTGGCGACCAGCGAGGGGCGGCAGCGGGAGTTCCTGCTCTCGGTCTCGCACGAGCTGCGCACGCCGCTGACCACCATCAAGGGGTACGCCGAGGCGCTCGCCGACGGCGTGGTCGGGCCGGACGGCGCGCAGCGGGCCGGGCAGACCGTGCTGGCCGAAGCCGCTCACCTGGACCGGCTCGTCACCGACCTGCTCACGCTGGCCCGGCTGGAGGCGGCGGATTTCCCGGTGGAGCTGACCATGGTGGATCTCGTCCAGCTCGTCCGGAGTGCGGCCGAGGCGTGGGGGTCGCGGTACGCCGGCACCGGCGTGGTGCTGCGTACGGAGCTGCCGGACGAGCCGGTCGTCGCGTACACGGATCCGGGGCGGGTGCGGCAGGTGGTGGACGGGTTGCTGGAGAACGCGCTGCGGGTGGTGCCTCCGGGTGCGCCGGTGGTCCTGGCGGTGGCCCGCGCCGGTGCGGCCGTGGTCGAGGTCCGGGACGGTGGGCCGGGCCTGACCGACGACGACCTCGCCGTGGCGTTCGAGCGCGGCGCGCTGTACGCGCGGTACCGAGGTGTCCGGAAGGTGGGCAGCGGGCTCGGCCTGGCCCTCGCCGCCCGGCTGGTCCGCCGGCTCGGTGGCCAGATCGAGGCCGGGCACGCCCCCGAGGGCGGTGCCAGGTTCACCGTGCGGCTGCCCGCCGATCCTTACCAAACTCGAACATTGGGCTGACAGTCTCCACTCCTGCTTGGGCCATGGTGAACATGCCGGCCTGTGGGCTGGCCCAGACCGTTGGCGAAGGGAGATCGTGACGATGCGGATGTACCGGCGGATCGGCGTTGCGGCTGCGGCCGGCGTGGCCGCGCTTGCCCTGGCCGGCTGCGGGGGCGGTGGCCCGGCCGGCGACGGGTTGGGCGCCGGTGGCGGGTTGGGCGCGGCGGCCTTCGACGTGAGCGCCGAAGGTGAGGCGCTGGCCGCACTCGGCCTCCCGGCCGCCGACCTCGCCGCCGCGGGCTACCAGGCCACGGACCCGAGCCCGAGCGCGGAGGCCGGCAAGGCGCACGGCAAGCCCGGGTGGCGTAAGCCGCGCCTCAACCGTGCGCTCCTGCGCAAGAACGCCTTGCACGGCGAGGTCGTGGTGCAGACCAAGGACGGCACGAAGACGGTGGTTGTGCAGCGCGGCCAGGTCACCGCGATCGACGACACCACGATGACCGTGAAGTCCACTGACGGGTTCACTCAGACGTGGCGGTTCGGTGACCCGATCCGGGTGGTGGAACACCGCAACACGGTCCAGCCGAAGGACATCACGGTGGGCACGCAGGTAGGCGTGGCGGGTGCCAAGGACGACGGCACCAGTACCGCCAAGCTCATCGTGGTCCCCACCAGGTGACCCGACCGGGCACCCTCCAGCCTGGAGGGTGCCCGGCCCGGCGGCCCGGACGGGCCCGCGCTGGTCCCTTTGGGGTACCAGCCCGGTCGCGCTCCGGAAAGCGGCCGCCTGGCTTTTTCATTTGAATCAACGGATGTACCTGCGTCAACGTAGGCGGGAAGCATGTGGCCTTCGGCAAACGTCCCCGATGCCGCCAAACCTCCGGTACCCTGGCAGTTTAGGGTCTACTGGTTGCCCCGCCTGCCACGTCGTGGAGTACGCCGTGAAGCTGTCCATCCTGATGCCCGTCTACAACGAGGAAGAACGGATCGCGGACGCGCTCAAGCAGGCGCTGGCGGTCGACTATCCCTGTGAGATCGAGCTGGTCGTGGTGGACGACGGCAGCAGCGACAGCACTCCCGAACTGCTCGCAGCCGTGGACGACCCGCGGCTGAGGACGGTCCGGCACGAGTACAACCAGGGCAAGGGCGCGGCGATCCGCACCGCGGTAGGGCTGGCTGAAGGGGACTACATGGTGATCCTCGACGCCGACCTGGAGTACGACCCCAAGGACATCCCGAAACTGCTCGCCCCGGTGCTGGACGGCCGGGCCACCGTGGTCTACGGCAACCGCTCCTTCGGCAGCCACAGCGCATACTCGTTCTGGTATGTCATGGGGAACAAGGCGGTCACCACGGTCGCCAACATCCTCTACAACTCCTACATCGGCGACCTGGAGACCTGCTTCAAGCTGCTGCCGGTTGCCCTCTACCGGTCGCTGGACGTGCGCTCACGTGGCTTCGGCATGGAGGCCGAGGTGACCGGAAAGCTGCTGCGCCGCGGCTTCCGGCCGTACGAGGTGCCGATCAGCTACCACGCGCGGACCAGGGAAGAGGGCAAGAAGATCACCTGGCGGGACGGCGTGCAGGCGCTGTGGATCCTCGGTCGCGAGCGGGCCCGCCGCCGCTGACCACGCCCCCTGACCACTGCCCCTTGACCACCGGCGCTTGACCACCGGCCCGCCGCCGCGGGCCGCGCCGTACCGTCGTTGGCCGCCGCCTTGCAGCCGTGGACGCTTTTCGGCCGGCCTAACGGGTGAACTCGCGGATCGAGGCGCGCAGCCCCGCGGCGTCCAGGCCGTGCCAGCGGGCATGGTCGGCCGGGGAGCCGTAGCGCCGCAGGTCGGCGCGGCCCACGCCGAGGGCGAGCAGCTGGTGCGGTACGCCCTGGAGCGCCTCCGCGGCCAGCCGCGACGACGTGCCCGCGAGGTACGGCTCGACGAGCACGACCTTGGCCGCAGGCGAGGCGAGCTCTCGCAGCCCGGCCGCGTCGAACGGGCGCGGCGTGTTGGTGTAGGCCACCGCCACGTCCAGGCCGGCCGTACCCTTCAGGACCGGATCGAGCACCGGGCCGACCGCCACCACCAGCGCCCGCGAGCCGTCCCGAACCTTCTGCAGCCGGCTGGTGGTCTGCTGCGGCTGCTCGTTCTGCTGCGTGGACAGGCGAACGTAGACCCGGCCGTCGTGGGCCGCCGCGGCACGCAGCATCGTCTCGACCTCGTCCGGGTGGCCGGGGACCAGCACCGTCCATCCGTCCAATGTGTCCAGAAGTGCCACGTCAGCCGGGGAGAAGTGCGTGTAGCCGTACCCCGAGCCGTCATAGGAGGCGCCGACGCTGACCAGGACCGCTCCCACGCCCTGGTGGTTGAGGTCCAGCTTGATCTGCTCGTACACCCGGTCGACGGTGAATGTGGCGTACGAGTGGACGATCGGCCGCAGGCCGGTCATCGCCAGCCCGCCGGCCGCACTGACCATGAGCTGTTCCCGGATGCCCATGTTGAGCACCCGGTCCGGGTGCCGGACGGCGGACTCGGCGAACAGATCCGCGGAGATGTCGGCCAGCACCAGCGCGGTGCGGGGATCCTCGTCGAGCAGGGCTGTGGTCGTACGGACGAATCGATTGCGCATCGTCTACCTCTTGGGTTCCACAGTGGCCACAACCACGTGCGGCCGGTCCGGTTCGTGTGCACGCAGCGCGGCCGCGATCGCGGCGTGGTCGCGGCCGTTCACAGTGCGGGCGGTCCAGCCGTTGACGGTGAACCTGCTCGCGATGCCGCCTGGCCAGCCGTGCGTGGCCGACTGGTTGTCGATGACGATTGCGGTGATCCGGTCGAGCCCGATGGCGCCGGCGTAGGCGATGGCTTCGTGGTTGGAGCCCTCGTCCAGCTCCGCGTCGCCGAGCAGCACGTAGACCCGCGGGGACAACAGCCCCTGCGCCCGCAGCCCCAGTGCGGTGCCGACGGCGAGGCCCAGGCCGTGCCCGAGCGAACCAGAACTGATCTCCACGCCGGGCACCAGCATCCGATCCGGGTGGTGGCCGAGCCGGCTCTGCGGGCCGGCCCAGTCGTCCAGCCACTCGTCCGGGATGAACCCCTTGGCCGCGAGGACCGCGTAGTACGCCTGCGGCCCGTGCCCCTTCGACAACAGGAAGCGGTCCCGCTCGGGATCTTCGGTCTTGTCCGGCGCGACCCGGAGAACCTGGTCGTAGAGGACCCACAGGACGTCCAGCGTGGAGTGCGCACTCGGCTCGTGTTTTTCGTCTCCGGTGAGTCGCCTCAGCTTCTCTGCCAATGCGTCCATGGCGGTATCCTGTAAGTTGAAGCTCACTTCAACTCAAGGCTGGTGTGGTGCAGGACTCATTGACCATCGGCGAGCTCTCGGCCCGCAGCGGCGTCGCGCCGTCCGCCCTGCGGTACTACGAGCGGTTGGGCCTGATCCGGGCCAAGCGCACGAGCGGCAACCAGCGCCGGTACGAGCGGGCCGAACTGCGCCGGGTGGCCTTCATCCGGATCGCCCAGCAGGTCGGCGTTTCTCTGGAGGAGATCCGCACCGCCCTCGCCGAGCTGCCGGAGTCCCGGACACCGACTCGCGCGGACTGGGAACGGCTGTCCCGGCACTGGCAGAGGCGGCTGACGGAGCAGATCGCGTTGCTGGAGCGGCTGCGCGACAACCTCGCCGGCTGCATCGGCTGCGGCTGCCTGTCCCTGAGGCGCTGCCGCCTCTACAACCCGGACGACCAGCTCGCCGCGCTCGGCCCCGGCCCTCGCCGCATCCTCTCCGCCCCGTCCGCTCCCTCGGCCCCCTTGCGTCGATCATGAGGTTGGCTCGTGCGCGAGATGTCGGGCTACCTAGCTCATGATTATTGAGATCCGGCGGAGAGCAGCAGGACCTTGCCGATGTGTTCGTTCTCCCCGACGATCCGGTGCGCCTGCGCCGCCTCGGCCATCGGCAGGCGCCGGTCGATCACCGGCCGCACCGCGCCGGACTCCACCAGCGGCCAGACCTGCTCCCGGACGTGCCGTACTATCTCGGCCTTCTCCTCCAACGGACGGGCCCGCAGCGTCGTCGCGGAGATGGATCCGCGCTTCGCCATCAACGCGGTCAGGTTCAGCTCCGCCTTCGAGCCGCCCTGGGCGCTGATGATCGCCAGGCGTCCGTTGGGCGCGAGCGCGTCGATGTTGCGGGCCAGGTATGCGGCTCCCATGATGTCGAGGATCACGTCCACGCCCCGGTTGCCGGTGACCTTTCGGGCGGCCGCCACAAAGTCTTCCGTCAGGTAGTCGATGGTGACATCGGCGCCCAACGCGCGCAGCGCGTCGTGCTTGCCGGCTCGCGCCGTCGTGAGGACCCGGGCGCCCAGCGCGCGGCCGAGCTGGATCGCGAACGTGCCGATGCCGCTGCCGCCGCCGTGGACCAGCAGCGTCTCTCCGCTGCGCAGGCCGGCGATTTCCACCACATTGGACCAGACGGTGCAAGCCACCTCGGGCAGCCCCGCCGCGTCCGCCAGGTCCACCCCTCGCGGGGCCGGCAGGACCTGGCCGGCCGGCACCGCCACCTTCTCGGCGTAGCCGCCACCGGCCAGCAGCGCACACACCTCATCCCCGGCGCGCCAGCCGCCCTTGACCTCCGAGCCGACCGCGGCCACCCGCCCCGAGCACTCCAGGCCCGGGTACGGCGGCGCGCCGGGCGGCGGGTCGTAGCGGCCCATGCGCTGGAGCAGGTCGGCGCGGTTGACGGCAGAGGCGCTCACCTCGATGAGGACTTCGCCCGGACCAGGCACCGGGTCGGGGACCTCGCGCCAGCTCAGCACCTCGGGACCGCCCGGCTGTGTGATCGTCACGGCATACATGGGCCCTAGTCTTACCCTTGCCGGTAGGCCGGGTCACGGTCGCGGTGCCGAAGGTCTACGCGGTCTGGCACACTAGGCACGACTGCGGACCATCGCGGACCAAGGCCGAAGAATCGGATCATGGTCACGCGTTTCCGCAGCTCAGGAGGGCTCGCCTAGTGGCCGATGGCGGCGGTCTTGAAAACCGCTAGGGGTGGTGACACTCCTCGTGGGTTCGAATCCCACGCCCTCCGCTCCACCAGTAGAAGGCCCCCCGCTGACCAGCGCTGACGCGCCGGCAGAGGGCTTTCCATCCAGGTTGTGCCGGTCTCGCTCGGTCTCAGAGCCTGTCCGGTAACGGTTTCAGGTCTGTACGGCGGCGTGGCGGGCGAGGCGGCGGGTCATGATGATGATCATTGACCATTGGACGAAGGCGGCGTGGTGGGCGGGTCGGCGTTCGTAGTCGCGGACGGTGCGTCTGCTGCGGGTGATCCAGGCCAGGGTGCGTTCGACGACCCAGCGTCTGGGTAGGACCTGGAAGCCGACCTGGCCGGCGAGTTTGGTCACGACCTCGACGCAGATCCGTAGCGTGGTGGTGGCCCAGTCGACCAGGTGGCCGGCATAGCCGCCGTCGACCCACACCTTGGCCACGGTGGGGAAGGCCATCCGTAGGGCGTGCAGCAGTGCCCGGGCGGCGTGGCGGTCCTGCACGCTGGCGGCGGTGACCAGCACGACCAGTAGCAGACCGGTGGTGTCCACGGCGATGTGCCGCTTGCGGCCGTTGACGTTCTTGCCGGCGTCGTAGCCGCCGCTGGTGCGGGCGACGGTCTCCGCGGCCTTGACGGACTGGGAGTCGGCGATCGCGGCGGTGGGGGTCGTGGCGCGGCCGGCGACGGCGCGGGCCCGCTCGCGCAGCATGTTGTGGATGCGGTTGACGGTGCCGTCGGCGCTTTAGCGCAGGTGGTAGTCGTACACCGTCTTCCAGGGTGGGAAGTCGGCGGGCAGGGCCCGCCAGACGCCGCCGTTGTGGGTGAGGTAGCGGATCGCGTCGACGATGTCGCGGCGGGAATGCCGGGCTGGTCGGCCACCGCGGCGGCCCGGCTGGCCGGTCGGGATCAGCGGCGCGACCAGCGCCCATTCCGCGTCGGTCATGTCCGACGGGTACCGCCGTACGCGGCGGCTGGGTAGATGTCCGGCGGGATCGACCGGGTCGGTAGGTGCGCCGGCGCCGGTAACCAGGTAGAACGTCATGGAGGGCCTTGGGGTCGGGTACGTCAGGTGGGGTCACCTGTGCACGTACTCC
>Ga0310834_100332_pt1 | contig 64254 bp, 56 predicted proteins | sample SM_ome_2_FD_201314 | JGI IMG/M metagenome (GOLD analysis project Ga0310834, IMG submission 201314) | Sorghum-adapted microbial communities enriched on stacked mutant (SM) sorghum from Joint BioEnergy Institute, Emeryville, California... ...
CGCCGCGCCAACGCCTCCGCAACCGCCACCTGCCCCTGCCCAAACCGAGTCGTCCAATGCAACGTCCACCCCACCAACTCCCCCACCGCATCCACCACCCGACCCCCATCCCCGTCATCGGAGGCCGACCCAGACTCGGCCGCCCGCGTCGCCGCCACCACCCGCGCCAGATCCGCCAACAACTCACCCTGCACATGCCACAACAACCGAGCCCGCGCCGCGACCACATCCAACATCGCATCCGCCCCAACCACCGACCGGTCAACCGACGCCAACGCCGCCGCCAACCCCGGCCCCGGCACCATCGCCACCAACTCCGCCAGCGACGACCCCCGCCTCGCCTCCATACCACCAATCATAAAACACATGTACGATGTACGCATGTACCAAACCACACGCGTCGCACACCGAAGCCACCGGCCAGTCCAGGCCACCACCAACGATCCATTGTGGATAGAACAACGACCGAGCTCAGGGTGGTCAGAAGACCGTGGTGGTCAGAAAGAGGTGCTCCGGTGTGGCCCAGTCGAGCGAGGGCGGGCCCAGTCCGCCGGCCACGAGCACAGCACTGGTCCGCTCCGCTCGGCCCACCAGCTGCCGGCGGTCCCGGCGCCAGTAGCCGAGCACCAGGCGACCGTCCCGCCGCAACGCCCGCCGGATGATTTCCACAGTAGACAAATCGGAGCCGAGAAAGAGGTTGACGTTCAACGCGAAGATCGTGTCGAACGATCCATCATCAACGACCAGCCGTGCCAGATCAACCTGCCGGACCTCGGCGACGCCGCGGGCGATGTGCTCGGCATTGCGCCGGACGGCGCGGGTCACCGCCGCCGCCGACCGGTCGATGGCCAGAATGTGACCGGTCGTGAGCCGAGCGGCCACAGCCGCCACGGCCGTACCCCCGCCACACCCGATCTCCAGCAGTCGGTGCCCCGGTTCGACGCCCAGTCGGGGTATCGCCAGACGGACCAGCGTCGGCAACCGGGACGCCGCCGCGCCGTCACCATCCACTGTGGCCATCGTCCCGTGAGTGGACCTGCACGAGGTCAGCGTACGCCAGCCTCAAGCCAGGTACTGGGCAACCACGGCGGGGCCCGATGGAACGACAGGAGTGGGAGCGAGCCCGGGTGGGTCATCCCGGCCGCAGCCGGTCAGCGCCGCAACCGCCGAGGCGACCCCGAGGCCGAGCACCGCTCGTCGGCTCACCGACGTCGGCCGGTCGTGTCACAGGGCTCGCGACGAGACGCAACCAGCCGGGCCACGAGGTTCGCCGCGACCCGCCACGAAGTCCACTCGGCCGGCGGACGCGTCAATCAACCCCGCTGGGAGTGGGTCACGCCCAACCCGCCGGGCGGTACCAGGCCGCCGGGGTGTCAGTGGACCCGCCGAGGACCGTTTCACCAGCCCGACAAACCGTTAAACCGGCTCACCGAGACGGGTCAGTCGGCCCGCTGGGGCACGATGGCGTTCAGCCGACCGACGACGGCGGCCCGGGACCGTACGCCCAAACGATCGAAGATCGCCTCCATGTGGCGCCGCACGGTGCTGTCGGCGACGCCCAGTTTCTGGGCGATGGCGGCGTTGGTGTACCCGTCGGCGAGCAGCAGCGCGACCTGCGCCTGTCGAGACGTGAGCCCGAGCGCCATCACGTCCTGCTCGGTCAACCGACGTGGCTGGCGAATCCACAGCACGTGTGGACCGACCGGGGATCGCAGCAGCCGGGCCTCGAACGCGTCGCCGCCGCCGACCCGAACGGGCACGGTCGACCGCGCCAGGGCCCACGGGTCGGCCGGCGATCCGGACATGGCCGACCAGAGGTTGTCCAGCCGGGCCCCGACCGACAGGTCCACGCCGATGGTCACCGCGACGTCGTTGGACTGCAGCACCGTACCCGAGTCGTCGACCAGCACCACCGACCAGCCATCGTCGGCCAGCGCCGCGTCCCGCCGCCGGACCGCCTCGGCGTGGGTGACCAACCGGTAGAGGTTCACCAGGTGCAGTCGCATCTCGGTCAGCAGGGCACGTTCCTCGGCCGAGAACTCGGTGCCGTCGCGGTTGACCACCAGTGCCACGTAGACACCCGGGGGTGCCGGCAACAGGAACGCGATCTGACTGTGGACCCCGCGCGGCGCGTACAGCTCCCGGTAGAGGGTGGTGTGCCGGAACTCGCCGGCGGGATCGACGTCGGACCAGCTCGTGACGCCGCCCTCCCCGGTCGCCTCGAAGTGCCGCAGGATCGGGTTCTCGAACATGTGCTGCCGGAAGATCTCGGCGTAACGGGCGTACGCCTCGGGATCTACCGGCGGGTACAGGAGCGTGAAGGACCGGCGGGCGGCTGTGTTGGCCTCGTTGTACGACGCGCTGACCCCGGGCACGAGGCGCAGCAACTGCTGACAGCACCGGACGGCGAAGTCATGGAGGTCTTCGGCCTCGCCGATGATGCGCAGCGACTCCAGCAGCTGGTCGTCGCGACTCGGCACCCTAGCCTCCGTGTCCGTCCTGTCGGGAGCCTCCGTGTCCGTCCTGTCGGGACGCTCGGGCTGCGGCCCCCGCACGGAGCCGGCCGACCACGGCGGCCCGAGAGGATACGTCGAGCCGACGGAACACCGCGTCCAGGTGCGCGCGTACGGTGCCGGTCGAGATGCCCAGTCGTTCGGCGATGCGCTCGTTGGTGAGCCCGTCGACGAGCAGCACCGCTACCTCCGCCTGCCGCTCGGTGAGCCCGAGCGCGACCGCGTCCGCCACGGTGACCTGGTGGGGCTGACGGAGCCACAGCACGTGCGGCCCGACCGGGTAGCGCACCAGGCGAACCTCCACCGAGGCGTCGGGCAGCCGGGTCCATTCGCCCCCGGACAACGCCGACCACAGCGGCCCGTCCTGAAGCCGGGCCCCGGGCGTGAGATCGGCCCCGGCGGCCCGGCCGATGGTCACGGCGAGGTCATTGGACTCCAGCACGGTTCCGGCGTTGTCGACGAGCACCACCGACCAGCCGTTGTCGGCCAGCGCCGCGTCCCGCTGGCGGTCCGCCTCGGCATGGCTGACCAGCCGGTAGAGGTTGACCAGGTGCGCCCGCAGCTCGGCTAAGAGCGCCCGCTCCTGTGCGGTGAACTCCGTCCCGTCACGGTTGATCGCCAGTCCCACGTGAATGCCCGGAGGCGCCGGCAGCAGGAACCCGAGCTGGCTGTGGATGCCGTTGGGGGCGTAGAACTCCCGGTACAGCGTGGTCTGGAAGAACGTTCCCTCGGGGTCGAGGTCGGACCAGGTGGCGATGTCGTCGCCGCCGGTCATCCCGAAGTAGCGTACGAGCGGGTTGTCCCACATGTACTTCTCGAAAATGCCGATGTACTGGACGTACCACTCCCGCCCGGGATCGGGATATACGACGCCGGCTACCCGACCGACGGTCAGGTTGGCCTCGTTGTACGACGCGCTGACGCCCGGCACGAGGCGCAGCAGCTCCCGGCAGACCCGTACGGCGAAGTCGTGGATGCTATCTGCAGCCCCGACGATGCGCAGCGTCTCCAAGACCTGCTGGCGGTCAGTGGGCACGAGCGGGCTCTCGGGTGGGGCGGTCACGGGATTCCTTCGGCAACGGATCGGCATCGAAGCCTTTCGGCGGCGATCGTACCGTTTGCCCCGATGCCGATGCGACACCGTGTGCGTCGCACATACGTCATTTGACCCATGGCGCACGCCGGGGTTGCGATCGTAGCCTTCGCAGGGACCCGGGGGGTAGCGATCGACTACGGCCCGCACGAGAGCGGCGACTCGTGCGGGCCGTGGCATTTCTAGATGCAGCGTGGCGGATTCCGGCCCTGATCGCCTCGACCATCCGGCACTGGTCGCCTCGACCCCGGCACTGGTCGCCTCGACCCCGGCGCTGGTCGCTGGCCGTCCACCTTTGGATGGCAAGGCCTCAAAGCGCTGCCCGCCCCTTCGGTCAGTGACCGCCTCGACCGGTCGGGCAACGATCGCCTCTGTCCTCCGCGCAACGATCGCTACAGCCCTTCGGGCAATGGCGGCTGCAGCCCGTCAGGCAATGGCGGCTGTAGCCCGTCGGGCCAGGATCGCTTAGCCCTTCGGGCAGGATCACCGCAGTCGTACGCTTGCCGGCATGCCGAGCGTGAGTGGCCGTCGTCTGGCGCCGCGGAAGTGGCTCGCCGCCGCCAGCGAACGACTCGTGGCTGAGGTGGCGGGGAGCGTGGCCGACGCCCCCGCGTCCGCCGTGCTCGCGGAGCTGGATCGGCTCGTCGCCGAAAACCATCGCATCCATGACAAAGAGTGCATTAACCTCAATCCCGCCACAAACATCATGAACCCTCGGGCGGAGGCCATGCTTTCGTCCGGACTGGGTCCACGGGCATCGCTAGGTCACCCCGGGGACAAGTACGCCTGAAAGCAATCGAACGAATCGAAATCATTGCGGCCGAACTCGCCGCCGAGGTGTTCGGGCCGCGGTACGCCGAGGTGCGGGTCGGTTCCGGCGCTCTGGCCAACCTGTACCTTCCTGGCCACCTGTCGGCCCGGCGATACGATCATCGCACCGCTGCTGAGCATCGGTGGCCACGTCACGCACCACGCCGCCGGCGCGGCCGGGTTGTACGGCCTGAAGACCGTGCCCGCCCCGGTCGACGCCAACGGGTACACCGTGAACGTCGACGGCCTGCGTGCCCTCGCCCACGAGGTGCGGCCCGCGCTCATCACCCTGGGGTCGAGCCTGAACCTCTTCCCCCACCGCGTCGCGGCGGTGCGCGAAATCACCGTCGACACCAACGGACTTCGCCTGGGTACGCCCGAGGTAGCCCGGCTCGGCATGACGCCCGACGACATGCCCGACCTGGCCCGGTTCATCGCCCGGGGACTCGACCCGGAGATGGACCCGTCGACGGTCGCGGCCGACGTGACCGCCTGGCGGGCCCGATTCTCCGGTGTCGCGTTCACCGCGGGCTGAGCCGTTGGCCGGCGGGCCCCGGCAGAGGGCTCCGCTGAAGGCCCGTCCGCCGGCCCCCTCGAAGGACACCGTCGGCGGGCCCGCCGGACCCATCAGACGACTCCGTCAAAGGGCCGGCCGGACCCATCAGACGACTCCGTCAAAGGGCCCGCCGGACCCGTCCGATGACTCCGTCAAAGGGCCCGCCGGACGGCCCGCGTCAGCGGTCGGCGCCCGCGAGGTAACGGGCGTACGCGTCGATGGTGAAGAACGCCGGCAGGTCCTCGGTGAACGTGTGGTCGATGAGCACCGCCACGGCGTCGTCCAGATGGGACAGTTCGCCCCGCAGGGCCGACGCCTCTTCGTCCACGATGGACCGCACGAACTCGGGCGTCACCCGACCGCCCCCGGCCATGGGGGTGCCGTGGTGGACCCACTGCCACAGCTGGCAGCGGGCGATCTCGGCCGTGGCCGCGTCCTCCATCAGGTTGAAGATGGCCGCCGCTCCGGTGCCGCCGAGCCACGCGTCGAAGTACCGCAGCGCGACCGCGACGTTGTTGCGCACCCCTGCCTCGGTCACCTGGCCCGGCGTCTTGTCGACGGCGAGCAGTTCCTCGGCAGTGACCACGACGTCCTCGCGCAGCCGGTGGATCTGGTGAGGTGCGTCCCCGAGCACGCTGTCGAAGACCTCACGACAGATGGGCACCAGCCCGGGGTGTGCCACCCACGAGCCGTCGAACCCGTCGCCGGCCTCGCGCTGCTTGTCCGCCCGGACCTTGGCCAACGCGACCTCGTTGACTTGCGGGTCGCGGCTGGGGATGAAGGCCGCCATGCCGCCGATGGCGTGGGCGCCCCGCTTGTGGCAGGTACGCACCAGCAGCTCGGTGTAGGCCCGCATGAACGGCACGGTCATCGTGATCTCGGCCCGGTCGGGCAGCACGAAGTCCGACCGGTGCCCGAAATTCTTGATGACACTGAATATGTAGTCCCATCGACCTGCGTTGAGCCCGGCGCTGTGGTCCCGCAGCTCGTACAGGATCTCCTCCATCTCGAAGGCCGCGGTGATCGTCTCGATCAGCACGGTGGCCCGGATCGTGCCCTGCGGGATGCCGAGGTAATCCTGAGCGAAGCGGAACACGTCGTTCCACAGCCGCGCCTCGCGGTAGTCCTCGAGCTTGGGCAGGTAGAAGTACGGGCCACGGCCGGAGTCGAGGAGCCGGCGGGCGCAGTGGAAGAAGTACAGCCCGAAGTCGACCAGGCTGGCCGAGATGGGTCGCCCGTCGACGAGAATGTGCTTCTCCACCAGGTGCCAACCCCGCGGCCGCACCACGATGGTGGCTACCTGCTCACCCAGCCGGTAGTGCTTCCCTTCCGGGGAGGTGTACTCGATCGTCCGGTCGATGGCGTCCCGCAGGTTCAGCTGCCCGCTGATGATGTTGCGCCAGGTGGGCGACGTCGCGTCCTCGAAGTCGGCCAGCCACACCTTCGCGCCGGAGTTCAGCGCGTTGATGGTCATCTTCCGGTCGGTCGGCCCGGTGATCTCCACCCGGCGGTCCTCCAGCCCGGGTGCCGGCGGGGCGACCCGCCACGACGGGTCCTCCCGGATCGCCGCGGTCTCGGGCCGGAACCCGGGCAGGTCGCCCAGGGCGAAGCGGGCCCGGCGGGCCCGGCGGGTGTCGAGCACGGCCACCCGGGCCGCGGCGAACTCGCCGTCGAGCGCGACCAGGAAGTCCAGCGCGGCCGGGGTCAGGATCTCCTCGAACCCCGGCTCCATGCGTCCGGTGATCTCGATGCTCACGCCGACCCGACCCCCTCCATCTGCTCACTCGGCTCCAGCTGCTCGTCCGACCCGAACTGCTCTTCCTCGGTCGACCCGCGCAGCGCCACCGTCTCCGCCGCGGGGTTCAGCACGGTGCTGATCAGGTCGAAGTAGCCGGTGCCGACCTCGCGCTGGTGCTTGACCGCGGTGTACCCGTACGCCTCGGCGGCGAACTCCCGCTGCTGCAGGGACACGTACGCCGGCATGCCCTCGGCCGCGTAGCCCCGGGCAAGGTCGAACATCGAGTAGTTGAGCGCGTGGAAGCCGGCCAGGGTGATGAACTGGAACTTGTAGCCCATGTGGCCCAGCTCGTTCTGGAACTTGGCGATCGTGGCGTCGTCGAGGTGCCGGCGCCAGTTGAACGACGGCGAGCAGTTGTAGGCGAGCATCCTGTCCGGGTACTCGGCCTTGATCGCCTCGGCGAACCGCCGCGCCACGTCGAGGTCGGGCGTGCTGGTCTCCATCCACAGCAGGTCGGCGTAGGGCGCGTACGCCAGGCCTCGCGCGATGCAGGGCTCGATGCCGGGGCGCACCCGGTAGAAGCCCTCGGCCGTCCGCTCCCCGGTGACGAAGGGCCGGTCCCGCTCGTCGACGTCGCTGGTGAGCAGGGTGGCCGCCTGAGCGTCGGTCCGGGCGATGATCAGCGTGGGCACGCCGGCGACGTCGGCGGCGAGCCGGGCGGCGTTGAGCGTCCGGATGTGGGCACCCGTGGGCACCAGCACCTTGCCGCCGAGGTGGCCGCACTTCTTCTCCGACGAGAGCTGGTCCTCCCAGTGCACCCCGGCTGCACCGGCCGCGATCATCGCGCTCATCAGCTCGTACGCGTTGAGCGGTCCGCCAAACCCGGCCTCGGCGTCGGCCACGATCGGCACCAGCCAGTCCACATCGGAGGTTCCCTTCTCGGCAACCTCGATCTGGCCCGCCCGCAGCAGGGCGTTGTTGATACGCCGCACTACGGCCGGCACCGAGTTGGCGGGGTAGAGGCTCTGGTCCGGGTAGGTCTGGCCGGCGAGGTTCGCGTCCGCAGCCACCTGCCAGCCCGACAGGTAGATGGCCTTCAGCCCGGCCCGCACCATCTGGACGGCCTGGTTGCCGGTGAGCGCGCCCAGCGCCCGGATGTACGGCTCCTCATGCAGGAGCCGCCACAGCCGCTCGGCCCCGCGCCGGGCCAGGGTGTGCTCCTCCTGCACCTGCCCGCGCAGGCGGATCACCTGCTCCGGTCCGTATGTCCGCTTCACCCCCCGCCACCGCGGGTCGGTCGCCCACTCATGGTCCAGTTGCTCGGCCGCACGGGCCTGCTCGGTAACTGCTGGTGGCATGGCCCCTCCTCACGTCGTCGTGGTTTCGCAACCTTGGCATGGGGGGTTTAGTCCGTCCAGTACCTAAATCAGCCAAATTCTGGGAAACGGAGGCCGCATTTTGCGAAGTTGCGAAATGGTTGCTTGGCAGTCCGCCAACGTATCCTGGGTGCCCGAGCCGTACGTGCCGGCACGCAAGGCCAGGACACGGGCCACGACCCGTGTCAGGAAGGACGCCCTCCTGACGCCCGGCGCCGCAGGAAGGCGTCCCTCCTGACGCCTGGTGCACAACAAGGCGTCCCTACTGACGCCCGTTGTGCAGCAAGGCGTCCTTCCTGGCGTCCGGTCGGGGGAAGGGGGTGATCAGGTGGGCAAGACGTTTGCGGGCGCCCGACTGCGTCGGCTGCGCGAGGAGCGCCGGATGAGCCAGATCGAGCTGGCCCGCCAGCTGAACATCTCACCGAGCTACCTCAACCAGATCGAGCACGACGCGCGCCCGCTCACCGTCCCGGTGCTGATCCGGCTCACCGAGGTCTTCGGGGTCGACACCGCCTACTTCGCACCGCAGGACACGTCCCGTCTCGTGAGCGACCTGCGTGAGGCTCTGCCCGCGCGGGCCAGCCTGGCCGACCTCACCGAGCTGGCCACCAAGCTGCCGGAGGTGGCCGAAGCGGTCATCGAGCTGTACCGGCGCTACCGGCAGACGTCCGACCAGCTCGCCGAGCTCGTGGGCGACCGCGAGGCCGTCCACCTGCAGTCGCCGCACGACCAGGTGACCGACTTCTTCTACCGACGGCAGAACTACATACCGGAGCTCGACGAGGCGGCCGAGATCCTGGCCGCCCGCATCGGCATCCGACCCACCAACATGCTGCCCGCGCTGGTGCGGCACATCACCGAACGGCACGGAGTACGCATTCAGCTCGACGACGCCCGGACCATGGGCGGCGAGCTGCACCGCTACCGGCCGGGCACCAAGACCCTGCACCTGTCGACGTCCCTGCGCCCCGGACAACAGGCCATCCGCATCGCGGCCCAGATCGGCCTGCTCGAGTACGCCGATGTCATCGACGAAATCATTGAACAGGAGCAGTACGACGATCTGCAGACCCGGATCCTGCTGCGGGTCGGGCTGGCCAACTACTTCGGCGCGGCGCTGATCCTGCCGTACGGTCAGTTCCTCGTGGCGGCGGAGGCCTTGCGCTACGACATCGAGCTGCTCACCGAACACTTCGCCATGGGGTGGGAGAGCGTCTGCCACCGGCTCTCCACCCTCCAGCGCCCGAAGGCCCGCGGCGTGCCGTTCTCGTTCGTCCGGGTGGACCGGGCCGGCAACATGTCCAAGCGGCAGTCGGCCACCGGCTTCCCGTTCTCGCGGTCGGGCGGCACCTGTCCACTGTGGAACGTCTACGAGGCGTTCAGCTCGCCCGGCCGGGTCGTCACCCAGGTCGCGGTGATGCCGGACGGCCAGCGTTACCTGTGGATCGCCCGGACGGTCACCCGGCACCACGGCGGCTACGGCAAGCCCGGCAAGGTCTTCGCCATCGGGCTGGGGTGCGAGCTGCGGCACGCTCCTCGGCTGGTCTACTCGGCCGGCGTGGACCTCGACGCCGCGGGCGCGGCCACCCCGATCGGCCCGGGCTGCCGCACCTGCGAGCGACTGAACTGCCCTCAGCGCGCGGCCCCGCCCATCGGCAGCCGGCTGGACCTCGACGAGAACCGCAGCACCTTCGTTCCCTACCCGCTGCGGCTCGAGTCGTAGGCGGGTTCAGCGGGATCGGGCCAGCAGCGGCGCGGAGGCGTGGGCGATGGCCCAGTTCAACGCGTAGTCGGCCACGACCTCCCAGCCCGGCGCCCCGCACGTCCAGTGGTCGCGGTCGCCAAACTCGTGGTACCCGGTGAGCGACCCCGACTTCCGGTAGCGCTTGGCGTTGGACCGTTGCACCGACGGCGGCATGGTGTGGTCCTTCCCACCGGCGATGAACAGCAGGGGCGGCCGGTCGGCCGTGTAGTCCACCCAGGTCTCCTGGCGGCCGGGCTTGAGGTTGGCGATGAACCCGTACTCCCAGATCAGGTTGCCCGGCGCCGGGATGTGGTAGCGGTCCCAGACCGCCCGGGACTCCTCCTCCGACAACGTGTTCGTGAACGCGTAGTGGAACTGTTCGGGCGTGAACCCGAACGCCTTGTGCCGGTTGGCCGGGTTCTTCAGCGCGGGGAACAGCGCCTTCGCCTGCACGGGTGGCAGCACGCGGACGCCCTCGGTGGGAGCCGAGTTGATCGCCACACCCGCACACCCGAGCCCACGGGCCAACAGCAGCTGCGTCAGCGCGCCGCCGAAGGAGTGACCCATGATGATTGGTGGTCGCGGCAGCGACCCGAACACGCCGGCCAGGTGGTCGACGGTCTCCGGGACGGTCACGGCGGCGATGACGTCCGGGTTCTCCCGCAACGCCTCGACCTCGATCTCGAACCCCGGGTAGGCAGGGGTGAGCACCCTCATCCCGCGGGCCTGATAGTGGTCGACCCAGTGCTCCCAGCTACGGGGCGTCATCCACAGCCCATGGATCAGGACTACGGTGTCCGGCTTGCTGCTCTCCATGAGGCAAGTCTCGCGGCCGACCAGAGTCGGTACGCGTTTTTCCGCCGATCGGCTGCGACGAGCGCGCATCGGTGGTATGGCTTCGCGTTCGGCGTCCGCCGGGTACTAGGGTCGCGGGGGTGACCGACTGGGGAGTCTCTACGACGGGAAGAACCACCGGGACGGTGCTGATCTATAAGATTCTTGGTATCGATGAATGGCGCGCCGCCCAGGCGGCGGGCGAGTTCCGGGGCTCGGCCGCCGACCTGGCCGACGGGTACGTGCACTTGTCGACCGCGGAACAGGTCGTCGAGACCGCGGCGCGGCACTTCGCCGGGCAGCGCGGGCTGGTGCTGCTGACCGTGGACGCGCAGCGACTGGGCGAGCACCTGCGCTGGGAGCCGGCCCCGCGCCGGGGCAGTCTCTTCCCGCACCTGTACGCGAGCCTGCCGCTGGACGCCGTGGTCGCCGAGGTCGAGCTGGCCGACGACGTCCCCGTCGACCAGGCCGTCGCCCAGGCCCTCGCGGCCAACCGCTGACCTACAGGCCGCTGACCCCAGGTCGCCGACTACAGGTCAATGCCGGCGGCCAGGGCGGTGGTGACGGCGGCCGTACGGTCGGTCACGCCCAGCTTCGCGAAGGCCCGCAGCAGGTGAGTCTTGACCGTCGCCTCGCTGATCGACAGCTCCCGGCCGATCTCCGGATTGGACAGTCCCTTGGCGACCAGGCGCAGGACCTGGATCTCCCGCGGGGAGAGGGCGTCGGCGGGCTGGGGCCGGCGCAGCCGGTCGACGAGCCGAGTCGCCACCGACGGCGCGAGCACGGTCTCGCCCCGCGCCGCCGACCGTACGGCCGCGACCAGGTCGGCTCGGACCGCGTCCTTGAGCAGGTAGCCGGCCGCGCCCGCCTCGACCGCCCGCAGGATGTCGGCGTCGCTGTCGTACGTGGTCAGCACGACGACGCGGGCGCGCGGTGCCACGGCGAGTACTCCGGCCGTGGCCTGCACCCCGTCCCCGCCCGGCATGCGCAGGTCCATGAGCACCACGTCGGGCTGCCGGTTGGCGGCCAGGCGCAGGTGCTCGCGGGCGGTGGCGGGATCGCGGTCCAGCACCGCGTCGGCCGCCTCCAACAGCATGACCACACTGGACAGTCCCTGCGCGACAGACGCAGGTAGATGTCTTCCAGCGTGGGGCGGGTGACCGTCAGGCCGGGCACGTCCCCGCCGAGGCGGGCGGCGAGCTCGGCGACCGCCCCACCTGGGGTGGACGTACGGATCTCGCGGCGCTCACCGCCCTCCAGCCAGGCGACCGTGGCCAGGTCGCGGTCCGCCCCGCCCAACGTCGCCGGGGAGCCGTCGGCCACGACCCGCCCGGCCGCGATGACCACGACCCGGCGGGGGCGCCCCACGATGCCGATCGCCACGTCCAGGCGGCGCCGTTGTCCACCGGAGAGCAGACGAACGCGCTGAGGGGCGCACTCGGCCAGCCCGACCAGTTCGAGCGTCTCCGGAATGCGGCGTGGGTTCGGGTAGTACGCGGCGAAGTGCGCCACCGCCTCCCGGACGGTCAGGTCAAGGGCGTCCGTGGCTTCCTGAGAGACGATGCCGATCCGCGCCGCCCGCAGCGGGCTCACCGAGCCGTCACCACCGTGGTCCACAGTGGTCGGAATCGCGGCCCACCCCGACAACTCGTCCCGGGGCAACCGCTTGCCTACCTGGCTGATCCGCGGCGCGGCCTTACGATGGCGACCATGTCACTCGCTTTACCCCTTTCGCCAGGGGTGTACCGAATCCCCACCGCGCCGGGATCTGCCATCAACTCGTACGCCTTTGTGGACGACGAGGGCGTGACGCTGGTCGACTGTGGACTCCGGAAAGCGCCAGCCAGGATCGTGGCGGCTCTGGCCGAGATCGGCAAGAGCCCAGCCGACGTCACGCGGATCATCCTCACACACGTCCACCCCGACCATGTCGGCGGCGCCGCCGAGATGCAGCGGCGCACCGGGGCTCCCGTGCTGGCCCACGACGCCGACCGCGGCTTCGCCGAGTCGGGCCGGCCCCCGGCATCGGATCCGTCGCGGTTGAGCGGGCGCATCTTCCGTCGGTTGACCCGCAACGCCAAGTTCGAGCCGTTCGAGGTGGCGACCCCGCTGGCCGACGGCGACCTGCTCGACGTCGGGGGCGGGCTGCGCGTGCTGCACACCCGGGGCACTCACCGGGCCACGTCTCCCTGCTGCACGAGCCCACCCGGGTGCTGATCACCGGCGACGCCATCATGAACCTCTTCGGGCTGCGCCGCTCACCTGGGATCCTGTGCAGCGACATCCGGATGACCGAGCAAACCGCCCACGTGCTCGGCGAGGTCGACTACGACATCGTGGCCTTCACGCACGGACCGGAGATCCGCGCCCGGGCGCGCGAGCGGGTCCGGCAGCTGCTGCGAACGTTCAGACGCGAGCAACGGGTTTGAGCGGGGCGACCCGTCACGCGTCGCACGCGCCCCATCCGTCACCGCCGGCTGCGGGGCCCTGGCCGGCCCCGCGCTCGTGGGCGGAACCGCCGAGCCAGAGCCGCCACGTCGGCGGAACCGCCGACACGGGGCAGGCGGGCCGGTAGCGTGGCTCATGTCGGTGAACGCCGAGGTCGATCGGCGAATCGCTGGTCGGCCATCCCCACCAGGGGAGGAGGCAATCGATGACCACCCAGCAACTGCCCCGACTGCAGGGACTGGCCGTCTTCGACAACGCGGGCCAGCGGATCGGGGATATCCAGCGGGTGTTCTACGACCAGGCCACCAACGAGCCGGCCTGGCTCACCATTCGGGGCCTCGGGGCCCGGGAAGCCTTCGTGCCGATGGCGGGAGCGCGCATCGAGCCGTCGGGAGTGACGGTGGCCCTGCGTCGGGATGTGATCGAAGGTGCGCCCGTGATCGACGCGGGCAGTGAGCTGAGCGCGGACGACGCGGCCAAACTGGACCGCTACTACACGGGCATGCTGACCACGATGCCCGAGACGCCGAGCCGCCGACCCGAGCCCGAACGGTCCGCGGAGCTGACCAGCTTCGAGGAGCGGGTCCAAGTCGACACCGAGCCGGTGGAGAGCGGCACCGTCCGGCTGCACAAGACGGTGGTGACCGAACCGGTGGAGACGTCGGTTCCGGTTCGCCGCGAGACGGCGCGGGTGGAGCGCGTGCCGGCAAGTTCGCCCACGCCTACGCCGGGGCACCGTTTCGAAGACGAGACCGTGGAGGTCACGCTGCACGAGGAGCGGCCTACCGTAGCCAAGGAGGCGGTGCCGGTCGAGACCGTGCGGCTCACGGCCGCCACGGATACCGACGAGCAGCCGGTGTCCGAGGAGGTGCGCCGCGAGCGCGTCGAGGTGCAGGACCAGCGCCCGGGCCAGCGGTGACGCCGCTGGTCGGGTCGACGGTCGAACCACCGGTCGATCAAGATCGATGGACGGTCGGAGTTCGCTCCGGCCGTCCATCTTCCGTCACCGCCGTGGGCGAGTGGCCGTGCCGGGGTCGACGCCGCTGTCGATGAGCTGATGGGTGAGGGCGACGTGGTGGTCGGGCACCAGGTCGCCTCAGTTCGATCCCCAGTGGACGGAGACGCCAACGAGGAAGAGCGTCGACATCGCCTCACGCGACGGCGCGGGGAGCACGCAGGCGGCCCGGTCTCAACAAAGGACGCATGCAGATCGGCCAGGGTCTGCTGGAAGGGTCGCGGCTCGTGGCCCAGCTCCCGGCGGGCCTTGGTGCCATCGATGGTCGGAAAGCTCTCGAGCGCGTGCAGCGCCTCCCTCGTGGGCAGCAGCGGCCACCCGGTCCACCGCACCACGGGCTCCGCGACCGGGGCGACCGCCCGGGCCAGGCCGTATGGGGCGGTCCGGCGCGTCACCGGCGTTCCGCGAACCGCCGCCGCCAGTCGGGCCATCTCCCCGATGCTCACGCGGTGCCCGGCCACCAGGTAGCTCTCCCCCGTACGTCCCCGGGCCGCGGCCGCCCGCAGGGCCTGCACGACGTCGCGGACATCGACCCAGTCGAACCCGCCCGGCACCAGGGCGGGCAGCCGGCGGCGCCACAGCGCGAGCAGGACCGCGCCCATGCGCGACGGGGCGTCGTCGAGCGGGCCGATGATGCCGGTCGGGTTCACCATCACCGCGTCCAGCCCACGGTCGACGATGCGCCGCAACTCGACCTCACCCGCCGCCTTCGAACGGTCGTAGGCCGGCAGCTGCGGCCGCTGGGCGCGCGGGGCGGACTCGTCCACGGGCCGGCCGGCCACGGCGGCCAGATCGAAGGCGTGCACGGAGCTGCAGTGCACGAATCGGGGAACGCGGTGCTCGAGCGCCGCCTGGGCCACAATCCGTACGCCGTCGACGTTGACTGAGTGCACCAGACCGCGCAAACCGCCGACGATGGAGATGACGGCGGCGAGGTGGTAGACGATCTTACATTCCTGCACGACGCGGCCCATTGCCGCGGCGTCGCGAACGTCGGCCTTCACCCACCGGGCCCCGTGCCGCACGGCCCGCACCGGCTCGCGCAGGTCGACCGCCCGCACGTCGTGACCGTCGGCCAGCAACGCCAGGCACAGGTTCGTCCCCACGTGGCCGGCCGCCCCGGTCACCACGATCGTCATGGTCACCCAGTGTGCCCGGGCCCCGGGCCGCCCGCGAGACCCGGCTACCGGCCGGACTTCGCGGCCTTACGGCGGCCACCGCCGGCCGGCGGGCCCGTTTCGCCACCGCCGACGTACGCCCGCAGGTGCTGGCCGGTCAGGGTGTTCCCGGCCGCCACGAGGTCGGCCGGGGTGCCCTCGAAGACGATCCGGCCGCCGTCGTGCCCGGCCCCGGGGCCGAGGTCGATGATCCAGTCGGCGTGGGCCATCACGGCGAGGTGGTGCTCGATGACGATCACCGACTTGCCGGAGTCCACCAGGCGGTCGAGCAGCCGCAGCAGGTGGTCCACGTCGGCCAGGTGCAGGCCGGTGGTGGGCTCGTCCAGCACGTAGATGCCGCCCTCGGTGGCCATGTGGATGGCCAGCTTGAGGCGCTGCCGCTCGCCGCCGGAGAGGGTGGTCAGGGGCTGACCCAGGCGCAGGTAACCCAGGCCGACGTCGGCCATCCGGTCCAGGATCGCCAGGGCGGCCGGCGTCCGGGCCTCGCCCGCGGCGAAAAACTCCCGGGCCTCGGCGACCGACATGGCCAATACCTCGCTGATGTTGCGCCCGGCGAGCTTGTACTCCAGCACGCTGGCCTGGAACCGCCGCCCCTCGCACTCCTCGCAGGTGGTGACCGCGCCGGCCATCATGGCGAGGTCCGTGTAGATGACTCCGTTGCCGTTGCAGGTAGGACAGGCCCCGGTCGAGTTCGGGCTGAACAACGACGGCTTGACGCCGTTGGCCTTGGCGAAGGCGGTCCGGATCGGGTCCAGCAGACCGGTATAGGTGGCCGGGTTGCTGCGCCGCGACCCCCGGATCGGGGTCTGGTCGACGCTGACCACACCGGCGCTCTTCGGTATCGATCCGTGGATGAGCGAGCTCTTGCCCGATCCGGCCACCCCGGTGACCACGACCAGCACGCCCAGGGGAACGTCCACCCTCACGTTGCGCAGGTTGTGCCGGCTCGCGTTGCGGATCTCCAGCACCCCGGTAGGCTTGCGCGTCTCCGGCTTGAGCGCGGCCCGGTAGCTCAGGTGACGGCCGGTCAACGTGTCGCTGCGCCACAGCCCGTCGACCGGACCCTCGTAGCACACCGTGCCGCCCTCGGTACCCGCGCCCGGGCCGAGGTCGACCACGTGGTCGGCGATCAGGATGGTTTCGGGCTTGTGCTCCACGACGAGTACCGTGTTCCCCTTGTCCCGCAAGCGGAGCAGCAGCCGATTCATCCGCTCGATGTCGTGCGGGTGCAGGCCCGCCGTGGGCTCGTCGAACACGTACGTGACGTCGGTCAGCGCCGAGCCCAGGTGCCGCACCATCTTCGTACGTTGGGCCTCGCCGCCGGAGAGCGTGCCCGTCGGGCGGTCCAGGCTGAGGTAGCCGAGCCCGATCTCCACAAAGGAGTCCAGCGTCCGCTGGAGGTTGGCCAGCAGGGGCGCGACCGCGGGAGCGTCCAGGTTGCGCACCCACTCGGCCAGGTCGCTGATCTGCATGGCACAGGCATCAGCGATGTTGATTCCCTTGATCTTCACCGAGCGCGCGGCCTCGTTGAGCCGGGTGCCGTCGCAGGCCGGGCAGACGGTGAACGTGACGGCCCGCTCGACGAAGGCCCGCAGGTGCGGCTGCAACGCCTCGGGGTCCTTGGACAGGAACGACTTCTGCACGCGCGGCACGAGCCCCTCGTAGGTCAGGTTCATACCCTCAACCTTGACCTTGACCGCTTCCTTGTAGAGGAAGTCGTGCAGCTCCTGCTCGGTGTAGTCACGGATCTTCTTGTTCGGGTCGACAAAGCCCGACGTGGCGAAGACCCGCACCAGCCACCCGTCCGCTGTGTACCCAGGGACCTTGATTGCCCCTTCGGCGAGCGACTTGTCTCGGTCGACGAGCTCGTCCACATCGATCGTGGAGACGCGGCCGAGCCCTTCGCACTCCGGGCACATGCCGCCGCTGACGGTCACCGTCTGCTCCTCGGCCTCGCCCTTACCGCGACGCTTGGCGATGGCGCCCGTGACCTGACCGACCGAGACGGTGAAGGAGCCGGCGGGAACGTTGAAGGAGAAGGCGTTGGAGCTGCCGATGTGCGGCTCGCCGATGCGGCTGAAGAGGATCCGCAGCATCGCGTTCGCGTCGGTGGCCGTACCCACGGTGGACCGTACGTTGGCCCCCATCCGCTCCTGGTCGACGACGATCGCGGTGGTCAGGCCCTCGAGCACGTCGACGTCCGGCCGGTTCACGTTAGGCATGAACCCCTGGACGAAGGCGCTGTACGTCTCGTTGATGAGCCGTTGCGACTCGGCGGCGATCGTGCCGAAGACCAACGAGCTCTTGCCCGAGCCCGACACCCCGGTGAAGACGGTCAGACGGCGCTTGGGAATCTCGACATTGACGTTGCGGAGATTGTTCTCCCGAGCGCCCTGCACTCGGATGACATCGTGGCGGTCGGCGGCATGCACGACCGCCCAGCCTAACCGACCGGGGCCGCGACGCCCACCACCCGCGGTGCGCCGCGGCGTCACGGTGAGCGTCGAGACTAAAGACCATGCCGGAACTGCCTGAGGTCGAGTCGGCCCGCGCGGTCATCGCCCGCTACGCGCTGCGTCGACCGATCACCGACGTCGACGACACCGACACGTACGTCTGCCGACCGCACCGCCCCGGCGAGATGCGGGACGCGCTGGTGGGTCGCCGGTTGACCGCCGTTCATCGACGGGGCAAGAGCATGTGGTGCGAGACGTCCGGCGTGGGCCGGTCACGGACGCCCGGACCGGTCCTGGGCATCCATCTGGGCATGTCCGGAAAGATCATCTTTGGTGACGGTCGCGGTCGTGAGATCGACGGGGGCGACTACTGGGAGCGGGGCCGGGCGCCCGGCGACCATCGGTTCACTCGGTTCAAACTGACCTTCGCCGATGGAAGCTTTCTCCTGCTCGTCGATCCGCGGCGGCTGGGCCGAATCCGTCTCGATCCTCCGGTCGAGGTACTGGGCCCGGACGCGCGCGACATCTCGCGGGAGCAGTTCCGGGCCGCGTTCGCCCGCGGGACCGCGCCGGTGAAGGCCCGTCTCCTCGACCAGGAAGCGCTCGCCGGGGTCGGCAACCTCCTCGCCGACGAGGCCCTCTGGCAGGCCGGTATCCGCCCGTCCCGCCCGGTGGACGAACTGGCCCCGGACGAGGTCGATCGCCTCCACCAGGCCGTGGTTGACGCGGTGGCGACCGCGCTCCGCGAGGGCGGCGTGCACCGGCTTCCGGTGGTCCCGTTCCGGACGAAGGGCGCAACCTGCCCGCGCTGCGGCACGCCGATGGTGAGCGGCACGGTGGGCGGCCGGACCACGTGGTGGTGTCCCCACGACCAGACCTGACCCTCGCGCGTACCCGACCCGCGCACGTACCCGACCTCTCGAGTACCCGGCTCTCGCGCTGGAGCGGCCCGCAAAGTGCGTGGTCCTCCGGGCACCCGCACCCCGCGGGCGCGCTGGCGATACCGCCCCCTTTGCGTCCGAGCCCGGACCGTGGCGGCGCAGACCAACCCCGCGACCTCGCTACATACACGGTCGCGGAAATCACAACCCCCGATCGAGGCTCGGCCCCGGCCGACCATGGATCGAAGAACCCCGCTCAGTCCATTGATAACGGATTAGTAAAGGGTCCTAACCAAGTACTGGACCAGTTTGTTTGTTTGGTGTACTAACCAACACATGACCGCGATGGAGACGCCCGCCTCGGGCTACTCCGCGTCCCGAGGACTCCGGCCCAGCGCGAAGTCGCTCCCCGAGCACGCGCGGGGCCACAACCGGTCGCTGGTCCTGCAGACGCTGTACCGCAACGGCGAGCTCAGCCGGGCCGACCTGGCCCGAGCCACCGGGCTGACCCGGGTCACGATCAGCGACCTGGTGGCGGACCTCATCGCGGCCGGCCTGGTCGTCGAGCTCGGCCAACGCGACGAGGCCCGGCCCGGCAAGCCGGCCACGCTGCTCGGCATCAACCGCACCGGGCACTGCATCATCGGCCTCGACCTCTCCGGCGCCCAGAGCTTCCTGGGTGCACTGCTCGACCTCGACGGCGGCGTCATCGAGCACCGGGAGGCGGCGCTGCACGACGCGACGGGCCCCGAGGCGCTCGAGCGCGTCGTGGACCTGGCCCGGCAGTTGGTGGCGGCGGCCCGGACACCCGTGCTCGGCGTCGGCGTCGGCTCGCCCGGCATCGTCGACCGCGCGGGCGTGGTGCTCACCGCGCCCAACCTGGGCTGGACCAACGTCGCGCTGCGGGACCGGCTCGCCGATGCCACCGGCCTGCCCGTCTTCGTGGCCAACGATGCCAACGCCGCCGCCCTGGCCGAGCTGACCTTCGGCAGCCCGCGCCCCGGGCGGGAGCCGGGCGGTGACGCGTCCCGGGCCGAACCGCGCAGCCACGAGGAACGCGGCGATCTCATGGTGGTCACCGTCGGCCACGGTGTCGGCGCCGGACTCATCATCGACGGCCGTCCCATCGTCGGCAGTGGCGCGGCGGCCGGCGAAATCGGCCACGTCGTGGTCGGCACCGACGGCGGCGCCGAGTGCGCCTGCGGCAAGCGCGGCTGCCTGGAGACCTGGCTCGCCGCGCCCCGGCTGGAGGCGGCCATCGCCGCCGACCCGGCCGCGCGCGACGCAATCCTCGACGAGGCGGGCCGCCGCCTGGGCATCGCGCTCGCCCCGGTCGTGGCCGCCCTCAACCTCGCGGAGGTCGTGCTCAGCGGCCCCGCTCACCTGCTCGACGGCCGGTTGCTCGCCTCGGCCGTCGCGACGCTCCGCAGCCGCACCCTGGACGAGCTCCATGGTGATCTCACGCTGCGGATGTCGGCTCTGGGGAAGGACATCGTGCTGCGCGGTGCCGCGGCCATGGTCCTCTCCGGCCGGCTCGGGGTCGCCTGACCCCCGTTACCACTGCACAGCACCACCGGGTGTCCGCGCTCGCGGCCACCATCGCCCTAGGAAAGGTAACCAGTCATGCGAAAGATCGGAGTCGTGGCGGGTATCGCCGCGACCGCTCTGGTCCTCGCCGGGTGTAACAGTGCCCCGACGGAGGAGGCCGAGACCGGCACGATCCGGGTCTGGCTCAACGGCGCCGACACGCCGCAGGAGGCGCGCGACTACCTCAAGCAGACCTTCGAGGCCGAGAACCCCGGCTGGACGCTGACCATCGAGGAGCAGCAGTGGTCCGGCCTGGTCGACAAGCTGACCACCGCTCTGTCCAGTTCGGACAGCCCGGACATCGTCGAGGTCGGTAACACCCAGGCCCCGGGCTTCACCTCGGCCGGGGCGTTTTTGGACCTGACCGACGAGATCCCGACCGACGGCCTGCTGCCCGGCTTCGTCGAGATCGGCTCGTACGAGGGCCGGTTCTACGCCGCCCCGTACTACTCGGGCGCCCGCCTGGTCTTCTACAACAAGCAGATGTACGCCGAGGCCGGCGTCGAGGTGCCGACCACGCTCGACGAGTACGTCGAGAACGCGATCAAGCTCCAGACCGCCGACCGGGACGGCGTCTACTGGGCCGGCCAGGACTGGTACGACGCCCTGCCGTTCATCTGGGAGAACGGCGGCGAGGTCGCCGTCTTCGAGGGCGGCCGCTGGGACGCCCAGCTGTCCAGCCCCAAGTCGCTGGCCGGCCTGCGGCAGGTCGCGGCCATCACCACCAACGTGGTCGTGGCCGACAAGAACGGCAACGAGACCGACGAGTGGGTTCCGTTCTACGAGAAGCGGGCCGCCACCCTGTCCGTGCCGAGCTGGGCCTACTGGTCGATCCTCTACGACGAGGAGAAGAACCCCAACGGCCTGAAGGAAGACGAGTTCGGCTACTTCAACCTGCCGGGCAAGAACGGCGGCGTGGCCCAGGTCTTCGCCGGTGGCTCCAACATCGCCATCTCCAAGAACTCCAAGCACCCGGAGCAGGCGAAGAAGGCCCTCAAGATCATGCTGAGCGAGGAATACCAGCGGATCCTGGCCAAGAACGGTCTCGTGCCCGCGCTCACCTCGCTCTCGAGTGAGGTCGCGGCGGCCACGCCGGAGCTGGCCGAGCTGATCGCGAGCGCGGCCGTCAACGCCAAGCTCACCCCGGCCTCGCCCAAGTGGGTCGACGTCGAGGAGTCCCGCGTCCTGCAGGACCTGTTCGTCCAGATCGCCAACGGCGGCGACATCGAGGCGCTGGCCAAGGCGGCGGACGAGAAGATCGAAGAGATCCTCAACGACGTCTGAGCCTCCGGCTCACACGCACCCTCGCTCCAATCCCCGTGCCCGACGACCCCCCGGGCACGATCATCCCCGGGACAACGATCCCCGGGGGGACAACGAGGTGGCCGGCGCGGGCACCCTCCGCGCCGGCCGAGCGAGGAGACGCCGCCCCTCGGGTCGGCACCGCGGTGCGGGCCGCGGTGCCGGCCCCGGTCGGACCATCCCCGCCCTCGTTGTGCCCATCGCCCTAGGAAAGCGTTCCGGGGCACCCCACCACCCTATCCACCCGTCACCTGTCCACCCGTCACTCGTGAGTCCGGAGGGCCGCCATGTCCTCAGCCGTGCGCGCCGCGCGGTCCCGCGACCTCGGCGAACTGGTGAGCCCGCCGCGACGCTCCTCGGGCCCCACGCCGCGGCGCCGCCTGCAGCCACCCCCGTTCCTCCGCGGGCCGTGGCTCCTGCTCACGCCCGCCCTCGCGGTCATCGCCGTCATCACGGGCTGGCCCCTGGCCCAGCTCATCGTGATGTCGTTTCAGAAGTACGGTCGCGCCCAGATCTTCGGCGCGCCACCGGAGTTCGTCGGGTTCGACAACTACGTCGAGGTCCTGACCGACACCGAGTTCTGGCAGGTGCTCGGGCGCAGCCTGCTGCTGTGCACGGCCTGCGTGGTCGCGACCATGGGGCTGGGCATCGCGGTCGCGGTGCTGATGACCCGCCTCGGGAGCGGGCTGCGGCTGCTCGTCTCGATCGGCCTGCTGCTCGCCTGGTCCATGCCCGCGCTGACGGCCACCACCATCTGGGGCTGGCTGTTCGACACGCGTCGCGGCCTCGTCAACTACCTGATCACGGAGTTCACCCCCGCTGACTTCACCGGCCACTCCTGGCTCAACAACTGGGTCAGCTTCTACTTCGTGGCGACGGTCATCATCACCTGGCAGTCGGTGCCCTTCGTCGCCTTCACCGCCTACGCGGCCCTGACCCAGGTACCTCGCGAGGTCCTCGAGGCGGCGAGCCTCGACGGGGCCTCGAGCTGGCAACGATTCCGCCGGGTCGTCGTACCGCACATCCGCGCGGTGCTCGTGGTCCTGCTGGTGCTCCAGATCATCTGGGACATGCGGGTCTTCACCCAGATCTACACGCTCCAGACCATCGGCGGCATCGCCGAACAGACCAATACCATCGGCGTATACATCTACGTCACCTCCGTGGCGGGCGGTGACATGGGCGCAGGCGGCGCGATCGCCGTGTTGCTCGTCCTCATCATGCTCGCCATGTCCGGCTACTACATCCGCAGCGTCCTGCGTGAGGAGGGCATATGAGCACGCAGGCTCCACCGCGACCGGGGCGCCTCGGGGGTTCGCCGAGGCGGGTCAGGCCCGGCGGTCCGGCCCGTCGACGCTCCCAGCGCCGGGTGACCATCGGGGGCACGATCCGGACGATCTGCGCGCTCGTGGTCTTCCTCGCCTCGATCTTTCCGGTGTACTGGATGGTCAACTCGTCCCTGCTGCCGGGCGCGGCCGTACGCTCCTCGACGCCGCACCTGTGGCCGGACGAGTTCACCCTGGACAACTACGTCACCGTCCTCACGCCGGGCAACCGATCGATCGACTTCCTGCCCGCGCTGCGCATCTCGGTGATCGTGACCCTGAGCACCGTGGTCTTCGCGCTGCTGTTCGCCTTCCTGGCGGCGCTCGCCCTCAGCCGGTTCCGGTTCCGCGGCCGGCGCATGCTCATCGTGGGCGTGCTGATGATCCAGATGATCCCGGCCGAAGCGATGATGATCTCCACCTTTCGGGTCCTGGACGGCTGGAACCTGGTCAACACCACGATCGGCCTGACGCTGGTCTACGTGGCCACGGTCCTGCCGTTCACGATCTGGACGCTGCGTGGCTTCGTCAACGGTGTCCCGGCCGAACTGGAGGAGGCGGCCATGGTCGACGGGTGCAGCCGGATGGGCGCCTTCTGGCGCGTCACCTTCCCGCTGCTGGCCCCGGGTCTGGCCGCCACCGGCGTCTTCGCCTTCATTCAGGCGTGGAACGAATTCACATTCGCACTCATCATCATGAACCGGGCCGACCAACGGCCGCTGCCGGTGTGGCTGCGCGCCTTCGTCCAGGCGACCAAGGAGACCGACTGGGCGGTCATCATGGCCGGCTCCACCCTGGTCGCCATCCCGGTCATCATCTTCTTCCTCATCGTGCAGAGCCGCATGACCAGCGGCCTTGTCGCGGGGGCGGTGAAGGGTTGAACCACCAGACATCGGAGTATCGACAACTAGCATCCAGTGTCCTTCTGCCCGGATTCCGGGGGACCACGCTGCCCGAGTGGCTGCGGGAACGCCTGGCCGCCGGCCTGGCCGGAGTGTGCCTGTTCGCCGAGAACATCGCCGCCACCCCGGCCGAGTCACGAGACGGTGCCGACCGGGACACGGCCGACCGGGCCACGGCCGGCGGGGAAGCCGCCAACCGGGACGGTGCCGACCGTGACAGTGACGGCCGGCTGGCCGCGCTGACCGAGCAGATCCGGGCGGCGAACCCGACCGCAGTGGTGGCGATCGACGAGGAGGGTGGCGACGTCACCCGCCTGGCCGCCGCCACGGGTTCGCCCTACCCGGGCAACGCGGTGCTGGGCCGACTCGACGACCCCGCGCTCACCGCCGCCGTGGCGCGCGCGGTCGCCACCCGGCTCGCCGCCGGCGGCGTGAGCCTCAACTTCGCCCCTGTGGCCGACGTCAACTCCAACCCGCTCAACCCGGTCATCGGGGTGCGCAGCTTCGGCGCCTCGGCCGAGCTGGTCGCCCGGCACGTGGCCGCCTGGACCGCGGCCCACGAGGAGGTCGGCGTGGCCACCTCGGTCAAGCACTTCCCGGGCCACGGCGACGTCGCCCTCGACTCGCACCACGACCTGCCCGTGCTCGACATCGACCTGGATCTCCTCCGGTCCCGTGAGCTCGGCCCGTTCGCGGCCGCGATCGCGGCCGGCGCCCGTACGGTCATGACGTCACACATCGTGGTGCGCGCGGTGGACCCCACGGGGCCGGCCACGTTCTCAGCGCCGGTACTGCAGGGCCTGCTGCGGGACGACCTCGGCTTCGCCGGGGTCATCGTCTCCGACGCGCTCGACATGCGCGGGGCGAGCGGGAGCATCGGCATTCCGGCTGCGGCCGTCCGCGCGCTGGCAGCCGGGGTCGACCTGCTCTGTCTCGGCACCCGCATCACCGACGAGCAGCTGACCGCCATCGAGTCCGCCATCGTCGCGGCGGTGGAGTCGGGTGAGCTGCCGGCCGACCGGTTGCGCGAGGCCGCGGCCCGGGTGGCCGGCCTGGCCGCGACACCACCACCGGCCGTCCCGTCCGGCGACCCGTCCGAGACGACCGGCCTGCCCGACGCCGACCGCATCGGGGCGGCCTTCGACGTGCGTCCGGGCGCGGTACCCCCCGCGGGCGCTCGCATCGTGCAGATCGAGACGGCGGCCAACATGGCGGTGGGCCGGATTCCGTGGGGGCTCGCCGCGGCCGGCGTGGCCGTCGAGACGCTCCTGTCCGGCGACCCGGTGCCGGCCGGACCACTGGTCCTCATCGGCAAGGACAACCATCGCCATCCCTGGGTATGTGAACTGATCGATAAAGCGCGGGCCGCGGGTCCCACCCTGGTCGTCGACATGGGCTGGCCGTCGCCCGACCGGGCGTACGCGGACGTGGCGACGTTCGGCGCCTCCCGCGCCGTCGGCATCGCGCTTCATCAGTGGCTCATCGCGCACGGACTGGGGCAGGCGCGATGAAGCTGGCGGACGTGACGGGTGGGTTGCGGCTCGGCATCGACGTCGGCGCCACCAAGACGGCGGCGGTCCTGATCGACCCGACCGGTGCGGTCGCCCACGAGGTACGGCTGCCCACCGCGCTGGGCGAAGAGGGGGTGCTCGCCACGATCAGCACCGCGATCAAGGAGATCGCGGCCGCGGCCCGGCTGGACGGAGCGGGCTTCACTTCCGTCGGCATCGGCATCCCGGGCACGGTCGACCCGGTCACCGGTCGGGTGTCACACGCGGTGAACCTCGGCGTCGAGGACCTCGACCTCGCTACCCTCGTGGCGGCCCGCACCGGTCTGGCCGTGCGCGTCGAGAACGACGTCAAGGCGGCCGCGCTCGGGGCCTACCACGCGTTGCGCGAACCGGGCGCGGCCGATGGCACCGCTCCCCGCGGCTCCGAGGAGATCCACTCCATGGCCTACCTCAACCTCGGCACCGGCCTGGCCGCCGGCTTCGTCCTCGGCGGCGAGCTGTGGCGCGGGGCGCGGGGCGTGGCCGGCGAGATCGGCCACATCCCGGTCGCCGAGGGCCCGGCCTGCCCGTGTGGTCAGCGGGGCTGCCTGGAGCTGTACGCCTCCGGATCGGCGCTGGCCCGCCTCTGGCCGAGCGACGACCCGCAGCCCGTACGGGCGCTCTTCGACGCGGCGGACGCTGGCGACGACACGGCGGCGAAGGTCCGGCGAAGCTTCATGGCCTCGGTCGCCTCGGCGGTCCGCATCCTCGTCCTCACCATGGACGTCGACCTCGTGGTCATCGGCGGCGGCATCAGCAACCTGGGCCAGCGCCTGCTCGACGCCTTGCGCGCGGCGTTGGACGCGCAGGCCAGCACCAGCCGGTTCCTGGCCAGCCAGAACCTCTCGCCGCGCGTACGGCTCGTACCGCACGGCGTGCCGGTGGCCGCGGTCGGGGCGGCCTTCATCGGAGTCCCCGGGTACGCGGTGGGGTGGCGGTAGCGTGGCCGAGGTCATCATCGTTCCCGACGAGAAGGTCGGCGGTCGGCTCGCGGCCGCCCGCATCGCCCGCCTCGTCACCGCCAAACCCGACGCCGTGCTGGGCCTGGCCACCGGCGCGACGCCGCTGTCCACGTGGGCCGCCCTGGCCGAGTACGGACTGGACATGTCGCGCGTACGAGGCTTCGCCCTGGACGAGTACGTGGGCCTGCCGGCCGGTCATCCGGAGAGCTACCGCGAGGTGCTCATGCGGACGGTCGTGAAGCCGCTCGGCCTCTCCCCGGACCTCGTCCGGGTGCCCGGCGACGACGGCGGCGACCTCGCCACCGCCGGGCAGCGCTACGAGGAGGCGATCCGGGCCGCGGGCGGGGTCGACCTGCAGGTGCTCGGCATCGGCCGCACCGGGCACATCGGCTTCAACGAGCCGGGCTCGTCGCTCGCCTCGCTCACCCGCGTCAAGACACTGACCGAGCAGACGCGGCGGGACAACGCCCGCTTCTTCTCCTCCCTCGACGAGGTGCCCCGGCACTGCATCACCCAAGGGCTCGGCACGATCCTGCGCGCCCGCGAACTGCTGCTGCTCGCCTGGGGCGAAGCCAAGGCCGATGCGCTCGCCGCGGCCGTCGAAGGCCCCGTCACCGCGTCCCTGCCCGCCTCGGTGATCCAGCTGCACCCCGAGGTGACGGTCATCGTGGACGAGGCGGCCGCATCCCGGCTGCGCTTCGCCGACTACTACCGCTTCGCCTGGGAGAACCGTCCCGAATGGGCCCGCGACTAGCTGCGGTTGCCCCGTCGATCTAGGGCGTAGCGTGGTGAGTTGATCTCCATCCACCACTCCAAGCCCTAGATCAACACGGGTTGTCGGGGATGTCGGTCATGCGCCGCCGGACTGCGGCCGAAAGCCCCCCGCGAGCGCACTCGCTCCCCCTAGGCTGGGGGTACGGCCGTCGCGGGGGGAGCGATCATGGCAGACGAACCGGATCTCGTCGACGTCCTCGTGGCCGACCACGACGAGCTGCGAACCCTGGTCAGCGCCCTGGCCGCGCCCGGCGGGGACGACCAGAACCGCCTCACGGTCACCATCGCCGAGCTGTCCCGCCACCTCGTGGTCGAGGAGGACTACCTCTACCCGGCCGTCCGGGAGGTCGTGCCCGACGGCGTCCCGCTGGCCAACGAGGCCCTGGCCGCGAGCGCCGAGACGGAACGTCTGGCGCAGCACATAGAGAGAACGTCACAGACGGATACCGATCGGACCGGGCTCGTCCGGAGCCTGACCGACGCCGTCCATCGCCACATCGAGACCACCGAACGGGCCCTGTTCCCCCGGTTGAGGCAGCACTGTCCGCCGGCGCAGCTGCGTTTCCTCGCCGGCCAGGTCATGATGGCCAAGCGCACGGCGCCGACCCGGCCGCACCCGCACGATCCTCGTACGCCGCCGTGGAACCAGATCGTCACGCCCGGGATCGGTCTGGTCGACCGCGTCCGCGACGCCCTCAGCGGCCGGCCCACCAAGCCGGAGCAGCTCTAGCTCCACCGTTGCGCTGCCAGCTCACCGACCCTGCGCGAGACGCCCCGATGCGGTGCCCGCGCCGAGTCGGGCGCGTAGCTCATCCATCTATCCGTTCAACCACGTCGCCGTTGTCGGGCAGGCCCTGCTCGACCTCGCGTGGCTGAGCAGCGCCGCGTGGCCAGACCCGATACGACCGGAAAGCCAGCGGTATTCCCCGAGCCCGGTAGGGATCGACGGAGTCCATGGCCTGGATGTGCAGGTGCGGCTGCGTCGAGTTGCCCGAGTTGCCGCAGGCGCCGAGTTCCTGACCGGCCACGACCCGGTCCCCGACCGCCACCCGGAGGGAACCGGCCTGCAGGTGGGCGAGCAGGACGTACGCCCCGCCGTCGAGCTCGATGATCACGTGGTTGCCCGCGATGGCGCCCGGCCCCTGCCGGACGCGCGACGCCTGGGTCAGGGCATACGGGATCAGCGCGAACGGGGATCGGCGGGCCTCGTGGTCGGGCTCGCCATCGTGCACCGCCGCGACCCGACCGGGCGCGGGCGCGAGGATGGGCTGGCCGTAGCCCGCGAAGCGCTCCGGCGGCTCCACCGAGAACAGGGTACGCCAATCCACGGCGCTGGCCGTCCGCCGCCCGTGCACAGCCACGAAGTCGATGGCGTAGGTCGTGGCGAACAGGTGCGTCCCGTGGCTGGGGATCCGGCGGGCTGGACTCATCTGGGCCAGCCAGCGCCCCTGAAACGGTAGGGCCAGCACGACGGCCGTCCTCGACGCAGGAAGCCGTCCTTCCTGGTCACTGGTCGTCAAGAGGGCTTCCTTTCTGAACAGTGAGGCGTTTATGCATCACGTGGCCGGGTCGGCCGCTGCCCCCGGCCCAGACGAGCCGCTCAAGCGTCTCCACCGGGAGCGCCGTTCGCCGGTCCACGACGCTCGCCTCCCCCGCCCGCGCACGGCGAAGTCCAAAAGGCACCTCGGTCCGGCCGCGCCCGAGTGTCGCACGGAATCCGCCACCGTGCTTTCCGGCCTGTCGCCACTAGATCTACCAACCCATGCACATCGACATAATGACCGCGCGCGGACAACACCTGCGGCCGTGCCTCTCCTTCGGCGCTCATCCCGCCCGGTGCCGACGGTAGTGCCGGGCGACCCGGACCCGGTTGCCGCACCGCGCCGGCGAGCACCAGATCCGCCGGGGATGGGCGGGCAGGAACAGCAGGACGCAGTCGTCGGCCGCGCACTGTCGTACCCGGGCGACCGCAGGATCGGCGAGGAACTCCGCGCACGCCTCCGCGAGCCACCCACCCAAGCGGGCCCCGAGCGAGCCCGTACGGCGACGGATCACCACGACCCGGGCGCCATCCCACACCGGATCCAGCACCGCAGGCGCGACGCGCTGGACCCGGACGAGGGCGGCCAGATCCTCGGCCGCCGGAGGCTCGCCGGCGCGCAGCCGATCGAGAGCACGCGCGGTGTGGTCCCGGATCTCGCGCACGATCCGCAGCGAGTCCTCGTCCAGACCCGCCTCAAGCAACTCGGCCGCCTCGGCGAACCGCTCCGCTTGCACGGCGAGCCAGTTCGCCAACCGGCCGGGACCGGTCAGCAGATCCCCCGCCGCGGTGCGGGTGTTGACCAGGTCCAGCGCAAGCGGCTCGCCGGTCAGCGGGAACGGGTCGGTCACACGGCTAATGCTACTCAACAGTGTTGACGCGTTAGCAGCACGCGGCTATATCTAATGCGACTTCACCGAGAGAAGGAGTTAGCCATGGTCGCCCGCACCGTCCACCGCCACCTCGACGTCGGAGACGTCCGCGTCTTCTTCCGCGAGTCCCTGCCCGACCGGCCCGACGCGCCAGTGCTGCTGCTCCTGCACGGTTTCCCGTCCGGGTCGCACCAGTTCCGGCGGCTCATCGACGTGCTCGGGTCCCGCTACCGGCTCGTCGCTCCCGACTACCCGGGCTTCGGCCGGACCGAGGCGCCCCCGGACTTCGCCTACACGTTCGACCGGCTCGCCGACGTCGTCGAGGGGTTCGTGCGCATGCTCGACCTGACCCGGTTCGTCGTGTACATGTTCGACTTCGGCGCGCCGGTCGGGTTTCGCATTGCCGAGCGGCATCCCGAGTGGATCGCGGGTCTCGTCGTGCAGAACGGCAATGCCTACGAAGAGGGGTTGTCCGACGGCGCCCGCGACTTCATCGCGCTGCGCCCGGAGATGCCGGGCGCGCTCGACGAGGTGCGCGCGCTGCTCACGCTCGACGGCACCCGCATGCAGTACGAGGCCGGCGTGCCGGACCCCGCGCTCGTCGCCCCGGACGGCTGGCTGCTCGACCAGCACTACCTGGACCTCCCCGGCCGCACGGAGGCCCAGGTCGCGCTGGCCTTCGACTACCGCTCCAACGTCGATCGCTACGACCGGTGGCAGCGCTGGCTGCGCACGCACACCCCGCCGACGCTCATCATCTGGGGCGTCGGGGACCCGTTCTTCCCCGAGCCGGGCGCCCGCGCCTATCTGCGCGATCTCCCCGACGCCGAGCTGCACCTGTTCAACACCGGCCACTTCGCGCTGGAGACGCACCTGGGCGAGATCGCCCCGCTGATCGCGGACTTCCTCGACCGCACCTGGTTCAGCAGCGCGTCAGCGTTGTCCGAGCAAGCAGCGCCACCAGCTCGGCGCGCCGGGTGACGAACGGCGAGTGCCCACCGACGTCAGGAAGGCGTCCTTCCTGGGCAAAAACCGTCAAGAGGGCGTCCTTCCTGCGCAGGCACACGGGCATGATCGGCGGGTCCGGCGGGTAGCCCTCCCTTCAGGAGGCAAGGCCACAGATGATCCGGGGATACGTCGAGCAGCCGAGCCCGCGGCCGGGGGAAGCCATCACGCTGCGGATCGCCACCGACGCGCCGCAGTTCCGGGTCGAGTTCTACCGCTTCGGCGCCGAGCTGACGCTGTGCGGTGGCACCGGGCCGTTGGCCGGTGAGGATGCACCGCTGCACCTGCCGTTCCAGGACTGGGGGCAGCCCGGGGTCGACCTGTACGGGCACGAGCTGCCGGCCTGGCCGGCGTACCGCTTCGTGGTACCGGCCCACTGGCGCTCCGGGGTGTACGTGGCGGTGCTCATCGAGGGGGACGACCTGGCCCCGCGTCCGGCCACAGTGGACGCTCGGCACGGGCGGGCGCTGTTCGTGGTGCGTGCGCCGGCCGACGCACCGACCGCCCCGATCCTCTACAAGATCCCCCTGCTCACCTACCACGCCTACAACGTGGTCGACGGCCCGCACTACGACCGTACGGCCGGGACCGGGCACTGGTGCCTCTACAACACCCCGGCCGCCGACGAGGTGCCGTGCCCGATCGGCCCCGGGGTGAGCCTGCACCGGCCGGGCGGCGGCACCGGCGGCATGCCGTACGACATCGACCTCAACCCGGATCCGTTCGATCCCACGCCCCGGCAGACGTTCCAACACTGGGACGCGCGGTTCGTGGCCTGGCTGGAGCGGGCCGGCTACCAGGCCGACTACTGCACCGACGTCGACCTGCACCGCGACGGCGTGGCCCAACTGGCGCCCTACCGGTTGATGGTGAGCGTGGGCCACGACGAGTACTGGAGCGACGCCATGCGCGATGCGCTCGACGCGTACGTGGCCGCGGGCGGCAACGCGGCGTTCTTCGGGGGGAACACGTGCTGGTGGCGTGTCGTCTTCCACGACGACGTCACCTTCTCCCGCGTGCAGTACTGGCACGAAACCGGTCGGCCCGAGAACACCTCGATCGGCGTCAGCTTCCGCAACGGCGGCGAGCGCGACCGCGACGAGCACCCAACCCCGGTCGGGTACCGCGTGCAACACGACGACCACTGGCTCTACCGTGGGACCGGACTGTCCAATGGGGACCAGTTCGGTGCGGGGCGCCACGAGTACCTCATCGGGTACGAGTGCGACGGCGCCGAGTTCGATCGCGGCGACCTGACCGCGGGTCGACCGGTCCGCCCGACCGGAGCCGACGGTACGCCGGACGACTTCACCATCCTGGCCGTGGGCGACACCCGGCCCAGCGGATGGGGCTTCGGCAACGCGGCCGCGACCATGGGGGTGCTCGAAGGCGAGCGGAGACGGCACGGCCCCGCACGACGGGGAACCGTGTTCACCGCCGCCACCACGGACTGGGCCCGGGTGCTGACCGCCGGCACCACCCCCGTGCTGGACCGGATCACCCGCAACGTGCTCGACCGGCTGAGCGAGTGAGTCCCTGTCCGTACGTACGACTGCGTCAGTACGTCGGCATGGGTGGAGACCAGGACCGGCCGGGCACGGGCGGCTCATCGGTCTTCGTGATGAGGTACGGCGGCATCACCAGGGCGTGCAGGCCCGTCCGGTGCAGGGTGTCGATGGCCTGGTCCGGCGTCTCCACCAGCGGGTCACCCGGGCCGTTCAGCGACGTATTGATGAGCACGGGCGAGCCGGTCCGGTCCTGCCAGGCGCTCAGCAGTTGGTGCAGGAACGGGGTATTGACCGGCTCGACGGTCTGCAGCCGAGCGCTGTTGTCGATGTGGGTGATGCCGGGAAGCTGGGCCCGGTACTCCGGCCGGACCTCGGCCGCGTACTGCATGAACGGCGCCGGCCGGTCCACGTCGAAGATGCGCTCGGCCTGGTCGGCCAGCACCAGCGGTGCCAGCGGCCGGAACCACTCGCGGCCCTTCACCTCGAAGTTGATGTAGTCGCGCATCTCCGGCACCCGGGGATCGGCGATGATGCTCCGGTTGCCCAGCGCCCGCGGGCCGGACTCGCTGCGTCCCTGGCACAGCCCGACGGTCCGACCGGCGGCGAGCAGGTCGACCATGGCCGCCACGAGGTCGTCCGGGCGCTGCACGGCCAGCCCGTCGGGTAGGTGCTTCACGGCCGCCTCGACCTGAGCCGGGTCGGGCTCCGGGCCCAGGAAGTCGTTCTCCCACCGGAACTCGCAGGGCTCGCCCAGCAGGTCGACCAGGCCGTAGATGGCGCAGCCCAGGGCCGTGCCGCCGTCGTGCGGGCTGGGCGGGATGAAGACCCGTCGGAAGGGAGACTCGCGAATGATCCGCCCGTTGGCGGTGCAGTTCAGCGCGGTGCCGCCCGCGAACACGAGGTTCTCCTCGCCGGTCTGTTCGGACAGCCAGGCGACCAGCTGCAGCAGGGCGTTCTCGAACGCGCGCTGCCCGGCCGCGGCCAGGTTGGCGCAGTCGGTGAACGATCCGCTACCGTCAATGAAGTACCGGTACCGGTCGGCCTGCTCGAGGTGGCGCAGCCAGGCGTCCGGGATGAACACCTCGTAGCCCCGTACCTCCAGCTCGGGCAGGCCGTCGGCGTCCGGATCGCCGAACGGCGCCAGCCCCATCACCTTGCCCTCGTTGCCCTCGCCGGTCGGCCACAACCGCCGCGTCAGCAGGGAGTAGAAGCAGCCCAACCCGACCGGCTCGCGCCAGTCGCCGTGCCACAGCTGCTTGGCGATGCACTCGACGCGACCCCGTTCGCACCGGTAGAAGGAGCTGACCTCGAGCCGGTCACCGGTCGTGGCCGGGGGCAGCGGGACGCTCTCGGTGAAGTCGGCCACGCGACTGCCCTGAGCATCGATGACCAGCCCGGCCGCCCGGTCGAACGGCGACGGATAGAACGCGCTGTACAGGTGGCTCAAATGGTGCGAGACCAGGGCGGTCCGGCCGACATCGAGGTTCTCGGCCAGCTCCGACCGGTAGGCGTCGAGGTTCTCCAGTTCGCTGTCCGAGGAGAACCCCTCGACCACGAGGTCGATGGGCCCGGACAGCTGGGGTAGGTGAGGCAGGTAGTGCTTGGGCAGATCGCCCAGCCGGCCCCAGTGGTGCTTGCGCCGGCTGAACCGCTCCTTCTGCACGCTGTAGGCGAGAGACCGTCCTTTCAGGACAGCGATCGAGCCGTCCTGCGTCCGGTTGATGCCGACGACCGTGGGCTGCTCGTTCATTCGCGCACTCCTTCCCCGACCGGCCGTCTGGCCGGGTAACACTGGACGCTTCGATCGACGATCGTCGTAGGTGTCTCCAGGTGGTACGCCCCGCTGGGCACGATGCCCGCCCCGCCGTAGCGGCGCATGACAGCGAGCTGAGCCGCGACGTCCTCGCCGGCGTGGTTGGGCGGAAAGTCCGCCCAGAAGTCGAATCCGCCACAATCGAGCAGCTTCTCGCGATCGTAGAGCACGCAAGCGCCTATCCAGGCCACCTTGTACGCGCGCCACTGGTCCGCGGCCAAACCGAGCCGCTGCGTCACGTGCACCAGGTTGGCCGCGCTGTGCACGTGGTGACGCAGCCATCGGTAATCGTCCGGACCGACGTCCTCCGGAGTCACTGGACCGTCCCACAGCTCGAATACGCGCTGCTGCTCTGGCCGGACATCGTCTAGGTAGGACAGGCCGTGGGCTGCGTTGCCGACGAACCCGCAACCCAGCTCGGTGATCGCGCGGTACAGCCGGGCGACGCTGCCCGGGGCCAGCCAGATGTCGTCGTCGAGAGTAAGGACGTACCGGGCGGCCGAGTGGGCCAGCAGGAACGCGCGCTGGTGCGCGATACCGCGCCGGGGAAGGTTACGCCGCAGGAGCACGGGCCGGCCCTGGTGGCGCAGGACCCGGACCATCGAGGCTACGGCGCCGTGCCGCCAGGCCGGCTCGTGGTCAGACTGGTCGCTGACCACGACCCCGAACGACGGGGCATCGGTCTGGGCGGCCAGGCCGGCCAGCGTGGTCGCCAGCTCGGCCGGACGGTTGCGCGTCGGGATCAGCACGTCCACCGGCCGGGCGGCCGAGAACGTCACCGGATCGCCCAGCGCCAACGGGCGTCCGGCCACCATATCCGAGATGCCATGGTCATCCGTGCTGCCATGGTCCCTGAGGCCTGTGCCCTTACCGGCGTTGTCCGTGACACCCGGGATGTCGGTCCTCATCGTCCGGCCCCGAGCAACTGGTCCACCTCGGCGATGACCTCCGCGACCGGGATGTCGTCCACAAAGGAGTCGTCGTGGTCGCAGCCGGCGCCGCCGCCCCGGTCCGGGTACAGGTCGCGCGTGCAGTCCAGGCCGCACCGGGGACAGTGAATCCGCCACGAGATCAGTGGCCGGTACCGGGCCCGTTCGGGCCGGGCGAAGTTGATGACGTTGCCGACCCAGACCAGGCCCACGGCCGGAGTACCCACGGCGCTGGCCAGGTGCAGCGGACCGGTGTCATTGGACAGAACCACGGCCGAATGCGCCAGCATCGCCGCGAGCCCGCCCACGGTCAGCTCACCGATGACCGCGCGGACGCCCGGTCCCGCTCCGGCGCAGACCTGGCGCACGAGGTCACGCTCGGCCGGCGTCCCGGTGACCACGACGTCCAGTCCGCGCTCGGCCAGCACCCGGGCAACCACCACGAAGCGCTCGACCGGCCAGCGCCGTCGAGGGTCGGTCGCCCCGGGGTGGATGACCACCCGGGGCGCCGGCCCGGGCGGAACCACTCGGTCGGCCTCCTCCCGGTCGGCCGCGGTGAGGGGGAACCGGGGCCGGTGCGTGACGGCCGGCGCCCCCACGAGCTCGGCCACCTCGAGGTAGCGGAAGACCTCGGGTTGATAGAAGACGTACGGCACCGTCCGATCGAGCGGCGGCGCATCCGGCGCGCGGAGACCAGCCGTCACCCGGGCTCCCAGGCGGGAGACGAACGGGTTGCTGTGGCGCCCGCCGCCGTGCATCTGCAGCGCCACGTCGAAGCCTTCGGCCCGTGCCTTGTCCAGGAACTCAGCCAGATGGTCGGCCGGTAGCGGATCGTTGGGCACCGGTTCCCGGATGCCCTCGATCGCCGGCACCACCAGGACGCGGTCGATCGGCCCCGGCCGCCCGGCCAGCACCTCGGCGTGCCACGGCGCGCCGAGCAGAACGATCTCCGCCTCCGGGTACGCGGCGCGCAGCGACTCCAGCGCGGGCAACGACTGAATGAAGTCGCCCAACGCGTTGGCCCGTAGGACCGCGATCCGATTGACCCCGGGTATGTAATGCATCGGCCCTCCCCAGCCGCCGCTACCCGGGGCCCGACCCGCCAAACCGGGATTCACCCGAGTCGGTCGGTTCGCCGGCTCCGGGTCACGTACGCCAGGGCCATTCGCTGACGCAGGCACCGGATCACTCACGCCCACACCTGCTGTCCCGCAGCCACGCCCGATTCCCACGAGCTCACCCCGGTCGTCGGCGAGGCCCTGTCCACAGGTCCTCGCGGATCGCGACCGGTTTGCCGACCGGTCCGAATGGGTAGCTGGCTCCCCATGGCGTGGTTGGGCGATCACGGCGGCGGTCACGGCGACCTCGCCGACGTGGTGGCGCGCTGGCACGGCTCGCGCGTGGTCGTGCTCGGTGACTCCTTCGTGGACGAATGGTGGTACGGGGAGCCGGAACGCTTGTCCCGGGAGGCACCGGTACCGGTGGTCGCCCTCGACCGGGTGCAGCGTGCCCCGGGTGGGGCGGCCAATACGGCCGTGAACCTCGCGGCCCTCGGCGCCCGACCGGTGCTCGTCACGCCCATCAGCGACGACTCGGACGGGGCCTGGCTACGGCGGTGCCTGACGGACGCCGGCGTGGCGGTGCGCAGTGTGCCGCTGCGGGCCGACGGCACGCCGGTGAAACGCCGCATGGTGGCCAACGGGCAGATCGTCCTGCGGGTCGACAGTCACGGCGGCGACCTGACGCCGGATACCACGGACCTGGTCGCGGCCACGGAGACCGCGCTGCGCGGGGAGCCGGTGGCGGTCGTGGCGTGCGACTACGGCCTGGGCGCGTTGGACGACGCGTTCCTGGCGTGGCTGCAGCGACGACGCGACACCCTGCCCGTCCTGGCCGTGGACGCCCATCGCCTGCAGCGGTGGCGCGAGCTGCGCCCCACGCTGGTCAAGCCCAACTTCGCCGAGATGGCCGAGCTGCTCGCCCCGGATCATCGGCTCCCGGACGGCCCGATCCGGGTGTCCACTGTGGAGTCCAAGGCCGAGCTGATCCTGGACCGGACCGGTGCGCACATCGCCGCCGTGACGCTGGACATCGACGGGGCGCTGGTCCTGGACGGGCCGGCGTCGGCGGTGCGGACCGCCACGGTGGGTGCCCCGGCCAGCCACGCCGTCGGCGCCGGGGACGCGTACCTGGCCGCGCTCACGCTCGCCGTAGCGAACGGCGCATCCACCCGCGACGCGGCGACCCTGGCTCAGCGGGCCGCCACGGCCTCCATCCAGGGCCCTCGCACCTGCGTGACCCGGATCGAGGACATCGTGGCCGAGCGGAGCCCAGCCCCGGGGACGGCCGGCGCTGACCACGACGTCGCGAGCGTGCTCGCCCGGGTCCGGGCTGCGCGGGCTCGGGGAGCGCGCCTGGTGTTCACCAACGGCTGCTTCGACGTGCTGCACCACGGTCACGTGGGCTTCCTGCAACAGGCCCGCGCTCTCGGTGACCTGCTCGTGGTCGGGCTCAACTCCGACGCCAGCGTGGCCCGGCTCAAGGGCCCCGACCGCCCGGTGAACAGCGTCGAAGACCGGCTCGCCGTCCTGTCGGCTCTGTCCTGTGTGGACTACGTCATCGTGTTCGAGGAGAACTCCCCCGAGTGGCTCATCACCGAGCTCCGTCCGGACATCTACGTCAAGGGGGGCGACTACCACGACGACCTGCTCCCCGAGGCCGACCTGGTCCGACGGCTCGGCGGGGAGGTACGCATCCTCGACTACCTGCCCGACCGCTCCACCTCGTCGATCATCGAACGCATACGCTCCCGGGCCATGCCAACCGTCCCCGAGTCGTGACCGTATGTCGGCTCGACCGGCGACTGCTCGCAAAAGCCATGCGGATAAAGACCGACTACGAGCGCGATGGCGCGTGGGGGCGGCCATGGCCGTCGATGCGTACGGTCTGACCGGGCTGCAGCTGGGTAGTCTCGACGTGGGTCAGGCCGCGACGATCCAGGGCGGCCCGAAACCGTGAGGGCGCGTCCTCGGAGCCGGGCGTGACGCCGTAATGCATGGGGATTATTCGCTCCACGTGCAGCAGGTCCGTGGCCACGGCGGCCTCGTCGGCCATCATGGTGTGGTGGTCGCCGACCGGGAGCAGCGCGAGCTGCGGGCGGTGGACCCGATGAATCAGCTCCATCCCGGCGAAAGCGGCGGTGTCGCCAGCGTGGTAGATCCGGGCCCCATTGCTGAAGCCGAGCACGAAGCCCGTGGCCGGACCCACGTTGGCGAACGGGTCGTCGTCCACACTGGAACTGTGGGCGGCCGGGGTCATGGCGATCGTCACGCCAGCCAGTTCGACGATGCCGCCAAGGTTCATGGTCTGGACCCGCCGGACACCGCGCGAGCCCAGCCACTTGCCGAGCTCGACCACCGCCACCACGCTCGGTGAGCCCTTCGCCGCCACGGCGAACAGGTCGCCCAGGTGGTCGTGGTGGCCGTGCGTCACCAGAATCAGGTCGACCTCCGGCAGGTCGCGGGCCGACTCCGGGCACAGCGGGTTGCTCGCCGTCCAGGGGTCGACCACCACGGTCCGGCCCTCCGGGGTGGTGAACAGAAACGTGGACTGGCCCAGATAGGTGAGGCCGACCCAGCCGTTCATCGATCACGATTGCCGTCACCGTCCCGATGGCCGTCACCGTCGCGATGACCGTCACCGTCGGGATGCCCGTCGGGGTGGCGGGCGATGCTGTGGCCGAGCGTGGCCAGCGCCATGGCGTTGGTGATGTCCCCGACGCTGACCACGCCCACGAGCCGATGGTTCTCGGTGACGGGCAGCAGCGGGTTGGCCGGGGTGACGTTGCGAGCCGCGGTCGTGGCCGGCTCGGTCGCGGAGACCTCGGGCACCTCGGTGGTCGGGGTGACCACGGCGCGCAGCGGTACCTGGGCGCGGCCGGACTCGGGCACGCGGGCGAGGTCGGCCAGCCGCACCACGCCGACGAGCCGGCGTTCGTCGTCGACCACCGGGTACATGGTGTGTGGGTGACGGGCAGCGGTGTCGGCGACGAAGGCGTCCACCGTCTGGTTGTCCCGGCCGTAGACGGGGTCGGCCGTCATGATGTCCCGGACCGACCGCCCCTCCAGCGCCCGCTGCAGGCGAACCCCGGCCGTCTCGGCATTGGCCGCGCTGACCAGGAACCAGCCGAGCAGGACCAGCCACAGGCCGGAGAACGTACCCAGCAGGAACACCTGCAACAGCCCGAGGATGCCCAGCGCGATGCCCACCACGACCCCGGCCCGGCCGGCGATCACCTGGGCCTGGTCCCGGTCGCCGCGCAGTCGCCACACCACCGCGCGGACGATCCGGCCCCCGTCCAGCGGAGCGCCCGGCAGCAGGTTGAAGACGGCCAGCAGGACGTTGACCGCGGTCAGCCAGCTCAGGCCGACGACGACGATGTTGCTGACGCCAGCGGCCGCGGTCAGCACCGCGGCCAGGCCGGCCACGACGGCGAAGGCCAGGCTCGCGGCTGGACCCGCGATCGCGATCTGGAACTCAGCCTTCGCCGACGGCGGCTCACTCTCCAGTTCGGACACTCCGCCCAACAACCACAGGGTGATCCGCCGGACGCCGACCCCGTGACGGCGGGCAACCAGCGCGTGAGCGAGCTCGTGCCCCAGCAGGCCCGCAAGGAACAGCGCCGCCACCATGATGGCGACGAGCGCGTACGCCAGGCCCGACTTACCGGGCGCGCCCGTCGGCAGGACGATGGCCGTCAGGAGGTAGCCCAGCAGGGCGGCGATGACCAGAGCCGACCAGTTCGCACCGATATCAATACCGGCGACGCGGCCCAGACGCACCGACTGCCTCATGGACAACCACCCCCTCCGGACGGCCTGCCCGCCCGCCCGGACATGGACCACACGTGCCCCGCGTGGTAATGCTGACAGCCGATCCGGGACCTGGCCCACGGAACGCGCGAGTTGGTCGGTCGGCGTGCACCCTAACCGCCCCGATGCGCCGAATGCGTCGTGTGCCCGGCGGTACGGCTCCGGCGGTCAGGGCTCGAGCAGGTTGGCCCGCAACGACGCCAGCAGCTCGTCGTCGACGCCCAGGCCCTCGCGCAGGTACCCGGCCATGCCGCCGTAGCGGCGGTCCGCCTCGGCGAAGGCGGCCTCCAGGTAGGCGGGGCGCGCCTCCAGCATGGGCATGACCACCCGCGGATCGGACACCCGCCCGTCCAGCAGCGAGAGCACCAGGTCGACGAAGTCGCGTGAGAACTCGTTGGTGCGCAGGTAGTCGGCCATGATCACGTCCCGCGACACATCGAGGGCGCTCAGGATCACGGCGGCGAGCCACCCCGTACGGTCCTTGCCCACGGTGCAGTGGAACAACAGCGGCAGGTTCTCCGGGGCCGCCACCAGCCGCACCGCCTGCGCGAACGCGGACCGCAGCGCCTCGCCGTTGACGAACCGCCGGTACAGCTCCGCCATCATGGCCGGCGCACCGCCGTCGGGCGCCTCCTCGCGCAGGAATTCCAGGTCGCCACCCCGGCTCAACGCGTCGACGAGGACGGCGAACAGGTCAAGATCGACGATGGGCAACTCCACCAGGCGCGGGCCCGGCACGGGCAGCTTGTCGGCTCCGGATCGCGCGATCTCAGTCGGGCTGCGCAGGTCGATGACACAGGCCAGCTTCAGGCGAGCGACGGTCTCGAGGTCAGTCTCGGAGAGTTGGTGCAGCGAGTCGGCCCGGAACAACAGATTCCGGCGCACCCGCCGGCCGTCCCCGGTGAGGTGGCCGCCGAGGTCGCGGGTGTTGGGGGCGTGGCTCAGGCGGAGGGTCATGGCGCGCAGGGTACCGTGTGGCCCGTGTCAACGGATCACGTGCGTACCACGGATCACAGGCGACCGGTGTCGGTGATCACCGGTGGCGCCGGTGGCGTCGGTCTGGCCACAGCCCACCGCATGGGCCGCGACCACCACGTGCTGATCAGCGACGTCGACGCGGCTCGGCTGGAGCAGGCGGCCCAGCAGCTCGCCGCCGCGGGTATCGACTGCTCGACACACGTCGGTGACGTCTCGTCCCGGTCGTCGGTCGACGAGCTCGTGGCGCAGGCCGTGGCGCTGGGCCCGGTCGTTTCCGTGGTCCACACCGCTGGGATCAGCCCGGCCATGGGTCCGGCCGAGAGAATCATGCGGATCAACGCGATCGGGACGATCAACGTGACGACCGCGTTCCTGTCGGTGGCGAGCGAGGGGTTCGCGCAGGTGAACGTTGGGTCGATGGCCGCCCACGTGACGCCGGCCGTGCTGATGCCGACCCGGTCGTACCGGTACGCCCTGTCGGATATCGACACATTCTTCGCTCGCCTGATGCGCCGGTGTCGGACGGTGCCGGCCGCGCAGCGTCCGCGCCTGGCCTATTCGATCAGCAAGAACTTCGTGGTGTGGTACTCGGCGAAGATGGCCAGCGCGTTCGGGGCCAAGGGCGCCCGCATCGTCTCCGTCTCCCCGGGAGCCATCGACACACCGATGGGGCGGCTGGAGGCGGAGGACAGCGCGACCGTCGTCCGCTACACGCCACTCAAGCGGCCGGCTCGGGCCGACGAGATCGCCGCGGTCCTCGCCTTCTGTGCCAGCCCGGACGCGGGCTACCTGACCGGAGCCGACATCATCTGCGACGGCGGTGTGGTGGCGGGCCTGGGGTGGCGCGACGTGCTCGCCATGGCGCGGTCGTAACCACTGCCGGTCACAGCCAGAGCCCAGCCACAACCACTGCCGGTCACAGGCACTGCCCGATCACAGGCACTGCCGTCACAGCCGCTTGCGGCGGTCGACCGGTGGGCGGGCGGTTGACGCGCGGGCGGCTGACGAGCGAGCGCCGCCGGTGCCGGCCCCCCGGGCCGGGGCAGCGGCCGTCTTCGCACACGCGCGCGGCGGGGCGGCGCCGGTCAGCACGAGCTCGACGAAGGCGCGGGCGTCGTCCGGCGTGGCCTGGGTCCGCAGCAGCAGCCGGGTGAAGACGATGCCCATAAACATCTGGGTCAACCGGTCGACGGACGTACCCGGCCGAAGTTGCCGGGCGGCGGCCGCGCTCTCCAGCCGCTCGGCCAGCACGTCCGGCGAGGCGCCGAGCCGGCCGGTGAGGTGCTCGCCGATCTCGGGGTTGTCGACGGCCGCGGCGATCAGCGACCGCAGCATCGTCTCGTGGCGCGGCGCCGCGATGAAGTCGAACACCCGCTGCAGCCACTCGGTGAGGTCCGCCACGATGTCGCCGGTGTCGTGCGGGACGTACGCTTCCGGGAGCAGGGCGCCCTCAACCAGACACTCGGCCACGACGGCGCTCTTGGACGGCCACCAGCGGTAGATGGTCTGCTTGCCGACTCCGGCCTCGCTGGCGATGCCCTCCATGGTCACCCGGTCATACCCGAGCCGCTCGACGAGCGAGGAGGCCGCGGCCAGGATGGCCGCTCGGGCCGTCTGGCTGCGGGTCGCACCTCGCCGGCCTGCGGTCATGCGACGAATCGTACGCCTCGCGATTAACGAGACGAGACGTCTCGTATAGTTGGTCACGGCCCGGGCCGGGAACGACGGGGAGGGGGACGGACCAGTGGCGCAGCTTCTGTACCGGATCGGACGGTTCTCGGGTCGGCGGCCGTGGCGGGTCATCGCCGCGTGGCTCGTGATCCTCGCGGCGTCCGTGGCGGCCTTCCTGGTTGGCCGGGGTCCGCTCGCCAACGGCTTCGACATCCCCGGCACCGAGACGGCTCGCGTGACCGAGCAACTGGATCAGAAGATCCCGGGCCTCTCCGGCGGCGCAGGCATGGTGGTGTTCCGCACCACCGACGGCTCGCCGATCGACGAACGCCAGCAACAGGCCATCGGCGAGCTCATCGCCGGCGCGCGCCAGCTTCCGTACGTGGCCAACGCCATCGACCCGTTCGAGGCCGAGGCGGAACGGGCCACCCAGGCCCAGGCCATCGCCGACGGCCCGGCCCAGCTCGACGCGTTCGAGCGGCAACTGCCCGACGGCCCGCCCGGTGAGGCGATGCGCCAGGCCCTCGCGGACCAGCGTCGCCAGCTGGCGCTCGGCGCCGAGCTGCTCGCGCTGGCCGACCAGGTCCGGCTCGTGTCGGCCGATGGCAGCACCGCGGTGGCCCACGTCACCTTCACGGTCAGCCGGCTGACCCTCCCCGACGAAGCCAAGATCGCCGTACGTGACCACTTTGGACAGGCGCACATCGACGGCATCGCCGTCGACGTGTCCAATGAGATCGCCGCGACGCTGCCGAGCCTCCTGACGCCGGCCGAGGTCGCCGGCGTGGTGATCGCCGCGATCGTCCTCATCGTCATGCTCGGCACCCTGGTCGCGGCCGGCCTGCCCATCATCACCGCGCTGCTGGGCCTGGCCATCGGGATCCTGGTGAGCCTGTCGCTGTCCAGCCTCGTGCAGATGTCGTCGGTGACGCCGGTCCTCGGCGTCATGCTGGGCCTGGCCGTCGGCATCGACTACGCCCTGTTCATCGTGAACCGGCACCGGCGCCAGCTCGTTCAGGGCATGGATCTCAACGAATCCATCGCCCTGGCCACCGGGACGGCCGGCAACGCGGTGGTCTTCGCCGGTTCCACCGTGCTGGTGGCGCTGCTGGCGCTCAACATCACCGGGATCCCGTTCCTCGGTGTGATGGGCAACGTGGGGGCGATCTGCGTCGCCGTCGCCGTTCTCAAGGCGGTCACGCTGACCCCGGCGATGCTCGGCCTCGTGGGCCGGCGCGTATTGCGTCGCCGCCAGCGCGGCTCGGTCGCCGCGGGCGCCACCCCGGACCGCCCGGTGACGGCGATGGCGACCGTCCGGGCCGTCGCCGGTCTGCTCGTGGGCGCCGCCGCCCTGGCCGTCGTGGCGATCCCGGCCCAGAGCATGCGGCTGGGCCTGCCCGACGGGTCGGCGGAGGACCCGGACTCGACGCAGTACCGGACGTACCAGATCGTCGCCGAGCAGTTCGGGGAGGGCGTCAACGGTCCGCTGCTCGTCACGGCCACGCTGCCCGACCGGGCGACCGATCAGCTGGAGCGGCTGGAGGCCCAGGCACGCGTGGCCCGCCTGATCGCCGAGCAGGAGGACGTGGTGGCGGTGGCCCCCGTGGCCGAGTCCTCGGACGGGACCATGCTCGTCTTCCAGGTCGTCCCGGCCGAGGGCCCCACGAGCGTCTCCACCGAACAGCTGGTGCGAGCCCTGCGGGCCCTGTCGCCCCTGCCCGACGGAACCGCCCTGGGCGTGGCCGGCCAGGCGACCGGAAACATCGACATTTCTCAAATGCTGGCCGACGCGTTGCCGGGCTACCTCGCGCTCGTGGTCGGGCTCTCGGCGCTGATCATGCTGGTGGTGTTCCGGTCGCTGCTCGTGCCGGTCATCGCCACCCTGGGCTTCGTGCTGTCGCTGTTCGCCACGTACGGAGCGCTCGTGGCGGTCTACCAGTGGGGCTGGCTCGGCACCGTCTTCGGGGTGCACGACCCCGGACCGATCCTCAACTTCCTGCCGGTGCTGCTGGTCGGCATCCTGTTCGGGCTGGCCATGGACTACCAACTGTTCCTGGCCTCCGGCATGCGCGAGGCGTACGTCCACGGGACTCCGGCGCGCCCGGCCGTCGTGGCCGGCCTGCGTGCGGGCCGAGCCGTGGTCACGGCGGCCGGCATCATCATGGTCGCGGTATTTAGCGGTTTCATCTTCTCCGAACTGACCGTGGCCCGGCCGCTCGGGTTCGGCCTGGCCTTCGGCGTGCTGGCCGACGCGTTCGTCGTCCGGATGCTCGTCATCCCGGCGCTGCTGCACCTGCTCGGCCCGGCGGCCTGGTGGCTGCCCCGGTGGCTGGACCGCGTCCTGCCTCGCGTGGACGTCGAGGGGGCCGCGCTCCGGGCCCGCGTCCCGGAGGACGCCCGGTCCGTCGTGGAGCGTGAGCCGGTCGGCGCGGCCAGCGGCACCGCGCGACCGTCGTAGCGCTCGGCGATTGGACTTCGCGCCGAGACGCCCGCGCCCAGGGCTGGGACAGCCTGCTGACCCTGACCGGCACGACCGCGGCCGACGCGGCCCGCCCCCGGGCGACCGCCGACGGCGCGCCCACGTACGTGGCCGCCAGCCTGGCCGACGTGATCGTGTGAATCCCGCCTATGTACCATCTGGTACATGAACTACGAGGAGACGACCGAGACGTCGGCCAGCCCGGCCCAGGCGTGGGCCGCCCTGGCCGCGGTGTCGACATATCCCCAGTGGACGGCCTCGATGCAGGCCGTCGAGCCGCTGGACGGGCCGGACCTGCGGGTCGGCCACCGCTTCCGGATCCGACAGCCCGGCCTGCCGGTCACCGTGTGGCGGGTCAGTGAGGTGACCGAGGGTCGGTCGTTCGAATGGGAGGCCCACGCACCCGGGGTGCACACGGTCGCCTACCACCGGCTGGAGCCGCTGCCCACGGGCGGAACCCGGATCACCATCGGCATCCGCCAGCAGGGACCCCTCGCCCGGCTCGTCGGTCTCCTCACGGCCGCCAAGACCCGCCGCTACCTGGCTCTGGAGGCGGCCGGGCTCAAGGCGGCGGCCGAGGCGGTTCCGGTCGGCGACGGCGGCCAGTAGCATCCCGCGCATGTCGCCGCGCGAGGCGCTGCTCGACCGGTGCATCGAGTTTTTGACCAGCACCGGGTTCAGCCAGCTCAGCCTGCGCCAGATCGCCGCAGGCACGGGCACCAGCCACCGCATGCTCATCTACCACTTCGGCAGCCGCGAGGGCCTGCTCACCGCGGTCGTGAACCGGGTCGAGGCGGCCCAGCGCGAGGCCCTGCTCGCCATGGCCCGCCAGACCGACGACCCCATCGAGCTGGGGCGCCGATTCTGGCGGCGCCTGGCCGACCCGTCCCTGGCCGGGGCCGAGCGGCTGTTCTTCGAGATCTACGCCCACGCGCTGTACGGCCGGGAGTGGACCGAGTCCTTCCGGGCCACCGTCATCTCGGCGTGGGCCGGGCCGATCGAGGAACTCTTCGTCCACTATGGATTCTCCCGGGACGAAGCCCGGGCCCGGGCCCGCCTGGGCATCGCGGCCACCCGCGGCCTGCTGCTCGACCTGCTGCTCACCGGGGATCGCCAAGTCCTCGACGAGGCCGCCGAACTGCTCGGTGGGCTGCTCACCCGGTCGCCGACCCCGGCCACGCGGCCCGCACCCTGATCGACTCGCCCGCTGACCAGTTGCCTGGGTCACACCGCCCGGGCCAGTCCAGGCACCGATACCTAGTGACTTGCTAACTTCTGCAACTCGTGAGACTGCTAGGTGCCCGGGCGTGTCCTGAGGCGGGTCGCGCGGTCCGGTCAGGGCAGGCGGCTAGGGTGAGGGGGGCGCACGCGTCGATGCCAGAGGGGGTGGACCGTGCACGCTCCGCTCTACCAGGCCAAGGCCGAGTTCTTCAAGGCACTGGGGCACCCGGCCCGCATTCGGGTGCTCGAGCTGCTCTCGGAACGGGAGCACGCGGTCTCCGAGATGCTGCCCGAGGTGGGCATCGAGCCGGCGCACCTGTCCCAGCAACTGGCGGTGCTGCGCCGGCTGAACCTCGTGGTCACGCGTCGCGAGGGGTCCACGGTCTACTACGCGCTGGTGAGTCCGCAGGTGGCCGAGCTGCTCGCGGTGGCGCGGCGCATCCTCACCGAGGTGATCTCCAGCCAGGTCGAGTTGCTGGACGACCTGCGCGCCTCCTGACCCGACCCTCGTCCCGCTCGCGGACGCCCCGCGGCCCGGTCCACCGGAGGCTGGCGTGGGCCTGATCCGCCGCATCCTCGCCGCCGGGCGGGCCGCGGAGAAGGCCCCGGCCCGGCCGCAGCCGCAGCCGGCCGCCAAGCTCCTGAAGCGGTCCCTGCAGATCCGGCACGTCGACGCCGGCTCGTGCAACGGATGCGAGATCGAGCTCGGGCAGGCGTTCTCGCCCGTCTACGACGCAGAGCGGTACGGCGCCCGCCTGGTCGCCTCGCCGCGCCACGCCGACGCCATCACCGTCACGGGTCCGGTGACGGTGAACATGGCGCAGGCGCTGCGGACGACCTACGAGGCGATGCCCGAGCCGCGCCTGGTCATCTCCATCGGTGACTGCGCCCGTAACTGTGGCGCCTTCGCGGGGGCCCACGCGGTGCTCGGCCCGGTCGACGACGTGGTGCCGGTTGACGTGCACGTGCCGGGCTGCCCGCCCGAGCCGGACGCCATCGTGGCCGCCCTGCGCGGCGTGACCGGGCGGTGAACGTCGTCGCCGCGTCCCTCGGGGCCGCGGGTGGGCTCGCGGTCGCGGGGACGGTCCTCGCCATCCTGAGTGGACGGTCGTTCCGCGCGGCCCTGGTCGGCGCGCTCACCGCGCTGTCGGGCGCGGCCGCCGTGGTCGCCGGCGCCGCCGCAGCGGGCGGCACCGCGTGGTCGCTGGTCGTGCCGGACCTGCTGCCGCTCACCGGCGTCGAGCTGGCGACCGACCCGCTCTCCGGGTGGTTCCTGCTGCTCATCGGCGCGGTCACCGCGGTCTGCGGCATCTACGCGATCGGCTATGCCAGCCGGCAGGGCCACGGCCCCGGATCCCGGACGAGCCTGGCTCTGCTGCCCCTGTTCGCGGCCAGCCTGATGCTGGTACCGGTCGCCGCGAGCGTGCCCACCCTGCTCGTCGGGTGGGAGCTCATGGCGGTCACGTCGCTGCTGCTGGTGCTGACCGAGCATCGCCACGCGCCGGCCGTGCGCGATGCCGGCATCTGGTACGCGGCGCTGACCCAGCTCGGCTTCGTGGCGCTGCTCGTCGGTCTGACGTGGCTCGCCAGCGCCGCCGGCGGAACGAGCTTCGCCGACATCCGGGCCGGTGCGGCCACTGTGGACTCGGTCACGGCGGGCCTGGTGTTCCTGCTCGGCCTGGTCGGTTTCGCCGGCAAGGCCGGCGCCGTGCCGCTGCATCCGTGGCTGCCCCGGGCGCACGCCGAGTCGCCCAGCCATGTCTCGGCGCTCATGAGTGCCGCCATGGTGAAGCTGGGCGTGTACGGCCTGCTGCGGCTGGGGTTCGACCTGCTGGGCGGCGGGGCCCGGTGGTGGTGGCTCATCCTGGCGGCGGTCGGCGCCGCGTCGGCCCTGTACGGCATCACCCAGGCCGCCGTGGCCCGCGACATCAAGCGGATGCTCGCCTTCTCCACGAGCGAGAACGTGGGCCTGATCCTGCTCGGCGTCGGCTTCGCGGGCATGTACGCGCAGGCGGGCAACCCGACGGCGGCCGCGCTCGCGCTCGGCGCCGCCCTGCTGCACGCGGCCAACCACAGCGCGTTCAAGGCGCTGCTCTTCACCGGCGCCGGGTCGGTCGTCCGGGCCACCGGGACGCGGGACATGGATCGCCTGGGCGGCCTGGTCCGCGCCATGCCGGCCACCACCGTCCTGTTCGCCGGGGGCGCGCTGGCGGCCGCGGCCCTCCCACCCGGCAACGGCTTCGTCTCCGAATGGCTGCTGCTGCAGTCGCTGCTGCACCCCGGGCCGGACGCCGGAACCGTGCTGACGATCGCGGCACCGATCGCCGTGGCCGTCGTGGCGGCCACCGCCGGCATCGGCGTGGTGACGTACGTCAAGGCGGTGGGCACGGGCTTCCTCGCCCGCCCTCGCTCGGACCGCGCGGCCGCGGCCCGGGAGTCGCCGCCAAGCATGGTCGTGGCCATGGTGCTGGCCGGGCTGGCCTGCGTGGCATTGGCCGTGGTGCCCGGCCTGGCGGTGCCGGCCCTGTCCCGCATCACCAGCGACCTGCGTCTGGCCGGCCCCGGCGAGACCATCGCGGCCTCGACCCTCGCCCTGCGGGTCGAGGCGGCCACGCTGTGGCCACTGTGGACGGTGGTGGGCATCGTGGCCGGCACGGCCGCGGTGGCGGTGGCCGCCCGGGCCCTGGGGCGGGCGCGGCGCCGGGCGCCGGCCTGGGACTGCGGTGGCGGGCCGCTGACCGAGCGGATGGAGTACACCGCCACCTCGTTCGCCGAGCCGCTGCAGCGGATCTTCGACAACGTGCTGGCGCCCGAACAGGACGTGGACGTCACCCACGCCGCCGAGTCGCGCTACCACGTCGCGGCGATCCGGTTCCACCAGCGGATTCCCGACCGCATCGAGAACCGGATCTACCGTCCGCTGGTGGCCGCGCTCCGGTCGCTCGGCGAGCGGGCCCGGCCGCTGGCCAGCGGAAGCGTGCACCGCTACCTCGGCTACATGCTCATCGCCCTGCTCGCCGTGCTGATCGTGGGGGTGCTGCCGTGACCGTGCTGGTGGCGCTGGGCCAGGCGGTGCTGCTGGCGGTGCTGGCCCCGTATGTCCTCGGGATCACCCGGGCCGTCCGCGCCCGCCTCGAGGGACGCGCCGGGCGTCGGCTGGGCCAGCCGTGGCGGGACCTGCGCAAGCTGCTGCGCAAGCCGCCCACGAGCCCGTCCGACGCCAGCCTGTTCTTCGTGGCGGCCCCGCCGGTGCTCATGGCCACGAGCCTGCTGGTCGCCATCGCGGCGCCGTTCGTGGCCACCACGTCACTGGCCGGCGAGGCCGACCTGATCATCGTGGTGGGTCTGCTCCTGCTCGGCACGGTCGCGCTCGCCCTGGCCGGGCTGGACACCGGCACGGCGTTCGGCGGCATGGGCGCGAGCCGGGAGATGATGATCGCCGCGCTCGTGGAGCCCACGCTGCTGCTGTCCGTCTTCGCCCTGTCGGTACGGGTCGGCTCCACCGACCTCGCCACGATCGTGACCGCGGGGGCGACCGATCCGGCGTCGGTCTTCACCCCGGCGAGTGCGCTGGCCGCCGCCGCGCTGGCGATCGTCACCCTGGCCGAGTGCGGTCGCGTCCCGGTGGACAACCCATCGACTCACCTCGAGTTGACCATGGTCCATGAAGCGATGGTGCTGGAGTACTCGGGCCGCGATCTCGCCCTGGTCGAGTGGGCCTCGGCGCTGCGCCTGACGATCCTGTTGGGACTGTTGGCGAACCTGTTCGCGCCCTGGGGCGTGGCGACGGAGCTGACCCCGGCCGCGCTGGCCGTCGGCACGGCCGCGTTCGTGGCCAAGGTCGGCGGGCTGGCCGCCGTCCTCGCCGCGGGCGAGGTCTTCGCGGCCAAGCTGCGCCTGTTCCGCGTACCCGAGCTGCTCGCCGGCTCGTTCGCGCTGGCCCTGCTCGCCGTCCTCGCCGCCGCGGTCCTGGGCTGACGGAGGGGATGGCATGCACGGCGCGACCTGGGTGGAGCAGGTGTTCAACCTCGCCTGCGGCCTGCTGCTGTTGACCGCGGTCGGTGCCCTCTGGCGCCGCGAGACCTCCGCGCTCATCCCGATCCTGGCCGTCCAGGGCGGGGCCCTGACCGTGATCGCCGTGCTGCTGGCCTCCGGCCACGCGGACGGCACGGAGGCCATGGTCGTGGCCGCGGTGGTCGGGCTGTTGAAGGTCGTCATCATCCCGCTGCTGCTGCGGCGCGTACGGCGACTCGTGCGCAACGCCCGCGAGACCCGACCGCTGGTCAACGTGGCCACCTCGCTGCTCGCCGCCGCCGGACTGTGTCTGCTCGCGTACGCCGCCGCCCGGCCCTTGGTCGCGGTGGCCGAGACACCCACGGCGCGGGCCACGCCCGTGGGGCTGAGCCTGGTGCTGATCGGGTTCTTTCTCGCCGCCACCCGGCACCGGGCCATCTCGCAGATCGTGGGCCTGCTGCTGATCGACAACGGCATCGCGGCCACCGCCTTCCTGGCCACCGACGGGGTGCCGCTCATCGTCGAGCTGGGCGTCTGCGCGGACCTGGTGCTCGCGGTGCTGGTGCTGCAGGTGCTCACCGCGCGGATGGTGCACACATTCGGTGACGGCGACCTCGACGACCTGCGGGAGCTGCACGACTGATGAACCTCGCTCTGTCCGATCCCGTCGCCGGCGCGCTGCTCGGCCCCGTCGCCGCCCCGGTCGCGGGCGCGCTGCTCGCCGCCGCGCTGCCCCGGCGGGTGGCCGCCTGGACCTCGCTGCTCGCCGCCCTCGGCGTCCTCGCGGCCGGCCTCGCGCTGGCGACCCGCACGGGCCAGGGCGCCACGATCGCCGACGGCCTGCTGCGCGCCGACGCGCTCACCGCCTGGCTGGTGGTCGCCGTCGGCGCGGTCGCCACCGTCGCGTGCTGGGCGGGCGTCCACCACCTGGCCGACCAGGCCCGCCGGGGCGAGCTCACCCCGGGCGCGGCCCGCCGCTACCTCGTTCTCGTACAGGCCTTTCTGGCCTGCATGACCGTCGCGGTAATGGCGGCCAACGTAGGCCTGTTCTGGGTGGCGGTGGAGGCGACCACGATCGTGACCGCCTTCCTGGTCGGTCACCAACGGACGCGGGCCAGCGTCGAGGCCGCCTGGAAGTACGTGGTGCTCTGCTCCATCGGCGTGGGCATCGCGTTGCTGGGCACGATCTGCGTCTACGCCGCCGCCATCGCCGCCGGCCCGACCCCGGCCGACGGGTTCGAGGCATTGAACTGGGCCTACCTGAACGAGCACGCGACCCAGTTCGATCCGGGCCTGATGCGGTTGGCGGCCGGGCTGGTCCTGCTCGGTTTCGGGGCCAAGGCCGGGCTCGTGCCCATGCACGCCTGGCTGCCCGACGCCCACAGCCAGGCGCCGGCCCCGGTCTCCGCGCTCATGTCCGGGGTGCTGCTGTCGGTCGCCTTCTACGGCATCCTCCGCTACAAGAGCATCATCGATGCCGCTCTCGGCCCGGCCTACGTCCGGACGCTGCTGCTGATCGCCGGGCTGGCGTCGCTGGCCCTGGCCGCCGCCCTGCTGATCGGGCAGCGTGACTACAAGCGCCTGCTCGCCTACTCGTCGATCGAGCACATGGGACTGATCGCGCTGGGCACCGCCGTCGGCACCCGCCTGGCGCTGGCCGCGGTGCTGCTGCACATCCTCGGCCACGGCCTGGCCAAGGCCGTGGCGTTCTGCGGCGCCGGGCACATCCTGCACCTCGTCGGCAGCCCTCGTATCGCCGCGGTGCGCGGCGCCCTGACCCGCGCCCCGGCCACGGCGGGGCTGTTCGGCCTGGCCGTGGTGGCCTTGCTGGGCCTGCCGCCGTTCGCCCTGTTCGCCTCCGAGATCACCCTGGCCCGGGCCGGGTTCGCCGCCGGCCTCGGCGCGGTCGTGGCGGCCGCCTTCCTGCTGGTGCTGGTCGCGTTCGCGGCCATCGCCCGGCACGCCGCCGGCCTGCTGCTCGGGCCGGCCCCGGCGAGCGAGCCGACGTCGCCCTCAGCCCTCGCGTCGCCAACGGAACGTACGTCCACATCGGACTCGTCGACGTCGGTCCCGTCGTCCGCGCCCGAGCAGCCGGAGCGCGCCCCGCGCCTCGGGTTGCGGTGGCTGCCGCTGGCCCTGGGTCTGGTCGCGGCGGCCGGGCTGGGGGTCTGGCTCGGCCCGGTGCAGCCGCTGCTGGACTGTGCCGCTCTCATCGCCGCCGAGGGGATCCAATGACCGAGCGCACGACCATCGACGTCACCCGCGCCGACGAGCTGCGGGAGCGCGCCGCCCGCCTGCTCGGCGAGGGGTTCCGGCTCGCCCTCGTGGCGGCCCACCACGACGACACCCAGATCCGGGTCGTCTACCTGTTCACCGCCGGGCCGCCCGACCGCCGCGTCGAACTGGTCTGGCGTACGGATGCGGCCGACCCGAGCGTGCCGAGCATCGCGGCCCTGTCGTTCCCGGGCAGCCGGTTCGAACGGGAGATGCAGGACCTGTACGGCGTCCGACCCGACGGGCACCCCATGCCGCGGCCCCTGGTGCACCACCCCCACTGGCCCGACGGCTGGCACCCGATGCGCCATGACGCCGGCCCCCGCCCGCCGCTGCAGGCCCATCGGCCGTTCCCGTTCCTCACCGTGGACGGTGACGGCGTCTACGAGATCCCGGTGGGGCCGGTCCACGCCGGTCTCATCGAGCCCGGCCATTTCCGGTTCTCGGTCGTGGGCGAGACGATCCTGCGGCTGAAGGCCCGCCTCTGGTACGTCCACAAGGGAATCGAGAAGCTCGCCGAAGGCCGGGCCGTCCTCGAGAACCTGCCGCTCGCCGAACGCGTCTCGGGCGACACGGCGGTCGGCCACGCCCTGGCCTACTGCCTGGCCGTCGAGGACGCCCTCGGCCTTCAGGTGGGCCCGGAGGTCGCCGCGGCCCGGACCGTGCTGCTCGAGTTGGAGCGCCTGCACAACCACGTCGCCGACATCGGGGCCATCTGTAACGACGTCGCCTTCGGCATCGCGCACGCCCACACCCAGCGCATCCGCGAATCGTTGCTGCGCCTCAACAAGGCGGTCACCGGCCACCGCCTGCTGCGCGGCGGCGTCCTCCCCGGGGGCGCGCAGCTGGCCACCACCCCGGACGTCGGCACGGTGGCGACGGCCGCCCGCGACCTGGCCGAGGTCGTGGCCTACGCGCTCAAGCACAGCGTCGTGCGTGAACGGCTGACCGGCACCGCCGTCCTCACCGCCGATCAGGCTCGCGACACCGGCGCGCTCGGCTACGTCGCCCGGGCCAGCGGGCTGCCCTACGACGCCCGCGTGGCCCACCCGTTCCTCACCGCCGGCCCCGAGATCCAGGTGGCCACCCGGGACACCGGCGACGTCCTCGCACGGTTCCTGGTCCGCGCCGACGAGGCCCAGCAGAGCGCGGCCCTGGTCCAGGCGCTCGCCCCGGGCCTGCCCACCGGCCCGATCGGAACCCCGGAGGTCGCGGCGGCCGGCGCGACGACGCGCGCGGGCGTCGGCATCGTCGAGGGCTGGCGGGGCACGATCGTCCACCGGGTCGAGCTCGGTCCCGACGGACGCCTGCACCGATGGAAGATCGTCGACCCGTCCTTCCTCACCTGGCCCGCCCTGCCCCTGGCCATGGCCGACACGATCGTGCCGGACTTCCCCCTGGCCAACAAGAGCTTCAATCTCTCCTACGCCGGCAACGACCTGTAACCGGCCGGGTCGGCCCACCGGATTCCGGTCTCGAGGGCTCCGGCCTGGACGGCCCCGGTCTCGATGACCTCCGTCACCGGGCGTCGGGGCGTGGGCGGGGCCGGATCGCCGTACCCGATCCGCAGCACCATCTGGGGCGTACCGCGGCGGCCCAGGGCGATCCGCAGCTGCTCCTTGGCCGCCGGGACCTCGATCGGCTGGGACAACAGGGAGCAGGCCAGGCCGTGGTCGGTGATCGTCAGCAGGACGTGCTGGAGGGCATAGCCAGCCTGGAGCTGGTCGCGCGAGCTGTTGCCGGCCGTGCCGAGCACGCCGACCAGCGGCTCGTCGGTGACGTCGGTGGGGGTGCGGACGAGCTCCCCGACCGGCCGCTGCGGGAGCAGGTCCTGCGGCCCCACGGTGAGGCCGCCGGCCCCGGCCGGGACACCCTCGGCCTCGTGACCGTCCCGCCGGCTCCACGCCGCCAGCTCGGCCGCGTAGGCGGCGTTGCGGAGCAGGACCCGGTTGGCCGCGTGGGCGATCTCGCTCACCGCGGCGAGCGGGATGGGGCCGACCACCAGGTCCAGCCAGGCCCCGGCGCTGGCCGCCGCCTGGATCATGGCGACGCGGGCCGCCGACGGTACCGGCTCGGGGTGGAACGGCCGTCGGTTGCTGCGCCGGCGGGGGATCGCCCGGAACAGCCGCTCCTGGTCGGGCGTCGGCGGCCCCGCCGGCCCGGGGCGCAGCGCGGCCAGCAGCGTGGGTTGGGCCGGGTCCGGACGCCAGTGCACGGACAGGGGCGTCCCGTTCACCGCGAAGGCCAGCTGCAGGTTGTACGTGGCCGCCCCGCAGGCGATGCGGAGGGCCCAGCCGTCGGGGTCGGCGACGGGGGGCGTCCGGCCGAGGTCGGCCAGCACGTGCACCTCGTCCCCGTCGAGGCGGAACCGCCAGGGCTGGCTGTTGTGCATCGACGGGGCCAGGATCGCGGCCTCGACGGCGAGCCGGAACTCGCGGTCGCTGATCGACACGGGCGTCACCTCTTCCCTCCGGGCACTCCCCCACGGTGCCCGGTACGCACCGTTTCGGGCAGGGCCGGAGGTCACGAGATGGGGGACCATCCACCCGCCCCGGGGACCCGGTCGCCCGCGCGAGGCCGGCGTCGGGACGGTCATTTGCTCAAGATCGGGACTTTCGTCCCGGCGGGACCCATCCGTCATCGGGTATGAAGGAGCAATGATCCGTGTGTTCCTGCTTGACGACCACGAGGTGGTCCGCGCCGGGCTGAGGGAGCTGCTGCAGCACGACGGCGACATCGAGGTCGTCGGCGAGTCCGGCTCCGCGCAGGAAGCGGCCCGCCGCATACCCGCGCTGCGACCCCACGTGGCCGTGCTGGACGCGCGGCTGCCCGACGGCAACGGCATCGACGTCTGCCGCGAGATCCGCTCGGTCGACCCCAGCATCCAGGGGTTGATCCTCACCTCGTACGAGGACGACGAGGCGCTCTTCGCCGCGATCATGGCCGGGGCCGCCGGGTACGTACTCAAGCAGATCAAGGGCACCGACCTGGTCGACACCATCCGGCGGGTGGCGGCGGGCCAGTCGATGCTGGACCCGGTCGTGACCCAGCGGGTGCTGGAGCGGATCCGACACGGGGTGGAGACGCCGGATGAGCTCGCCGTGCTCACCGAACAGGAGCGCCGAATCCTCGTCCACATCGCCGAGGGCCTGACCAACCGGGAGATCGCGGCCAAGATGTTCCTGGCCGAGAAGACGGTCAAGAACTACGTGTCGAGCCTGCTGGCCAAGCTGGGCCTTGAGCGGCGCACCCAGGCGGCCGTGCTGGCCACCCGGTTGCTCGGCAAGCGGTAAGGCGTCGCTCAAGGGCGGCCCTGCGGCGGTCAAGGGCTGCCCTACGGCGATCAACGGTGGCCTAAAGCGGCGCGGACCACTCCAGGACCGTGCCGCGCGGGACGTTGTCGCGTACCTCCATCGTGCCGCCCAGTCGCTCGGCCCGGGCGGCCAGGTTGTTCAGCCCGCTGCGGCGGGCCTGCGGCGGTATTCCCCGGCCGTTGTCGGCGACCCGCAGCGTGATGGTGCCCCCGCGGGCCTGCACGAGGACGTCCACGGCGGTCGCGCCCGCGTGACGAACCACATTGGACAGCGCCTCCCGCAGGACGGCGAGCACGTCGGCGCGCACCTCGGTGGGGACCGCGCTGTCGAGGGGGCCTACCAACTCCAGGCTGGGCCGGAAGCCGAGCTGCTCGGCCGAGGCGGCCACGATCTCGCGGATCTCGGTCCGCAGGGCGGCGGTCATGGGCGTCCGGAGCTCGAAGATCGCCGACCGGATGTCGCGGATGGTCGCGTCGAGGCCATCGACGGCGGCGTTGATCCGCTCCTGCACCTCGGGCCGGGGCGTGAGCCGGGCCACGGTCTGCAACTGCATGCCCGTGGCGAACAGCCGCTGGATCACCACGTCGTGCAGGTCGCGGGCGATCCGCTCCCGGTCCTCGAGGATCGCGAACATCTCGCGCTCCTCCTGGGCCAACGCCCGCTCGAACGCCAGCGCCGCCTGGGCCGCGAACGTACCCAGCATCGTCGACTCGTCCTCCCGGTCGGCCTGCCCGTCGGCGCCCACAACCACGAGCAGGCCGTGCAGCGATTCGACCGAGGCCAACGGAACGATGATCGCGGGCCGCTCCGGCAGCTTCACGGGCAGCGGGACGGCCTTGGCGATGTCGTCGACGACGACCTGCCGCCGGGACTGCAGCACCTCGCGGAAGAGCTCGTGATCGGCAGGGATCTCGGCCCCGGCCAGCTCCCGTCGCAGCTCGTCGGGGCCGTCGGGGTCGGCCGTGTCGATCACCTCGACGGTCAGCACGCCCGTCTCGTCGTCGTGGACGAGCACGAGCACTAGGGCGGCCTCAGCCACCTCGCGAGCCCGGCGGGCGATCAACGCCAGCGCCTCGCTGCGGCGGACGTGGCCCACGAGCAGGTTGCTGATCTCCGACGAGGCGGCCAACCAGCGTTGCCGGCGCTGGGCCACCGAGTACAGCCGGGCGTTGTCGATCGCCACGCCCGCCGCCGCGGCCAGGGCCACCACGATCTGCTCGTCGTCCTCGGTGAACTCGGCCCCGTCGTGCTTCTCGGCCAGGTAGAGGTTGCCGTAGACGTGATCCCGGATCCGGACCGGCACGCCGAGAAAGCTGCGCATCGGTGGATGGTTCGGGGGGAAGCCGTACGACTGGGGGTGCGCCGTCACGTCGGCCAGCCGCAGGGGTCGCGGGTCGTCGATGAGCAGGCCCAGCACTCCCCGACCGGTCGGGGGCGACCCGATGGCGGTGTGCTCGGCCGGGCTCAGCCCGTGAGTGATGAACTCGACCAGCGTCCGGTCGGGACCGATCACGCCGAGGGCCCCGTACCGGGCGCCCGCGAGCTGGCAGGCCGAGGCGACGATGCGCTCCAGGGTCCCCCGCAGATCCAGATCCGACCCGATCGATACGACCGCGTCCAGCAGGGCCCGCAGCCGCTCCCGGCTGGTGACCACCTCGCCCACCCGGTCCAGCAGCTCGGACAGCAGCTCGTCCAGGCGCACGCGCGAGAGCTTGGGCAGCCCGAGGGTGGGCGTCTCGCGCGCGGCGCTCGACTCCGGCTGGTCCGGCGGATTCGCGGTCACGGCTGGATGCTATCCGCCCTCCGCCGAGTCCGCCGGTGACGCAGGCGACGCCCCCAGAGGAGCAGCGCGGCCGGCACCCTGGCCGCGGCCGCGGCCACCATCAGGTGGGCCGGGGGCAGGCTCGCGGTGCCCAGCACGGCGCGCAGCGGGGGTACGGTCACGGCCGCGATCATGAACCCAACCGAGATCAGCACCGCGCCGGACAGGGTCGGGTTCCGGTCGCCGCGCGGCGCCCGCGGCGCGCGAACCGCCCACGCAATCCCGAGCTGGCCCAGGCCCAGGACGAGGAAGACCAGGGTCTGCCACGCCCAGCCGGCCCAGGCGGCACCGACCCCCATGGCGAGCACCGTTACGGCCAGCACCGCTCCGGTGGCGGCGATCGCCGGCACCAGCCCGCCGCCCAGGACCGACTCCTGGGGCGGCCGCGGTGGGCGTCGCATCGCGTCCGGTTCGGCCGGCTCGGCCCCCAACGCCACCCCGGGGACGCCATGGGTGAGCAGGTTGATCCACAGGATCTGGGCCGGCAGCAACGGGATCGCCAGTCCCAGGAACGGACCGACCAGCATCACCAACAGCTCGGCCAGCCGCCCGAGAGTCCATAGTGGAGGAAGCGACGGATGTTGTCGTAGATCCGCCGCCCCTCCCGGACCCCAGGGCCAGGCGGATGCCGGCCTCCTGAAAGGCGCGGGCCGTGTCGGCCGCCTGCCGGCGTACCGGGTCGCCGATCCCGACCAGACCGAGCAAGTCAAGGCCGGCCGGCTCCTCCACCGACGGCCGTACGCCGGCCGGAAACCGGGCGGCCGCGACCGCCAGCACGCGCAGTCCATCGGCGGCCAGGTCGGCCGCGGCCGGACCGACCCACGACGGCACCGACGCCACCAGCGGGGCGCTCAGGATGACCTCGGGGGCGCCCTTGCACACGAGCAGCCAGGTCCCGTCGGCCCCCTTGGTGCAGCGTGGTCATCCGCCGCGTCGCCGCGTCGAACGGCTGCTCGGCCCGACGGGGCCAATCCGCCCGCGCCGCGTCGACCGGTACGCCACACCGGCCGGCGAACGCGAGCAACGCGGCCTCGACCGGGTCGCCCACGGCCTGCCAGTCGGACCGCTGGCCGGTCGGCGGCGCCAACGCGGCGTCGCTGCACAGCACGGCCGCCTCGGCCAGGGCGCGCAGGCTCGGCCCGACCGGCTCAGACCCAGCCGGCTCCGGCTCGGCGCCCGCGCGACCGCCGGGGTGCGTGACCCGGCGCACCGCGCCGGACGGTTCGTACCCCCAGCCGGTCACCGCGTACGCCGTGCCGGCCGCATCGACCGCGCGCCGGACCGTCATGCGGTTCTCGGTCGACGTTCCCGTCTTGTCCGAGGCCACCACGGTGACCGAGCCGAGGGTCTCGACCGCGTGCAGCCGGCGGGGGATGGCCCGCAGCCGGACCATCCGGTCAATGCCGACTCGTCGATCTGCAGCCGATGCGCCGTGACCAGCCGGAGATCGGCCGGCACGATGCTGCCGGCCTCGAGACGGACCAGGTCGCCCCGCACGACCTGCGCCGTCGGCACCGTCTCGTCCCGGCCGTCGCGCACCACGCGGGCGGTCGGCGCGGCCAGGGCATCGAGCTCCGCGATGGCCCGCTCGGCCCGGGTCTCCTGGGCCAGGCCGATGGCCGAGTTCGCGATCACGACCACGGCGATGATGACCGCGTCGGTCCCGTCGCCGACGAGCAGCGTGATCACCAGGGCGACCAGCAGCAGGAGCACCAACGGATCGACCAACTGGCGAACCAGGCGATGGGCCGGCGATGATGGGCGTAGGCGTGCCACCACGTTCGGCCCGTCCCGCTGCAGCCGCGCCGCGGCCTCGGCGCGGCTCAGGCCAATCGTGCCGGTGGGCGAGTCGGTGCCGGTGGGCGATTCGGTGACGGCGGATACCCCGGAATCGGCTCGAGCCGTGGGAACCGTCATCACCGAGCCTCCTCGTGCCGCCCACTCCACCGTGGACCGGTCGCGATCGACGGGGCAGGGCCGAAGGTCCGGCCGGGGACGGCCGGTCGACCCTGGCCGGCGGCCCCGGACGGCGCTGCCATGGAGTCTGGGGAACGGTGAGGAAGGAGGACGCGATGACGCTCATCCCGCGGCTCTGGGCCGAGATGACCGACTGGTTCGAGCAGGACATGATGCCGCGCGGCATCCGTCTGGAGGACCGGATCACCGACACCGAGTACACGGTCCGCGCTGAGCTTCCGGGGCTGGATCCCGACAAGGACATCCAGCTCACGGTCGCCCACGGGGTGCTCACCATCCGCGCCGAGCGCAACGAGCAGACGCAGACCACGTACCGCACCGAGTTCCGCTACGGGGTGTTCGAGCGGTCGGTCCGGCTGCCGGCCAACGCCGACGAATCCAAGATCAAGGCCAACTACCGCAACGGCATCCTGGAGATCACCGTGCCGCTGACCCCGGTGGAGACGGCGCGACGCATCGCGATCTCCAGCAAGTAGCCGGCCCCGCCCATCAGCAAAGACCGGGTGATTCAACAGAGGCCCGGTAACCAACACGGACTCGGTAGTCCACCAGACACCAGGCGATCGGGCCGGGGCGCCGATCGGTGGCGACGCCCCGGCCCCCTTTGCTCCTCCGCCAGCAAATATTTCGCTCAGTCGTACGCCAACATCCCCGCTCCCTGGCATCGCCGAACAGCGCGCGACTCGGCCGCGTCACCCGAGGGCCGACCATCGACCCTGCTCGACGGGGGCATTGAGCGGTAGCATGCCAGCGACGCGGCGGTGGCGCCGGCGCGAGGCGAGTCGGAGGAGACGACAGACGATGGACGAGTACACACCGACCGCGCCCGAGCCGGCCACACCCGTACCGACGTCGAAACTCGCGCCGACGTCGATACCCGCACCGGCGTCGGCGGAGCCCTCGCCCGCGGACGACCGGACGCCGTCGGCCGCTCTGGCCGCGGCCGCGCGCCTGGCCGGCCTGGCTCCGTCCATCCACAACACCCAGCCGTGGCGGTGGCGAGTCACGGGGTCGGCCCTGCAGTTGTGGGCGGTCCGTGACCGGCAATTGCCGATCACCGATCCGCTCGGGCGGATGCTGACCATCAGCTGCGGCGCGGCCCTGCACCACGCCCGCATCGCGCTGGCGGCCGAGGGGTGGCAGGTGGCCGTGCACCGGTTGCCGGACCCGGCCCAGCCGGATCTGCTCGCCGAGGCGACCGTGCGGCACCGCATCGAGGTGACGCCCGAGGCCGTCCGGCTGCTGCAGACCACGCGGGTGCGACGCACCGACCGCCGGCCGGTCACCGACATTCCGGTCGATCCCGAGGCCATCGAGCACCTTCGTCGCGTCGCCGAGCGGGAGGGAGCGCGCCTGCACATCCTGCGCCGGGACGAGGTGATCGAGCTGGCCGGCGCGGCCAGCCGGGCCCAACGGGTGGAAGGCCTGGACCCGGCCTGGTCCGAGGAGCTCGCCTACTGGGCCGGGGGCGAGCGCCGCCACGGACTCGGCGTTCCTGACGCGAGCATTCCGAGCCAGCCACCGCCGACCACCGTGCCCGACCGCGACTTCGGCGCCACCGGCACCCTGCCGATCTGGCCGGGGCACGACCGCGAGGCCGTGTACGCGATCCTCTACGGCGACGAGGACACCAGCCTGGCCTGGCTGCGGGCCGGCGAGGCGCTCTCCGCGGTCTGGCTCGAGGCGATGCCGCGCGGACTGACCGTGCTGCCGCTCAGCGCGGCGATCGAGGTGCCGCAGACCCGGTCGGTGCTGCAGCGGATGCTGGCCGGCCTGGGCCAACCGTTCCTGGCGCTGCGCGTCGGCGTGGGCGACGCCGAGCACGTGGGGCCGCCGCCCACCCCCCGGCTGCCGGCCGAGCAAACCGTCGAGATCGTGCCCTGAACCCGCGACCGGACCGGGTCCGCCCGCGCTGACGGCCGATTCGCCGTGGTCGGCGTACCGGTCCGGCCACGAGTGCCGTTGGTCCCGTTGGTTGGGGTCCGCCGGCTCTGCCGCCAGGGCGGAGTACGGGTGTCCAATGAGGTATCGACACACGAGGTATCGATACAGGACGACCAACGGGTGTCGGCCCACCAGGAACGGACGATACGTACGGCATCGACGTACATCGACATCCGGGAGGCCACCATGGCGGAGCTGGTCCCGCAAGACGTCACCAAGGGTTGCGACGCCGCCCTGGTCTTCCAGAGCGACGCGCTGCACTCCACGGTCGCCCCGAACGTCGGGTCCAGCGTCCGGATGCGTTGCCCAGCCCGCGCCATCCGAGCAGGAGGTCGAATATGATCGATAAGAATCGCCCGGTCGTCGTGGGGGTGGACGGCTCGGAGTCCGCCCAGGGCGCGTTCGCGCACGGCGCCTGGGAAGCCCACCGGCGCGGCGGCGTGCTGCGGTTGGTGTACGTCTCCCACGTGCCGCCCCGGTACGTGACCGGTGTCGATCTGTCCGCCACCGCCCGTGCGGCCGGGGCCGAACTGCTGGCCGAGTACGCCCAGCGGGCCGAGACCGCCTACCCCGGGTTGCGCGTGGAGAGCCAGGTGCTCAGCGGATCGCCCGGGGCCGTGCTCGTGCAGGCGTCCCGGGACGCGGCGCTGGTCGTGGTCGGGTCCCGAGGACTGGGCGGCTTCGCCGGCCTGCTACTCGGCTCGGTGGGCACCCAACTCGCCGCGCACAGCGCCGCTCCCGTCATCGTCATGCGGCCGCCCAACGACCGGGGCACGCTCGGCGCCGCCCCGGCCTCCGCGCCGGTCGTGGTGGGAGTCGACGGGATCCCCGAGAGCACGGCCGCCCTCGGGTTCGCCTTCGAGGAGGCTGCAGCCCGCGGCGTCGGTCTCATCGCGACGTATGCGTGGTGGCTGCTGCCGCCGAGCGAGCTCAAGCCGGAAGCGCCCCGCGCGTATGACCTCGGCGAGGCCGAGGAGGCGGCCCGCCGGATGCTGGCCGAGGCAGTCGCGGGGTGGCGTCAGCAGTACCCCGACGTGGACGTCGACCTACGACCGGACCGGGCCCTCAACCCGGTTGTTGGTCTGCTCGAACTGAGCCGGACGGCCGGCCTCCTGGTCGTCAGCCGCCACGGCGGCAACACCTTCAGCCGCCTGCTCTTCGCCTCGATCAGTGACATCGCGGTCCGCGAGGCGCACTGCCCCGTCGCCGTCGTGCCCTCGCAGGCCTCCTAGGGAGGAGCCAATCCGTCCACACAGGACTCAGGTGCCCGGACGGCGGACGGCGCCCATCCGATGACCTCGCAACGGAGGAACAGTCATGCGGGTCGTACCCGGTCATCCCCTCACCGAGACGGAGCTGGGCCAGCTCGACGCGCACTGGCGCGCGGCGAACTACCTGGCGGTCGGCCAGATATACCTGATGGCCAATCCCCTGCTGCGCGAGCCCTTGCAGCCCGACCACGTCAAGCCCCGCCTGCTGGGGCACTGGGGCACCACCCCGGGCCTCAACCTCATCTACACCCATCTCAACCGGATCATCGCCCGGCGCCACCGGCCGACGCTCTACATCTGCGGGCCCGGGCACGGCGGACCGGCCATGGTGGCCAACGTCTGGCTCGAGGGCACCTACAGCGAGATCTACCCGGCGGTGAGCCGGGACGAGCGGGGCATGGGCCGCCTGTTCCGCCAGTTCTCGTTCCCGGGCGGCGTGCCCAGCCACGTCGCCCCGGAGACCCCCGGTTCGATCCACGAGGGCGGCGAGCTGGGGTACTCGCTGGCCCACGCCTTCGGCGCGGCCTTCGACAACCCCGACCTGCTGGTCGCCTGCGTGGTCGGCGACGGTGAGGCCGAGACCGGGCCCCTGGCCACCGCCTGGCACTCCACCAAGTTCCTGGACCCGGCCGGCGACGGGGCCGTGCTGCCCATCCTGCACCTCAACGAGTACAAAATCGCCAATCCGACGATCCTCGCCCGGATCGGCGACGACGAGCTGGCCGCGCTGCTGACCGGCTACGGCTGGCGCCCGTACCTGGTCGAGGGCCGCGAACCCGCCGAGGTCCACCAGCGGCTGGCGGCCACGCTGGATGCGGTGATCGACGAGATCGACAGTATTCAGCAGGCGGCCCGTGTCGACGGCCGGACCGACCGTCCCCGGTGGCCGATGATCGTCCTGCGTACGCCCAAGGGTTGGACCGGCCCGAAGACCGTGAACGACCGCCCGGTCGAGGGCACTTGGCGGTCTCACCAGGTTCCCCTGAGCACGGCTCGCGAGGACCCCGAGCAGCTGCGCCAGCTCGAGGAGTGGCTGCGCTCCTACCGGCCGGAGGAGCTGTTCGACAACACCGGGGCGCCGCGGCCCGAGGTGGTCGGCTGGCTGCCCACCGGCGACCTGCGCATGGGCGCCACCCCGTACGCCAACGGCGGCCGGCTCACCCGCCCGCTCGAGCTACCGGACTTCCGCGACTACGCGGTCAAGGTCGACGCGCCGGGCGCCACCGTGGCCGAGCCCACCCGCGTGCTGGGGGCCTGGCTGCGGGATGTGATCACGGCCAACGAGCCGTATCGCAACTTCCGCATCGTCGGGCCGGACGAGACCGAGTCCAACCGCATCGGCGCGGTGCTGGAGGCGACGGACAAGGTCTGGCGGGCCGCGGTCTCCGATGTGGACGAACACCTGGGGACCTCGGGCCGGGTCATGGAGATCCTCTCCGAGCACACCTGCCAGGGCTGGTTGGAGGGTTACCTGCTCACCGGCCGCCACGGCCTGTTCTCCTGCTACGAGGCGTTCGTGCACATCGTGGACTCGATGGTCAACCAGCACGCCAAGTGGCTCAAGACCACCCAGGAGTTGCCGTGGCGGGCCCCGATCCCGTCGCTGAACTACCTGCTCACCTCCCACGTGTGGCGGCAGGACCACAACGGCTTCTCCCACCAGGACCCCGGCTTCATCGACCTCATCGTCAACAAGAAGGGCAACGT
>Ga0310834_100333_pt1 | contig 64232 bp, 54 predicted proteins | sample SM_ome_2_FD_201314 | JGI IMG/M metagenome (GOLD analysis project Ga0310834, IMG submission 201314) | Sorghum-adapted microbial communities enriched on stacked mutant (SM) sorghum from Joint BioEnergy Institute, Emeryville, California... ...
ACAGCAGACCTCCGCCGCGGTCGTCTCGACCAGCAGCTCCAGCTCGCCGCCGTACTCACCCGCCGCCAGAACGACGACCCCGGGCAAGTCGACGATGGTTTCCGCACAGCAACTGGTAGCGTCAGCACCCACTGGGGCCTCCAAAGATCCGTAGCTTGGTCGCTTTGGATCATGAGGCCCCAGCCCTCAATCAGCCATCACCCTCGATGACGTGTCGCGGCTGGCCTCCCACGTTCATGGCGAAGAGCCGGATTCGCCCACTCGCCCCAGACAGGTGGCGATCGGACGCGACGCGGGTTTGCGGCCTGGGTAAGCTGACCATGGTCCGGGGCGGTAGCTCAGCCGGTTAGAGCAGGGGACTCATAATCCCTCGGTCGCGGGTTCGAGTCCCGCCCGCCCCACTCGGTCTACCTGCGGAAACGCACTCGAGGCATAGACGTTCCCGAGATCTCGGGCACCGGAGCGGGTCCGCGATTGACGTACGCCAAGCCTGGACCTTGCGATCGTGTCGAATGGTGACAAGATCGGACAAGCGTCGCGCACGGTCAGCGTCTCTAACTGGATCTTCACAACGGCCCGGTGCCGCGAAAGCGCCGGCACCCCACAGCCTGAGCGGCCACCCTCCCGCGCCTGGTGGTGAGAGGGTGGCGAACTCCACGCGGGAGCAGCGTCAAGCGCTGATCCAGTTCAGCGCAAGCGTGCCCAGACCGCTCGCGACGACCAGTGCGGCGAGGACCATCGGCCGGCGCTCGCGGCGGCCCGCCCGGGCAGTCGCCTGCCGCGCCGCGCGGTAATAGAGTGCAGCGCCGCCGACGATCAGCACGGTCTCCACCGCAGCGGCAAGCCACGGCACCCTCCACAGCCCCATGCCGAGGTGGGGTAGGCCGCCCAGGTCGCCAGGCAGCAACGGCAGGTCGGCCCGGTGCACGACGAGGTCCAGGACCCAGTGCGAGAACGCGACCGCACCCAGTACCAGCGCCGAGGTGCGCCCGAAGCGGCGCAGGAAGAGCAGCCCGTAGATGGCGGACAGCACGAGCGCCCCGAGCAGCGAGTGGGTGTAGTCGGCGTGAATGAGCGCGGAGCCGTAGTTGCCGTGGCCGTCCGGGGCCGTCTCGATCCACTCAACGCCCGTCGCTAGAAGCGGCGCGAAGACGACGTCGAGCCACACGGTCGCCAACATAAGCGTCCACAGGGGAAGGTCGGGTCGGCCGGCCTTCGCGCCGGCGGCCAGGCCAAAGTGTCCGGCGATCATCGACCATCCTCCCGATCCGGCCGCCGCCACGGCAGCTTGGCGTCAAGATAGCCAAGAACACCGATAAAGAGGATCATCCCGACGAAAAATGACATAGGCTAGCTCCGGTTGCGCGCGGCCTTCCAAGGAGGACCCAACCAAAGTAACAAATATGCATATATGTGACATTAAACATGACATGGGTCAGTCGCAGACAAAGCCCTCGGACCGGCCCGCCGCATGCTCCGATCAGCCACTTGTCGAGCGGTGCACCAACGCTCGATAAGCGAGGCGCATCGCCCGGTACGTGGCGGCACGTGGAGGGGAAAGCTAATGTCAGCAGCCTTCGCGGTCAAGGTCGACGGGGCACTCACACGTGTGCGGTGGGCCACAGCTCGGGTCGGCCGGCCAGTCCGGCGAGGTACGCCCCGGAGGGTTTCCGGAGTGGATGGCGGTCCACAGGCGGAGACCCCGGGAGCCTCCAACGCCGTACGGGCCGCTACGGCCCACGGGCGAGGCCTCCGGGCAGAAGCCACGGAGGTTGGCCGCGCCCGGCCAAGAGGCGCTCTGGGGAGTTCTGCGATCAGCAGACTGACACCGGTCTTCGTTTGGCAGACTAGGCTCGCCCGGCGGACCACCAGCACGATCGTCCTCGATCCGTCTCGCTGACGCCCGTACGGCCGCCAGCGCCGGCCGACGCAGGCCGTACGGTCTCCGACCTCACGTGGCCAGGCTTGCGGTCGCACCCTACGCTCGGCCCAGGACACGAGGAATCGAGGCATCTATGCGCGGGACCCGGATGGGTTTACTGGTCGGCAGTGCGTTGTCCTTCCTGCTCGGCGTGCTGTCCCTGGTTTGGGTGGCGGTCGACAGCACGATGGCGCTGGCCGGCGGCATCGTGGGAGGGTCGTTCCTCCTCACGGGGATCGTCCTCGTCTTCGCCGCCCGCTACGTGGGCAGCCTGGACACCTCGGGCCTTCTGCGCGACGGGATTCCCGGCACCGCCACGGTACTGTCCACACAGGACACCGGGGTCACCATCAACGACCTGAATCTCGTGGTCCAGCTCAGGCTGCGGGTCACCGTGCCGGGGCGGGCGCCGTACGAGGTCACCATCCGGCATGTCCTGAGCGGACGTAGCGCATGGGGCTCCATCCAGCCCGGCATGGTCCTGCCCGTCCGGGTCGATCCCACGAATCCGAACCACGTGGCGGTCGACAGCAACGCCGGCGGCCCGGTCATGTCCAGCCCGGTCATGCCGGTCATGGCCAGCCCGGCAGTGGCGGGAGGCCCGGAGACTCCGCCGTCGATGATGATCAATGAAAGCGTCGACGTCGTCCGGGTCACCGGGGCCGATATCGTCGCGGCCGGTGTCCAGACCACGGGGCAGGTGGTCTCCGTGCAGCCCTTGGGGGTGACGGCGGGCCAGCTCACCGCCGGGCTGCCAGCCGATCAGGCGGACGACCCGGTCGTTCACGTGGTCTTCACCTTTGTCGGACCAGGCGGCGCGCAACGGCGCAAGGAGGCGTTGATCCGCGTTCCCGACGGTAAGCAGGACGTCCTCGCCCCCGGCCGGCCGGTGGCGGTCTCATACCTGGAGGAGACGCCGGACACCGCCACGATCGACTGGTCACGCGCGTAACCGGCGTTCGGAGCGGCGTCTTGCGGAGGAGACGTCGTTGCGACGGACCGGCAGATGCTTCGTACGCCGTCGTCGTCGAGAAACAGGCGATGGCCCATCTTTGTGCGATGTGGCCCATCATGGTGACTCGTAGAGCTCCAATGCGGTGCGGATCTTCTCGACCTGGCTGGTGACCATGGCGAGGTCGGTCTCACCGTGCAGGTAGCGCGTTCCGTGGTGCGCTATGCTCTCGAACTTCACCAATATCAGGCCGACAAGTACCTCGTGACGGGTGAACTGGCGGCCACCGGCGGCCGTATAGGCCTCAGTCATCGCATCGAGCGATTCCCGCGGGGCCGTCGTCCCGGACCGGAAGACCACGGTCTGTGCCACGGTGGCCAGATCGGCGAGGACGAGGTCGAACCGTGCCTGGTCCCAGTCGAGCGCACCGCTGAGGCGCACCGGCTCGTGCCCAACGCGCAGGTTGGGATTGGATGGGTCGCCGTGGATAAGCTGCGGGGCCACGGCCGTGAGTCGAGGCAGCCACTCGCGTACGACCGCCTCGGCGCGACCGAGAAGCTTCTTGTCGTCCGGGGAGAAGGCGAGCCGTCCCCGAGCGACGAGATCGGCCGCCAGCTCGAACAGGCTCACCACCGTGTCGTCGACCACGGCGAGGTCGCCCGGCAGGGCACGCATGGCACGGTGGAGACGAGCGAGGCCGTACGCCACCGCGGCCGAATCAGCCATGTTGCGAGGATCGGGCTGGCGTCCACCCACGTGCCGAGTCAACCACCACACGCGATCTGCGTATCGAACCAGCTCGTCGCCCTCACGGGTGGCGATCACGACCGGTACGTCGATGTCAAGTCCAGGCGCGGCGGAGAGCCTGGCGAGCAACCGGTGCATTCGCGCAACGTGCGTGGCCCAGCGCGGGACATCGCAGGTGAGCCAACAGTCCCCTACCCGCCAGGTCGCCTTGTTGACGCCGACGTGCACCCGCTCGGCGCCGGCCCGCCGGCCCCACTTCGTGTCGAGTAGCAGCGTGGCTGCACTGTCGAGATCGAGCGCCTCGGTCATGGCGAACGTCGCGGACCTCAATCCCCACGACAGACGCTGTGTCAGCGACTGTACGAGTCATGGGTGGCCTTGACCAGACCCGATTGTACGGGGCGCCAGGCCTGGGCAGGCCCACCCGATCCTCATGCCCGAAGGTCGACCTAACCTCCGCTCCGACAGAAGTCGCGCCAGGCGGCCAGGCCGGCGACGTCACGCAACCGGTAGTCACCGCTGGACCACGCGTGGTCGAACCACAGATTCCACAGTGAACCGTGCTGGCTCAGGTAGGCGTTCATGCTCCGTACCCAGGCGGCGCGTTTGGTGCCGTCGTCCCCGGCCGCGATGTGGCTGCCCAGCTCGGCGATGCCGAACGGCAGGCCCACGCTGGCGTTCACGGCGATCACACGGTCGAGCAGGGTGGACGGCGACAGATAGGTGCCCTTCGCCGCCGTGGTGTCGTAGTTGTACACATCCCACGCGAGCACGTCCAGCACGCCGTCGCCCGGGTAGTAGTCGCGCCAGTTCCGCCCGGAGGCCGGGTTGACGGTCCACTCCATCAGCACCATGGTCGCGCGCAGCCTCGGGTTGCCGGCTTCGTTCGCGAGCTGCTTGAGCCGCCGCCAGGCCGAGCGGTACTCCGCGGCCGTGAACTCACCGTCGCGGATGTTGTCCTCGGGCTCGTGGTAGTAGACCCAGTAGATGTCCCGATCCCGCGGTGCGCTGGCGAACCACTGGCGCATGTACGCGTCGTGGACGCCGTTGGCGTAGTCGCGCGCGTTGCCCTTGAACGACACGACCAGCGTGCGGGTGCCGGTGTCCAGGGGGCCGGGCCAGGCCGGCGGAACGCCACCGTGGAAGAAGCGCACGGCGCCGAACCGGCCGAAGAGCGACTCCTCCCGGGCCAGTGCCTGCGCCCACGACTCACCGTTCTCCCGCGCGAACGAGGCTCCGCACCTGGTGCCGCCGCTGGCGACGGGAACCGAATTCTGCGAGGAGGAACTGGTTACCGGGGTCGGCGACGGGCTCGCCGTGAGGGTCGGGCTCGGGCTCGCCGACGGGCTCGGGCTCGCACTCGCGTCGGGGCTGACGGAAAGCGTCAGCGTCGTGCCCGGGTCGAGCGCGCCGGTGGACGCCGGCACGTGAGAGCCACCGTCCGCCTTCCTGGCGAGCGGCTGGAGGACGACGTACAGACCGGCGCTCACGCCGAGCATGGCGATGCCAATGAACAGAACGATCCTCGACCTCAACCAGGCCTCCCAGGCACGGTCTGTGCGGCCAACGGAACCGTGATCCGGGTGGTCAGCGTACTGCACCGACACCGTCACGCGCGCCCCGGACAAGACTCACCAGTGACAATGGATCGATCTTTCTCGTGTCCCCGCCGTCGCATCGTTGACCTGTCGTCCCAGGGTCCGAACTTCGGGTCACAGAACCGAATCAGGGACGTCCAGTTTGGACACCGCCAGAGATGACACGCGCGATACGGCACTGGTTTACGCCTCTGCCTCACGTACACCGCTCGTTGTCCGTGTCGCGCACCCTCGGACGATCGTCGCCGCTGCCGCACGTCATGAAGGTGGCCAACGGGCGGACCGTCATCGTCTACCACGACTCCGCCGCCGTTCCTCCGCACCCCGAACACCTCGACGCCCGTCTCGGCGTCCTGCACCAACAGCAGCGACCCGAAGGCGCAGTGGAGCTTCGGCCCCAACGACAAGCTGAAGTCCGTCGCCCACAACCGGCACCTCAGCGTCGCGGCCAACGGCAACCTCGACGCCAGTGGCGTCACCAACGGCGACGGGGCGACGCTGACCTGGCTCGGCGCCGGTGGCGTGTTCGCTTGATCGGATATTTCCGATACGTCAGGGGTGTCCGCCAACGTCGGCGGACATCCCTGGCCCGTATCGCCGGCAACCCAACCATGCCGCCAGGCGCGGGGCCGGTGCGCCGAAGGCGTCCGCGCGAGTCACGCGGTCCGCCGGACTTATGCGTAAACCGCCGCCTTTTTGATGACCGGCGAAGTGAAGCACGACTGTCCGCCGAGCCCGAAAAGTCGATTTGCTGACCTACATATTCGCGGTCTTACCACTACTGACGGTGTCGACCTGACTCGGTGACGCGCCGTACCGTGGAAGACGTGGCCGGTCGAAACGTCGACCCACGGTTCGGCGAGCGGATGCGCGAACTGCTCGCGCAGCGAGGCGTGTCATACCGGGCACTCGCGGCCCGCACCTTCCACGCCAAGAGCTACCTGCATGATCTCGCGACCGGCCGGAAGGCCCCGACCCCTGAGGTGGCTCGGCGCATCGACGATGCGCTCGACGCTGGCGGACAGCTCGCGGCTCTGGCCATGCCCGAGATCGACAGGACCCCGCCGAGGCGCGACACTGACGATGTGCAACGCCGTACCCTGCTTCTCGGCCTGGCCGGAGTGAGCGTCGACTACCTCGTCAGCCGGCTCCCGGTCTCGACGGTCGCCACCGAGGCGGCGACCGTCGAGCAATGGCGTGAAACGGCGTGGGAGTACGGCTTCACGTACATGACCGCGCCCAGGGCGGAACTGCTCGGCGACCTCACAGCCGACCTCGCCGCCGTCATGGCCGCGATGGATCGCGCCAACAGCCTCACCGCCCGAGCCGGGCTGGCCGACGCGGCCGGCCGGATCGCGGCCCTCGCCGCCATGTGCTGCGTGGACCTTGGGTACTGGCGGGAGGCGCGGCACACGTGGCGACTCGCCCGGCGGTTGGCGGATGAGTCGGGTTCCGTCGGCACTCGCATGTGGGTCCGCGGCCGGGAGGCGGTGCTCGGCCTGTACTCGGGGCGACCGGTGCCAGTCGTGCTGAACCTAGCCGAGCAGGGTCTGGCGATCGACCCCGGCGCCCGCAACGCCGGCCGGGCCGGGCTCGAGGCCGCCCAGGCCCAGGCGCTCGCGCTGCTGGGTCGCCGGGCTGACGCGACCGCGGCCCTCCGCGCCACGGAGAACGTTCTCCAGGCGCTCCCGCCCGGCAGTAACGACACGATCTTCGACTGGACCGAACGGAATCTCCGCCACGCCGAGAGCTTCGTGTACGGCCTCACCGGTACAGCCGCCGAAGCGGACGAGGCACGGGACCGCGCGCTGGCGATGTACGCCCCAGATCGAGCGGTCAGCCGGGCCCAGGTGCACCTGCACCGCGCGGTCGGGGCCGTCCGGGACGGTGACGTCACCGGTGGAGTGCGCCACGCCGCCGACGTGCTGGAGTCCCTGCCACTAGGCGAACGGGGGCACTTCGTGCTCGCCATCGCGGACATGGTGCTGGCTGCCGTTCCCGCCGACCAGCGCCAGCGCCCGGACGTGGCCGAGTATCGCGACCTGGTGACATCGGCCCGACGGACATCGAGTGATTCCAATGCTTGACGACGTGACGTACGTGTGCGCAACCGGGCCCGAATTCCTTGACGTGCTCGACGAGGTGACCGACCTGTACCTCGACATCCGGAGCAGTCTCGACGACAACAGCAGCATCAACACCCGCGAATCATTCGTCGACCGCACCACCCGGCAAGCGGGCCGGGACGGGTTCCGGGGCGTGCTGGCACGGGTCGGCGGCACGCTCGTCGGGTTCGCGTTCGGGTTTCCCATGCCGCCCGGTGGGTGGTGGGCCGGCCAAGCGGAGCAACCGCCGCCGGAAATCCTCAATGCGCCGAAGTTCGCCGTGATCGAACTCGACGTGGCCGCGCCGTGGCGCGGGCGGGGCATCGGCCGGGCCCTGCACAACAAGCTGCTCGAAGACAGACCCGAGCCGTACGCGATCCTCACCACCCCACCCGGGCGCCCGGCCCGGGCCATGTACGCCCGATGGGGGTGGGTCCCGGTCGGCCGGGCCCGGCATGCCCCGGACGCCCCTGTGATGGACCAGCTCGTACTCGCCCTCCACAGCTGTTCCGGATCCTGACATCGCTGTCCGCAAATCCGGCGGACGAGAGCGGACGTCGCCGGTCTGGCGAATCACCCGTATTTCATCGAACTATATCCCCACGGAACGGTGGTCGAATCCCTGCGTTCGACCGCCGACCGCTCGGGTGTGCGGAGGGGGTATCGTGGCGACCTCGACAGGAAAGCATCGACGGCCGCTGTACGAACTGATCATCAGCGAGCACCGGGACATGCACGACCGGCTTCGGGCGCTCGTGCAGGCGAGCCACGACGGTTACGACCCGGCCGAGATCGAGGCGGTCCGGCGGGCGCTGTGGGCCATTCACCGTGCGCGGGAGAGTGTGGTCGGCGAGAGGCCATGAAAATGGCTGGCGACCGCGTCAAGGAAGCCGCGGTCGCCAGCTGATCGCACCGCTTATTTATAAAGGGGCCACGCGGGGCGGCGTGCCTCGCTCCTGCGGCTCGACGAGCCTCAGGATTCCTTGCCCCGCTCCTCGCCGGCCTCGCTGGAGGCATCGCCGGCCGCCGGGGCCTCAGCCGGGGCATCGCTCGCCGCCGACGTCTCACCAGCCGTCGACTCCTCACCCGAGGCAGCGTCCGCCGCCGTGCTCGGAGCGTCAGTCGCCGCCGACGTCTCACCGGCCGCCGGCGCCTCAGCCGAGCCATCGGCCGCCGCCGAAGTCTCATCCGAAGCTTCCGCCACCGGCGCCTCGACAGCGCCCGCACCGGCCACCTCACCGGATGCATCAACCGCAGCCGAGGTCTCGCCCGAGGCGTCCTCGGCCGCCGGAGCCTCACCAGCGCTCTCGGCCGCCGGAGCCTCCGCCGCACTCTCGGCCGCCGCGCCGGAAGCCGACTCCTCACCCGAGGCCTCGTCCGCCGCCGCACTTGGAGCGTCCGCCGCTGGCGAAGCCTCGGTGGCCGCAGGCTCCTCACCCGAGGCACCGTCGGCCGTCGGAGCCTCAACACCGCTCTCGACCGCCGCCTCACCCGAGCCATCGGCCGTCGCCGAAGTCTCGCTCGAGGCGTCCTCAGCCGCGGGGACCTCACCAACGGCCTCGGCCGCTGGGGCCTCCGCCGTGTCCTCACCGGCCGCCTCGCCCGATGCATCGACCGCCGTCGGAGCCTCGCCTGACGCCTCCTCGGCCGTTGGCTCCTCGGCTGAGTCATCGGTCGGCGCCTCACCGGCGTCCTCAGCGGACGCGTCACCCGAACCATCGGCCGCCGCCGAAGCCTCGCCCGCGGCGTCCTCAGTCGTCGGGGTGTCGTCGGCGGACGCGGCGGCGGGTTCAGCCGGTTCGCTCGCCTCGCCGTCGCCGTCCTCGCCGTCGCCGTCCTCGTCGCTGGCGTCCTCGTCGCTGTCGTCGTCACCGGCGGCAGCGGCGGCGTCCGGGTCGGTCCAGGTGAATTCGATTTCCACCGATACTTCCGAGCCGCTCTCCCGTTCGATCTCCAGTTCGCACTGAACCTGGTCGGGCACGGTCAGCCGCCCAGCGGCGCCGAAGAAGATCTGGCCGTCGGCCTCCAGCCGGTCGGCGAGTTGACGCAGCCACGCTGCCAGGTCTGTGCGGGATACGGTGCGCTCGTCTTCGTAGATTGTCATGCCATCAATGATCGCAGGCCGATGGCTCACTTGTCTCGGATGATCTTGAGCGCGCATCGATGGCTACCTAACCGCGGCACTGACATCCGACGTCACGCCGACTCCGTCGTCGCCACCACACGACGACAGCCCGCCGCCCTGCCCGCCACAGACCGGCGCGACATCCGTCCATCGGACGCCCGCCAGCCAACCAGATGCGCCGACCGCCACCCTTCGTTTGCATCGGCTCTTACGACCTCCGCGAATGGACGACGTCCCCCCAAACCTCGCAGACCTGGTCGAGATCGACGGGACAACCTCCTCCCGACGATCGCCCTCACCTATCGACCCGGATCGGTGTTCGCCCTTGGTTCTGCGGGCCGACCTAAACACGGCTCGACCTGTACACTCCGGGTCCGATCGTCGAGCCTGCATACGGGGGTTGCTTTGACGGTCGGTCTCAATGAACGCCTGCGGCGGGCCGGCATGGCGCTCGTGGTTGTGCTTGCGCTGTCCGCATGTGCTACTGAGGCTTCGAATCCTGTTGATGGTGGCGCTGGTTTCCCGGAGACCTTCGTTCCGCTACCTGACGACGAGCCACCGCTGGACCAGCAGATCATCGACCTGGCCGACCCACGGCGTACGCCCCGGCCGCTGGACGCGTATCGCTACGACAACGACACGGCACTGATCGTCTCGCGAGCTCGGATCATCATTGGCGACCGGTGCATGGCGCGGTTCGGCTTCACCCCGGTGCCGGGGTGGCAGCCGGAGGGCGCCAGCGACACGCTCAACTACGCGAGCTACGGCCTGTGGGACGCCGAGTACGCGGCGGCGCACGGGTACGAGACGCAGCCCGTGCCGAACCCCAACCAGTCACTGGGTCCGATCCGCTTCACCGGCGACGCCATCTCGGTCTACCTCGGGATGGTCGAGACCTATCAGGGCGAGCCGGTACCGCCCGGCGGGTGCCAGGGTGAGGAGATCGCCACGCTCAACCAGGTCACGCCCGACGGATTCGACCCGGCCTACGGTGATGACCTCGTCCGCGAGGCGTCGCTGCGCGCCGAGCAAGACCGGCGGGTCGTCGCCCTCATGGAGCAGTGGCGCGAATGCATGGCGGCCAAAGGATGGGACTACCCCGACGTGCACGCGCCGTTCCTCTACTGGAGCGACAAGCGCGGACCGGACAAGGCCCGCCCGGTCGTCAGCGATCAGGAGAAGCAGGCAGCCCTCGACGACGTGGTCTGCAAGAAGTCCACGGGTCTCCTCGGTACCTGGCTGGCTGCCGAGATCGCCTATCAGGAGGCGATCGTCACCCGCGAAGGCGAGCGACTCAACGAATTCATGGTCGTCCTGAAGGAAGTAGCCGAATACGCCAAGGCAATCATTGCCGAAGGGTAGGTAACATCCTCACGCTCGAACACCACGGTGGCGGCCGAACCTCACGAGTTTTCGGCCGTGGCCGTGGGTCCAGGCCAAGGGGACCTCGTCGAGCGCGAGCACGTTGACCACGGTCTGGTCGGGTGGCGGCGGCAGGTCGGCGCGGGTGGGCCGACCGCAAGCGCCTCACCACCCGTACTGGTCGCCCTCCTCGAAGACACGGACGCCGGTCAGCTGTAGGCGGCCAGGAAGACCCGCACGGCCTCCCGCGCGTGACGCCTCACCGCCGCCGCGTCCGGAATCGCCGCGTCCCCCAGCAGCATCGCCTCGTTGAGCGGGGCCGACATGACCAGCCAGTTGTAGGTCTGCGCGGCGACCCGCGCGTCGGGGGCCCGGAGGAGACCGGCGTCGGACAGGCGACGGAACAGGTCGGCCAGGTCCGCGATCGCCTGAGCGGGCCCGTGCTCCCACAGCGCCCGCGCCAGGTGCGGAAACCGGGACACCTCCCCGATGACGAGCCGTCGCAGGCGGAGCAGGCGCGGCTCCAGCACCACGGTGAGCTGACGGATCGCGTACTCCTCGAGGTACGTGGCGAGGTCGGTGCCGTCAGGCAGCGCGAGGGGCGTGGGACGGACGGCGGCCCCGGCATTCGCGGTCATCCACGTGACCAGGGCTACGAAGAGTTCCTCCTTGCTGCCGAAGTGGTTGTAGATCGTCTGCTTCGACACTCCCGACAGCTGGGCGACCTCATCGATGTTGGCGCCCACGAATCCGTCGCGGAGGAAGACCGCTTCGGCCGCATCGAGGATGGCCTGCCGCTTGCGCTGCGAACTCGGCCGAGTCGGTTGCTGCACCGCCGCCTCCTCTGACGCCGCCTTGCCATCTTTGGACTCGGTAGTCTAGTCTCCCAGAAACAAGACTCATCAGTCCAAAAACTGCGGGAGGACCTCATGGGGACCGCACTCGACCTCACCTTCACCGCTCCCCTCCGGCAGGACGACACGCCGGGGAGTTGGACGATCGTCGTTCTGCCCGACTCGGGCCGGCTGCTCGGGACCCGTCGCCCCGTCAAGGTCACCGGCGAAATCGACGGGCACCCATTCGCAGCCACCCTGCTGCCCATGGGCGACGGAACGCACATGGTCCCGGTCCGCAAGGCCCTGCGCACCGCCGTCGGTAAGGCCGCGGGCGAGGACGTCACGGTCCGCCTCCTCGAGCGGGTCGGGTGAGGCGGCGTGAGCTCGTTCATCACCAGCGCTCGCGGCGACACGATCGCCTACGACCGGCGCGGCACCGGCCCGGCCCTGGTCTTCGTGGCGGGCGCCGGGCCCCACCGAGCGATCGATCCATGGACCACCGAAACCGCCGAGCGGGCCGCCGCCCAGGGCATCACCACGCTCGTGTGGGACAGGCTCGGCCGGGGCGAGAGCCCGGCGGACGGTCGCCTCGACCTCGCCCGCGAACTGGCGGCCATCGCGGCCGTGATCGAGGCGGCCGGCGGATCCGCCGTGCTGTGCGGCCACTCCTCCGGCTGCGCCCTGGCACTGGCCGCCGCCGACGCCGGACTTCCGGTTACCGGGCTCGCGCTCTGGGAGGCCCCGCTCGCCTCCCCGGCCGACGACACTCAGGCCTGGTGCGACGAAATCGAGCGCCGCATCGACGCCGGCGACTTCGAAGGTGCGCTGGAGCACTACATGAAGGACATGCCGCCGGAGTGGCTGGCGGGTGCGAAGGCATCACCGGACTGGCCGCAGATCGCGGCGTCGGTCGTCAACCAGCTCGCCGACGCGCAGTCGCTGGCCTGGGCCCAGCGTGCGCTGGAGACCCACGCCTTGGCGGACATCGACGTGCCCGTGCTGGCCATGTACGGAACCCAGACGTTCCCGCCGATGCCGGCGGCCGCCGCGTCCCTCGCCGCGGTGCTGCCGCAGGCCGAGGTGAAGGAAATGCCCGGCGCCATGCACATGTGGGAGCCGGAGCCCATGGGCGCCGAACTCGCCGCCTTCACCATCCGGTGCAGCCTGGCGTGAGTGCGGCCGGCGGCCGCCAGACATCAGTCGTCGGGCTCGAATCCCATGGACTCGGCCACGGCCAGCGTGAGTGGATGCACCCGAGCAGTGTCACACGGCCGGTCACATGCCCGATCGGGCCTCCGCGACGTCGTGAGCCACCGGCCCGGGTCGGGACCCCGCTCGGTGCTTCCGCTCGGCCGCGGCGGCGACGGCCCGGTCGAGCCGACCCGTGACGATGAGGCCGGCGAGCGTGGCGAAGGCCGCGACGATGAGCCCGTCCGCAAGGTATGCGATCAGGTCGATGCGAGGAATGCGGCTCAGCGGGAATGTGACGCCTCCGAGCGCCAGGAGGCCGGCCGTCCACAAGGGAACGAGGCGCCGCCACGCGATCAGAGCCGCCAGCAGCACCAACCCGATCGGCATCATCGGGCCGGGAATCCACAGCAGCAGCGTCGACTCCAGTGGGTAGACGGCGAGCGCGTCCAGTGACTCCTGGGCGTTGGCGTTGAACACGGCTTCGAAGAAGCCCTGGAAGCCGAACGCCATGCCGCCTGTCACGCCGAACAGCAGGAACAGCAACAGCGGCGGCGCGATGCGGGGCGCGGCCGGGCGTACGCGTTCCAGCAGCCCGACCAGCCCGAAACACCACAGCGTCATGGCCAGTACGAGGACCGTCCCACCCGCGGTTCCGTAGCGACCGCCGGTCCACAGGGTCGTCGCGATGAGCGATCCGGCCGGTCCGGCGACGAGACAGAACACCGTCAATCCACGCATGGAGATACCCTTTCAGCTCGTCCCTGGGCCGCCCGCGTCCACCGGTTGCTGGCGGAGAGGGTGACTGAGCCGGCGACACCGGGCCGACGCAGACGGCACCCGAAGACCGTACGGTCCAGGGACCGTGCGGCGCGTCGGCCGCGCGCCGTATCTCCACGTACGCCAAAGTTGTACGCGCGACCGCCACGGCCCGGGCTCAGGGAACACGACGACGAGCGCCGCCGTCACGATGCAGTCGCCGACGTCACCACCCGGGACGACCGCCGCCGTCAGGGCCGCCCCGGCGTCACCAGCCCCGACTCGTACGCCATGATGATCAGCATCGCGCGGTCCCGAGCCCCGACCTTGCCGAGAATCCGGCTCACGTGCGTCTTGGCCGTGGCCGGGCTGATGTGCAACTGCGCGGCGATGTCCTCATTGGACCGTCCCCGCACGACCAGGTCGAGCACCTCCTGCTCCCGCTCGGTCAGCACGCTCGGGTCCAACGGCGGCACGTGCCGGTTCGGTCGGGCCGCGAACGCCTCGATGAGGCGGCGGGTGAGCGCGGGCGCGAGCATGCCCTCACCGCGGGCGATCGCTCGCAGCCCGTCGACCAGCACCGACGGGTCGAGGTCCTTGAGCGCGAACCCGCTGGCGCCGACCCGCAGTGCCCGGAACACGTACTCGTCCAGGTCGTACGTGGTGAGCACGACGACCCGGGTGCCGGACAGCCCAGGGTCGGCCACGATACGCCGCGTCGCCTCCAACCCGTCCATCTCCGGCATCCGGATGTCCATGAGCACCAGGTCCGGGCAGTGGCGCTGCGCGAGCCGAACGGCCTCCACGCCGGTTGATGCCTCCGCCACCACCGTCAGGTCCGGCTCGTCGAGGATCACCCGCAGGCCCGCCCGCACGAGCTCCTGGTCGTCGGCGATGAGCACGCTGATCATGCCGCCTCAACCTTCGCCTTGGTCAGCGGCAGCCGCACCCGCACCGCGAAGCCGCCGCCCGCCCGCGCCCCGACGGTCAGCTCACCACCCAGCTCACCGACCCGTTCCCGCATGCCGGCCAGTCCGAAACCGCCGGCCGGATCACCACCGCGCCCGCGGTCGAGCACCTCGATGAGCAGGTCGTCGCGGCCGTAGTGCAGGCGGACCTCGGCCTGTGTCGTGCCCGAGTGCCGGGCCACGTTGGTCAACGCCTCCTGGATGATGCGGTACGCCACGTGCTCCACAGTGGAGGGTAGCGGGCCCGCCTCCCCGGAGACGGTCACCCGGGCCTCGACGCCCGCCTGGGTCGCCAGACCACTGACCCCGGCCAGCCCGCGCGCCGGCGCCCCGGCGGGCGGGGTGAGCGCCGGCTCGGCCCCCGCCCGCAGCACGCCGAGGACCTGCCGGAGCTCGGTCAGCGCATCTCCGGCCACCTGCCGGATCGTCTCCAGCGTCGGATAAGCGAGCTCCGGCCTCGTCTGGCGACGCCGCAACGCGCCGGCGGCTTGGACGCTGATCACCGTCAACTGGTGGGCCAGCGTGTCGTGCAGTTCCCGCGCGATGCGCAGCCGTTCGTCGGCGGCGGCCCGCTCCCGCATGGCCCGTCGCTGACCGTCGCGCGCCCGCGCCAACTCGCCCAGCGCCACGGCGGCCACCAGGACCGCGGCCACGGCGACCAGGTCACCGCCCTCGGCCGGGTCTCCGGTCATCCGGGCCGTCCACTGGTCAGCCGCCACAATGGCCAGCATCGTCACCGGCACGGCCGGGATCGCGATGCGCCGGTAACCCGCCCGGGCGACCCCGTACAGCGCCACCACGAACGGCACCGGCTCCGGCCCCGGCGGGCCGCCGGCCACGAAGTACGCGACCGCCGCCGCCCCGGTGACGACCAGCACCGGCACCGGCGCGCGGTCCGACCACCACAGCGCGCCCGCGGCGGCCAGCAGCAGCGACATGCCCAGCAGCCGCGAACCCCACGGCGTGGCCTCGCCGCTGAAGTGCACCCCGGCCACCACGACCGCCGCCACGAGGGCGACCAGCCCGGCCCGTGCGCTCCGACTCGCCATGGGCCCGACCGTACCGCGCCCCCCGGGGACCGGACTGCGTCCCGCGGCGCCGGTCCGCGACCGTCGGCGCGGCCCGGTACGGTTCGCGGGTCACGGCCGTACGGCCGCCTCCTCGATGATCAGGTCAGTCCCCGCCACCGTGGCGCCCACCCCGACCGGCAGCGCCAGCATCGGGGCGGCGTGCGCACACTCCACCCCGGCCAGCACCGGATAGTCGAAGCCGGCCACCGCGTCGAGCACGCAGTGATCGAGCAGCTGGCGCTCGCGCTCGGAGAAGCCGTCGGTCCGGCCCACGGTCAGGGCGGCCAGCCGGTCCAGCACCCCGGCGTTGCGCAGGTGGGTGAGATCGGCGTCGGCCTGCCTGACGTCGTACGGCTCCTCGGGTGGTTCGATGTGCAGCACCACGCCCTGCCAGTCCGGCTCCCACGGTGTGCCGATCAGCGACCGGATCGTGGGAAGACAGCCGGGCAGCAGCGTGCCCGTGGCGACGCCGGGGCGCAGTGCTCGCCGCGGTTCGCCGGGCTCCCGTCGACGGGGCCGGCCCTCGGCGTCGGTCACGATGCGCGACTCGGTCGCCTGCCAGGGCACCACCGGCAGTGGCCCGGCCGGTTCCGGCCGCGTGACCACCCGCAGGAACCAGTCGACGACCTCCGCGTCGGGCCCGCCGATCTCACCGAACTCCGGCAACAGGGCGGGGCCGTAGATGGTGGTCAGGCCGATCCGGGCCCACAGGGCCAGTAGGAGGGACGTGGCGTCGGAGTACCCGCACAGCAGCTTCGGATGCGCCGCTATCAGGTCGAAATCGAGCTGCGGCAGGAGGTGGGCGCTGTGGTTGCCGCCGATGGCGAAGAGCACCGCGTCCACGGTCGGATCGGTGAAGGCGCGATGCAGGTCGTCGACCCGGTCGGCCACGGATGCGGAGACCCAGCCGCGGACACCGTCACTGACGCCGAACGCGTGCGGCATCGGCACGACCTGATGGCCCAGCGCCTCCAGCGCGGCGACGGCCCGCTGGTAACGCGCCGGCAGCTCGCCGCAGCCACCCCAGGACGGGCTCACCACCGCGATGCGCGCGTGGTCGGACAGCCGACGCGGCTGGATGCGGACGGGTACGTCGGGCGATCGGCTCATCGGGTTCCTTCCGTGCGAGCGACGCGACGGCTCGCTCGTCGACCCGACCGGCCCCCATGCGGCCGCATCCGTGTAGTGACAGGCGCATGAGAACCGATCGACGCCCGACCAGCGGCCGCCGAACGGGACCGTACCGTGCGTCGCGAGCACCAGTCACGGCGATTTGGACACGCTCGACGTCGATCCCGCGTCACAACATTCACGATGCGAAGACACACCTGTCTCGCATCATTGAACGGGTGGAGCGCGGCGAAGAGGTCATCATCGACCGGGCCGGTAAGCCCGTGGCCAAAGTCGTACCGTTGGTTCGACGCGTCAATCGCACAGCTATTGGCTCGCTGTCCGGCCAACTCGATCTATCCGCTGACTGGGACTCGCCCCAGACGAACGCCGAGATCGCCGCAGACTTCGGCATCGCGTCGTGAGCCTGCTGCTCGACACCCACATCGTGTTGTGGGGCATCACGGCCGACTCGTCGCTCAGTGACGAGTTCCTCGACCGTCTTCGCCACGACCCGGACATATTCCTGAGCCCGGTAACCCTCTGGGAGATCATCATCAAGCAGGCCGCCGGCAAGCTCGGCGGTCCACCCGACTTGGCCGAGCGTGTCCGAGACATGGGCTTTCGTGAGCTTCCCGTGACCCACGCGCATGCCATCGCGGCGGGTCGGTTACCTGTCCACCACCGCGACCCGTTCGATCGCATGCTGATCGCTCAGGCAATAGTCGAGAACCTCACCCTCGTCACCCGCGACGCCGGCATTCGACGCTACAACGTCGATGTTTTTGTTCCATAAGCCTTCAGCCCGGCTCAATCAGCGCGCGGACGTCGCGTGCATCCGACCTACCAGCAAAGTTGCGGCGCCGGTTGGTGCGCACCGTTGCTTGCCCTGAGCCGCGCTGGGCGCGTCGGGTAGCCGGCCCAGTCGCGGCACTACCGGCGGCGGGTGGGTTTGCGCGACCGGCCCTTGCGGCGCGTCTGACCGGAGCCGGCCCGGACCGAGCCGGCGTGGGCCGGGCTGGACGACGCCGTACGGCTCGGGCTGGCCCCGGTCAGCCGCACCGTGGCGTCGGCGCGGTTGGTGTCCACAGTGCCACCATCGGTCTCGCTCGCCGGTCGGTCGCCGTCGCCCACGGGCTCGCTCACCGATCCGCCGGCGCGGGCCGCCGACGCGGTGTCGGGCAGGTCGATGGTCGTCCGCAGGGTGACGTTCGGCATCAGCACGGCCGCGATGAGGCCGACCACGGCGATGCCGGCCGAGATGAGGAAGACGTGCCCCACGGCGTCGCCGTAGGCCGACTGGACGATCGCGCGCAGCGGCTCGGGCAGCGTGCTTGGGTTGACCGAACCGCTCGCTCCGCCCGCGGAGGCCGGGATGCCGGCCGCGGCCAGCTTGGTGGTGACGGAATCGACGAACCGGTTGGTCAGCGCCGCCCCCAGCACCGCCACCCCCGCCGTGCCGCCGAGCGACCGGAAGAACGTCACGGCGGCGCTGGCCGCGCCCAGGTCGCGCAGCGCCACCGTGTTCTGCACCGCGAGCACCAGGTTCTGCATGCTCATGCCCACACCGCAGCCCACCAGCAGCATACCCACCCACAGTATCCACAGTGGAGTGTGCTGGGCAGGCCCGGTCACCTCGTCGTGACCCCACCCCATGGTGGCGAACACCACGAAGCCAGCCACCAGCACGGCCGCACCCGCGATGATGTACGGCTTGACCCGACCGGTCCGGGTGATGAGCCGGCCCGAGATGGTGGAGCTGGCGAGCACACCGATCATCATGGGGATCATCACCAGGCCGGCCCCGGTCGGCGAGTAGCCCCGACCGTACTGGAAGTACAGGCCGAGGAAGACCGCGCCGCCGAACATGGCCATACCGACCGCGAGGCTCGCCATGATCGCCAGCGCCGGCCCGCGCTGCCGCACGATGTCGATCGGCACCACGGGGTGGGCGGCCCGACGCTCGACCGGCACGGCCGCAGCGAGGACCAGCAGCGACGGCCCCACGAGCGCGGCGGTCTGCCACGACAGCCACGGGAACGACTTGCCCACAAAGGTGATCCAGATCAACAAAACGCTGAATCCGACCGCGATCAGTGAGGCGCCCAGGTAGTCGATCTTCGTGTCACCGCGCCGCACGGCCGGCAGGTGCAGCGTCTTCTGCAGCAGGGCGAACGCGGCGACCGCGATCGGGACCCCGATGAAGAAGCACCACCGCCAGCCCAGCCAGGAGGTGTCGACGATGAGGCCGCCGAGCAGCGGCCCGGCCACCGTGGCCACGGCTATGACGGCACCCAGGTATCCGTTGTACCGCCCCCGTTCCCGGGGCGGGATCATCGCGGCGATCACGACCTGGACGAGCGCCTGCAGGCCGCCGACGCCGAGGCCCTGGAACGCCCGCGCCGCGATGAGCTGCTCGGTGTTCTGAGCCAGGCCGCTGACGATCGAGGCGACAGCGAAGATGCCGATCGCGATCTGAATGAGCAGCTTCTTGCTGAACAGGTCCGCCAGGCGCCCCCAGATCGGGGTGCTCACCGTGGCGGCCAGCAGCGTCGCGGTCACCACCCACGTGTACTGGGTCTGGCTGCCGTTCAACGCGCCGATGATGCGGGGTAGCGCCGTGGAGACGATGGTGCCCGAGAGCATCGAGACGGCGAGCACGAGCAGCAGGCCCGACAGCGACTCGAACAGCTCCCGCTTGCTCATCGACGTCGGGTCGCGCGGAACCTGCCGGGCGGCGGCTCGGTCGCTGGCCGTCCGAGGGCGGCGAGCCGTCGCATGGGATACCTGTCGGTCGACGACGTGAGCGCGGGCAGGCCTGGCGGCCATGACGATGCCTCCGTAAGGGAATGAGACGACCGGGCGTCCTCGGACACGAAAGAAGACTGGACGTCCTCGGACGCGGACCTGGCGACAGCGTGACCCACCAACATTGCCACATGATTGCCCAGTGTGCAAAGTTTCCGGTTGGGCAAGTTTTCCCGTTTCCCGGTAGAGTGGCCCCATGGAGCCCTCCACCTCGCTGCGCGAGCGCAAGAAGGCGGCCACTCGCCTCGCGCTGCACCGTGCCGTGGTCGAGTTGGCTGCGGCCAAGGGGCTCGACGCGGTGACGGTCGACGCCGTCGCCGACCACGCGAATGTGTCGCGCCGCACCTTCTCCAACTACTTCGCCAACAAGGAGGAGGCGCTGCTGTACGGCGAGCGGACCCGCTACGAGCGGCTGATCGCGGCGATGCGGGCCCGCCCCGAGAGCGAGACCCCGTGGCAGGCGCTGACACGCAGCGTACGGGTGCTGGTCGACGCGATCGCCGAACTGGACCCCGTCTGGATCGCGCAGGTGCGCGTTGTTCGTCGCCACCCGTCACTGGCCGCCCATCAGATGGCGCTTCACTGCGCCGTAGAGACCGAGCTCGTCGCCGAGATCCTCGAACGCATGCGACGCCAGCAGACATCGAGCGACCCGGTCGCCGACATCCTCCGCGCCCGGGTGATCGCCGGCACGTTCCTGGCCGCCGTACGGTCAGCCATCGGGGTCTGGGTCGACCGCCAGGAAACGCTGTCGCTCGCTGACGTCGTCGACACCGCTCTGCGCACGGCCGCCGAACGCTTCCGCTGAGCAGGCGAGGAGTACGCCGGACGCCTTGCGCGTATGATGGGCCACATGTACTCGGCCACTGCCGTGATGACGCCTTGGACCCTCCGCTGACGGCGGCAGGGTTCATTCGCGTTTCCTGACGTAGCTCTGCTCCGCCGTCTCGGCGTCCCCGCCGGGCGGCGTGTTGTGCTGCCCGGCTCCCCGCGAGCTGGAAGAGCAGGCAGTGGAAAATCTTCAATGGAATTCTTCCTCCAACGGCGCGTTGCCGTCCGACCTCATCCTCGGCGACGGGTTCCCGGCCGGAGAGCGTGCTCATGTCCGAGCCCTGGGCGTTCGGGTCGTGCTGGGCGGCCGGGTGATCCTGTCCGATGTCAGCGTGACCGTGTCGGCCGGTTCCCGCCTGGCCATCGTCGGTGAGAACGGCCGCGGCAAGACCACGTTGTTGCACGTGCTGGCCGGTATCCTCGCCCCCGACCAGGGAACGGTGGAGCGGGTCGGCACCGTCGGCGTCGCCCAACAGGCCCTGCCGGCGCAGGATGGCGAGACGGTGGGCAGCCTCGTCTGGGAGGCGATACGCGAGTCCCACCGGGCGCTGCGGATGCTCGACGAGGCCGCAGCGGCGGTGGCCGACGGCGTGGCCGGTGCGGAGGCCGCCTAGCCCGCGTCGCGGTCTACCCATTCTCCGTTGCCGCGATGTCACCGTGTCCGGGCGTCTGCCCCGGCCCGTCACGCTCACCCTCGACGGCGGAGACCGCCTCCTCGTGACGGGTCCCAACGGCGCGGGCAAGTCGACGCTCCTCGCGATCCTGGCCAAGCAGCTGGCTCCGTCGACCGGAGAGGTGCGCCACCTCTCCCAGGCCCGCGTGGCCTACCTGGGTCAGGAGGTGCCGGCCTGGCCCGCCACGGCGCTCGCCTTCGAGGTCTACGAGCAGCACGTGGGTCGGCTCCGGTCCGCCGGACGGCTCGGTGACGGCGACCCGTTACCGCTGACCGCGACCGGACTGCTCGACAAGGAGGCGCTTCGGACGCCCGTCGGCCGGATGTCCCTGGGGCAGCAACGCCGACTGGACCTCGCGCTTCGCCTAGCCGAGCGGCCCGACCTGCTGATCCTCGACGAGCCAACCAACCATCTGTCGGCACCGCTGGTCGACGATCTGACCGCGGCCCTGCTCGAGACTCCGGCCGCGATCGTCGTCGCCACCCATGACCGGCTGATGCTCGTCGACCTGGCGGCGTGGCCCACCCTGCACCTTTCGGCTGAAGACACCGGATCCACCGAACAACCGCCGGGGAACGCCCGTAAGGCCCGGGTCACCCACCCGACGGTCGGCCCGCCCGGAGCCCGACCGGGCGCCGTGGGTATTACTTAAATATCCCAACCCCTGCGGGACGATCCGGAACGGCCGGCTCAGGGTCGGACCCTGAGCCGGCCGCAACCCGCACCCCGGGAAATTTCAGGGTGCCGTGGTGGTCGTTCACCGACGCGCCGGGCCTGGTTCGACCCCTACGGTCGGCACCATGCTGGAGCTGCTGGAGTCGGCGCTCGGCTCACCGTGGGCGTACCTCGTGCTGTTCGCTATCGTGCTCCTCGATGCGTTCCTCCCGGTCGTGCCGTCCGAGACCCTGGTCATCACCGCGGGCGTGTTCGCGGCCACCACGGGTGAGCCCCACGTACTGGCGGTGATCGCGGTCGCGGCGCTGGGAGCGTTCGTGGGCGACCACATCTCCTACCAGATCGGTCGCCGCGCCGGGACCGCCCTGCTCGGTCGGCCGACACGGGCCAGCCGGCGACGACAGGCAGTCGCCTGGGCCGAGGATGCCCTGGCCCGCCGCGGAGGCCTGCTGCTCGTCGTCGCCCGCTACATACCGGGCGGCCGGACCGCCACCACGCTCACCGCCGGTGCCGTCGGATACCCAGCCAGAAAATTCGCTATATTCGATGCTATCGCCGCCGCCGCCTGGGGCATCTACGCCACGATGATCGGATACCTCGGCGGCGCGGCCTTCCACGGCGATCCGGCCAAGGGTCTGCTCCTCGGGTTCGGACTCGCCGCCGCGATCACGGTGGTGGTCGAGATAACCCGCTTCGGGCATCACTGGTACCGTCGGCGCCGGCCCCCGGCCGGACCACGGCTGACCGGCCAGCCGAGGCGACGCCGGCCCAGCTCGGTCGCCCTGCGCGCGCGGCTGGTGTTCCGGCGGACGGGCGGGCCACCCGGGCGGCGACTCATGGTGGCGCCGGCCGCGCAACCTACTCCGGCCCGGCTGTGGCGGCGCGGACACGCGCCTCGAGGCCCTCGAGGACGAGTGTGAGGGCGTACTCGAACTCGACGATCGTCGGGGCCGCCCCGTCGTCGTCGACGGCGAGCTTGTCCTCCTCGGCGAGCCCGCCATCCTTGGCGTGCCTGTCATTCTTGGCCTGCTGGTCGATCTCGGCGAGCTGGCCCGCCTCGACGAGGCCGGCCGCTGGCGCGGGACCAGTGGGGGTCGATCCAAAGTAGACACCGGCCGCGATCAGACGGTGGAGGTCCGGGTATTTCTCGGCCGTGATGAGGTGGGCCAGGGCCCGGTCGAGGCCGACCCCCAGGACCCGGTCGTCGCCGTACTCCCGGGCCGACCGCATCAACTGAACGTCCAAACGGGCGAAGGCGTGGGCGAGCGCGCTCAGCGTGAGCAGCAGGGAGATCCGCTCGGCGTCGGTGAGCGGCAGGTCGCGCATGCCGCGCAGCGCCCAGTCGGCGAGGCGGACGGCGTTGGGCATGCTCGGCACTCCCGAGACGGGAATGTCCAGCTTCCACGGGTGCCGCAGGTAATGGCGGCGCACCGCCCGCGTCCAGGCGGCCAGGGTCTGTCGCCACGGCACCCCGGCCGACTCCTCCGGGCTGGGGATGGGGATGTCGAACGCCGCGTCGTTCATGAGCTGGACCAGGTCGTCCTTGCTCGTGACGTGGCGGTATAGGGACATCGGGGTGAAACCCAGTTCGCGGGCCACGCGGGCCATCGTGACCGCCTCGAGTCCTTCCGCATCGGCGATGCGGACGGCGGCGTCGACGATGGACTCCACACTCAGCTCGGGCTTCGGGCCGCGCTGCGGAGTCCGGGCCAGTCCCCAGGCCTGGGCCAGCACCGGGGGAAGCGCGTCGGCCGGGTCGGGCGACCCGGCGGGTGCGTCAGGCTCCGGCATTCGGTGACCCCCTGTTCGGGGCCAGTCTAGAGGGTGGCCAGGTTCTGTTTACGGCATATACTGTGTACATGACACACAGAAACGAGCCCGCCGTCGTGGTGAGAGACGTCCACAAGGCGTTCGGCCGCACCACCGTGCTCGCCGGGGTTTCGCTCGAGATCCCCCGCGGCACCATCTACGCCCTGCTCGGCCCCAACGGCGCCGGCAAGACCACCCTCGTGCACATCCTCAGCACCCTCGTGCCGGCCGACCGCGGCACCGTGACCGTGGCGGGCGCTGATGTCGCCACCCAGCGCCACCTCGTCCGGGAACGGATCTCGCTCACCGGCCAGTTCGCCACGGTCGACGAGGTGCTCACCGGCCGCGAGAACCTTCGGCTCATCGCCGCCCTACTGGGCGTGCCTCGCCGGGACCGGTCGGACCTCGTGGCGCAGACCCTGACGCGCTTCGACCTCGCCGGGTCCGCCGATCGCCCGGCCCGGACCTACTCGGGCGGCGTCCGCCGACGCCTCGACCTGGCGATCAGCCTGCTCCGTACGCCCGAGGTGCTCATCCTCGACGAGCCCACCACCGGTCTGGACACCCGCAGCCGTCAGCAGGTGTGGCGGCTGGTCCGCGAGCTCACCGGGCACGGGGTGACCGTCCTGCTCACCTCCCAGTACCTCGACGAGGCCGACGCCCTCGCCGACCGCATCGGCGTGCTGCACCGCGGCCGCATCGTGGCCGAGGGCACGCCCGCCGAACTCAAGGCCCGCGTGGGCGACGAGCGCGTGGCCCTCGTGGACGCCGCCGGCACCATCGTGGCCGAGCGCGTGACCGACGGGACACCCGCCGGGGTGTCCCGGGCGCTGTCCGAACTGGACGGTCTCGCGGCCGAGCGCGCCGACCTCCATGTCGAGATACGTCGACCCACTCTCGACGATGTCTTCCTCGCGCTCACCGGTGACCCCGTCAGCAACCCCACCGAGGACATCTCCTCGACCGACCTCGTCCGGAGGGCCGCATGACCAGCACCCTCGTCACTCCCCCGGTTGTCGCCACCCAGCCGCGCCGGGGCCGACGCCTCACCGCGGTGGCCCCGTTCGTCGGCCGCAGCCTCATCCACAGCCTCCGCGACGCCGAGGCGCTGCTCATGGCCGTCCTGCTGCCGACCATGGTGATGCTCCTGTTCGTCACGGTCTTCGGCGGAGCCATCCAGCTCCCGGGCATCGATTACGTGGACTACATCGTGCCCGGGGTGATCGTGCTCTGCGCCGGCTTCGGCTCGTCGAGCGTCGCCGTCTACGTCGCCACCGACATCCAGCACGGCATCGTCGACCGATTCCGCACCATGCCCGTGCCGGCGTACGGGGTCGTCGTGGGACACGTCGTCGCCGGTGTGCTGCGCAACCTCGTCGCCACCGCATTCGTGATCGGCATCGGGGTTCTGCTCGGGTTCCGACCCGCGGCCACGCCGTGGCAGTGGCTCGCCACCATCGGCCTGCTGCTGGCCTTCATCGTGGCCATCACGTGGCTCTTCGCCGCCATCGGCCTCGCCTCCAGCGGTCCCGCCGCGGCCAACAGCTACGGCTTCGTGCTGCTGTTCCTGCCGTACCTGTCCAGCGGCTTCGTACCCATCGACACGCTGCCGGCCTGGCTCGCTCCCGTGGCCGAACACCAGCCCATCACGCTGGTCATCGAGGCCACGCGCGCGCTGCTGGCCGGGCACGCCCCGGGCGCCGACGCGTACGGTGCCCTGGCCTGGTGCGCCGGGGTGATCGCGGTCGCCCTCGTCTGGTCGGCCTGGATGTTCCGGCGTCGGGCGGCCCGCCGATGACCGCCCGGCTCACCGTCACCGGTCGTGGGCTATGGTTCCCCGATGCCGACCTTCCGGTCCCCTCAAGTGATCCTCTTCAGCGAGAACCTGCCCCGGGCCGTGGCCTTCTACACCTCGCTCGGGTTCGTCGAGACCTTCCGCACGCCCACCGACGGCGAACCGATCCACGTTGACCTAGCCCTCGATGGCTACAAAGTGGGCATCGCCTCGGTGGCCTCCTCCCGCGCCGACCACGGTCTGGACCCCATCCCCCATGGTCAGCGCGCGGCGGTCATCCTCTGGACCGACGACACCGCGGGTGCCTACGAGCGGCTCGTCGCCTCCGGAGCGCCCCCGCTGGCGCCTCCGTACGTCTGGCTCGGACGGCTTCTCATCGCGTGGACGGCCGACCCGGACGGCAATCCCATCCAGATCGTCCAGCCGATCGCCGAGTCACGGTGACCGACAGGCACCAATAGCCGGGCGGGGCGTCGTCTGTCCGATGTCGACGATTTCGCCCCGGCCCCAGGCCGTACGTACGTACGCGACGAGGCGCGAGCGGTGCGCCCGCGCCTCGTCCTCAACGACTGCGCGTCACTCCGGCCGCGTGCACGTGGCGAGCGCAGCGTGACCGGGGCCCCTGACCACCGCCTTCCGACGCCGAAGCCACCGACATCGCCGACAGCACCCGGTCCGGACCCGCGGATCGGTCGAGCGCACCAGGGCGCCGGCCGGCCGACGGCTCGGGATGAGCCGTCCGTTTGGTGCCATATGGCCGCAGCACCCAAGTCGAGTAGCCGACACTGAGACGTCACCGTCCCCAAGCCGAGCGGCAAGATCCGGCACACTACCGCAATGCACCCCTCGGCTCGTCGATCGTGCGTGCTGGCCTGCGTGGTCGTCCTCGCTGTCGCCATGGCCGGGTGCGGGGGCGAACCGGCGATGTGGCGGGAACCGTCCCCGGTCGTCTCGGTGACGCCGACCCTGACCCCCACCCGGTTCGAGGGGTGGTCCGATCCCGCCCGGGTCGGCAAGCCGTACAAGGGAAAGGTGCCGGGGTTGCTCACGTTTCGCGGCAACCCCACGCGAACGTTCTACGGCACGGGGCCGGCGATCCGGTCCAACCCGACGGTGCGCTGGGCGTTCCCCAAGGACGGATACATGTGCGGCCCCACCAGCGTCAAGCCGGGCGAGGTGGAGACGTGGTGCGGCAACGGCTGGACCGGTCAGCCGGGTGTCATCGAGCGCGACGGTCGCACATGGATCATCACGGGCGGGTACGACCATCGCATCCACTTCATCGACGCCGCCACCGGCGAGCGCATCATCCCCGACTTCGTCACGGGCGACCTGGTGAAGGGCTCACTCGCCCTCGACCCGGATGGCTATCCGCTGGTGTACAGCGGTTCCCGCGACGGTTTCTTTCGGATCATCTCCTACGACGGCGACCGCCCCGAGGAGCTGTGGCGGCTCGACGGCAACTCGGTGCGGCCCAAGTACGGCGACGACGACTGGGACTCCTCCGGCCTCGTCATCGACGACTACCTCTTCCAGAACAGCGAGAACGGCAACTTCCACATCATCAAGCTCAACCGGGGCTACGACGCCAACGGCAAGGTCACCGTGGCGCCGCAGCTGCTGCACCACATTCCGAGCTGGGACGAGGAGCTGCAGCGCGTCGACTGGGACTACTCCATCGAGAACTCGGTCGCCATCTACGGCAACGTGGCCTATTTCGCCAACTCGTCGGGCCTGGTGCAGGGCTGGGATCTGTCCGGTCTCAAGAACGGTGAGCCGCCCACCCGGGTGTTCCGGTTCTGGGCCGGGGATGACATCGACGCCACCATCGTCATCGATGAGGAGGGCATGCTCTACGTCGGTGCGCACTGGGAGCAGCACAACGCCCGTTCCCGCGAGGTCGGGCAGATGTTCAAGCTGGACCCCTCCAAGCCCGACGACCCGATCGTGTGGCGAGCGTTCGACCAGGTGGCCGACGAGGCCGGCATCCTGGGCACACCCGCGCTCTACAAGGACATCGTCATCTTCCCCACCGACTCGGGCGATGTGATCGGCTTCGACCGGAAGACCGGCGAGGAGCGGTGGCGGTTCCACATCTCGCGGGCGTGGAGCTCGCCCGTGGTCGTGGACGACGTGCTCTACATCGGAGACTGCACTGGCCATTTCTACGCGTACGACGTCTCCGACACCCGGGCCATGCCCACCCAGTTGTGGAGCATGAAGGTGGGCGGCTGCATCGAGTCGACGCCGGCCATGTGGCGGGGTGTGCTGTACTTCGCCGACCGTTGGGGCAAGCTGTACGCCATCGGCAGCGGCCAGGCTCCGTAGCCCTTCTGGCGTCGCCTCGCCCCGTGCCGCCGCCGTTCCGGCGCCGCCCAGCGGTCCGCGACGCCGCCAGGGAAAGGAGGATGGATGCAGATTCCCCGCTTCTGGGCGGTGGCCGAGGGCTCGGGAACGGGTCCGGAGGGCGAGCACCGGTTCCGCCGGGTGTGGGGATGGTCGATGTCCTCGGTGGCCGAGGCCCAGGCCGTGGCCGCCCAGCGCCTGCGCGACGCCCTGACCGTGTTCCGCTCCGACCGACACCCGGGGCGCTACTACCCGCGGACGCCGTTGCGGGAACCGATCCTGGACGAGGTCCTCCTCGACGGCGAGCAGGCGCTCGTGGTGACCCGCAACCGGTACGGCGCCGAGGTCCTCAACACCGACCGCCTGCTCATCGCCGACATCGACCTCGTCGAGCCGGCCGCCCCGTCCACCGGCGTCCTGCGGCGCCTCTTCGGGCGTGGCTCGGCGCGACCGGACCCGCCGGCCGACCCGGTAGCCGAGCGCCTCACCCGACTGGAGACCTGGGCTGCCGCCCGTCCGGACCTGGGAGTGCGGGTCTACCGCACCGCCTCCGGGCTGCGGGTGTTCGTCACCGGCCTGGCCGAGCCGACCTCGGCCGGCGACGCCATCCTGGCCGAGCTCGAAGCCGACCCGATCTACCGGGAACTGTGCCGAACCCACGGCATGTTCCGCGCTCGGCTCACGCCCAAGCCGTGGCGCCTGCGCCGGATGCGGGCGCCCGCGGGGCGCTGGCCGTACGAGTCGCCCCGGGCCGAGCGCCGGTTCCAGCAGTGGCTCGCCGCCTACACGGCCGCGTCCGCCGGGTACGCGGTGTGCCGACTGGTCGCGACCTTCGGCCCGGAACCGTCCCCAGTGGAGCAGCGCGTCATCGCGCTCCACGACGACCGCACCCGGGCTCAGGAACCGCTCCCGCTCGCCTGAGCGCGAAAGCCGGGTACCAGCGCAGGGTCGGGCACGGCGGGTTCCCGGGCATGGTCGGTACCGGCCCGGCGGATGGGGCCGACGTCGACGCGTCGCTGGGCGATGCGCAGCGTGGCCAGCAGCGCGAAGAAGAGCATGCCGTACACGGCCAGCAGCAGCGAGGACTCGTAGATGTCACCGGTATGCCAGGTGGTGCCGCTGGGGTCGGTGACTGGGACGCGCTCGCGGGTGAGGTAGTTGTTGACGAACGTCAACGTCGTGGCCGCGTAGAGGATGACCGCCGTGAGGTCGCCGGTGATCCGGGCCGGGAACACGGGCAGCGCCGGCCCGCGCTGACGCAGGTAGAGGGCGAAGACCTGCATGAACAGGTACACGGTGAACGTCCACCCCAGGAAGTTGGACAGCGGTACGCCGAAGAAGCCCCCGCCGTTCTCCCAGATCCACCACTCGTTGATGGTCGAGCTGGTCGGATCCATGGCCAGGTCCCAGGCGGTCATGGCGAACGCGCCCACGACGGGAGTGCCGATGGTGGTCAACCAGGATGAGTGGCGGTGGACGTCGGCGAACACGATGGTGGCCACGACCCAGGCGAGGTATCCGGTGGCGAGGTAGCCCGGGCCGATGTACCAGGGCACGTAGAGAAATGTGCCGTCGCCGGTGTAGTGGTAGTGCCCGAACGGAAAGCCCGTGATGATGCTCAGGTTTTCCAGTAGGAGGGAGATGGTGAGCCCGCCGCCGACGAACACGGCGACCGCGCGCCACCCGTAGCGCCACGTCCCGTGCAGGACGAGGAATCCGACCTCCGCGATGATCGGGAGGAGGCCGATCCCGGAAACGACCATGGTCGCGAGGAGACCGGTGATGATGGCGCCGGTGAGCAACCACAGCACAGTGGCCCGGCGGGAGAAGCTGACAGTAGTCACGGATGATCCCATTCCTTGGTCGGGATGCGTGGGTGTCCTTGGTCGAGGTCACTCGGTCAATGCCCGGCGTGCGGGCTTCCGACACCCTCATAGCTCAGGTGCAGCACCATGCCCTCGCGGGCGTGGTCGAGGTTGTGGCAGTGGTTCATCCAGATGCCGGGGTTGTCGGCCCGGAACGCGACCCGCCACACCTCGCCCGGCCGCACGTCGAAGGTGTCCAGCCACAGCGGGCTTCCCGTGGTGCCCAGCACCAGCACGCGATGGCCGTGCAGATGCCAGGGATGTGTTTCGATGCTGCGGTTGATGACGGTGACCCGCACCAGATCGCCCTCACGGACCCGCTGGTCCGGGATGTTGGGGTAGCCCAGGCCATTGACCGTCTGCGCGAACCGCGGCACACCGTCAACCAGCGCCAGCCCGCGGTCGAGCACGAGCGTGAAGTCCCGATCGAACGAACTGTCCGGCCCGAACGGCGTGGGCGCGGGCGTCCCGTACGACAACAGGTCCAGCTCCGGCCAGCCCACGGTGTCGACCACCGGGTCGACGGCCGCCGCGTCGCCGGCGATCCGCAGGGTCGCCCGCGTGGGATCGTCGTCGACGAGCAGGGCCACCGCGCCGGCCGGCATCGGAAAGGCCAGGTCGGCGCGGCCACCTGCCGGCAGGCGTACGGCGGCGCCGCCGACCGGACCCGGCTCGTGCAGGTCGTACCCGTCCACCGCTACGACCCGGAACTCCGTACCGACCAGCGAGATCCGGTGCGGCTGGTTGTCGGTGTTGATGAGGCGCAACCGGACCGGGGTGCCGGGGTCGACGGTCACCTCCTGGACGCCGTCGTGCTGGCCCAGCGCGACGATGCCGTCGTACGTATGCACCGGAAGGGTGAGATCAACGGCGTCCCGGCCGGCCTCGGCGACGTCGCCCCGGGGTCGGACGACCAGCGCACCGAACAGTCCCCGCCGCACGCCCTCCGAGGAGACCTGGTGCGTGTGGTACCAGTACGTGCCGACCTGGTCGGCCAGGAACCGGTAGACGTACCGGCCGCCCGGCGGCACCGCCTCCTGGGTCACCCCGGGTGCCCCGTCCTCGGCGTTGGGCACGTCGTAGCCGTGCCAGTGCAGCGTCACGCCGGACTCAATGTCCACATTGGTGAGCGTGACCTCGATCAGGTCCCCTTCCTGGGCAGTGATCTCGGGTCCCGGCGTCGTGCCGTTGTACGTCCATGCCTCGACCGCGGCGCCGGACGCGAGCGTGACGCGCGTCTTCTGGGCGGCCAGCGCGAACCGGCGTACCGAACCACCGGGCGCCGGGGTGGACGGGCCGCGCAGGTCCGACACCACCGTCCGAATTGGACCGTGCCCGTCGGCGGACGACGCCGGGAGCGCCTCCAGGCCCACACCCACCAGCCCGAGCACGACCGCGGCCCCGAGCAGCCTCGTGATCGGGACCGTCGAGCGAGACGTGACCCGCCAGGCCACCAGCGTCGCCACGGCGACGACACTGAGGCTGGCCAGGGCCTGGCCGAGGCCCAGGGGATACCCGGTCAGCAGCGGCGAGAGCACTCCGACGCTGGCCGCGAACCCGGTGGCGTACAACGGCACGACCGCGGCGGCGACGCCGCGCGTCAGGAGCACGACGGCCGCCACCGTGCCGGCCAGAACGACCAGGGGCAGTGCGAAGACCTTCTCCTGCACGAACCACCAGCCGCGTCCGGCCAGCACCGCCACGACGGCGACCCGGGTTAGCGTCACCGCCACCGCGCTCACCGCCAGGATCGAGGTCGCACGGGCCCGCCCGGACGACGCCGCGACGGCGGCGCCCAGCCACGTACCCGCCCCGGCGACCGCGACGAGCAGGTCGACCGCGATGAGACCGATCGTGCTCATCGGGCGGGGGCAGGCGAGGCGGATGCCAGTGCGCGGGCCCGGGCCATGACGGCGCTCGTGGCGCCCATGATGATCATGCCGTTGATCGCGTGCAGCCCCAGGATCGCCAGCGCCAGCGGGGTGGTCCGTTGCTCGGTCGCGCCCCCGATGGCGTTACCGACAACGATGATCAACGTCTGCAGGATGACCAGGCCCAGCGGCACACTGGTCAGCCCGATCAGCCGACCTGGAGCCTTGGCCAGCGCGGCCGCGCCGATCGCCAGCACGGCCAACAGCGGGAAGATCCGCCCGTTGAGCAGGTGAAGCGAGAACGCGTCGTCGGTCTGCGGCCGGGTGAAGGCACCCACCGCCGCGAAGTAGAACTGCAGCACCCCGGAGGCGAGGAGCAGGCCGACGACAACGACGTAGACACGACGCATCACAAGAGTCATGGCGCCATCGTCGGCGCGCCGAGACGCCGTGTCGTCGCTCCGGAAGCGACACCTGGTCGCCGCCCGCGTACGTCGGTGAGCGTAGTCGCCTACGCTCACCGACGGATGTCGACGGCGGCAACGGTCGATACCATCGGCGGCGTGACGCGCACGGTGGACCGCTGGCTGGTACGCCTCCGGCCGCCCCCGGCGGTCCAGGATCTGCTCCTGGCCATCTTCGTGGGGCTCATGCAGGTGCAGGGCACGCTGCGGATGGCGGCCGAGCAGGGAATCGTCCTGGGCACCCTCGACTACGGCGTCATGGGTACCCTGCTGTTCGGCAGCGGCCTCATCCTGGCCCTCCGCCGGCGTCTTCCCGTGGTTGTGTTCGTCGTCACCGGGGTCGTGAGCCTGGTGTACTACGGGGCCGGCTTCCCCGACGGTCCGGGGTGGTTGGCGCTGTTCGTCGCCCTCTACACCCTGACCGCCCATGGCGAAGGGCCGCGGGCGCTGCGCATCGCCCTGCTCGGGCTGGGTGTGCTGACCGTCGCCTGGCTGGTGACCGCCGACCTGTCCGCGCCGGCCGAACTGGGCTGGTTGTTCTTCCGCATCGGTACCGCCGCGATGGCCACGTTCCTGGGCGAGTCGATGCGGATGCGGCGCGTGCTGGCGGCCCAGGCCGCCGAGCGCGCCGAACGGGCCGAGCGGACCCGGGAGCAGGAGGCGCAGCGGCGGGTCGACGCCGAGCGGCTGCGCATCGCCCGCGAGGTCCACGACACGGTGGCCCACGCGATCGCCATCATCAACGTCCAGGCCGGTGTGACCGCGCACGTGCTCGACAAGCGGCCGGAGCAGGCCCGGGAGACGCTCCGCACGATCGAGCAGACGAGTGCTCGGGCCCTGCGCGAGCTGCGCACCACGCTCGCCATGCTCACCGACTCCACCGAGCGCGACGATCGGGCACCCGCCCCCGGGCTGCGTCACCTCGACGACCTCGTGGCCACCGCGGGCCACGCCGGGGTGGCGGTGACGGTCGAGCAGACGGGCACAGCGCGTGAGCTACCGTCCGCATTGGACATCGCCGCCTACCGCATCGTGCAGGAGTCGATCACCAACGTGATCCGCCACGCGGGGGCCAGCCAGGCGCGGATATCCATACATTACGGAGAGGATGAGCTGCGCATCAGCGTCGCCGACGACGGGTGCGGCGTGACGCCGGCCGACCGGCCCGTCGGTTCGGGTACCCCGGCCCCACGATCGGCCAACGGCGGTGGGCGCGGCATCGCGGGCATGCGCGAGCGGTGCGAGCTGTTGGGCGGCGAGCTGACGGCCGGGCCCGCGCCCGGCGGCGGATTCGTCGTCCAGGCGACCCTCCCGTTGCTACCGGAGCTGGTTCCCGCCTCATGATCACGGTCGTGATCGCCGACGATCAGGAGCTGGTGCGGGCCGGCTTCCGCATGCTGCTCGACGTCGAGGAGGACATCGAGGTCGTCGGTGAGGCCGCCGACGGGGCCGAGGCGGTGGCCCTGGCGCGCAGCCGGCAGCCGGACGTGGTGCTGATGGACATTCGCATGCCGGTCGTCGACGGGATCGAAGCGACCCGGCAGATCGCCCAGACGCCCGGTCTGGACGGCGTCCGCGTGCTCATCCTCACCACGTACGACACCGACGCCAACGTCTTCGACGCGCTCGAGGCCGGGGCGAGCGGCTTCCTGCTCAAGGACAGCGGGCCGGCCGAGCTGCTGCACGGCATCCGGGTCGTGGCGGCCGGTGATGCCCTCCTGGCGCCGAAGATCACCCGCCGCCTCATCAGCCACGTCACCGCGGCCCGCAACGCGCACCGCACCGGGCAGGAGCGGCTGAACGTGCTGACCGCCCGGGAGCGGGAGATCCTGGCGCTCGTGGGGCGCGGATTGTCCAATGAGGAGATCGCCGCCGAGCTGGTTCTCAGCCCGGCCACGGCCCGCACCCACGTCAGCCGGGCCATGACCAAGCTGGGCGCCCGGGACCGCGCTCAGCTCGTGGTGATCGCGTATCAGACCGGGCTGGTCCGCTGAGCGCCGGCGCGGCCAGCCCTGGCTCGGAGCGAGGCCCCCACCCCGAGGGTTGAGCCCTCCTGTCCACTGTGTCCGGCAGCACCGGACCGCGTCGACGGGCTACGCGCCCTGGTCCGGGCCGGCCGACCGCGCAGCGCGCCGGTCGCCGATCCGGTTCAGCAGACCGAACACCGTCATCAGCAGGCGGTCGTAGACCCGGTCCGGCAGCAGCCAGCGGGCGAGCACCACGGCGCGGGCGCCGCGGCCGACGGCGTACCGGGTGCGGGGCCGGCGAGCCGTCGCGGCCCGCGCGATCACCCGGCCGACCACGTCCGGCGACGAAACCCCCTTGGCGTCGGCGTGCAGCGTCGCGGCGTACCGGCGCGCGTACGTCGCGTACGCCCCGTGGCCGGAGGTCGCGAGCAGGCGCTCGCCAGCGACCAGAGGGAACTCGGTGGCCACGCCGCCCGGTTCGACGATGACGACGTCGATGCCGAACGGCTTCAGCTCCAACCGCAGGCAGTCGCTGAGCCCTTCCAGCGCGTACTTCGTGGCGTGGTACCACCCTCCCAAGGGCTGGTACATCTTCGCCCCGACCGACGACACGTTGATGATCCGACCCGATCCCTGGGCGCGCATGGCCGGCAGCACGAGCTGGCAGAGCCGGGCCGCGCCCAGGACGTTGACCTCGAACTGCCGCCGCGCTTCCTCCAGCGAGACGTCCTCGACCGCGCCGAACGAGCCGTAGCCGGCGTTGTTCACCAACACGTCGACGCGCCCGGCCTCGGCGAGCACCCGGTCGACGAGCGCGACCAGCGCCGCGTCGTCGGTGACGTCGGCTTGGACCGTCCGGATTCCCATCGACTGCAACGCCGCCATCCGGTCCACTCGGCGCGCCACCGCGTAGACCACGAACCCCGTCTCGTGAAGTCGTCGTGCCGCGGCCGCCCCGATCCCGGCGGATGCGCCGGTAACCACGGCGACCTTGCGCATACGCACCTCCGGTCCAGACGGCGAGTGACCAGGCTATCGGTCGACCTGCTCGCGCCGGGCCGGTCCCGCCCCGGCCGGAGGCTTTCTGCCGCACATCCCACCAGCACTGTTTGTATTCAGTCAGTCACCCATGGTGCCGATGCCCTCGTCGGCCGCCGATTCCTTGGAGGTTTCCTCCAACGTTTGTTGTCGACTGGTGGCGAGGGTGGCGGTTTCCCCGCGCTGGCCCAGCCCTCAAGGTTGGTGGTCGGGACTCCCGCGCCGGGAGTGCCGTCCTGATGCGTACGAGGCTGGGAGGCTTGGTCGGTGTTCCGCCGCATCGCCATCGTCAACCGCGGTGAAGCAGCCATGCGGCTGATCCGCGCCGTTCGCGAACTCAACGCCGAGCGCGGCTCGGCCCGCGCCGGCGCCCCGCCGATCGAGACCATCGCCCTCTACACCGAGGGCGAGCGCGGCGCCACGTTCGTCCGCGAGGCCGACCACAGCTACTGCATCGGCCCCGCGTCGGCCCGCCCGTATCTCGACCACGCGGTCCTCGCCCGGGCCCTGGTCGAGACCGGCGCGGACGCGGCCTGGGTCGGCTGGGGGTTCGTGGCCGAGGATCCGGCCTTCGCCGAGCTGTGCGAGAAGCACGGCGTCACCTTCATCGGCCCGAGCGCCGAGGCGATGCGCAAGCTGGGCGACAAGATCGGCGCGAAGCTGATCGCCGAGGAGGTCGGCGTGCCGGTGGCGCCGTGGAGCCGCGGGCCGGTGAACGACCTCGACGCGGCCATGCGGGCGGCCGAGCGGATCGGCTACCCCCTCATGCTCAAGGCGACCGCGGGCGGTGGGGGCCGCGGCATCCGCATCATCCGCAGTGCCGAGGAGCTGGCCGAGGCGTACGAGCGCACTCGACTGGAGGCGGAGCGGGCCTTCGGCAGCGGGGTCGTGTTCCTGGAGCGGCTGGTGACCGGCGCCCGCCACGTCGAGGTGCAGATCATCGCCGACGGCCACGGCACCGCCTGGGCCCTCGGGGTGCGCGACTGTACGGTGCAGCGGCGCAACCAGAAGATCATCGAGGAGTCGGCCTCGCCCGTGCTCGCCCCCGAGCAGGTAGCCGACCTCAAGGCGGCGGCCGAGCGGCTGGCGCTCGCGGTGGAGTACGTCGGGGCCGGCACGGTCGAGTTCCTCTACCATCCGGCCGAGCGGATGTTCGCATTCCTCGAAGTCAACACCCGGCTTCAGGTCGAACACCCCATCACCGAGGTCACCACCGACGTCGACCTGGTGAAGGCCCAGCTGCACGTGGCCGCGGGCGGCCGGCTGGGCGAGGTGCGGCCGACCGAGGTGGGCCACGCGGTCGAGGCGCGGCTCAACGCCGAGGACCCGGACCGGGACTTCGCCCCGGCGCCCGGCCGCATCGAGCGCATGATCCTGCCCACTGGGCCCGGTATCCGGGTGGACACCGGCTTCAGCGAGGGCGATGTGATCCCGGCCGACTTCGACTCGATGATCGCCAAGATCATCGCGTACGGCCGGACCCGCGAGGAGGCGCTCGGCCGGCTGCGCCGGGCGGTCGCCGAGACCACGGTGATCATCGAAGGTGGCGCCACCAACAAGAGCTTCCTGCTCGATCTGCTCGACGAACCCGCGGTCATCGACGGCACCGCCGACACCGGCTGGATCGACCGGGTCCGTGCCGAGGGCGGCCTGGTCTCCACCCGCAACGCGGGCGTGGCCCTGGCCGCCGCCGCCATCGAGGCGTACGAGAACGAGGCGTTCGTCGAACGGCAGCGCCTGCTCACCACGGCGCACGGCGGAAGGCCTCAGGTGCAGCACGTCAGCGGCCGGCCGATCGACCTCAAGCTCCGCGGCACGACCTACCGGGTCCGGGTCGCCCAGATCGGACCCCGCCGGTTCCGCGTAGGGATCGAGAACTCCAACCCGGCGGCGAACGGCGCCGCCGCCCTCGCCACCGTCGATGCGGAAATCGAGCGCTTCGACGAGCACACGGGCCTGCTGCTCATGAACGGGCACCGGTTCCGGCTCGTCACCGACACCCACGGTCCGATCCATCTGGTCGAAGTGGACGGTGTAACGCACCGCATCGGCCGTGACGAGGGCGGTGTGGTCCGCTCCCCAGCGCCGGCGCTGGTCGTGGCGACCCCGGTCCAGGTGGGCGACCAGGTCGAGGCGGGCGCGCCGATCCTCGTCCTGGAGAGCATGAAGATGGAGACCGTGCTGCGGGCCCCGGTCGCGGCCGTGGTCCGCGAGTGCCTGGTCTCCGTGGGCAGCCAGGTGGGGGCCGGAGCCCCGCTGCTGCGTCTGGAGCCGACCGGTGACCAGAGCGTGGCCGGGGCGGGGTCGCCCGGCCAGGCCGGCGGCGCGGCCGAGTCCACAAGCGACCTGTGGCTTCCGCCGGAGCCGGTCGGCCGGTCGGCCGAAGAACGGGTGGCGCGGGGCCTGGCCGACCTACGCAGCCTGCTCCTCGGCTACGACGTCGACCCCCGCGACGAGGGTCGGCTGCTCACCGACTACCTGGCCGCCCGCACGGAACTGGGCCGGCGCCCGCTCGAGGGCGAGGTGGAACTGCTGCAGGTCTTCGCCGACCTGGCCGAGCTCAGCCGCAACCGGCCCGCGGGCGAGGAGACCCGGGCCGACCACCGGGTGCACAGCCCACGCGAGTACTTCCATATATATCTGCAGAGCCTCGACGTCGACCGGGCCGGGCTGCCCGACTCGTTCCGCGCCCGACTCGCCCGGGTGCTCGCCCACTACGGCGTCGACGGCTTCGACCGCACGCCCGCGCTGGAAGAGGCGGTGTTCCGCATCTTCCTGGCCCAGCAGCGCGCCTCGGCCGACTCCGGGGTCATCGTCGCGCTCCTGCAGCAGTGGCTGACCGAACCGCCACCCGGCGACGCGCTGCGCCCGATCGTCGGCCAGGCGCTGGAGCACCTCATCTTCGCCACCCAGCTGCGCTTCCCGGCCGTGGGCGACCTGGCCCGCAGCGTGGTGTTCCGGTGGGCCGCCCAGCCGATGCTGCGCCGGCGGCGGGCGGAGGTCTACGCGAGCGTGCGCCGGCACCTGCGCTACCTCGACCAGAACCCGTCGGCCCCCGACCGGGCCGAGCGCATCGCCGCCATGGTGGCCACGCCGGAGCCGCTGGTCCGCCTGCTGGCGCAGCGGATCGGTCGGTCCGGTGTGGACCATGGGCCGATGCTCGAGGTGCTCAGCCGCCGCTACTACGGCAACCGGGGCCTGTCCGAGGCCCGCTGCCTCGAGCGGGGCGGGCACACGCTGTTCACCGCCCAGTACGACCGGGCCAACGACGACCAAGACGGCGAGCGGTTCGGCCTCATCGCGGCGGCCGCCGACTGGGACGGGCTGCCCGCGGTGCTGGCCCAGGTGGCCGAGCTGGCCCGTGAATCCGAGGCGACGGCACCGGACACCGTGGCCGACGTGTACCTCTCCTGGCCCGACCAGCCCGAGCCGGACGACATGGCCGCGGCGCTGGGCGAGGTCCTCGCGCAGACCGGCCTGCTCTCGGTGCTGTCGCGAGTCACGATCTCGGTGGCGGGACGGACCGGCAGTGCCATGCACCACCACGTCACGTTCCGGCCAGGGATCGGTGAGGACCGGCTCATCCGTGGCCTGCACCCGCTCATCGCCGAGCGCCTGCAGCTGCCCCGCCTGCGCCACTTCGACCTGACGCGGCTGCCGTCGGCCGATGAAGAGGTGTACGTATTCCACTGCGTCGCCCAGAACAACCCGGCCGACGAGCGGTTCGTGGCCATGGCTCAGGTGCGCGACCTGACGCCGCTGCGGGACGCCGACGGACGTATCCTCGCCCTGCCCGCGGTCGAGGGCGCCCTGGCCGCCTGCCTGGACGCCATCCGAACCGCCCAGGCCCAGCGCGGCCGCAAGCGGCGGATCGACACCAACCGAATCACCATCTACGTCTGGCCGCCCAGCGAACTGAGCATGGACGACCTGAACACCGTGGCCCGGCGACTGCTGCCCATGACCGCCGATGCCGGACTGGAGGAGGTGCTCTTCCTCGGGCGGCAGCGGGACCCCAACAGCGGGCGGTTGACCGACATCGCGGTGCGGGTCTCCTACGACGGCGGCATGCGCATGACGGTCACCGAACCGGTGGCCGATCCGATCCAGCCGCTGGACGACTACCGCCAGAAGGTGCTGGCCGCCCGGCGTCGCGGCGCCACCTATCCGTACGAGCTGACCGACATGCTGGCCGGCCCGCGGGGTCGCTTCGTCGAACACGACCTCGACGAGAACGGCGCGCTGGTGCCGGTCGAGCGGCCCAAGGGCCAGAACACGGCCGGCATCGTGGCCGGGCTGGTGACCACGCCCACCGAGCGCTACCCCGAGGGAGTCACGCGGGTGGTGCTGTTCGGTGACCCGACCCGGTCGCTGGGGGCGCTCGCCGAACCGGAGTGCCGGCGGGTGATCGCGGCACTCGATCTGGCCGAACGAATGCGCGTCCCGGTCGAGTGGTTCGCCCTGTCGTCGGGCGCCCGCATCTCGATGACCTCGGGCACCGAGAACATGGACTGGGTGGCGGCCGCGCTCAAGCGGATCGTGGAGTTCACCCAGGCCGGGGGCGAGATCAACATCGTGGTCGCGGGGATCACCGTGGGGGCCCAGCCGTACTGGAACGCCGAGGCCACGATGCTCATGCACACCAAGGGCATCCTCGTGATGACCCCGGACTCGGCCATGGTGCTCACCGGCAAGCAGTCGCTGGACTTCTCCGGCGGAGTGTCCGCTGAGGACAACTTCGGCATCGGTGGCTACGACCGGGTCATGGGGCCGAACGGGCAGGCCCAGTACTGGGCGCCCGACCTGCGGGCCGCCTGCGAGCTGCTGCTCGCCCACTACGACCACACCTACGTCGCCCCGGGCGAGACGCGACCGCGCCGGGCGGTCACCGCCGACCCGATTGACCGCAACGTATGCGAATATCCGCACAGCATTCCGGACAGTGACTTCGCCACGGTCGGCGAGATCTTCTCGGCCGAGCGCAACCCGGACCGCAAGAAGCCGTTCGACATCCGAACGGTGATGCGGGCTGTTTCCGACCTGGACCACCCGGTCCTGGAGCGCTGGGCCGGCATGGCCGACGCCGAAACCGCGGTGGTGCAGGAGGTCCACCTCGGCGGCTACCCGGCCTGCCTCATCGGCATCGAGTCGCGCTCGGTGCCCCGCCGGGGCTTCCCACCCACCGACGGTCCGGATACCTACACGGCCGGGACGCTGTTCCCGCGCTCCTCGAAGAAGGTGGCCCGGGCCATCAACGCGGCCAGCGGCAACCGGCCCGTGGTCGTGCTGGCGAACCTGTCCGGTTTCGACGGTTCACCGGAGTCGATGCGACTGCTCCAGCTGGAGTACGGCGCCGAGATCGGCCGGGCCATCGTCAACTTCCGCGGCCCGATCGTGTTCGTCGTCATCTCGCGCTACCACGGTGGGGCGTTCGTGGTGTTCTCCAAGTCGCTCAACCCGGCCATGACCGTGCTCGCCGTCGAGGGCTCGTTCGCCTCGGTCATCGGTGGGGCGCCCGCGGCCGCCGTGGTCTTCAGCAGCGAAGTCAACGCCCGAACGGCCAAGGACCCGCGCGTGGTCGAGTTGGAGGAGCGTGTGGCCGCGGCCAGCGGGGGCGAACGGGCCGACCTGGCGCAGCGCCTGCTGGACGTCCGGGCCGCCGTCCGAGCCGAGAAGATCAGCGAGGTGGCCGCCGAGTTCGACGCCGTGCACAGCATCGAGCGGGCGGTCAAGGTCGGCTCGGTGGACCGCATCATCCGGCCGGAACGCCTGCGGCCGGAGATCATCGCCGCGGTCGAACGCGGGCTGTCCGCGCGCTGAGCGGTTCGAGATTCCCGGCCCGGCGGCGGTCCTGATCGGGCCTCCGCCGGGCGGTCGGCGGCCCACGGCCGTCAGTGACCGCTCGCTGCCGTACTCGTTCGGTCTGGCGAGCTCGGGTGAGGCCAGCGGGGCGGATGATGCCGCTGGCGCTGCCGCGGTTCGGCTCGTCGTCACTCTGGTCACGGCCGCTTCCCCTCGCGGCGCAGGCGTTTGCCCGCGCCCTCGGCGGGCAGTTGACATCAGGGGAGGAAACCACCCGCCGAAGGAATCCGAGGGGGTACGCCATGGGAGCCGGCGACAAGATCCAGGACATGATCGAAGAAGGCAAGGGCAAGGCCAAGGAGGCCATGGGTCGGGCCACCGGCGACAAGCGGGAACAGGCCGAGGGCCAGGGCGAGCAGAGCAAGGCGAAGCTGAAGGAGACCGGCGATCAGGCGCGCGACGCCGCGAAGAACGCCGCCGAGGCTTTCCGCCGCTAACCCCGGCGAGCCAACTGACCTCGTGAGGCCCTGCTTCGGCAGGGCCTCACGTCGTCCGCTCGCGCGGACCGTGTCCGACAGCGTCCACAAAGGATGCGTTTCGTCCGACGCTCCATCCGATGCGTTGATCGAACCACGCACACGAATCGCCTCCGACAGCGCCGCCAGCCGGTCGACGGCGGAGGCCGATGCCCGCAGAATCGCTGGTCGAACAGCCAACGATGGGTTGATGGCGGCCCATGGGCGCAGAGTTGACATGGTCCTTCCCACGTGCTGCCATCTATTCAGAGCCGATCGACCCTAGCCACTGCACGGGCGGCGCGCCCCCAGCGCCCGTGCGTGTGCCCGTCCTCGCCCAGGGAAGGATCGTCATGCGTAAGCAGCTCGCCGCTGCGCTGGCGGCTGCGCTCACCGCCAGCGCGGCCGTCGTCGCCCTTGTCATAGGCGCCACGCCGCCGGCCGCAGCCGCTGACAGCGACCCATATACGTTCAAAAACGTACGTATCGACGGTGGCGGCTTCGTTCCAGGCATCATATTCAATCAGACCGAGCCGAATCTCATCTACGCCCGCACCGACATCGGTGGGGCGTACCGGTGGGACGAGGCCGGACAACGGTGGATTCCCCTGCTCGACTGGGTCGGCTGGTCGAACTGGGGCTGGAACGGTGTGGTCAGCCTCGCCACTGACCCGGTGGAGACCAACAAGGTGTACGCCGCTGTGGGCATGTACACCAACAGTTGGGACCCCAACAACGGAGCCATTCTCCGCTCCTCCGACAAGGGCAACACGTGGCAGGCCACCCCGCTGCCGTTCAAGCTCGGCGGCAACATGCCGGGCCGCGGCATGGGCGAACGGCTGGCCATCGACCCCAACCGCAACAGCATCCTCTACTTCGGAGCGCCGTCCGGCCACGGCCTGTGGCGCAGCACCGACTCCGGCGTGACCTGGTCGAAGGTCACCAGCTTCCCGAACCCGGGCAACTACGTGGCCCAGCCCGGTGACGCTTACCTGGGCGACAACCAGGGCGTCGTCTGGGTGGCCTTCGATCCGTCCACCGGCACGCCCGGCAACCCGACCCAGCACATCTACGTGGGCGTGGCCGACAAGGACAACACGGTCTACCGCACCACAGACGGTGGTGCCACCTGGGAACGCATCCCCGGCCAGCCCACGGGGTACATCGCCCACAAGGGCGTGCTCGACCCGGTCAACCACGTGCTCTACATCGCCACCAGCGACACCGGCGGACCGTATGACGGTGGCAAGGGTGACGTCTGGAAGTACAGCACCACGACCGGAACCTGGACGCAGATCAGCCCGGTTCCGTCCAGCAGCTCGGACAACTACTACGGCTACAGTGGACTGACCATCGACCGCCAGAACCCCGACACCATCATGGTGGCCACCCAGATCGCGTGGTGGCCGGACGTCATCTTCTTCCGGAGCACCGACGGCGGGGCGACCTGGACCCGAGCCTGGGACTGGACGAGCTACCCCAACCGTAGCTTCCGCTACACCATGGACATCTCGGCCAACCCGTGGCTGACCTTCGGGGCCAACCCGCAACCGCCCGAGGTGACGCCGAAGCTGGGCTGGATGACCGAGTCGCTAGAGATCGATCCGTTTAACTCCAACCGGATGATGTACGGCACCGGCGCCACCATCTACGGCACGACCAACCTCACCAACTGGGACTCCGGCGGAACGGTCACCATCCGGCCCATGGCACGGGGTCTGGAGGAGACGGCCGTGCTCGACCTCATCAGCCCGCCCACGGGCGCGCACCTGATCAGCGGGCTCGGCGACATCGGCGGGTTCCGGCACACCGACCTCGACGCGGTGCCCGCGATGATGTTCACCCAGCCGGTCTTCACCTCGACCACGAGTCTCGACTACGCCGAGCTGAACCCCTCCGTGATGGTGCGGGCCGGCAACTTCACCGATGCCGACCGGCCGAACGATTCGCATGTCGCGTTCTCCACCGACGGCGGGGCCAACTGGTTCCAGGGCCAGGAGCCCGGCGGAATCAACAACGGCGGTACCGTGGCCGCGGCGGCCGACGGCAGCCGCTTCGTCTGGGCGCCGGGTGACCCGGGCCAGCCGGTCGTCTACTCCGTCGGGTTCGGCAACTCGTGGACCCAGTCCACCGGCGTGCCGGCCAACGCGATCGTGGAGTCGGACCGGGTCAACCCGCAGAAGTTCTACGCGATCGCGAACGGCCAGTTCTACGTGAGCACCAACGGCGGGGCGAGCTTCACCGCCACCGCCTCGGGGCTGCCCACTGAGCACGTCCGGTTCAAGGCCGTGCCCGGCCACGAGGGCGACATCTGGGTGGCCGGCGAGACCGGCCTGTACCGGTCGACCAACTCCGGCCTGACCTTCACGAAGATCGCCGGAGTGGCCGACGCGCGCAACGTCGGTTTCGGCAAGGCCGCGCCCGGCCAGTCGTACCACGCCATCTACCTGGTCGGCACGATCGACGGGGTGACTGGCCTCTACCGGTCGGACAATGTCGGCGCCACCTGGGTGCGGATCAACGACGACGCCCACCAGTTCGGCAACATGGGCGACGCGCTCACCGGTGACCCGCGGATCTACGGCCGCGTCTACCTGGGCACCAACGGCCGCGGCATCATCTACGGCGATCCGCAGTCGCCGCCGGTCACCTCGGAGCCGCCGGTCACCTCGGAGCCGCCGGTCACCTCGGAGCCGCCCGTCACGTCGGAACCGCCGGTCACGTCCGAGCCGCCGCCGCCCCCGGGCGGGTGCCAGGCGTCGTACCAGATCACCAACCAGTGGCCCGGTGGCTTCCAGGGCGAGGTGACGGTCACCAACACCGGCTCGACCACGACCACGAGCTGGACCGTGACGTGGACGTTCGCCAATGGCCAGGTCATCAACCAGCTCTGGGGTGGCACGTACACCCAGTCGGGCAGCTCCGTCACGGTCGACAACGAGACATGGAACGGGTCGATCGCGCCCGAAGACAGCACCACCTTCGGATTCCTGGCGAGCTGGAACGGCACCAACACCGTTCCCACCCTCACCTGCACCCGGACGCCCTAGCACGGGCTGTCCGGTCGCGGACACAACACCGGTCCCCTCACCACCGCCGAGCGGACCCGATGTACGGTACGTGCAAGCGCCGAACGTCGGGCCGCTCGGCGGCCGCGTTATCGAGCCGAACACGCGGGCTCGATCCTCACGAATCGGCGCAAAGGTAATCGGGCCCGACACGCGGCCCGTCGGCTCGGCGCGTCGCGTTGCCCGCCGAAGCCGGCGAACAGATCCTGGATGGACGGCGGATGCCGCGGGCCCACGATGGACTCCTTTACCGACAGGGAGATCGGTGACAGTGCCGCAGACGACCTGGGTGCAGCCAGAAATCGACCTCGACCTGCCCACCACGACCGACGAGGAGGGGTACGGCCGTCAGGAGGTCCTCCGCATCACCAAGGTCACGTACCGCCAACTCGACCACTGGACGCGGCAGGGCATCGTGGTCCCGAGCGTGCGCAGCGCCTCCGGGTACGGCTCGCGCCGGCTGTACTCCTTCCGCGACCTCGTGGCCATCCGTGTCCTCAAGCGACTGACCGACGCGGGCGTCTCGCTGCAGAACCTCCGCCGGGCCGTGGAGACGCTCCGGCGGCTGGGTGAGCCCGACCTCGCCAGCACGGTGCTCGTCACCGACGGGCACACGGTCTACCAGTGCCGGTCCGGCGACGAGGTGATCGACCTGCTGCAGGGCGGCCAGGTGGTGGTCGCCATCGCCATCAGCGCCGCCGTGAAGGAGCTTCGCTCGGCTCTGCCCGCTCCCGAGCCGTCCACTCCGGAGCCGGCCGTCGACCTGGCCGAGCACCGCGCCAACCGCCGTCGGCGGACCGCCACCACCGCGACCGCGCCGACCCCGGCCGCCAATGCCGGCTGACCCCGGGGCGGTCAGGTCCGTCCGGAGCGCTGTCTGCCCTGGACGCTGTCCGTTTTGGACGTTGCCCGTCGCGAGCACTGTCCGACTTGGAGGCTTTGGTCGCGATCCGTCGGCTTCGCGTCAGTTCCCGGCCGTCCGGGTGGCGGTGAGGAGCACCGTGGCGTAGCCGACCGTGATCCGACCACCGGCCGCATCGACGACCTCGCCGAGGCCGGCGAGCAGCTCGTCGAGCCGCGGGCGCGGAATGAGGTGGTGGCCGCCGGACGTCGGCACCAGGTCGAGCCACTCGTCGCGCGTGTACTCGCGGGCCCAGTCGGTGCGCCACTGCCGGACCTCCCCGAACGCTCCGGAGCGCGCCAGGCCGTCGACCACCCGCTGCATGAGCACCTGGTGACCGGCCAGCGGGTCGCCCGACCAGGGATCGAAGGGCAACCCCGTCTCCACCCGGCGGTAGACGGCACCGAAGGCCGCGGCCAGCTCGGGCGCCGGCTGGAACACGTTCCAGAACAGGGCGATGCGCCCTCCGGGGCGCAGCACGAGCGCCGCCTTGGCCGGCCCGGCGATCGGATCGATCCAGTGCCAGGTCTGCCCGGATATCACGGCGTCGAAGACCCGCCCGGCCGCCCTCCGCGACGCGGCCGGGACCGGGTCGGTGAGCGGCAACGTGGCGGCCGCCCTGGCGGACGTGTTCGATGCGGCGACCCTGGGCATGCTCGCGCTCGTCATGACCCGCGACGAGGTGCGTAACCGCCTGCGCGGCGATGCAACGCCGGGGCTGCCGATCGCCCGCGACGTCGTCGCCATGGTGGCGGCGTACCTGGGGGCGGAGCGCGACCGCGGTCGGCTCACCCCCGACGCTGACCCCGAGACGCTCGCCCTCAGCATCGTCGGCACCGGCCACCTCCTCTTCGCCGGCGAGCTCGGCGCCTACCCGGACCTCGACGCCGTCACGGAGGTCGTTCAGTCGATTCTCGTCGCCGTCGAACGCCAGGCCCCGCCTGACGACTGACAGGTCCAAATATCTGATCGAATGAAGCCATGGCGGGGCACGGAGCCCCGATTACCGATGCCGTGACGGTACGGTCGCGACCGGGAACCGACACACCGTACGGTCGGCGGCGCCGAGCAACAACGATCGAGCCGCAAATCCTTCCGTGATGGCGCCGATTCCGGGCTAGCATCCGGCCCATGGTCGAAGGCAATGCGGATCCGTCCGTCCCCGATACCCCCGTCACGGATGCCGCCATCACTGAGTCCCCCATCACGGATCCCGTTGCGCACAACCGCCGGGCCTGGGACCGGCAGGTCGAGGAAGACAACGAGTGGACGCGCCCGGTGAGCCCGGAGGTCATCGCGAAGGCCCGGGCCGGCGACTGGTCGGTCGTGCTCATCGGCTACCAACCGGTGGACCCGAGCTGGTTCCCGAAAGACCTGGCCGGGCGGGACGTGCTCTGCCTCGCCTCCGGGGGTGGCCAGCAGGGCCCCATCTTCGCCGCGCTCGGGGCCCGGGTCACGGTCTTCGACAACTCACCCAAGCAGCTCGCCCAGGACGAGATGGTGGCCCAGCGGGACGGCCTGACCCTGCGCACCGTGCTGGGTGATGCCCGGGACCTGAGCGTCTTCGCCGACGAATCGTTCGACCTCGTATTCCACCCGGTCGCCAACGTCTTCATCCCCGAGGTCCGGCCGGTGTGGCGCGAGTGCTACCGGGTGCTGCGGCCGGGCGGCCTACTCCTGGCGGGCTTCATGAATCCGGATGTCTTTATCTTCGACGCCGAGCCGTTGAACCGCGGGGAGCTGGTCGTCCGCCACCGCCTGCCGTACAGCGACCTGACCCATCTCGAGCCCGGCGAGCGGGAACGGCTGTGGGGGCCCGACTCCCCCGTGGAGTACAGCCACACCCTGACCGACCAGGTCGGCGGCCAGCTCGACGCCGGGTTCGTCATCACCGGATTCTCCGATGCGCCGCACCACAGCGACGCGACCGCAGGCTGGCTGCCCGGCTACTACGCAACCCGCGCGGTCAAGCCGCCGCTGCCCGCTGACTGAGGGCGACCCACATCAACCGCCCCACGCCGATGCCGCTGCCCGGCGTCGGGGGACCCTCACACCGAGGTGTACCGGCGGACGCCGTCGACCTCCTGACGCCGGGCCCGGTTCTGCGTCACGAGGACGTCGAGGTGCGCCGCGGTCTCGATGACCGCCAACACCTGGTTGAACCGGTCCAGGTCGTCGAAGGCCCGCTGACGCCGCGTCCACGTCATCCGCCGCGCGACCTCGTAAGGGTTCAGGCTGTCGCCCGCCACGATCGCCGCGCACTCGTCGAGGCGACGGGCGTGGTGGTCGAGCAACTCGTCGACCCGGGCGTGCACGCTGGGTCGGACGGAACCGTGGGCCGGCAGCAGCCGCCGGTCGGGCAGGGAGCGGACGAGGTTCAGCGAACGCAGGTAGTCGCCCAGCGGAAGCGCCGCCGGGACCGCCTCGAAGCCGATGGACGGCGTGATGTGGGGCAGCACGTGGTCGCCAGCGAAGAACAGACCGGCGGCGTCATCGATGAACACCACGTGGCCCTGGGTGTGTCCGGGCGTGGGCAGGACGTCGAGGGTGCGATCGCCCAGCGGCACGGCCGACTTCTCGAGCCAGACGTCCGGGGCCTCCCATTCGCTCGGGTCGATCCGCATCTCGGACGCGCGCCGGCGGACCCACTCGGCCAGCTCGGTGGCCCCGTTGCGCTCCATCGCCGCCAGATGCTCGGCCATGGGGCGACGATCCGGGCTGCTCAGCCAGGCGATGGTCGGTTGCTCGCCGGCGCCGAGCGCGATCTGGCCCCCGTACTCCCGGCGGAGGGCCACCGCCAGCGCATAGTGGTCCCGGTGCACGTGGGTGATGAGGAATCGCCGGATGTCGCCCAGGCCGCATTCGAGAGCGGCCAGGGCCCGTTCCAGCCGCTCCCGGTCGGCCGCGATGGGCCAGCCGGAGTCGATGAGCACCACGCCGGACGAATCGCGGATGGCGTAGACGTTGACCGCGCGCAGACCGTCATGCGGAAGGGGCAACGGTATCCGGTAGACGCCGGGGTCAACCTCGAACACGCCTTCGCGGGTCCAGTCACCCGCCGGATCGTCCGGCTCGACTCTCACCCGGGAACCTCCCCTCGTCACCGTCTGGTCGCCCGATTACGACCCGGGCCCGAACGGCGCAGCCATCGATGCCCGGACCATGAACGCCAGACCATCGACGCCCAGCGCATGGACGTTGAAATCATCAACGCCCAGATCATGAACGCTAGGACGATCGTGCCCGTTTGAGGTAGTCCGGCCCGGCGATGTGCTCATCATCACGCGCTCCGGCCGGGTGGACGCGGCCGCCCCGGGCCTCGGGAAACCACGGCGCCTCGTGGTCACGGGGTGCCTTGCGGTCACGATGCCCGGAAGAATGGGCGGATACCCGCCCATCCGTGACCACGAGGAGCACGGCCCTATGACCGTCGGGAACAACGCCGTCCTTCGCGTCGGCATGGTCGGCTACGCGTTCATGGGAGCCGCCCACTCCCACGCGTGGCGGTCGGTGAACCGCTTCTTCGACCTGCCGGCCCGCGTGCGCATGGTGGCCATCTGCGGCCGGGACGCCGCCAAGGTGAGCGCCGCGGCCGAACGCTTCGGCTGGGCGGAGGCGGTCACCGACTGGCGTACGCTCATCGACCGAGACGACATCGACCTCATCGACATCTGCACGCCCGGCGACACCCATGCCGAGATCGCCATCGCCGCGCTGAACGCCGGCAAGCACGTCCTGTGCGAGAAGCCGTTGGCGAACAGCGTGGCCGAGGCCGAGGCGATGGTGGCCGCCGCGGCGGCCGCGCGGGCACGGGGCGTACGCGCCATGTGCGGTTACAACTACCGGCGGGTCCCCGCGGTGACCCTCATGGCCCAACTGGTCGCCGAGGGCCGCGTCGGCGAGATCCGGCACGTCCGGGCGGCGTACCGGCAGGACTGGCTGGTCGACCCGCAGTTCCCCCTGACCTGGCGGTTGCGCAAGGAGATCGCCGGCTCGGGCGCGGTCGGCGACATCGCCTCCCACATCGTCGACCTGACCAGGTTCGTCACCGGCCGCCGCATCACCGGCGTCACCGCCCTGACCGAGACGTTCATCAAGCAGCGGCCACTGCCAACCAACGTATCGAAACCAGCCGACGCATCGGCCCCGAACCGCCCGGAGGGTGGCGACGGCACCGCGGCCGGACCCGTGACGGTCGACGACGCGGCGCTGTTCCTGGCCCGATTCGACAACGGTGCGGTCGCCACCTACGAGGCGACGCGTTTCGCCACGGGGCGACGCAACGGGCTGACCGTGGAGATCAACGGCTCGCGCGGCAGTCTCGCCTTCGACCTGGAGCGCCTCAACGAACTCGAGTTCTTCGACGCCACCGTGCCCCGGACCGAGCAGGGCTTCCGTCGCATCCTGGTGACCGAGGGCGAGCATCCGTACGTCGGCGCGTGGTGGCCGCCCGGCCATATCCTCGGCTACGAGCACAGCTTCACCCACCAGGCGCGTGACCTGATCGGGGCCATCGCGACCGGGACCGACCCGCGGCCGTCGTTCGAGGACGCGCTCGGCGTGCAGCGGGTACTCGACGCGGTCGAGCGCAGCGCGGCGACCGGAGCCTGGGTCGACGTGCCGTCCTGACAACGTGCTGGCCGGACGACGTGCCGGCCGGACGCAGTTGCCCGCATGTGATGCCCGGAATCCCAGGGCTTTTGGGCGCCGGGCCGTTGTGGTCAGCCTCCGATGTCGACACCGGCCAGGGTGACGTTACGGTAGGCGGCGAGCCGCTCCGCCTGCTCGGTCACGGCTCGCTTCACCGCAGCCGTCGGCGTGGTCCACAGCTCGACCTGCAGGCGCAGCCGACGGCCGGACTGGCGCGGCCGCCAGATGCCGACGAGGTCGCCCTGGTGCAGGACGGCGCCGGGCCGGCCGAGCACCACCCAGACCGACTTCGCCCGCTCGGCCGAGGGCACGAGCAGCGACCGGTCCCGGGCCTGCAGGAACAGATCGAAGGGCGCCAGGAGTCGAGTGACCTTGGCCGGACCGCCGGAGAGCGCGTCCACGTCGTCGGCGAGTACCCACCGTTTCTCCCCGTCCACGTCGACCGGCACCGCGTCTTCGGGCCACCGCTGGTTGATCACCTTGACCGGCGCATCGAGAAACTCGGCCACCAGCTTGGGGGTGGCCGGGCCGAGGAAGCGCAGGTAGCCCCGGACCAGGTCGAACCGCGGTGGCACCGTGGTGGCCGGCCGCCACGACGGTACGCGCCGCAGCACGGGCGGGGAGGTGTCCGGCTCCAACTCGAGCCCGGCTCGGGTCGCGCCGAGCCGGAACGTCTGCTCGTACAAGTGAATGGCGTTGCAGGGCCGGCAGGCGCGCCGGTACGGCTCCGGCAGACGCTGAGTGACCTCAGTGGACACCTCGCCCTTGACCATCGGCCGGGTGACCACGGCGCGCATCGCCTCGGCCACGGCGTCCAGCGCCGTCAGCGGGCTGATGCCCGCAGCCTTCAGCGGCTTGGCCGCATCGAAGATGCGCTTGGCCGCGTCCTCGTCCGAGTACGGCTGCACCGCCGCGGCCACCGCCGCCAGGTCGGCCCGCCGGTACTGGTGGGGCGCCCCGCGCAATGTCCACAGGAGAACGAGCTCCCGGTCGCCGATGCTGCCCGGATCGATCCCTCGGCAGGCCAGCGCCCACAACGCCCCGTCGCCCCCGGTGTCCTGGACACCGAAGTCCAGCACCGCGGTGTCCGCGACCGTACTCGAGTCGCGATCGAGTTGCTGGGCCCGGATTCGGAAGCCCAGGACCGCGTTGCGACCAACCGAGACGCTCACGCGCCCAGTCTAGGCCCCGACCGGGCCACTCTTGCCGTCGGCGAGGTCAGAGGTCGGTGTGTTCGGCCCGACCGACCGAGCCCGTCACAGCGGTTCGTCGCGCTCCCGCAGTTCATTGTGGACCTGCGCCGGCACGGCGAGGAGGGGATCGTCCCGGAGCAACGTCCGTAGCTCGTCCAGCGAGTCGTCCGGGTGGAGCGTGAGCGCCGCCAGGCGGTCGAACAGCGACACCAAATCCTCATCGATCGCCTGGTACGGGCCCGGCATCGCGCCCCAGGTGTCCCACGGCAGCAGCTCCCGATTGGTCAGGGCGGCCGCGTCACGCATGAGGTTGCCGGCCACCCACCAGGCGCCGCCCTCGCCGATGACGCTGAGCCCGTACCGGTCCGGGTCGGCCTGCCCGGTCCGGTACCGCCGCCACACCTCCCCAGCCACGAGAAACTGGTCGCGCGGCACGTCCGTAAGATTGAAGTCTATCTTCAACTGACCACGTTGGAGAGCATCGATCTGTGCATCGACCAGCACCCACCGCCCCGCCGCCGAATCCCAGTACTCGCAGACCCAGTGGTCCTCGCCGAATCCATCGGCGAAGTACCGGGCGAACCCGCAGCGGGCCCGAGCGGGGACGCCCTGGAAGCGCAGCATCGCCACCAGGAGGACCGTGTACATCCGACAGTTGCCGACGAGCCGGTGCGCCGCGTCGCGGGCGACCGAGAGCGGACGGCCGTCGCGGGCGACGATGTGCTCGAGCAGGTCCTCCGCCCGGCGCAGGTGGGCGGTGGCGCGATCGGCGTCGCTCAGCGTCAGTCCATAGGCGCCCGCCCAGTACTCGTGCACGATCAGGCCCTGGGTCACGGCGGCGAGCGCGGCGACGTCGTGGGGCAACGAGGAGAACAGGGCCGCATGCCGCCCGGGCCCGGTCATGACGTCGGGCTGCGTGTAGTACGCCAGTGTCGCCGGCTCGACCGCCGTCATCGCTTCCCTACCCTCCGTGCCTGAGCGTCGTCTGTCCCCGGACGAGCCCCGACACTACCGAGAAATCGCGTCAGCCGGAACCATCGATGAGCTCGTCGGCCAGCAGGTCCATGAGCAGGTTGTCGTGCCATTCGCCGTCGGGCCCGCGTTCGTAGCGGCGCATCACGCCGACAGGCCGGAAGCCGACCTTGCGGTAGCAGGCGATGGCGGCCGCGTTGTCGACGGCCGGGTCGATCGTCAACCGGTGATGTCCCTGTTCGGTGACCAGAAAGCGCGCCAGGGTACGGACCGCGTCGGTGCCCACGCCCCGCCCGTGCACCGCCGGGTCCACGAATATGTCGATCTGGGCGTGCCGATAGTCGGGGTCGGTCTCCTCGGACCACTGGATTCCGCCAACCACCCGACCATCCAGCTCGATGACGTACAGGTGGGCCTCGGGATCGGCGAGGTCCTGGGCCACGGCCTCGGCCAGGTCGGTCCCGCCGCCCCAGTACCGGCGCACCTCGGGCGTGGCCCGGATTCGAGCCAACTCCGGCACATCATCCACAGTGGCCGGACGCAACATCACCCGCGCCCCGGGCAGTGAGGTGTTCACGGCCTCACCCTACCGGCGCGGCCGGCCGCCGGCGGCGCCGTCAGGAGCCCAGCCAGCATCTGCCGGATCGTGGCGCGCAGCTCGGCGGCTGTGCGCGAGCCGCCCGCCCCGGCGAGCTGGTCGTAGACGAGACCGTCCAGCATGGCCGCGAAGTCGCGACCGGCCCGGTGGGGATCCGGCGCGCCGAGCTGGGCGAACGCCTCGCCGATCGTGGCCCGCAGCGCCGCCCCGGTGGCGAGGAAGCGTTCCCGCAGCTCGGGATGGCGTACGGACTCCAACGAGATCTCATACCGCGCCAGCATCCGCTCGCGCCCGGGCCCGGTCCAGTAGGTCACGATCTGCGTCACCATGTCGGCCACCGCGTCCAGGTCCAGCGCCGCGGGCGGGGGTGCCGTAGCCGCGTCGGCGAGGTCGAGCGCGAGCAGCCGCTCGGTGACGCCGACGAGCAGGGCGAGCCGGGTCCGGAAGTAGTACGACGTCGTGCCCTCGGGCACCCCGGCGGCCCGGTCCACCGCCCGATGGGTGAGCCCACGCATCCCCTCCCGCGCGATCACTCCGATCGCCGCGTCGCAGAGCTCATCGCGCCGTCCTCTGCTGGCTCGGGACGTGGTTGTTGTCACAGCATGGGATCCTCGCTCACTCGATACTCTACACCTGTAGAGGATCGGAGGACACAGTCATGGGCGAACGTTCCGCCATCGTCGTCGGGGGCGGTATCAGCGGCTTGTCGGCAGCGATCGCGCTGCGCCAGCGGGGATGGCGCGTCCGGGTGCTCGAGCGCACCCCCGGGTCCACCGCGGTGGGCGCGGGGATTTCCTTGTGGGCCAACGCGTTACGTGCCTTCGATCGGATCGGCGTCGGGGAGCGGATCCGCGCCTTCGCCCTGCCCGAGCGAAACGGCGGCATCCGGTCCCAGAACGGCCGGTTCATCGCCCGCGTGGACGCCGACGAGCTGGCCCGCCACGTCGGCGAGGTGGTCATCCTGCACCGGGCCGACCTGCTGGCCGTACTCAGTGAGGCGGCCGCCGGCCTGACGCAGGACGGCGTCGAGGTCCTGTCGGTGTCGTCCACATCGGACCGAGCCGAGGTCCGACACGCAGGCGGGGTCGAGTCGGCCGACCTCGTCATCGGAGCCGACGGCATCCACAGCGTGGTCCGGCGGGCCCTGTGGCCCGAGGCGCGGCCGCCCCGGTACGCCGGCTACACGGCCTGGCGATCCGTGACCCCGCCTCTGTCCATTGAGGAGGAAGCCGGCGAGACCTGGGGCCGCGGCATGCGCTTCGGGTACGCCGGCCTGTCCGACGGGCGGGTCTACTGGTACGCGACGGCGAACGTGCCCGCGGGCGTGCGGGCCGCCGACGAGCTGGCCGAGTTGCGAGAACGGTTCGCGGATTGGCACGAGCCCATCCCGACCCTCGTGCGGGCCGCCACGACCGTGCTGCGCCACGACATCTACGAACTGCCCGATCTGCCGAGCTACGTCCGCGGCCGCGTCGCCCTGGTCGGCGACGCCGCCCACGCCATGACCCCCAACCTCGGCCAGGGCGGCTGCCAGGCGGTCGAGGACGTGGCCACCCTGGCCACGCTGCTCGACGAGCACGACGTTCCCGAGGCCCTGGCGCGTTACGACGCGCTGCGCCGCCCCCACACCCAAGCCGTGGTCCGCCGGTCCCGAATCGCCGGCCAGCTCGGCCAGTGGTCCTCACCGCTCGCGGTGGCGTTGCGCGACCGCGCGCTGGCCGCGCTGCCAATGGAATCGATGATGATCCGTCAGCTCCGGCCGATCCTCGACTGGCGCCTCCCCACCGGATGCCGATGTCAGGAAGGACTCCCTCCTGGGCACCAGGCGTCAAGAGGGCGTCCTTCCTGACACGGGTCGCCGCCCAACTCGGTTGCCGGCGCATGGGCCGAGCACTACGGTTCGACTCATGCAGATCCGCCCGGCGCAACCACACGAGCAACCAGCCGTCGAGGCACTCGTCGCGGCGGCCTTCGGGGAAAAGCCGGGCGGGAAGCTCACCCAGGTACTGCGCGCCCTCGACTCGTCCGGGGCGGTCCGCGCGAGCCTGGTCGCGGTCGACGGCGACCGCATCATCGGCCACATCCAACTCAACCGGTGCTGGCTGGACGCACCCCGGGCCCTGGTCGAGGTGCTGGTGCTCAGCCCGCTGGCGGTCGATCCCGGCCGGCAGCGCCAGGGCGTCGGCACCGCCCTGGTCCGGGCGGCCGTCGCCGAGGCCCAACGGCTGGGCACACCCGCGGTGTTCCTCGAGGGGAGCCCGGACTACTACGGCCGGCGGGGCTTCCAGGCCGCCACGCCGCTCGGCTTCGTCCGCCCGTCGACCCGCATCCCCGAGCCGGCGTTCCAGGTGGCGTTGCTGCCCCCATACGAGCCGTGGATGACCGGCCAGCTCGTCTACTGCGACGCCTTCTGGGCCACCGACGCGGTGGGCCTGCGCGACCCGTCGATGGCGACGCCTTCGGCGGCCCCGCCGCGTCCGGCCGCGGTGTGGGTCGTGGCCGGGCCACCGGGCGCCGGAAAGTCCACTGTGGCCGAACTGCTGGCCCGGACCCTGGCTCCGCCGGCCGCCGTGCTCGACAAGGACACCCTCTACAGTGGATTCGTGGCCGCCACGCTGCAGGCGGCGGGCCGGCCGTACGGCGAGCGCGAGGGGCCCTGGTACGACGAGCACATCAAGAAGCACGAGTACGCCGGCATGGTGGCGGCCGCCCGCGAGATACGCGGCCACGGTTGCCCGGTGGTCCTGGTGGCACCGTTCACGAGCCAGATCCACGCCGCCGGACGCTGGGCGGCCTTCGTCGACGCGCTCGGCGGGGAACCGGTTCACCTGGTGTGGCTGCGCATCGACCCCGCCACGCTGCGCCAGCGTCTGCTGGACCGAGGCGATCCCCGCGACGCGGCGAAGCTGGCGAACTTCGACGCGTTCATCACCGCGATCCGAGCCGGCCAGGTGCCGTCGGTCTCCCACTACGAGGTCGACAACCGGTCCGCCGGGCCCGAGTCGCTCGCCGCCACGGTCGCCGCGATCGTGGCCGCCGCCTGCACACCCGCACCGGCCGGTCCGGCCGCTACTGCGGGTCGTACTTGATGTGGTCGGGCCCGACGCCGAGCGCCACCAACCGATCGCGGAGGAGCTCCACCATCTCCCGGGGCCCGCTCAGGTACGCGTCGTACCCGGCCCAGCTCCCCCGGCGGGTCACCGCGTCCACGACCGTACCGGCCTCGTACAGGTACGCCTCGCCGGGCGACCCGACGAACGCGCCGTCCGTGACGGTGAAGACGAGCCGCAGCCACGGATACTGGGCCGCCCGCCGGATCAGGTCTTCCCGGTCGTAGAGGTCCTCGACCGTCCGGGCCCCGAAGAACAACCAGGTCGTCGGCGGGTTGGCCGCCCGCGCCAGCTCGCCGAGCAGGGCCTTGGCCGTGGCGAGCCCGGTACCGCCTGCCGCCAGGAGCACGCCGGCGCCAAAGACAGGCGTGAGCGTCACGGTGCCGCGGGCCGGGCCGAGACGCAGCTCGTCGCCCACCCGGGTGTGGTGCACCAGCACGTCGCTGAGCCGGCCGGTCCCGGTCGCCCGCACGTGCAGCTCCACCGTCCCCTGCTCGGTGGGTGCGTTGGCGATCGAGTAGCTGCGCCAGGAATGGGGTAGCCGCGGCGACTCCACGGTGGCGTACTGACCCGCCCGGTACGGGTACGGCTCGGCGGGTTGGACGTGCAGCACGGCCAGGTCGGGCCGGCGCAGCTCGTGATGCACGACGGTCGCTTTCACGTAGGGCGGCTCGCCCAGGTCGTTCTCGGCGGCCGCGCTCATCACCTCGGCGACGAAGTCGTACGCGCGTAGCCAGGCGGCCTCGTACTCGGCTCGCCAGGCGGCTCCGGCCCGCAAGCGCAGCGCCTCCAGGAAGGCCGATCCGAACGGACCATAGTGGACAGTCCGGACGCCGAGCTTGCGATGGGCCCGCCCGAGTTCCGCGAAGAGCGGCACGATGACCTCAGGCCGGTCCAGGTCCACCATGAGGCGTTTCAGTGACCAGGCGAACCGCTCCTGCTGCGCATGCAGCGATTCGGGGAACAGGCCCCGCAGGGCGGGGTTGTCCCGGAACAGCGCCGTGTACAGGTACCCCACCGTATCCGCCAGCGGCTCCACCATGGGCAGGCTCGCTCGCAGCACCTCCTGGTCGGCTAGACGCTGGGGCCAGGCGGCGAGCAGGGTCTCGACCCGCTCGCGCCAGTCCGTGGCGTCGGGACCGACGCCGCGCATCCGGCGGCGCAGCAGCATGGAGTGGTGCAGACCAAGCAGGTCGTGGTAGGTCTCGCCGTGCTTCGTTCCCCAGGACGCCACGGCTCGTCACGTTACTCAACCCCGTGGGTCCGGCGGGCGGAACGTAGCCAACACCACAGTCCTCGGCGAAACGCCCCCTCGTCGGCCTCCGTCGCCCCATCCTGGCTCCCGCGGTCGCCCGGCTCCGCTCCCGGCAGGGCACCGCCGGATGATGCCGGCCGGCGGGGGACGAGGTCGCCGGTCGTACCTCCACAAAGGACGTACGACCGGCGATGGCCGCCGTACGTCGGCCTCAGCGGTCCCGGGGCGATCGAAGGTTACGCATCGCCTCCAGCAGCGTGTCGTGGATGTACGTGAGGCCCGGGTCGGAGGTGCCGCCCCACTCGTCGCCGGTCGCCCCGGACGTCGAGTCGGCCTGGGCCGCAGCCACCCACTCGGCTTCGCTCCAGGCCGCGTCGGGGTCCTGCCGGTAGATCCACCAGAGGTTGCCCCACGGGTCGAGCACTCGGGACATCGTGGCGCCGAAGAAGTCTGTCGGTTCGGTCACGACCCGCCCGCCGAGGCGACGGGCCCGGTCGAGCGTCTCGTCGAGATCGTCGACATAGACCTGCAGCAGGCTCGGCGTGTACGGCCAGTCGGGCTTGCGGTCGGCGAGCATGACGATCGAGTCGCCGATGCGCACCTCGGCGTGCAGCAGCAGACCGTCGTCGTCGACCGTGTGCGCCGCCTCGAGTTCCTCTCCCCCGAAGACCTCGCGCAGGAAGTCGATCACGGCCAATGCGTCCTGCGTGATGATGAACGGGTTGACGGTGTTGTATCCCTCGGGAGCCAGAGGCTTGGACAACGCCGTCTCTTTCTTCCGCATGGTGCTCCTCTCCTTGGTCGGACGGGCGCGTGGGCGCCGGGCGCGACGCTAAAGACAGAAGCGGTCAATCCCTGGCCTCATTGACAGCCAGCCATAGAGGCGTACTGAACTCCCGCCGGCGCTGCCCGGCCGCGGGGCAGCGCCGGCCCCCGGGGCCGCCACGTGCGACGCCCGTATCAGCCCAGCCGCCCGGGACTTGGGCACGTAAACATCGGACATTTCGTACGTGTTACCCCACCGACGGCCAACCGGAAAGGCCGTGACCCTCGACGCGCACCGATGAGGTGGATAGCATGCCGGCGTCTGGACGTGCTGGCGCGCACCCAGGGCGCCCGACACCTGACGTCCCACGTCCCAACTCGTAAGGGAGCCACTTGATGCGCTTGTTAGGTCTTGTAAAACGTTCTCAACAACGTTCCCCACGACGACCACGACGCCTGTTCGCGGTCGTGGCGGCCAGCACGGTGGCCCTCGTCGGGTCGGTGACCGCCGCCGTCGTCGCCCTCGCCGAGGACGATCCGGTGGTGGTCCTCGCCAATGACTTCGAGGACGGGTCGGTCGCGCCGTGGCAGGGCCGGGGCGCCGCCACCATCGCCGTCACCGACGCCGAAGGCCACAACAGCGGCCACAGCCTCGCCGTCACCGGACGCACCGCCAACTGGCACGGCGTCCAGACCGACGCCATCGCCCTGTTCGACCACGGCGTCACCTACACCATCAGCGCCTGGGTCAAACTCCCCGCCGGCACCGACGGATCCGTCGGCATCAACTTCGCCGTCCACCAACCCGGCGCCCCCGACAACGAGTTCCCCTGGGTCGGCGGCCGCGCCACCGTCACCGCCGACGAATGGGTCCAGATCGGCGGCACCTACAGCCTGCCCGCCGGCCAAACCGAAGCCACCCTCTACATCGAAGCCGCCGACGACACCAGCTCCTTCCTCGTCGACGACATCCTCATCACCGCCGCGCCCAGCGGGCCGCAGCCCGGAATCGTGCACAGCACGGACTTCGAGGACGGCCTGAACGGCTGGGGTCCGCGCGAGGTCGGCGAGCCCGGCCACACGGTCACCATCTCGACCGAGCACGCCCACGGCGGCACCGCCTCCGCGCTCGTCTCGGGCCGCGACAGCCAGGGCGACGGCATCGGGCTGGACATCGCCCCGTTCACCGAGCCGGGCGTCACGTACGACCTGACCGCCTGGGTCCGGTTCGCGCCCGGGGCCGAGACCGACGAGATCTGGCTGAGCCTCGCCTCGACCACGGGGTCGAGCACGGCGTTTGCCACCCTCGGCCAGTTCACCAACGTCACCAACGACGGCTGGACGCAGGTCAAGGCGAGCTTCGTGGTGCCCGAGGCCGAGGTGTCGCTGCTCTACTTCGAGACCCGGTGGCAGGGTGAGGGCGTCACGGGCAACACCAGCGACTTCTACGTCGACGACATCGTGCTGGAGATCCCACCACCGCCGGTGGTGCAGGACCTCACGCCGATCAAGGACACGCTCCCCTTCCGCGTGGGCGTGGCCATCGACAGCCGGGAGACCACCGGGTCGCCGTCGGAACTGCTGCTGCGGCACTTCAACCAGGTCACGCACGAGAACCACATGAAGCCCGAGGCCTGGTACGACGACGACCGCAACTTCCGCCCGCACAGCGAGGCCATCACGGTGCTCGACTACGCCAAGGCGAACAACCTGGCGGTCTACGGTCACGTGCTGGTGTGGCACTCGCAGGTGCCGGCCTGGTTCTTCCAGGACGACAACGGTGAGCCACTGACCAACTCCCCGGCCCACCAGCAGGTGCTGCGGGACCGGCTGCGTACGCACATCTTCAACATCGCCGAGTGGCTGGCCACCAACTACGGTGAGTTCGGGGCGGGCAACCCGGTGGTGGCGTTCGATGTGGTCAACGAGGTCGTGTCGGACGCGACCAACGACCCCGGTGGCCTGCGCCAGAGCGAGTGGTACCGCATCCTGGGCGAAGAGTTCATCGATCTGTCGTTCCACTACGCGGACGAGGCCTTCAACCAGGAGTACGCCGCCGACAGCGCCGACCGCCCGGTGAAGCTGTTCATCAACGACTACAACACCGAGGTGAGCGACAAGCAGGGTCGCTACCGGGCGCTCGTCGACCGGCTGCTGGCCCGCGGCGTGCCGCTGGACGGCGTGGGCCACCAGTTCCACGTCAGCCTCAACACGCCGATCAGCGCGCTCGCCGCAGCCCTGGACCGGTTCGCCGACATCGACGGGATCGTGCAGGCCGTGACCGAGCTCGACGTCACCGTGGGCACGCCGGTCACCGAGGCGCGCATCATCGAGCAGGGCTACTACTTCCGGGACGCGTTCGCCCTGTTCCGCGACTACCACGCCAACCGCGGCAACCTGTTCTCGGTGACCATCTGGGGCCTGACCGACAACCGGTCGTGGCGGTCGACCCAGGCTCCGCTGGTCTTCGACTCCGGGCTGCAGGCCAAGCCGGCCTACTACGGCATCACCGACCCGAGCCAGCTGCCTCCGCTGGTGCGGTCGGCGGTCGTCTTCGGCGGCGACGTGGCGCTGGACGCGAACGCGTTCACCGCGGTCGAGTGGCGGCAGCTGCGGCCGCTGGCTCTGTCCGATGAGGCCGGTTCGTTCAACCTGCGCTGGGTCGACGACCACCTCACGGTGCTGGCGACCGTGGCGTCCGACGCGGCCGACGCGCTCGAGTTCGCGTACGGCGGGCAGACCGTGACGTTCACGAAGGCCAACCCCGGCTCGCTGGGTGTCGTCGACGACGAGGGCCCGGGCTGGCGGGCCGTGGTGCACCTGCCGCACTCCGGCGTCGCAGTCGGCGGCACCGGCACCTTCGACATCCGGGTCCTCGGCGGCGGCAGCGTGCTCGGCGCCTGGAACTCCCCGGGCGCGCTCGGCACCCTGTCGTACGTCGAGCCGCTGTCGTACCTGGAGGTCGTGCAGGCCAGCGTGGCCCCGGTCATCGACGGTGTCATCGACCCGGTCTGGTCCGAGGCGAACGTGGTCCGCACCGACAAGCGGATCGAGGGCACGACCGACGCCAAGGCCGACGTCCGCACGCTGTGGCTGGACGACACGCTCTACGTGCTCATGGAGGTGACCGACCCGGTCATCGACGTCACGGCGGGCGACCCGTGGCAGCAGGACTCGGTTGAGATCTACGTCGATGCGGGCAACGCCAAGAACGGGCCGTACCGCTCGCAGGACATCCAGATCCGCATCAACGCCGACAACGTGACGTCGTTCGGCACCGGCCCCGACGACCAGGCCGAGCGACTGGTCAGCGCCACGACGCGGACCTCGACCGGGTACATCGTCGAGGCGGCGATCAGCATGCTCGGCACCAACACCCTCGGCGCCTTCCACGGCCTGGACTTCCAGGTCAACGACGGCTCGCCGCGGGAGGGCCAGACCACCGGGGCCCGGACCGGCCTGCACAACTGGGCCGACCCGACCGGCACCGGCTACCAGAACACGTCGCGCTGGGGCGTGGGCCAGCTCGTCGGCCCCGTCGGACGGCCACTGCCGAACTGCACGAAGACGGTCAAGGGCCTGGTCCTGGGCAACCTGAAGGTCTCCTCGGGGGTCACCTGCCTGACCAGCAAGGCGATCGTCCTCGGCAAGGTCACGGTCTCGCCGGGCGCGAGCCTGATCTCCGACGGCGGCGTGGTGATCGGTCTGATCTCGGCCACCGGCGCTCAGTACATCGACCTGCGCGGCGGCGGCACCGGTCCGCTCAGCGTGTCGGGCACGACCCAGCACCTCTCGGTGTCCGACACCGTGGTGGCGGGCGCGGCTCAGATCACCAACAACACCACGCCCGGCCCGATCGTGATCTCCGGCAACACGGTCGTCGGCCTGCTGGCCTGCAGCGGCAACACGCCGCCGCCGACCAACAACGGCGACCGCAACCTCGTCGTGGGGGTGGCAACCGGACAGTGCCGCGGGCTCTGACCGCACGCGCTGACCCGGTAACCGGATGAAACAGGGGTGCGTGGCCTCGGCGCACGCCGAGGTCACGCACCCCCGTCAGGTTTCCCGTTCCCGAGCTGCTCAGGCGTCGCCCAATCCCGTCGTCGGTCTGACAGATCGATGTCATCCAGGTGCGTCGGAGTAGGCGACGCTCATGATGCGTCGTCGATGGTCAGCTGGTGGTCGCCGCTGCGGGTCACGGTCAGACCGATGTGGTCGCGGGCGGGCCGGCCGGCGCGTTCCCATTCGGCGTAGGCGCGCTCGACGTCGTCCCACAGGCGACGTGGGCCGTACTGCTCGACGGTGTTCTTCCCGACATCAACCATCGACCATGAACCGTCCGGGGCGAACAGCCAAAGCTGCTCGTCGCCGTCGACGGGAGTCAGGCCGAGTCGATGCACGTCGGGTAGGTGTAGGCCGATCCACAGGGCGACGGCGTCCTCGTCGAGGATGCTGCAGGGGTACGCGGTTTCTCGGACGTGCCCGTCCTGGTTGACGGCGACGCGCAGCGCGTCTTGTTCGTTGAGGATGGGGTGGGCGCGGGCCGGCATGAAGCTGCCGCCCGTGGGAAGGAATCGGCCGTACGCGACCCCGTCGTGCACGGTCAGTCGTACGAGCGGGCTTCCAATCGGCCGCCACAGGCTGACCACGATGTGCCCACCTTCGGTCGTCTGGTGCAGCCATGCCAGGGGTACGTAGGCCACCGAGCAGGTCGCGATGATGCGGTCGTACGGTCCGGCGTCCGGCCAGCCGTCGCGGCCGTCGCTGACGTGGACGGCGGGCGAGAACCCGACCTGGGCCAGCGCACGGCGGGCGCGTTCGGTGATGGTCGGGTCGATCTCGACCGTGGTCACGGCGTCCTCGCCGAGCCGGTGTGCCATGAGGGCGGCGTTGTAGCCGGTGCCGGTTCCAATCTCCAGTACTCGTTCGCGGCCGGTCACGCTGAGCGCGTCGAGCATGTACGCCATCAGGCTGGGCTGGCTCGAACTCGACGACGGGATGCCGGCGACCGGCTCGGCGTGCGGATCGGGATCGCGCATCTTGTCGAGTTGCGTGACCAACGACCGGTCGCTGTATATATGAGTCCAGTAGTGTGGGCACGAGGCGTCGACCCCCTGCCAGCGGCCGTCCGGGGCCTGGCGGAAGAACCGGGGGACGAACACCTCACGGGGCACCGTGTGGAAGGCGCGAAGCCAGTCGACGTCGATGATCCCTTGGCGCCGGAGTTGTTCGACGTAGGCGGCACGCAGGGCGTCGAGGTCGGTCATGGGGTGCGTCCTTCCAGAGCGTCAGCGATCGCCGACGCTATCGGCAGTCCAGTAGCGTCTTCGATCCAGGCCCATTGCCCGTTCGGGTTGGCTTCTAGGAACACGTAATCCCCGGCGGGAGTCACGATAATGTCTGCGGCGAAGAACCGCAGCCGCATCCGTTGCGCGTAGGCGCGAAGCTTGTCCAGCACGGCACCGGGAAGCTCAGCGGCGGTATAACGCAGGCTCGTATAGTCCGCGCGCCAGTCGCGGCGCGCGTCGTCAGACGCGGCGTCGATGCGGGCGACGAACGCTCGTCCATCGACAAACGTCACGCGCAGTTCGTGGTCCTTGAAGATCTCGGGCTGGAACAGGTGAGCGGTCAGCCGGACGCTATCATCGACGGTCTCGAGAGCCACCCTCGAGGTGTAGATCATCCGGTGATCACTCAGCCCGGCGGAGCGCAACGGCTTGTAGATCAATGGACCGTGTTCCTTGGCGAAGGCCCGCACCTCGTCGGGATCGTTGGTAAGCAGTGTCGGTGGCACGGTCAGACCGACGTTCGTCGCGATGGCCAATTGCAGCGGCTTGTGTTCGGCCCGGCGGATATCGTCGGGATGGTTCAGCCATGGAAGAACTGCCATGAGGCCGTGGAACCCGACGCGCGCCTCACGAGCTGACCACTCTGGCTCGGCCGTGCGGGCGTCGGGCTCGGTTGGGCTCGGTCGGCGCCACCACGCACACACCACATCGTCCAGGGTCAGGCGACGCCCGTCGGCGTCGAGCCGCCCGGTCCAGCACGCGCCGGACCGGGCCGCCATGGTGACCGCGGCAGGAAAGTCACCGGGGTCACATCGAAAGACATTGACGCCTCGCTCGTTCAACTCGCGGATCACGTAGTCTGCCGTGACGTCAGCGTCCGCCGTGAACACAGCAACGGTCGTCTTCATCGGTTCATTAGTCCTCGGTCTGGTCCCTGTCGTAGTCGTTGCCCGGCTTCGCGTCGCTGCTTGCCGTGGTGGTGCTGGTCTTTCCGGTCGAGTGCTTCAACGCTGGCACAAGGACGTCGCCGTCGCGAACGAGGTTGATCTGCCGGCCAGGATCGTAGATCAGTGCCAGTGGGTCGACTGGTTGCGGCTCGACTGTGGGCTCTTCGCCATGAACGTGGGAGGCCAGCCGCGACACGTCATCGAGGGTGATGGCTGATTGAGGGCTGGGGCCTCATGATCCAAAGCGACCAAGCTACGGATCTTTGGAGGCCCCAGTGGGTGCT